>Ga0308411_10000953_pt1 | contig 19497 bp, 14 predicted proteins | sample HotsprottomLayer_2_FD_203530 | JGI IMG/M metagenome (GOLD analysis project Ga0308411, IMG submission 203530) | Hot spring phototrophic mat microbial communities from Octopus Spring, Yellowstone National Park, Wyoming, United States -... | ecosystem: Environmental > Aquatic > Thermal springs >...
GGCGCCAGCCCCGTCGTGCTCGAGCCGGGCCTCAATCGGATCCGGGTCTACGCCAGTCTGAGTGAAAGCGGCGCCTTCGATCTCTCCGGGGCCATCCGCACGGCGGAGCTCGGCGAAGTCCGCTTCGCCCAAGCGCTCGTCCTGCGCCGGCCGCGCGTCTTCTATGTCTCCGAGGATCCGCCTGGCGCCGGGCGCCACTTCCTCGAGATGCTCGAGGCGGCTCGCTTCGAGGTGGTGTCGCTTGGCGACGGCTGGCCGGAGAACCTCTCCCAGTTCGACGTCATCGTACTGAACAACCTCGATCTCAAAGGGATGCCCCTCGAGCGCAGGCGCGCTCTCCAATCCTATGTCCGCCAAGGCGGCGGGCTGCTGGCCATCGCCGGCGAGAAGAACGTTTACCTTGAGGAGCACAAGCGGCTGCCCGATCCGCTCGAGGAGGCGCTGCCGGCGCGCCTGGCGCCGCCTCAGTCGCCCGAGGGCACCTGCGTCGTGCTCATCGTCGACAAATCCTCGTCAATGGAGGGGCGCAAGATGCAACTGGCGCGACAGGCGGCCATCAACGTGGTGGAACACCTCCGGCCGGTGGATCGCGTCGGCGTGCTCATTTTCGACAACTCCTTCCAATGGGCGGTGCCGATCCGGCTGGCCGAGGACCGCAACCTGATCAAGCGGCTGATTGCCGGCATCACTGCCGACGGCGGAACTCAGATCGCGCCGGCCTTGGCCGAGGCCTACCGCCGGATCTTGCCGGTGCGGGCGACCTTCAAGCACATCGTGCTGCTCACCGATGGCATCTCCGAGGAGGGCGATAGCCTCTCGCTGGCGCAGGAGGCCGCGCGCCAGCGCGTGACGATCTCGACGGTCGGGCTCGGCCAGGACGTCAACAAACAGTACCTGGAGCGCGTGGCCACGCTCGCCAACGGGAAAGCCTACTTCGTTACCGACCCGGCAGGGCTTGAACAGGTTCTGCTGCGCGACGTCATGGAGCACACCGGCTCGACGGCCGTCGAAAAACCGATCCGGCCCGTGGTGCGAAAGCGCAGCGAGATCCTCGAAGGCGTGGGAATGGAAAGAGCGCCGGCGCTCAAAGGCTACGTTCGCTTTGAGGCCAAACCGACCGCCGAAGTCCTCCTCGGCGCCGATCAGCAAGACCCCCTTCTGGCGCGGTGGCAGTACGGGCTCGGCCGGGCCGCGGTGTTCACCTCCGATGCCAAAAGCCGCTGGGCGGCGGACTGGGTCGATTGGCCCGGCTTTGACAAGTTCTGGACAAATCTGATGCGGGATCTGCTGCCGCGCGCACAGGCGGCGGAGGCCTCCGTCAGCTTCGACAGCGCCAACCAGGAAATTGTGGCCGACTACCGTCTGGCGCGACACGTCGAGGAGCCGGCCCAGGCGCCCGACATCTTCGTGCTCGGCCCGAACGGCTTCCGCAAGCCGTTGGTCCTCTCGAAGATCGCCGCCGGCGCCTGGCGCGGACGGGCGCCGATTAGCGATGAGCAGGGCCTGTTCCGGATCCGGCCCCTCGAGGTATCGCAGACCTTCCCGGAGCTTGGCTTCTACCGCCAGGAGCAGGAGCTCAACGATTACGGCGCCAACGAGCCCTTGCTCCGTCAGGTCGCGGAATTCACGGGCGGGCGCATTCGGCCTTCCCCGCGCGAGGTCTTCGATTCGGGCGGGCGAGCCGTGGCCGCCTCGTTGCGCCTCTGGCCGGGGCTCCTCGGCCTTGCCATCCTGCTGAATCTGGCCGAGCTCATCCACCGCAAATGGCGCGGGCTCATCGAGCTCGTTCGCTGGCAGAATTGAACGAGGAGGAACTTCCGTGACGGCTCTCAATCCGAGCGGCCCCAGGCCCCTGGTGCGCGCGGCGCTCGCCGGAGCCTTCCTGTACGCCGTGATCTACTCGTCGCAAATCGGCCGCGAGGCGACGCTTCGCGTCCGCATCCTGGACGCGCAGACCGGACGGCCGGTCCCGGCTCGCGTCCTGATCGAGGGCGAGGGCGGCATGCGGCCGAGGGTCGCCGGCGCGGTGGCGCTGTCGGAAACGGCGATTCCCGTGCCCCGAGGCGCGGTGGCGGTAATGTGGGGCCGCAACGACCGCGCCGAAGGCTACGCCCTGCTGCCCGATGGATCCTTCTATGCCGACGGCGCCTTCGAGGTGCGACTGCCCGCGGGCCGCTACACCGCGCGCGTCTCAAAAGGCTACGAATACCTGACTCAGACGCACAGCCTCACTCTCAAGCCCGGGCAAACGGCGCAGGCGGTGTGGCGGCTGGAGCGTTGGATCGACATGCCGGCCCGCGGCTGGTACTCCTCCGACGATCACGTTCACTTGCAGCGCTCCCCGCGCGACGATCCGGCGATCGTACGCTGGATGGCGGCCGAGGACATCCACGTCGGAAATCTCCTCGAGATGGGCGATTTCTGGGCGACCTACTACACTCAGTACGCCTTCGGCGCCCGGGGCCGCTATCGCGAAGGAAACCACATCCTATCGCCGGGCCAGGAGGAGCCCCGCACGCCGGAAATCGGCCACACGATCTCGCTCGGCGCAAGCGAGCTGGTGCGCAACCGCGACGATTACTACTCCTACGACCGCGTCTTCGACCGGGTGCATCAGCTCGGCGGCATCTCCGGCTTCGCTCATCAGGGCATGAGCTTTCACGGCTGGCGCGGCATGACGCTTAACATTTTGCGCGGCAAGGTCGATTTCCTGGAGCTAGCGCAGTTCTGCGTTCCCGAAGGCCCGCTCGCTGTCGAGCACTACTATCATTTCCTCGATTTGGGCTTCCGGCTGACGGCGCTGGCCGGATCGGACTTCCCCTGGTGCGGCCGCGGCGCCCGCTACGGACTCGAAGAGCGGGGCTCCCAGATCGGCGACGCCCGCTTTTACACCTACGTGGGCTCGGAGTTCACCTTCGAGAACTGGCTTGAGGCCGTTAAACGCGGTCACACCTTTGCCACCACCGGCCCGGTGCTCCTGCTCGAGGTTAACGGCAAACTTCCCGGCGAGACGCTCGACATCGCGCCCGGCGCGAAGCTCCGCGTGCGCGCTGAGGCGCTCGGCCACCAAGAGCAAGTGCCGCTCAGCTCGGTCGAGATCATCGGCCATGGCCGCCTCCTGGCGAAGCGGGAGGGCGTCCGGGCGGACCGGCTCGTGGCCGAGGTGGAGCTCACCGCCGAGCGCGGCATCTGGATCGCGGCGCGCTGCGAGGCGGCGAAGGGTCAGGTTGCCCACACGACCCCGGTTTACGTCACGCTCGGGGGCGGGGGCTTCCACAATCCGGAGACCGCAGCGCACCGGCTCGAGCTTTCCGAGCGCTACCTGCGGGAGATCGAACAGGTAATCGCCGGCTGCGGTGAGCGTCTGGACGAGGAGGCCTGGCGGCACAAGGCCGCGCTCGAGCGGCAGATCCGCGAGGCGCGCCAAACCCTTTCTCAGTTGCGGGGCAGGCTCTCTCGGCCCGACACGCGTTGAGAGGATCCGACGGGATGAAATTGGGGATTGAGTATACTGTCCCCGATTTTCACATCAGCTCGAAGATGAGTAGCTTGATCGGGTCGGCGCTCAGGTTCTCTAGCGCGTGTTCGCCGCCGTCGTGCCAGTGCACCGCGCCCTCCGGCCATTCCTCCGCGATCGACTGGCCGCCGGCGATGAAGCGCAGCTTCGCCGCCGTCAGCGTGTAGACGGCGCGCCCGGCGGCGTTGTGCATCGGGAGCTTATCTTTGGGCTGAAGCGCAATTTCGATCACCTTGGCGTCGCGGTTCTCAAAGATCACCCGCGCCTTGTCGGGCGCCAGCTCGGCGATGTTGGAGGTCACGCCCGGCGTCGGATTGACGCCTTTGCGCGTCACCACCAGGTAGCGGGCCGGAATCGGCCCGACGTTCTGCACGGCGTGCACGCCTGCCGAATGCCAGTGGATGTCACCCGTGCGGAAGTCCTGAATCCTGCCCTCGGCGCCGGGAGTCAGGTAGCGGAGTTTGTAGTCGCTCAGCGAGTAGACGACGCGGTCGCCGCCGCGGTGCATGGGAAGGCGCGCCTGCGGAGGCAGCGTGACGCGCATCACGCTGATGGAGGGCCTCTCGAGCAGCAGCTCGACGTTGCCGGGCGCCGCCTTGACGATGTCCTCGACGACGGCCTCCGGCTCCTCGCTCGGGCCGCATGCCAGCATCAGCAACACGGGGATCATCGCCGCAACCACTCTGTCGAGTCTCATGATTCCTCCTTTCCGCCGGGACGGCCGGCCGGACAGGACCCTGTTGTCGTGAATCCTGCCCCGCTTCAGTATAGACGAACCCCTTCGGTGCCGGCGCGGCGCCGGGTCGTCGCTTCAGGCGCGGGCACGTTCGAGAGCGCGCCGCACCGCCGGCGTCGGATTGTCGATCTCCTCGGCCGAGCGAATCGTGATCGTCGGCAGCGCGTTGTGCTCTTCGTGGATGCGGGCGCGCAGCTCCTCGGCGGCATCACGACCGCCGAGACGCGAATAGCCGAAGGAGCGGCAGAGCCGGCCGAACAGAAAGTCGTTCAGCGGGCAGCCGCCGGTGCGCTCCAGACCCTCGATGTTGCTGTGCGCGCTGCGGAACAGGTGCACCTGGGCAAAGGATAGACCCTGCGCGATCACTTCGTTTAAGCCCTCGCCGCCGACGGCCAGGCCGCCGCCGAGCTCGGCCACTTCGTGGATGAGCCGGTTGATTCCCTCTGAGCTGGTCAGGCCTTCGACCAGGGCGTTGTGCAGGTTCCCCGTCACCAGCGTCACGTCGATGAAAACGGCCTCGAGCTCGAGCGCTCGCGCGTTCTCCTGGATGCGTTCGCCGAGCAGCGAGCGCCACATCGTCAGCCCGGGGTGGATCTTCACCATCACCTTCTTGTCGCGGAAACGCAGCCGCGCGGCGTTCGATTCCGGAACGCCGATCGAGCGCTGATTCACCCAACTCCAGCCGTAGAGCTTTTTCGTTTCGACGTCACGATACGCGAAGTCGCGCACCTGCGTATAGACCGGGTGGTTGGGATCGGTCTCCAGGCTGTTGAAGTGCGGCAGCACACGGAAGCCGAGCCGGCGCGCCCGAGCCAGGAAGGCGCGCGCCGCCTCGCTCGGCGTGTAGGTGGGGTAATTTTCGTCATACGGATCGGTGCGCCAGTTCGGCAGATGAATCAGCACCTTCGCCGGATTCGCCTTGCGGGCGAGGCTTTCGAGCACGGCCAGGTCGGTCGGGCACCAGGAGATCGCCATCGCAAGCTGGTGAATCCACGGGGCGCGGCGCCGCTCCTCCCGCTCGAGCCGAAAGGCCGACCACAGCCAGTCGCGGTAGCGGCCCGCCGGCGTCTGCCAGCCGCCCTGATGGACGTTGATCCGCCAGGTGAGCCCGCCGGCCGCCAGGTTGCCGTCGATCGGTCCGTAGGCCTCGGCGTCGAAGCCGAGCGCGTAGGCGTCATCGTCGAGCCCGACGCGCAGCGTCTTGTAGCGGTAGCGGTCGTCCTGCGTGTGGACCCAGAAGCCGCTGTTGGCTCCCTGAAGAATGACGAAGCCGGCCTCCCAGCCTTGCGGCCAGCGCCAGTAGGAATTGCGAATTAGCGAATCATTCAGCTCGAGCGCGACCCCTTGATAGAAGGGCGCCACCAGGCGCAGGTCGCGCCGGATGCCGCCGATCGTCCAGCGGCAGGCGCGAACCCCCGGCCGCGAGGAGAAGCCCGAGGGTTCGACCATCAAATCGCCCGAATCGGGATCGACCGAGACCCGGAGAAGACCGTCGCCGTTCCAGCTTTGGAAGCGCAACTCGGCGGAAACGGGCGTGATCTGGCGCGCGGTGATGTTGCCGAAGAGTTGCTCGCCCAGACCCACCGTTTCGCGGCCGGCATAGACCAGTTGCAGAGCGTCAAAACGCGTGCGGTCGAACGGTTCGATGAACCTCTCCCCGGTGACCTTGCTTTCAAGCGAGGTAAGAAAGCCCTTCTCGATGGTGGCGCGCAGTGTCGGGGTTTCTGCGCGCACGATGGCGCCTTCCTCTACCCGCACCCCGGCGGTGCGCGGCTGCGCCGCCGCCAGGCGCGGCGAGGCCGACAGGACGGCTGCGCCGGAGGTGGCGCCGGCGAGCAACGAACGTCGGGAAAATTGCATCGGCGGATTCATGGCAAGACTCCAAAGCGGCCGGCGGCCGCGCCGGTATTCTACCACCGCCGCCGAGCCGCCGCCTCAGGCGACCGGCGTCGCGCCCTCGAGCACCGCCTTGATATCCCGGATCCCGACGCCGGCTCCCACAGGCACGCTCATCTTGCCGTCCTTGACCGTGATGGGCGGATCAAACCAGGCGTTGTAGCGCTCGGTGCCCAGTTTGTACTCTTGATAGGCGCCCGGATCCCGGATCGCGGAAGCGAAGTGCAGCATGTAAACGAAGCCGAAGCCGCCCGAGATATGCACGGTGGTGGGCATGCCGGCTACGTCGGCCATTCGCGCCACGCGGACCGATCGGATCATGCCGCCGTAATAGTGCAGGTCGGGCTGTACGATGTCCACCCCGCGGTGGGCGATCATCCAGCGGAAGCGCCAGTGGCTGTACTCCTGCTCGCCGCCGGCCACCGGAATCGTGAGCGCGTCGGCGACCCGCTTGGTCTCTTCCAGATGATCGAATTCGCAAGGCTCCTCGAAGAAGACCGCCTTGACCTCTTCGAGCATGCGGCCGACCTCGATGGCCTTTGATGCGTCGTAGGAGCTGTTCGAGTCGGCGTGAATGTCGATGGCGTCGCCGAAGCTCTTGCGCACCAGCGGAATCAGCCGCTCGGTGCGCCCGGGCATCGAGTCGGCGTTGCGACTCATGCGCCCGCCGACGCGGAACTTGAGCGCCCGCGCGCCGGACATCTCCAGCAGCTCGCGCAGATGGTCGATCTCCTGCTCCGGCGTGGTGTCGCGCCGCCCGCTCGCCACGTAGATGGCCACCTCCCGGCGGCGGACTTCGCCGAGAAGCGCCCCCATCGGCTTGTCGAGGATCCGGCCGAGCATGTCGAGAATGGCGAACTCGACCCAGGCCTGCGGGCTCCACAGCGCCAGCCCGTAGAGCTTGTAATTGTCCTGCCAGCGGTACAGTTGCCACAGCAGGTTCTCCAGATCCCGGGCATCCTTCCCGATGAAGAAGGGAATGACGAGCTGGTTGAGGATGGGATAGAGATAGTCGGCGCGCGGAGGGTTGGTTACGGAAATCCCCTCCGCCCCGTCTTTGGAGCGGACATGGACGAAATATTCCCTGTCCTTTTTGAGCAGGCGGATGGAATCGATGATGACGGGCGAGCTCAGGCCGTCCAGGCGCAAGACGGGCTCTTGGGCGGCCCGGTCGAGCTCGCTCGGATCGGGGCCCGGCGTGGCCGGCCGGCGGCGGCAGGCTGCCAGCGCCGGCGCTGCGCCGGCGAGAAACTTTCGGCGATCGATCGGCATGTCCATCGGTTTACCACAACCGCACCGAAGACGCCGGGCTCACCGGCCGCGAAAAACGGGTGAGCGCTTCTCAAGAAAAGCGCGGACCCCTTCGTGGGCGTCTTCGGTCCCCATGACGAGGCCCGATAGCGACGCCTCCCATTCCAAGGCGGCCGGCAGCGGCATCTCCAGTCCCTCCCGCACCGCCTCCAGACATAGCGCAATCGCCACGGGAGCATTGGCCACGATCTTGCCCGCCAGCGCCCGGGCCGCCGCGAGCAGCTCGGCTGCTGGCACCACGTGATTGACCAGACCAATGCGCCAGGCCTCCCCAGCCGGGATCGGCTCGCCCGTCAGCATCATCTCGAGGGCCCGGCCCTTGCCCACCAGACGCGGCAGCCGCTGCGTGCCGCCGTTGCCCGGAATCAGGCCGATCTTGACCTCGGGCAGGCCGAAACGCGCGGTTTCCGAAGCGATGCGCAGATGGCAGGCCAGAGCGAGCTCGAGGCCGCCGCCGAGCGCGTAGCCGTTCACGGCGGCGATGACGGGCTTGCTCAGCCGCTCGACCCCGTCGAAGACGCGCTGGCCGAGCCGGGCCCACTCGCGGCCGCCGGCCGCTCCCAGCTTCGCCAGGCAGGCGATGTCGGCGCCGGCGACGAAGGCCTTCTCGCCGGCGCCCGTCAGGATCACGGCGCGAACAGCCGCGTCGGTTTCGAGCGCCGCGATACAGTGCTCGAGCTCGAGGAGCGTCTGGCGGTCGTAGGCGTTGAGCTTCTCGGGCCGGTTGACCCTGACCAGCGCGATCGCCTCGCTGACCTCGGTGAGTAAGTTATTGTAAGTCATCCTTATCGGTAGTCAGTAAATAGGGCGCGGGGCAGCGGCTCCTCCCGAAACAGCTCAGGCGCCATCCCCTTGAGCGGTTCGGCCACGATCGGGCGGAATCCCAGTTGCGGCGCGAGGTCCCGTTCGAAGTCGAGGCCCGGAGCGATCTCCTCCAAACGCAGCCCCTCCGAGGTGAGCCGGAAGACGGCCGATTCGGTGACATAGAGCACATGTTGGCCAAGCTGGCGGGCGTAGCGGCCGCTAAAGGTGATCTGGCTGACGGCCGGAACGATCTTCGGCCGGCCCGGCTCCAGGTAGCGGAGGCGCCCGCCGGCCAGCTCCAAGCGCGCCCGCACCGAGAGCGTCCCGCAAAAGACGCACTTGCGCGCCCCCTGCGAGATATCGATAAAGCCGCCGGTGCCGATGATCGCCCCGTCGAGCTTGCTCACGTTCACGTTACCCTCGCGGTCGACCTCAAGGAAACCCAGATAACACTGATCGACGCCGCGGCCATGATAGAAGTCGAACATGTGCCCGGTCTCGACGATGGCTGTGGGGTTGTAGACTGCCCCGAAATCGAGCCCTTCGGCCGGAATGCCTCCGAACTGCCCGTGCTCGATCATGGGCACGACGGTGGCGGCCAGGCCCTGCTCGCGCGCGACCTTGAGGACACCGTCGGGAATGCCGAAGCCCACGTTGAGCACGGCGCCGGGCTCGAGCTCGAGCGCCGCCCGGCGCGCGATCACCTTGCGGATGCTCAACGGGTAGTCGTCGAAGTCGCTGTCCGGCTTGACGGCATCGCCCGTCCAGGAGGGCTCCTCGAAGGTCTGAAACGTCATGCCTTGCTCGGGGTCGACGACGAGGTAGTCCACAAAGCAGCCCGGGACGCGCACGTCGCGCGGGTGGATCTCGCGCCGCCCCACCAGCCGCTGGACGACCGCAATGGTGATGCCATCCGAGGCCTTGGCCGCCTGGGCCAGCGCGCAGTTGTGCCAGAAGCCCGCCTCCCGGCTCATGCCGAGATTGCCCTCGGGGTCGGCCTCGGAGGCATGGAGCAGGGCGACATCGATCGGAATCGTGCGGTAGAAGAGATACTCCCGACCGTCGCGCCGAACGAGTTCGACCAGATCCTCCTGCGCCCTCGCGTTTAGCTTGCCGCCCTCCAGGCGCGGGTCGACGAAAGTATGCAGCCCGACGCGGGTCAGCCAGCCCGGGCTTCCAGCCGCCGCGGCGTGGAAGAGCTGCACCATGACGCCCGCCGGAAGGCAGTAAGCTTCGAAGGCGTTCTCGGCGGCCAGTTGCGCCATGGCCGGGGCCATCGACCAGTGGCCGCCGATCACCCGGCGGTACATGCCGGCGAAGGCCATCTGCTGGAGGCCGCGGTCCTTCTGGTTTCCAACGCCGAAAGCGTGCAGCAGGGTGAGATCTCGGGGCTGACCCGTCCGGCGAAAGCGTGCGCCGAGCGCCCGCAGAAGGATGTCCGGGATCGCATGCCCGGCTCCGGAGCCGCCGATCGCCACGCTGCGGCCGTCCTCGATCAGGCGCGCGGCCTCGTCAGCGCTCAAAATGGGCTTGTCCAACGCTGCTCTTCCCCGCCTCGGCTCTTCGTCGGAACCTCGCTTAGTATATCAGCCGCATCCGCGACGGCGAGCGCCTGCCAGATGTTGCCATACCGGAGCCGATCGTCTCTAATAACAGTGATGCCCCAGGATATGCGAGCTTGTTTCGGATTCACCCGGCGATTGGCGCTCGCGGCCTGCCTGCCGGCGCTGTTTGGCGCCTGCCGCACCGCGGCCAGGTTGGACGTCTGGCCGGTGGACGCGCTGGTGAAGGTCTTCCCCGACGATCGCCCGGGAACCAACCGGGCGGGCGAGCGCGATTGGCCGGCCCCCCGCAACGGCCACGTCAGTCTTCAGTTCGCCGTGCGCTCGGCCGGAGGCGTGCCGAAGCTGCGCGTCGAGGTCGAGGCTCCCAAATTGGACCAGGCTGCGCTCCCGGCGCAGGCGCGTTGGGTCGATTATGTGCCGGTCGGCTCGAATCCCCCCGGCACGCCATTCGACGAGGTGGTCCGCGCCGCACCGGCGCTCTTTCCGGATCCCCTGCGGGAGGAGTTCCCCTTTGAGCTCCCGCCGGCACGCACTTATGCCGTCTGGCTCACCGTACGTGTCCCGTCCGAAGCCCAACCCGGCCTCTACCGCGGCGGCATACGCTTTCTCTGTGACCACACGGTGGCCGCCTCGGCCTCATTTGCGGTGCGCGTCTACCCCGCCACCGTGCCCGCGGCGCAGAAGCTTCAGGTCACCAACTGGTTCGACTTCAGCCTGGCGAATCTGCGCCGCTTCTACAAGCTCGACGAGCAATACTCGGACGCCTACTGGCAGCTTCTTGAGAACATCGGCCGGGTGATGGCCGAGCATCGCCAGAACGTGATCCTGACACCCGTGGCGGAGCTGGCCGAGCCCTCGCTTTCCGGCGGAACCCTCCGCTGGGATTTTTCCCGGCTGGACCGCTGGGTGGCGACCTTCGAGCGGGCAGGCCTCATCGGGACGATCGAAGGCGGGCATCTGCTCGGCCGCAGCGGGGGGTTCTTCAGTCCGATCACAGTGCCCGCGGTGGTGGTGGAGAACGGCCGAGCCGTGCGCCGCGAGCTGGATCCGTCGGATGCGCGCGCCGAACCGTACCTGCGCAGCTTCCTCGGGGCGCTCCACGCTCACCTCAAGCAAAGGGGCTGGGAGAAGCGCTACATCCAGCACATCCATGACGAGCCGCACGACCGCGAGGCGCCCGTCTACGAACGCTACGCGAAGATCGTGCGCGAAAGCCTGCCCGGCATCCCCACCATCGATGCCGTGGGGCTGGACCAGGATATCCGCTTCTTCGCCGACGTGTGCGACATCTGGGTGCCGGTGCTCGGCAGCTTCGATCGCCGCTTCGAGTTGATCCGCGCCCATGTGGAGAAGGGCGGCCAGGCGTGGTTCTACACCTGCATCGCGCCCCAGGGCCGGTACTTGAACCGCTTCATCGACCTGGCGCTCCTCAAGGTGCGCTTGCTGCACTGGTTCAACTTCCGGCACGACTTCACCGGCTTCTTGCACTGGGGCGGTAACTACTGGGGCCCGCGGCCGTTTGACAACGTCCAGCTGGTCATCAATCAGAACCGGACGCTGTTGCCGGCGGGCGACAACGCCATCGTCTACCCGGACCCGGCGCGGCAGTCCGTGCTGAGTTCGATCCGGCTGGAGGCGATGCGCGAAGGCATCGAAGACTACGAGCTGTTGCGCGAACTCGAGCGGGTGGACCCGGTTTGGGCGCGGCGCCTGGCGGCCGAGGCCATCCCGCACATAAACGATTACGTCCGCGACGTCAAGACATTCCGCCGGCTCCAACGCCGGCTGCTGGAGGCATTGCCGTGAACCAGAGAACCCATTGCGGCCATTCCCGGTGGCGGCGCGCCGCGCTGGTGGTCGCCCTCCTGACGGCTGCCGGCTCCTTCAACTGCGCTCGCCGCGCCAAGCTCGACTACTGGTTCGTCGACTCGCTGGCGAAAGTCTTCCCCGATGACCCCGCCGGAGCCGGACAGCTTGAGCGGCCGGAGTTTCAAGCGGCCCGAAACTCGCACGTGAGCATTCAGCTCGCCCTGCGCTGCTCGGACGTCGTCGGCGATCTCTGGGTGGACGCGCTGCCGCTCACAGGTCCGGGCATGCCGATCGAATCGGTGAGCGTGCGCTGGGTCGAGTATGTCGTGGTCACCAGCAACACGCCGAACACTCCCGAGGAGGAACTGGTTCGCAAAGCCCCCGCGCTGTTTCCCGACGCGCTGCTCGAGGAGTTTCCAATCACGTTGCGAAGGAACCAGACGCGCGCGCTTTGGATCACGGTCCGCGTGGCCGCCAACCAGGAGCCGGGCCTCTATCGCGGCCTTCTGCGCCTCCGACAGGGTGTCGAGCCGTTAGCCGAGATCCCCTACCGGCTGCGCGTTCATGCGAGCGCGGTTCCCTCGCCCGTGCCGCTCAACATCAGCAACTATTTCAACCTGAGCGATGCGCACCTCCAGCAGTTTTACGGCTGCGCGCAGTTTAGCGACGCCTGGTGGGAGCTGATGCGCAACATCGCCCGCTTCATGGGCCGCTACCACCAGACCTCGATCGGAGCCAACCCGGTGCGCCTGGCGCAGGCCGAAGTCGCAGGCGGGGCGCTCCGCTATGATTTCAGCCACTTCGAGCGGTTTGTGGAAACCTTCCAGGCGGCGGGCGTGCCCGGGCCGATCGAAGGCGGCAACCTGATGCACCGGCAGCGCGTGCGCAACGCCCCGCTGATGGTCCGCGCGTGGGTTCTGGAGGGCGGCCGGCCGGTGCTGCGCGACCTGGAGCGCACCGACCCCCGGGCGCGCGAGTTCTTGCGGACGTTCCTGCCCCAGCTCTACCGGCTGCTCGAACGGCGCGGCTGGACGAAGCTCTATCTCCAGGGCATTCTCGACGAGCCGCACGAGTGGGAGCGCGAGGGGTTCCTCGAAACGGCGGAGCTGGTGCGACGCCTGATGCCGGGCGTGCGGACGATCGAGCCGGTGGGCGCGCGGCAGGATCTCGGCTTCATGGAGAAGACGGTCGACATCTGGGTGCCGCAGCTTGGAACCTTCGATGACAAGCTCGAGGCGCTCGAGGCCCACGTGCGGCGCGGCGGCGAGGTCTGGTTCTACACCGCCTTAAGCCCGCGGGGCCGCTACATGAACCGCTTCATCGACTATTCGCTGCTCAAGACGCGCCTGCTGCACTGGATCAACTTCAAGTACGACTTCAAGGGATTCCTCCACTGGGGCGGCAACTTCTGGGGACCCGAGCCGTTCAAGGACACGCAGCCGGTGATCAACGAAGGCCGCACTTACCTGCCGCCGGGCGACGCCTTTATCGTCTATCCGAATCGGTTGCGGCGGAGCTTCTACAGCTCGATCCGGCTGGAACAGATGCGCGAAGGCATCGAGGATTTTGGACTGCTGCGGGCGCTTGCCGAACGCGACTCGGAAGCGGCCCGGCGCATCGCCGGGGAAGCGGTCGCTAGCTTCACCGAGTACGTGCGTCAGCCGGCGCGCTTCCGCGAGATCCACCGAAAGTTGCTCGAAGCAGCCTCGGCGGCGCCGCGCTGAGTGGATCGGCTCGGACCTGTCGGGCGGCTTGGCTATGATGGGGAGGGGTGGCCCCCCATGCGGTCACCGGGCTTGCCGCAGCGATCGTTTCCACGTTTTGAGCTCGCCTGCGTCATTTCAAGTAGGAGATGGTCGCAGCGGTCGCATCTCGGGGACGCGCTCCAAGACGGATGAGCGAGACCTTGCCCCCGGTGGTGTCGGAGGCGGCCGAGCGCCGCAGCCGGTTCATTGCCGAGAACCTGCGCCGGATCTTCGTCCAAATCTACCGCATCGTCGGCAATGTGGACGATGCCCAGGACCTGACGCAGGAAGCCTTCATCAAGGCGCTCCAACGCGAAGACCAACTGAAGGACCCCGACAAGGCGGCACACTGGCTGTCGCGGATCGCCACCAACACCGCGATCGACTTTCTCCGCCGCGCCGGCCGCGCCGAATTCCTGGAGGTGGAGGCTCTGGCCGAGCCGCTGACCGCGCCTGCCGAGGAGAGTCCGGAAGAACTCCTCCTTCGCGCCGAGCGCCGCCTGTTTCTCGAAGAGGGACTACGACGGCTGACCGCGCGAGAGCGGCTGGCGTTCGTGCTGAGGGACCTGGAAGGGTTGCCGGCGGGGGAGGTGGCGCGCCGGCTGAACTGTTCGAAGGCGACCGTGCGCTCGCATATCGCCAATGCTAGGATCAAGTTCCGGCAATGGCTGGAGGGGAGGAACCGATGAGCCATCCTCAGGCGAACGCCCTGGCGCTGTTTGCCGGCGGTGACTTGCCGTGGTGGGCGCGCTGGCGCGTCCGCTGGCACCTCGGCGCCTGCGAGACCTGTCGGCGGGAAGTGGAAGGCTACCGCCGCGCCGCGCACTGGTTCCGCCGGGCGGCCGCGGAATTGCCGGCCAACTTCGATTGGGAGCGGGCGGCGGCGGAGATGCGGGCCAATATCCAGCTTGGCTTAGAGGCCGGAGAGTGCGTCTCGGCGCCCGAGCGGGCTGCCAGCCCCATCCGGTGGCGTGTGGTGGCGGCCCTGGCTTCGATTGCCGTCGTGGTGGTGGGAGGCTGGTGGCTGCACATGCCTCATCCCAGAGCCCCGCGCCTGGAAGCGCCACTGGTCGAGTCGACTTCCGACGGCATCCAGATCCGGGAACCCGAAGGATCGCTGGCGCTGCTCAATCCGCGAGCGGCGCCGGTCATGGTTTACCCGAGCGCCGAAGGCGCCATGACGGCCCGTTTCGTCGATGAGGAGACGGGCCTGGTGACGGTGAATCATGTCTATGTGGAGTAGACCGGCCCTCTTGGCGGCGTGCCTGGCGACTGCCGCTGCGCAAACGCTGCGCGTCGACTTTCCCGCCGAGTCCCCGGTGACGGTGGTCTCGGCCGACTGGGGGGCCTCTGAGGCGAGCCCGCGCGGCGGGGCGCTCGTCATCGACCTGCACACCACGTTGCGGCTCCGCAACTCAGGCGCCGCGCCGATCCGCGGCGTCACGCTGGTCGTGCTGGCGCAGGAGGTGACTCCGGGCGGCAAGGCCAGCGTCAGCGTGCCGAGCCTCAACGTCGCCGCGGGTGAGACCTTTCCCGTACGCATCGACCTGCGGCTGCTCCGACCGCTCCAGGCGACCGTGGGGCCGCTCGTGCGCGTGGAGCTCGACGGCGTCCTCTTCGATGACCTGACCTTCTACGGGCCGGACCGGCTGAACTCGCGCCGCGCGATGACCGCCTGGGAGATCGAGGCTCGGCGAGACCGCCGGTATTTCAAGAGCGTCTTGGCGGCTCGCGGACCCGAGGGCCTGCGCGAAGAGATGCTGGTTGCGCTGGCGCGGCAGGTCGATCGGCCCTCGCTCGAGGTCCAAGTGAGCCGCCGGGGACGCGCCACCGCGCTCGCGGCGGGCCGCCGGCTCGAGTTTGCGTTCTTGAGATGGCCGGACGCGCCCCTCGAACCGCTGGCGGGCACGGCTCTGGTTGGGCCTCAGGAGGCCCGTGACGCCACGCTGGAGGTTCGGAACCGCTCCGCTCGTCCGGTACGCTACTTCGAAATCGGCTGGATCCTCCGGGATCGGCTTGGGCGCGAGTATCTGGCCGGCTCGGTTCCCGCAGAGATCCCGCTCCGGCCCGGCGAGATCGCCCAGGTCAGCACCGACACCACCTTTCGGTTTCCGCGGGCCGTGGCCGTCGAGGCCATGAAAGGCTTCGTCAGCCGCGTGGAGTTCGATAACGGCGAGTTCTGGGTTCCAAGCCGCGATCGATTGGCCGGGGACCGCTTGGACCGCCTCATCGGTCCCTCGCCCGAGGAGCAGCGTCTGGTGAACCTCTATCGCAAGAAGGGCCTCGAGGCCCTCATCGACGAGCTCAACCGGTTTTAGGTTAGAATCCTTGCTTTGAAAATGCCCCGCGCGCGCGCCTTCGACGTCAAGAGCCTCATTGGACGCGAACCGGAGCGGCTCACGCTCGAGGAACATGAGGCGATCGTGGGGCAGTGGATCGCCATCGAGATCTACGACCCCGAGCGGCTGCCTCTGCGCCGAATCGCAGCCGTCGGAGCAAGCGTCGCCGAGTGCGTCGCCGAGCTGCGCGCCCGAGGGCTCGATCCGGAACTGTTCGAGTTCATTCTGATGCGCCCGCCCTACGATTGAAGCCGGCGGGTGCTCAGCTCACCCACAGCTCGACAAACTCATCCACCGGCATTGCCTCCAAGCGCGCCGGATCGGCTGCCAGCGCGAGAACCGTTTCGGCACGCCGGGGCGCCAGATGCGCGCGGACGGCGCGGGCGAACTTGGCCTCTAAGAGCGGCAGCGCCTCTCGGCGGCGCCGCCGGTGGCCCAACGGGTATTCGATCTCGACGCGCTCGCTCGCGGTGCCGTCGCGGAAGAAGACTTGGACGGCGTTGGCGATCGAGCGCTTCTCCGGATCGAGGTAATCGCGGCTGAAGCGCGGATTCTCGCGGACCTCCATCACCGCGCGCAGTGCGTCGATCCGAGGGTCGGCCGCCGCCCGGTCTTCGTAGTCCTCGGCCTCGAGCCCGCCGCGCAGAAGCGCCACCGCCGTCATGTACTGGAGGCAGTGATCGCGGTCGGCCGGATTGGCCAGCGGCCCGCTCTTGTCGATGATGCGCATGGCGGCTTCCTGCGTCTCGATCACGATCCGTTCGATCGCCTCCAGGCGTCCGGCAACCTGTTCATGGAGCTTCACCGCCGCCTCGACGGCGGTCTGGGCGTGAAACTCGGCCGGGTAGGAGATCTTGAAGAGGACGTTCTCCATGACGTAGGTAGCCGGTCGGCGCCCCAGGCGGATTTCCGCGCCACGAAAAAGCACGTCCTGGAAGCCCCAGACCGGCGCCGTAAGCGCCGAAGGGTAGCCCATCTCGCCGCGCAGGCTGTTCAGGGCCAGCCAGACGCCGCGGCTCGTGGCGTCGCCGGCAGCCCAGCTCTTTCGCGATCCGGTGTTCGGCGCGTGGCGGTAGGTGCGCAGCGCGCCACCGTCAAGCCAGGCATTGGAGAGGGCATTGATGACGTCCTCGCGGCTGCCGCCGAGCATCGCCGTGGCCGTGGCGGCGGTGGCCACGCGCACCAGCAGCACATGGTCGAGTCCGACGCGGTTGAAGCTGTTCTCGAGCGCCAGCACCCCCTGAATCTCGTACGCCTTGATCGCCCAGGCCAGCAGATCGCGCACCGTCAGGGGCGCCCGGCGTCGGGCGGCGGCGCGGCGGCTCAGGTAGTCGGCCAGCGTGAGCAGCCCGCCGAAGTTGTCCGACGGGTGGCCCCACTCGGCCGCCAGCCAGGTGTCGTTGTAATCCAGCCAGCGGATCATCACGCCGAGGTTGAAAGCGGCGCGCACGGGATCGAGCTCCCAGGCCGTACCCGGCACCCGCGCCCCGCCGGGCAGGACCGCGCCCGGGACCACCGGGCCGAGTAGTTTGGTGCAGGCGGGAAATCTGAGGGCCAGCAAGGCGCAACCCAGCGAGTCGAGCAAGGCCCATCGGGCGGTTTCCATCGCCGGCTCGCTCCGGCTGGGGTCGAAGCCCACGACGTAGTCGGCGATTTCGACGAGCAGCCGGTCCGGCTCCGGCCGGCGCGCATCCTTCGGTGCGCTGGCAGCCATGGAGTGCTCTCAGCTGCGCGCTTCGATTGGCACCCACGGGCGGGGGTCCGGCCCGACATAGTTGGCGCTCGGCCGGATAAGGACGTTATTGGCGCGCTGCTCGATGATGTGCGCCGACCAGCCGGTGATGCGCGAGACCACAAACAGCGGCGTGAACAGCGGCGTGGGGACGCCCATCATGTGGTAGGCGGTGGCGCTATAGAAATCCAGGTTGGCGAACAGGCGCTTCTCCTCCCACATGAGCGTTTCGATCGCCTCGGAGATCTCGAAGAGCCTCCGTGAGCCGGCGGCGTCCGAGAGCCGCCGCGCCCAGCTCTTGATGACGGCGTTGCGCGGGTCGCGCTCCCGGTAGACGGCGTGGCCGAAGCCCATGATCCGTTCCTTGCGGGCCAGCATCTGGCGAACAGCCTGGCGCGCCTCCTCCGGCCCGCCGAAGCGTTCGATCAACGCCATGGCGGCCTCGTTGGCGCCGCCGTGGAGCGGGCCGCGCAACGTCCCGATGCCGGCGGCGACGGCCGAGTAGAAATCGGAGAGCGTCGAAGCACAGACCCGGCAGGCGAACGTGGACGCGTTGAACTCGTGCTCGGCGTACAGGATCAGGGAGGCGTTCATCGCCTCGACGTGAACCGGATCTGGCTCGCGTCCGTGCAAGAGGCGGAGCAGGTGGCCGGCGATCGATTCGTCGTCGGTCTCCACCTCGATGCGTACGCCCGCGGTGGCGTAGCGCCACCAGTAACAGAGTAGGGAAGGAAAGACCGCGAGCAGGCGGTCGGCCACCTCCCATTGACGCGAGAAATCGCCCTCGGGCTCCAGCGTGCCGAGCATCGAGCATCCCGTCCGCATGACGTCCATGGGATGGGCTTTCGCCGGGATGCGCTCGAGTACCTCGCGAAGCGCAGCGGGCAGGGCCCGCAGACTGCGGAGTCGCATCTGGTAGGCCGCCAGCTCGCCGGCGGTCGGCAGCTTGCCGTAAAGCAACAGGTAGGCCACCTCCTCGAAACGGGCCTTCTCGGCCAGCGTCTCGATGTCGTAGCCGCGGTAGGTCAGCCCGCAACCCGCCTTGCCGACGGTGGCGATTGCGGTTTGCCCCACCGTCTGGCCGCGCAACCCCGCGCCGGCCGCCTTGCCGCCCGTCGTCTTCACCGTGGCCTCACCGGCGGTCATTTGCCCCTCAGCCTCCTCGTTCAAGATTTAAGGAATCGGTCGGCTTTTTCCTCCCAATCGCGGTAGCCGAGAACCGCGTAAAGCTCCTCGCGCGTTTGCATCGACGCCAGCACGCTGCGCTGGGTGCCCTCGCGCCGGATTGCCTCGTAGACACGCTCGGCCGCCCGACTCATGGCGCGGAAGGCCGAAAGCGGATAGATGACCGCGGCCACCCCCGCCTGACGCAGCTCCTCGAGCGTGAAGAGCGGCGTGCACCCGAATTCGGTCAGATTGGCGAGGACCGGGATCCCAAGGGCCGCCGCCCGGCGAAAGTCCTCGAGCGATGAAGCCGCCTCAAGAAAGATCATCTCGGCGCCGGCCTCGAGATACCGCCGCGCGCGTTCGAGAGCGCCCTCCAAGCCTTCGACCGCGAGCGCATCGGTGCGCGCCACCAGCAGAAAATCGCGGTCAGGGGAATTCTCGGCAGCCGCCTCGAGCCGGCTCACCATCTCGCGGACCGGCACGAGGACCTTGCCCGGACGATGGCCGCAGCGTTTGGCGGGAACCTGATCCTCGAGGTGGCAGCCGGCGGCCCCGGCGCGCGCCAGCTCACGCACCGCGCGAGCGATCATCAATGGCGAGCCCCAGCCCGTGTCGGCGTCGACCAAGACGGGCAGATCGGTCGCTGCAGTGATGCGCCGCAAATCCTCGGCGACTTCGCTCAACGTCGTCAGCGCCAGATCCGGCAAACCCAGCGAGGCGTTGGCCACGCCGGCGCCCGACAGATACAGCGCCAGAAAGCCCGCACGTTCGGCCAGCCGTGCGCAGTAAGCGTTCACGACTCCGGCTAGCTGCAAGGGGCGCTCGGCGGCCAGCGCCGCACGCAGGCGCGCACCGGCCGTAGCTACCCTCTCCTTC
>Ga0308411_10000959_pt1 | contig 19455 bp, 12 predicted proteins | sample HotsprottomLayer_2_FD_203530 | JGI IMG/M metagenome (GOLD analysis project Ga0308411, IMG submission 203530) | Hot spring phototrophic mat microbial communities from Octopus Spring, Yellowstone National Park, Wyoming, United States -... | ecosystem: Environmental > Aquatic > Thermal springs >...
CAAGAACCGCGAAGGGAAAGAACTGGCCGAGATCGGGCAGTTGGTCAAAGCCGGCGCGGTAGCCTTCAGCGACGACGGCGCGCCGATCGGCGATGCCGAGCTGATGCGGCGGGCGTTCGAGTACTGTTTGATGTTCGACAAACCGGTGCTCAACCACGCGGAAATCCGCGAGCTGACCCAATCCGGCGTGATGCATGAGGGGTTGATTTCAATGATCCTGGGGCTGCCGGGCATACCTGCCGCCGCCGAGGACGTGATGGTCAGCCGCGACATCGCCCTGGCCGAAGCCACCGGCGGCCGCTTGCACATCTGCCACGTATCGACGGCCAACAGCGTCGATGCCCTGCGGCGAGCCAAGAACCGCGGCGTGCGCGTTACTGCCGAAGCTACGCCGCACCACTTCACTCTGACCGACGAGTGCCTGCGCAGCTTTGATTCGAACTTCAAGATCAACCCTCCCCTGCGCGGGCAAGAACATGTCGATGCCGTGATCTCTGGACTGATCGACGGCACGATCGACGTGATTGCCAGCGATCATGCCCCCCATGCCAAAGAAAAGAAGATGCGGGAACTCGACCAGGCCCCGTTCGGCTGCGTGGGACTGGAAACGCTGCTGGGGCTGGTTGTAACCCGGTTGATAGTTCCGGGACATCTCGACTGGCCTGCCGCGCTGGCAAAAATGACTATCAATCCTGCCAGAATACTCGGCATTCCCAAAGGGACTTTGAAGATCGGCGCCGACGCCGATGTGACGATCATCGACCCGGATGCCCGATGGGTCGTCGATCCCGCTCAGTTCCAATCCAAGAGCACCAACACGCCTTTTGCGGGGATGGAATTGACCGGTCGAGCCGAGATGGTGATCGTCGGCGGACGCATAAAATACCGGCGGAACTGAACTATTGGGCCGCCGGCGCGTGCTGGATTGCGGCGAGCGGTCCCGACTGCCTCGCCCCGAAGGTGCGCAGACTGCAACGGTCGGACCGCCGGTAGCTGTTATACTTTCCGCGGCCAAAAACAAGTCATTCTCTCCGCGAAAAACACGTCATTTCAGCGCGTACGGAGTATAAACCGTTATACCCCGGGCAGTAATACCGCGTTTTCCCAGGAGAAAACCAGTCAATTGATCCCACGCGAAGCATAAAACACTGTGCGCGGTTGTACCTCGATCAGGCGGTGGCAATTGTGCCGTTGGCACGCTTCGGATGCACCCAGGGGTGTTGCGACTTGTGAATCGTTTCCAGGCCAGTGGTGGCCGCTGCCGGGGCCATCGTAGCTGCCGGGGCCATCGTAATCGTTGTTGGCGGGACATGCTATGGGCAAGCTTTCGAGTTTTCGGCTGAAGAGTCGTAGTCGGCTTTATGTGGGGCTTTTCGTTCCCGAACTGCTACTGTTTTGGGCTGCTGGGGCCATTTGCACGGCAAACGGTTCCGACAGGCAGCCGCTGACAGACAATCCCGGCAGCAGTGCGTCGTCGGTGACCGCCGGCCCACTGAAAGGTTTGCCCAGCCCAGAAGGACCACACATCGCGAAAATCAAAGCCTTGGAAGACGGCAAGTGGTTGAAGCTGGGTGCGCCAGCGCCGGATCCGAAATGGGGCCGTGCCCGGGGCCGCTCTTGGACGGCCGTCATGCCCTTGGCGCCCGAGCTGCGCGGGGCGTTCTTGTTTGGAGAAGGGCAACACGGATACACCAAACCCGACGGCCATTACATGGACGATCTGTGGCTGTACGACATCAACGCCCATCGCTGGATATGCTGCTATCCCGGGGCAGACACCAAACGACTGGCCTTGCACAACGACGCCGATGGCTTCGAGGCCGACGATCAAGGGCAGCGCATCCCCGTGGCCTCCCAGGTCCACGGCTACTCGATGAACACATACGACATCCACAAGCGGCGAATGATGAGCATGCCCAATACGCACCCGTACTGGCAACGGGCGATACCGCAGCGGCAGACGTGGCTAAAACCGCCCCCGGCCGACGCCAGCCCCTGGCTGTTCGATACGCTGACCGGTCGCTGGGACAGACTGAGAACCGGTACCGCCGGTCCGCCCAGCGGGCACGGCGACACGCTGATCTATTTGCCAGAGCGCAAACATGCATTCTTCCTGCACCGCAACCAGCAAGTATGGTACTACGACGTGCCGGGGAATCGTTGGAGGCAGGCCCAGCCGGCCGGACCGCCGCCGCCCTGGGGCATCGATGCGGTCAGTTGTTACGATCCGAAGCGTCAGCGGATCTACATCGGCGGTGGGAGCTATCCGGTTGCGCCATCCAGCACCCATGCCTTCTGGATCTACGATCTGAAAGCCGAGCGCTGGATAGACCCCCAGCCGAAAGGCAAGCCTTGCAAAGGCTCGAACAGTTACCCCACCAAGAATGCGGTGCTGGTTTACGATTCGGCCAGCGACAAGGTGCTGCTGGTCTTCCACTCGCACCACGACGACACACCGGACAAGCTGGGCGTGTATGTGTACGATCCCGATGCCAACCAGTGGCTGGACGATCCGCTGCCGGTTCCCGACGAGCTGGGCCGAAACCGCCAGGCCAAAAACGGCTTCTACGATCCGGAGCTTAACGCGGTGTTTGTGCATTCGGCCGGCGATAGCGACGACAATAGCACGATGTGGGTCTTTCGGTATCGCCGAGGTAAATGACCTGGCCGCGGAGTTGCGGCGGCAACACCCGGCGGGGCAGGTTGCCCGATTGTCCGATCGGCGCGACGAGCGATGTATTGCCCGATCGACGAGAGGTGCCGTATAATAGCCCCCGTCCTGCGGGTACGAATAATCCGGCGGTGCGGCTTTTGGCCCGGCGGAACACATTTGCCTAGATTATACTACGCGCGGGCGGCAATGGAGTGTTTTCGGAGCGAAAAGGTATCATTTCAGCCCGCCCAAAGCATAAGGCTCGATTCATCATGTCCTCATACGATGAGCGGGGACCTCGCCTGCGTCCCAACTCGCTCGAGCTGAACTGCCCCTATTGCCAGGCACGTTTGAGCATTTTGCCGAGCCAGGCAGGGGCAACGACCATTTGCCCGCTGTGCGGCGGCAGGTTTCAGTCCCCCTTGCCGACTGCCCTATCGCCGGTGGGATCACAGTATTACTCGCAGCAGGATGCCCTGGTACGCGAGTTTGCCAGCAAGAAGATCGCCGCCGGGGTTTGCGGCATCTTGCTCGGCCCGCTGGGCGTGCATAAGTTTATTCTCGGTTTTGTAGGCACGGGTATTTTGATGCTGCTGGTGTCGGTGTTCGGGTTGTGCCTGTATGCACTGCCCACGATGGTCATGGGGATCATCGGACTGGTCGAAGGGATCATTTACCTGACCAAAAGCGACGAAGACTTCTACCGCAGTTATGCAATCGAGCGACGCACCTGGTTCTAGTGGTTCTAGCGGCCCAGATGCTATGACGTACATCAGCGATTGTCTGCCGCGCAGCCCCGAGTTGATGTCGGTTCACGATACCGCGCTGCTGGTGATCGATGTGCAGGAGCGGCTTGTGCCGGCCATCGCGGGCCACGAGCTGGTCGTGTGGAATTGCGGCCGACTGATTGATGGCGCCAGACTGCTCGGCCTGCCGGTCTGTGCCACCGAACAATATCCCAAGGGATTGGGGCCGACGGTGGCAGAACTGGCCGACCGGCTCAAACAAGTCGACGGGATCGGCCAAATCCCTTCAAAGCTCACCTTCAGTTGCGGCGGCTGCCCGGAACTGTTCGAGAAGCTGCGGCAGCACCAGCGCAGCAAAATTCTGGTCTGCGGCATGGAGACGCACGTCTGCGTGCAGCAGACAGTGCTGGATTTACTTGCCGACGGCTGGCGGATATACGTGGCCGTGGACGCGGTGGGTTCGCGCTTCCCGATCGACCACCAAACCGCACTACGGCGGATGGAGTCCTCGGGAGCGACGCTGACGACTACCGAAGCGGCTCTGTTCGAGTGGTGCCAGGCGGCCGGCACCGCCGAGTTCAAGCAGATCAGCCAACTGGTGCGGCAGCAGCCCCCGAGCGCCTCCTCCGGCGGCACGCGAATTGGCCAGTGAGAACCGCTGGTGCGGTTGCGGGCCAGTGGCCCCCATCGCCCGGAAACAGCCCCACTATTGATCTTTGCAAAACCTAGTGACCGCCTGATGTAAGGTTCTTCCTATTGTTGCGTGTCGCCAGGTTTTGCGAAGTTCATTGAGTTCAATCTCGCCAAAGTAGGCAGGCAGAATAGAACTCGTCTGAAGGTAAACAGCGCTGCCGATTGGCTATGTGCCATTCTCCCCGGCAGGGCAGTGCCGATCGATGGTAGCCGGTGCCAAGATCGAAAACGATGCGAAAAAGCGTCCGTACTCCGATGGGCATCATGATGAGCAATAGGCAGTTGGGATGTAAAAGGCCACAGCGGCGTGGCACGTCGCAGGCGGCCGCTGCGATGCAAGAGCATTGTGGACTCAGTCGCAAAGAAGTGGCGTCGCTGAACAAAGCTGGAAAAAAAGGCGTACTGCGGCCGGTCAGCACTCTCCACTTTGCCTAGGCTTTACTTCACCAGCGTGCGGGGTACACCAACCTTTGCGCCTAAGGGGCAACCTCAATATCCAGCGGTGGAACACATGGCAGAAAACCACACATTAACGTAGCCCCACAGCTTCCAAGCCCCGAAGCGGCGGTCGTCATCCTGCCGCACCCTGATGGTATCCTTGACTGTCGTGTGTTTTTCCGCGGTGCAGTCGATCGCCCTTTCAGGGCTTTTTGCCCGGGCTGCTGGGCCCTTTCCAGGGGCATAGCGCCCCTGCTATTCAATTTGCGCCGCTCAGCAGCGGCAAGCTGCAAGCGTGATAGAGTTGCAACAATGCACGGCTAGCCCTTTTCCGCTGGGGCGATTGTTTTTTAATTTAGACCATTTGCAGCCCCCGATGGCGCGGAGCAACCAAGCCCCGCTTCAACTGGAGGCTGGTCGAAAGATCCGCGGGGAGACTTGCTCTGCTAACCAAGCAGCGAAAAGCAAGCCTCGAATGTGGGGACCGCCTGTTGACCCCCTTCATCGAAAACCTGCTTTAAAAACGCCTTCCGCACATCGCAACCGGGTCGGCACCGATGCACAGGTATTCTGCCGGCACTACTACATGTGGTACAGGGATGAGTCATCCGGCGGGTGGCGGGTGAGGGCGATTTGGCGCGCGGCGGCCCTTCTATCCTTATTTACCTGTTTCGCTCGCCCTCACCCACCACCCCCCCTCCCACGTGCGGGAGAACGGAGTTTTCGGTAGCCTATGATCGGCGCATTTCGCGGAAGGCCTCGGGCCGGATGCGCCGTTGGATGTCGGTTTCCAGCACGCCGAAAGTCTGTTCGTGCCGCTGGACGGCCATCTGTAACACAGCCAGCAGCCGTTTGGCGGTGTAGAAGTTCATTATAAGACGCTGCGTAATCTCGATTTTTTCGCCCGGCGGTCCCATGGGATTCTTGCTCAGGCCGAAGTCCACTATCAGTTCCTCGGGCGTGCCGGTCACTCGGCAAAAGTTGGCGTACGAAGCCGCCACTTTGGAATCGTCGATTTGCACTTGCTGACCGGGTGGTTGGTCGCCCGACGGCGCGGCCGGCTGAGCAGCGGCAGCCCGACTTGCCTCTTGTTCACTTGCCAGTGCTTCATTTTCGCTTTCTGGATTGCTCATATCGACTCCCATGAAAACCATGCACACTAAATGGTAACTGTTACTGACTGGACTTCGACTACCTTACTATCGACCTTCGCAACAGGTGGCGACAGCGACCGGTGGAATAAAACCCATGGTAGCCGGCCGCTACCTTTTGCTAGACTCAATATAATTACTACTCGACGCCCGTGCCGCTGTAGCCCACGGCTAGATTGCGGGCACCCATTTTACACTAGTTCAAAGTAACGGCTGAGGTCAGACCGGTGGTGCGATTATAGCCGAGCGGCAGCTCACCACAAGCTTCCGCGTAACAGTTCACAGCATTAAACCATTTTCTTTTTTTTCTTTAACACTTCAGCCGTTTGAAGTTGATAGTGGATAAATCGGGGGTTATATATCCAATTATTTTGGGCACGACAACACGCATGGCGGCTTTGTCGGAAAGTCTGCTGGATGTTCTTCGCAGCGGGACGTTGACCGAACAGCAGCCGCGGATGATCTACGCGCATGTTCCGTAGGGGGTGGTCTTTGCGCTGTTGGAGTTGACCAAGCAACTGCAAGAGCAGCGGACGCCAATGGCGGCCCATTTCCACCAGACACCTTCCACGCCTTCGGGCATGAAGCCGCCCTACCAGAAATCGCCGGGAAAAACGCGGGAAAAACGCCCCGGTGCCAAGGCGAGCCATCTGAGATCGCGGCGAAAGCCTCCCCAAAGCATCGACCACCGCAATGAACACAGGGTCGATTATTGACCAAGGTGTGGCGGCCGGCTGAAGCGATGCGCGGTGATTCGCATCCGCTATACCGAAGACATTCCTCACATCCAGCCGGAAATAACAGAACATGTGATCCACCGCGACTGGTGCCCATGCTGTCAGACGAAGGTCGAGCTGGTCTTGCCCGACGCCTTGCCCGGCAGCACGCCCGGCAACCGTGTGGTGATGCTGTGGGCCTGTTGACATTACGCCCTGGGCAACACGCTGGCGCAGATCGAGGAGGTGTTCAACTTCCACTTGCAGACTAATATCACGCCTGGCGAATTGACACAGATTTGATATCACTTGCCGGCGACATTGTATCCCTGGTACGAGCAGATTCAGCGGGAAGCCTTGCCTTCGGCAGTGCTTTACGCTGAAGAGAGCGGTTGGCGGACAGAGGGCAAAACGCACTGGATGTGGTGTTTCAACATGTGAACGTTGACGTATTATATGATCAACCGCTGCCGCCGCTCTCAGGCTTTGGCGAAGTTCCTCGTCGAGCAATTTGCGAGGACCTTGCTGAGCGACTTTTGGGGCGCTTACAACCCGGTGCTCTGCCTCCCGCGTCAGACGTGCCTGGTGCATCTGCTGCGCGAGTCGGATCATACGGAGAAGTACAAGTCGCCGTGCAAGCAGTGGCCGGAGTTCGTCAAGAAGCTGCGCCGCCTGGTGGGCGATGCAATCCGGTTGTGGCGTCGGCGCGACGAGACTTAGACGGAGGAGTGCGCTTCCCACCGCGCCCGGCTTGCAGCCCGCCTGTAGGAGTTGCTCTAAACGCCCTGGACGGGCCGGCAAGCCAAGCGGCTCGTCAAGCGCCAGCGCCGCCACCAGCACCACGTGTTCACTTTCCTGGACCAACCGAACGTTCCCTTCGAGAGCAATGGCGCCGAACGGACGATCCCCCGGGGGTGATCATCCGCAAAAACAGCTACGGCAACCGCAGCCCACTCGGGGATGCCTGCCAAGCCGTCCTGACGTCAATATTCCGAACGCTGAAACAACGCGGCCACGATCTGATCCGAACCATCGTCCACGCACTTACCCAGTCCCTCACCACCGCCCACTGCCACCACTGCCCGAACCCAAATCTACTTCAGTGGGCTGAAGTGTTACGAGCAGCGCAAGACGTGGCCATGGTGCAGGCAGCCCAGGCCTCATAAGAGGGATTTCTCACTGTGTGGCAACCTTTCCCCTGTCCACTGGAAACCCTCTCCAATGCGGTCAAACCGACGCCTGCGGAAACGACGACCTGCGCGCAATATCCATCCGACCGCCATCATACTGCCCGCCACTGTCAGAAATGAAGATGGTTCCTGTACTACGTTGAGGACAAGCGGCATGCCAGCCTGCCCGTCCACCACGTTCCCGCCCGGACTGGTAATCGTGTCTGGAACCACCTGAACTGTAATCTCTTGTCCGGGCGCCTGCCAATCGGCGGGCACAGAAAGAAACACCGAAAGCAGCTTGCCCTGACCAAAGGGCTCTTCTAAAGTGAAGTTCTCGAAATGAATATCGATAGCCCCTGGCGACATCGGGTCGTTGTAAGAGTCGGCGGTAATATCCGTTGGCAGCTCAAGGAGCCCTGGTTGGCTATTGTCCCATTCGCTGCCCGCGAATACACCATACCAAACATACCCCGTATACCGCAGGCCCGGAGCAGAAAACAGCAAATTAAACACTACCGAATCACACACATCGTTATCCCCGGGAGCGTTATGATTCAGCCACACCTCAATTGTGAAATTTGCTCCGGGAATCAGTTGTGTAGGGGCGTTGGACTCTAGGGTGAAAATGTACCCGCCCTGTGATGTCCCCGCCGCCAACAATAGATACAGCCCAGCGATCCAAAGCGAAACCTTTCGGTAAGTCATAGTTCATCTCCACCTCACATAGTTCATCTTGGATTAGACCGAGTGTTGGACTCTCGTTGGTAAACCGCTATGCCAGAGTACCGTTCGCCGCCTAAACTGAATAAAGCAGCGCGCAGCAACTTATCCGGCGATGGCGGTTGTCAAGCAACCACAGTTCCACGGACGACTGAAAGCGGTTCGTACCGACTACTTCCGTCCGTGTGCGACTGCATCGAAACCTAACGCTGCCTCGTCATAAACACGAAGCACTGGGAGACAAGGCCCAGCAAACTTGCCTGCGGTCAGTTCCGAGAGCTGGGAAAAATCAAACTAGTTAGTCTTCGGCGAAATGCTGGGATATCGAAGCAAGGCACAGTCGCATAGCAGATTACGCGTTTGTGCCAACCTCGACGCGATGGCTATACTTCCATGTCAAGATAGCTGGTTGGAATTTCCAACTTTAGGCCGCGGCCTTGTCATCGCTCACTTCAGACGGCTGAAGGGCAGTCGAACAACTTCGAGTAACAAGATTCCCCGGCAGCTTTTGCGACCCCGGAAATATCCATGCGCTCGAGCTAACAACCGACAGCCAAGGATTCCTAACCACCAAAAGCCGATTCACTTTCTCCTTGCCTCTTATCCCGGGGACTTTCTTGGTTTCGTGTCGTTTGTCGGCTTCACAACAGGGGCTGCGGGATCACACTCTTGATCTCTTAGCTCTCCAGGACCCGTTTGATGCGGACGCACCAAAGGGCTTTTTTGCCCCGACGCTGCCTCCCGGGATCGGCTCTTCCCAAAGGCCGCCGCTAAACCGATCAATCGACTCGTCCTGAAGTGCAAGGTCAATCATCAAGCGGGCAATCTTCCCATCCAGCCGTTGAGCATGGGGCGCAGGGGCCGCAATCTCAAGCGGCGCGCCAGGCGTAGTAGCCGGAGTTTCGATTGCCTCATTCGCCAACGTAGCCAGCGCGGCGTCCACCAAATATTGCGTAGCTGTTGCCGGCGGCCGCCACGGTAATCACACCCAGGGCATCCAATGCGGCCAGTTCATCGGAGACGCCATACATGCCAACTGGCGCGGACCAGTTCTGGCCGTCACCCAAGGAGAGGTTCACGGCCGCGATACGGTAAGCATCCGTGTTTCGGATGACCCACTGTAGAGCCTGCTCGAGATAACCGAAGTTCCCGCGACCGCTGTCGTTGAAGACCTTCAGATGAATGATGTCCACTGCCGGCGCCACACCGGGGTAAGTTTCGTCCTGAGAGGCGATAATGCTGGTCACGTGCGAGCCGTGGCCGGAGACGTCGGCCGCACGTCCGTCCCGGTCGGCGAAGTCGTACTGGAAGACTATTCGATCAGCCACTCCGTCGCCGTCCGCATCGGGGCCGAAGAACGGATGATTCAAGCAGAGGCCGGTATCGATCACCACCACCGCCAGACCGCGCCCGTCTAGATTTGCGAAGCGAGGATCGTCCCGCAGGGCGTCCAGCCCAATCAACTGGTTCGCCGGATTGGAAACTGGAAGCGTCGCCGCGCCGGAAGTGTAGGTCCAGGCAGGGGCGTACAGCGCCGCCTCGGACCCGCTATAGGTAAACGTGTAGGCACCGCCGGCACGAGGATGAGTCTGTTCCCAGCCGCTTTGCACCACGTATCGCACCACGTATTGGCCGGGCCGCAGGTTGGGAAAGACGTACCTGCCGTTTTCATCCGTCACGGCTTGGGGTTCCTGAGCACCTTTTTCGCCGTCCTGATCCAAGTCGAGGTACACAAGCTGAGCGGGCAACAATATCTCGTTCGAGTCGCGCTGGCCGTTGCCGTTGTCATCCCGCCACACAACGCCGCTGATTGACCCCAAAAGCACGAGCCCTGCGTCCCATTGCGAATTCAGCCCGCCAACGATTGTCAAAACGCTAGTCCTGCCGGTGGCGATGTCGGCATCGCTGTCCAGCGTGTCATCAGCTCCGGCGTCCGGCAGGCTGAAGCCATAGCCGGCCGGAGCGACGAACTCTAAGAAGTACGATTGAGCGATGTCCAGGCCGGCGAAGCTGTACCTGCCATTTTCGTCCGTAACAGTTTCCGCCAGCGGAGCGATGCCGTCGGCCAAATACAGCCTGACGGTAACGCCCGACTGCCCCACCTCGTCCTCATCCTGGATACCATTGGCGTTGGCGTCGAACCACACCCAGTCGCCGATAGTACCCGTTGTCCCACGAGTAACAGTGACTGCATCGGGAATTGGGGGCGCGTCTTCCACATTGCCTGCACGGTCAAGTGCGACACTGTAAAAGGCGTACCGGCGGCCCTGGACGCCCATAAATTGGGCGGAGGTCAATTGGGTATTGAGCAGCCATGGCTGGAACGGACCGTCATTTTCCGAGACGAAAACGTGGAAGGCGGCCAGACCAGAGCCTCCTTGGTCGTCGCTACCCGTCCAACTGACCGTAAAGCTCACGTCGTCCACCGTGGCCGGCAGGGCAGATACCTTGCTTTGCGGCTTGCCCGCGTCGAGCCTGTTGAAGATTGGCGGCGTATCGAGCGGGGCTTCGGTGTCGAAGACGATCCGAGCCTGCGCGTCGATCACATCACCGGTCACCACAGTGCGCTTAGGTCGCACCGAGTAGCTGACCCAGCCTTCTCCAACACCTTGGCTGTCGTTGATCGCCAAAAAGCCCACGTTCGGGTCCAGAGGCTGCTCCCCAGTAGCCGGATCAATCGTCACGAAAGTCCAGAAGGCTTGGCCGGTACGAACGTCGATGCCTGCGGTGAAGTCCACAAAATAGCCACGCTCTGCCGTCAGGTCGATCCGGTTGCTGTAGAAGGCCACATTCTCTGGCACTGCAAACACCAACCCTCCAAATCCGAAATCTCCGAGGCGGAAGGTACGCCAGTCCAGATCGGCATCCAGTTGCTGGGTTATCACCACTTTCTGCGCCGGCGCCTGGGCCAAGACAGGATCGTTCTCGAAGCGGATCATATAGTCCAGTTGACGATGGGCGGCAATCCAACGCTCATCGCCGTGTCCGGCCGGCCCGACTATATCGTTGGGGTCTACCGGCGGCGGCACGCAAGGCTTGTAGGTGATGACCTTCTTGCAGTTTATCGGGTCGACGGTCGTAATGAAGCCACAGCCCTGGTCCGTCCCGCGGTATTCAGTTTCCCACTTCTGGCACTTGAAGCACTTCTCCGGGACTGGTGGCAACGGGATCCCGCTAGGTTCCATCGCAGCCTGGCCCGTTCCGGCTCTCTGGGCAGCGGCAATCATCCTGGCCGCGAACGACTGCGACATGGTGATGGCTGCGTGTTGACCCGGAGACCAGCTCGTGCCGTTCCATGTCGTAGCCGGTTCCGGCCACTACTGTCAGCGAATCCTCAAGTAGCACGGAGAGATTACGTACCGGGTCGTACGCGGCCACCGTATACACGCCGGTAGACACCGCGTAAAGGTCAAAGGTAACAAAGGCCGTTACAGAATCCTGGATGTAGGTTCGTACGGCGGGCAGGACGTTAGAGTCGCTGTCGAGGAGGAAGAACTGCGTGTCGGGCTGGAATCGTGCGCCTGAGACTTTGATCGTAGCCCAGCCCGAATTGCCGACGCGATCCGACTGGATGCTCCGGATAGAGAACGGGACGACGTCGGCGGAGATCGTATAGGCTGGGGCACCGGCAGCCACAGTAGCATAAGCCATCACGTAGTAGACGCCTGCCTGCTGGACCGGCATGACGATCTCTTGGTCGGAGACAAACGGCTGTTTGGCGGCGTAGTCGTACTCGTTGCGCGACGGCATTTCACCCCTGCGCACATATAGCTCGGTGTAGGCGTCCTCGACACCGTGGAGGCGGAACCGGACTGTCTCGCCAGCCGTGAGGAATGGCGTCCTGTAATATACTGACCGACCTTGCGACAGGTTACCCGACTGCGGCACGCCCAGCTCAAGCAACTGGACGTCAATTTCAACCCGATCCAGCGACGCGCCGACGTTGTTCGCCTCGTTACTTTCAGGAATGTGATTGAGAATATCGCTCCGGATGATCACGTGGTACTGGCCAGGGAGCACCCCAGGAAGCGGAGCCGCCAGGGTGTGGCTATATGTCCCGCCACCTGGGACGTTGCCTTCGTGATGGACGCGACCGAAAAAGGCGTCCCCAATATCCCAGACTGCACTTTCCGAAAAACGCACGTACCGGCGCGCGTAAGTCGTTGTTTGGCAACAACTTGTGGTTTTACCCGCATCAAAAAGCCGTCTTTCGGAAACCATTATTGCACAAGGACTTGCGACTTTTTTCGGAAAGTGCAGCCCAGACTGTGTCTGCCGAAATATAGATCGAATCGTACCAACTGCCGACCGCACTCTCGGCGCCTTCGTTGCGCACGGTATAAGTGATGCTAGTAGTGGCGCCTGGCGCGGCGTTGGCGGGAACCGTGATCGTGCCCACCACTAGATCGGCCGGCGGAAGCAGATGGACCAGCATCGATGTGCGATCGTAGTCCGTGTTGTTCAGCTCGTTGGACTCGGCCAGGTAGTTGCCGCGGTCCGCGACGACGAAGACGTAAAACGGCCCGGAAAGCCCGCGCGGTATCCGGAAGGACTGCCTCTTGGTGTAGCTTGCCCCGCTCGCCAGCGAATCGTGGAACGCGTGCCCCAGCGAGATGTCCGTGCCTGCGTCAAACACCTGGTCCAGCGACAGGTACACTTGGTCGTACCAGTTGCGCGGCGTCGGGTCGCCGTCGTTGCGCACGGTCCAACTCAAGTCGAAGGCCTGACCGCTGTATGCCTGCGACGGAGCGTCGACGCTTACCAGAACGAGGTCGGGGACTAGGACCGTCCCGTGATCCGGCGGATTGATAGGGCCGGAATCTTCGGGGTCGTTGGGATCCGTACCCAGCCCGCGCAGGCGCGTGTTGTTGCCCTCGAAAGCCCCCTCGAAGACCTGCCCGTCAGCGTCCGTCCACACGCCCAGGTAGAACGGCCCGGAGAGGCTGGTCGGGATCCGCACGGTTGCCGATGCGCTATAGGATCCGCCTGCCTCTAGGGGACTTGTGCGGGTGACGCTGCCCAATTGCACGTCGTTGCCGTTGCCCAGCACGTTGTCCGGCGACAGGTAGATGCGGTCGCGCCAACTGAGCGCGTTGGTCTGGCCGCTGCCGAGGTTCGCGACGGTCCACCGGACGGTCACCAAGTCGCCCGCCCGGATCGGCCCGGCGATCGGGTCAATCGCCGTCACTTGCAGGTCGGCCAAGTTCTGGACGACGGTCACCGGGACAAGTTCCGAGTCGTTGTTTTGTTCGTTGGCTCCCTCGTACACCTGGTTGTCGGCGTCGGTCCGCACGTACAAGTAGATCGTGCCTGTCAGGTCGATGGGGATGTTGACCACCTTGTCGCGCGCGTAGTAGAAGGCCCCGGCTGCCAGGTTGCCGCTACGCACGAAGGTGGCCAGCAAACGGTCGTCCGAACCGCCCTTGACGTTGTCCAGCGAGGCGTAGACCTTGCACGTCCACGTTATCGATTCCCCACGACTCGTCGCTGAGCCCTTGTAAGCCGCCATCGTAAAACTGAATGCTGGTGATAGCAGAGGCGGCCACAAAGGGGATCGAGATGCCGCGGTAAATGGCGTCGTTCCATCCGCTCCAGCCGAAATTCCGGCCTCCCAAGGTTGGTGCACCAGGATATGTCTGCGGCCCACCGAACTGGCTAAACGTGTGGTGGAACAGACGGTTTCCGCCCACGTTCACACTGAAGTAATCTGGGCCGGGATAGCCACTCCCGTCCCAACTGTCGATGATCATCAAGTCGAACTCAAGGACATACCCACGGCCAGGGACGGTCGGAACTGTCAAAGTGGTGGAACCGTTACTGAAGCGTCCGAGGAAGCGAGTGAAATCAGGCACCGTGTTGTCGGTAACCCTTATGGACCATTCGGGTCCGGCGCCGGCCTCGAAATCGGTAAAGTACACGTAGTCGGCCATCTTGAAGTTCGTGTTGCGGGCGATCACCAACGAGTATTCGCCACTTCCCACCACGCGCGCATATAGGCTCCGCTGGCCGGAACCACGAATTCCCTTACGCTTCGGCCTACATTGGCTCCTCCGCCCGCGCTAAGCGCAAGGACTGTACCAGCCGAATCCAGCACCTCTAAGCTTGGCTGGTTGCCGGCTGTTCCACTCAGTAACCAGCCGACCACGTCGCCGGCCACCAAGTCCATGCGATATAAGTCGGCAGTGCCGCCTGCGCCGTCGGCGGTGCCCAGCACGGCCGCCCGCGCGCTGCCGTTGCCAAACTCTATCCAGGCCGCGGTCAGGTCCTGTGCCTCGGCCAAGCTATTATTGCCCGGCCCGCCCAACCACTCGGCCTCGATCGCCGCATTGAGGATCATGCGCAAGTTGTATGCCCCTGCGCCGAGAACACTGGTGACCTGTATGCTGTATGTGCCCCCGGTAGCCACGGGCAGCGTTTGCAAGAAGACCTTCTGGCCTGCCGCCGTTGCCGAGACTGAGTTGATGGTCGAGCCATTGGGGGCCAGAAGCTCCAGTTGCGCCCGAATGGTTTCTTGCTGCGGTGTCAAGATCAGCGTGGCGGTCTAGCCGGACTCCAGCGTAATTGAAAAGGCATCGTTGTCGCCGACAAAATCGAAGTTGTCGGTCTGGAAGCCGGTGTAGACCAGCGAGCCGTCAGGCCCCAGCGGCAGCAGCGGCGTGGTAAACGGCATCACCGGTGCGGCGGCACTGAACGTAAGCACAAATGGGCCGCCCGGCGCCCCGTCGCCGTCCCCGTCCAGCAAGTTCCCCACCATATCCCGGAAGCCGGACGTGGAACTAAGCAAGGTAAGCGTGTAGTTTCCTTCGGGCAGTTCGTCGAACGAGAGCGCAACCGTGTACGTCTCCGGATCGTACGAAATAAGGTTGGGATTCATCGTCGCTCCGGAGACGGCCTCGACCAGGGTCACATCCTCCGGGGCAAGCTCCTCCGTCGCCAGCGCCTCGTTGAATGTGATGTGGACTGTCAACGGACCTGCTTCCACAATTGCCCCATCGGCGATCGACGTGCTGGCCACAACTGGCCCTGTGGTGTCCAGAATGAACGTCTGTTCGAATCCCTCCAAGGGTGTCCCCGACACGGATGTCAAGCTGCCAGCTGCCAAGCTGACTCCGTAAACGCCGTCGCCATAACCGCTTTCACCGTCCTCAAGCGGGGGAACAAAGAACTTCAACGTTCTACCGTCGATGATGGTTACTGCCTGAGCAACCACAACGGTATTGTCAGGCAGCGTGAGCTTAAGGTCGGCCGGATCGACCGATGTCAGCAGCACACCTTCGGACAGCACCAACTGGTAGCTGCCGGGAAGCGACGCCAACAGAGCACCATCCTCAATGCCGGTGGTCAGCACGCGGAAGGGCCTCGAGCCTGTGGCACCGTCGATCCGAAGCGTATAGGCACCCTCACCGGACACGGGCGTTACGCGCACCCGATAGGTCCCGGACACAACGGCCGTGTACATAAGCAGCGCGTTTCGGCCATCAGAAGCTCCGCCGCTGTTACCGCCGAGCAACTCATCGTCAGGCCCGAACAGTTCCACCAAAGGTACCAATGTATTATCCGGCTCGCCCGGCCCATCGCCGGGAGTTGTCGTCCTGATTACCAACTCGTCGCCAGAATTGGCTTCCACCAAATACTCATCTGCCGTATCGCGCCCGACGCCTGCGAAGGATGTGGTGAGTGTAGCGGTTAAAGTATAGGTGCCGGTATGGCCAGCATAAGAATCAGCAACTACATAATACTCCCCAGTAGCCCAAGGAAAACTCGACCAAATCAAAAGCGAGTTTAACCCGTCACCCCCGTCGTCGTCGTCGGCCAACTCGGTCCCAGCACTGTCGAAAAACCTCAAGTACGGATCAATTAGCGAGCCCTTGCCAGTCGCACTTCCCTCCAAGTCAATCCGCAGCGAGTCACCCTGCGAAACTAGAATTTTGAAAAAGTCCCAATCGCCGTCGTAACCAGCGCTGATTGTCCCGGTCAGCACGGCCCTGTACTCGTTCGGGGCAATGGGACGAAAACTGGTGGACCAGTCGTTGGCAGCGGCGATCGAATCGTTCGGTTCGGTCTCGGAGGTGATAACTTCCCGCCAATCAAGAGCGCCAAGGACTACTCCGACCGCAGATATGTGTTGCGCCGTTGAAGTGTGGTCATTTGGTTCCAATTCGAAATCGGCTCCGCGCAGAACAACCAACGCGTACTGCCCCGTGCCACCGACCGCCGCATAATAGGTGCCGCCCTCCGTGGCCAAGAAGCCATCAATCCTCTGGTCGCTCTCACTCTTCGTGCTGCCGGCAACCCCGGTAGCCAAGCGCTCGCCCGCGGCATTGTACAAGTCCAACGTGAAACTACCGCCGCCCCAGGCGCTGACCAGCAGCGTTGCCCGTTGGTTCTCTTCCAACGCAAATGCGAACCAATCCACGTCGCCCGACCCGACCGGCAGGTTGCCCACTGCCGCGCCCCGCTGCCCCCCACCGGGCAGCATAAGGAAGCTTCCTTCGATGTCCTCAGCCGTTGCCAAGGTGTCATTCGATGCCTCTGTACCTCGCTCTTGTTCGATTGCTGCGTTGAGCAACAACCGCAGCTCAAAGGATCCTGCTCCCTCCAGGCGGTCGATCTCGATCGAATAGATCCCGGCCTGCTCGACCGCTATTGTCTGAAACCCCACCCATTCGCCAGGAGCCTCGGCATCGATCGGACCCAGACTGAAGCCGCCCGGTCCAGTGACCGCAATTCTCGCACGAATATCCGGGCTTTCCGGCACAAGCAGGGCGCTCAGTTTCTGGTTTGCATCCAGGTTTACAGAATACAGATGAGTTTCGGGGAAGTTAGGGTCGAATTCACCCGGATCCAAATCATGGTAGATTAGCGATCCAAGCGGTGACAATGGCTCGAAGCTCAGCATCTGGCGCGGCTCAAGCTGCTCTATCAGCAACCGGCGCCCATGCAAACGGCGCTTCTCGAGGCCAACTAATTTGGAAAGCGGCCAGTGCGGACCCTTTCCAAGTGACCGCCTAACGCTCTTTCGTCCAGTTTGAACTGTCTTATTGCAACGCCTCGTGCTTTTCATGCCAGATTCCTCGCTCGGCCAGTCCCAAAAATGTCAGTTCCCCATGTGGGCCAGCAGCACTTGCCGCCCATACCGGTTGAGCCCGTGAGATGGGACAGTTTGGCAACTATCCCCTCAAGGGACTGTACTGAACAGCGTCCCTTTGCAAACTTGCGAAAAGAGGCGCAGAATGCAACTCACGCCACAAAAGAATAGTCGCTTTGTCCGGCTGAATCGCTTGGCCCATCCCGGGCCTTCGGGCCGTAAAACTTAGAACGGTGAGTCAGGCAGGTCGTAGAATTGCTGGTGCGCGCTTATCCAACGCTTTTTTGATGGATTGATGCCTGAAATCCGCTGCCGGCTAAGCGAAAGCCGCTGAGAACCTCTCTAGGTTCCTCGGTTCAAGGCACGAAAACGTAGAACACCGCACGCACCATGGATACTGAACCCCCCACCTCGTGTTCGTGGCATTTTTAATGCTTCATGTCGTGCGCGGTAAATCATGTAACATAGCCGATTCGTGTCGCAGCGAGATGATCCTCCCCACGCCGCGTTTAGCCAAATTACACGTTCAAACGCAGACATGCGAAGCCATTTTCTTTCGCCCAAAGCCCCGCTTCGGAGCGCCAATCCACAGTTTGCAAAAGTGGCAGCCGTCCACGGCGTTCTAATTGTAGTTACGCCCACTGCAATCTCACGGCAGCAAGCTAACGACCGAGATTTTACTCGATGTGGCATCTCGTCAAGCTTCTGGCCAAGCATGAAGATTTAAATCTGCGTTAAGCGGGCAGCCGATTGATTACTACGATTCGGAGCTTAACGCGGCGTTTGCGCACTCGGCTGGCAATTGCTACGACAACAGGACGATGTGGGGCTTCCGGTTCCGAAGTGGCAAAATACCAGAGCCGCAAATCACGTCTCCCTAAGTCCCGTTGTAGTGCAGTCGGAGCCATCATCCCCAAAGTGTTCGCGTTTGTCTGTACGTGGCGCTGTAGTGACAAGTGTGTTGCGGCATTGAGGCGGTAACAGCGGCCATCACAAGTTGCCCGTGTAACCGTTCACACCCTGGAAGTGTGCTCCTTGTTTTCGCGAAAAATTGATCTCAACACGGACGCCGGTAATATGGCACAACATGTGGCATGGAAGGACTAGTTTAGGAAGAAATCATCGACCGGCAGTTGCCGGAAGCCCAGGCCATCATCCGCCTATTGCTGGTGAGGACCGCCGAGTTAAAAAGGTAGAACGCCGAGTTGGAGGTGCGGATTGCGGAACTGGAGGCGCAGTTGGGTCAGTCGCACCGGCGGATCGCAAAGTTGGAGGCGGACAATGCGGAACTGAGGGCGTGGATCGGGAAGTTGCAGCGGCAAGCCAAAGGCAAGACGCCGCAGAACTCCTCGTTGCCGCTGGAGCGCACAGTATCCGCACGCCAGGCCGCAGCGGCCTCGGAGCAAGTCGAAATGCGAACGCGGCGGTCAGCCCGGCCACCAGAAGCACCAGCGGGCCTTGATTCCCGCCGAGCAGCGCGACGCGGTGGAGCCGCTCAAGCCAAAGCAGTGTCGGCGCTGGGGTGCGAAGCTTTCGCGCAGCGATCCGCATCCGCTGCGTCATCAGGTGTGGGAAGTGCGCCCGACCGCCGCTTTGCGTGGTCACCACGCGCAGCGCGGGCACCACGCGCAGGGTGGTCGCTGGCGGAACCTGTCGGTTAGGACGCAAAGCGCAGCGGGCAGCCGTTTTTTGGAGACGATGCTGACGGTGATCGAGATCTGCCGCTAGCAGGGGCGCAACGTATTCTCATTCCTTACCGCCGCAGTCCAGACTCATCTTGCTCGCCAACCCCCGTTGCTTTTCCCCGGGCGTGAACGGTTACTGCTTGTCGCCAGGTTTTGCGACGTTCAATGGAAGCTCACCATGCGTTTGTACTGTTCCAGGCGGGCGTCGAGGTCATCGCGGGTGATGCGCAGCAGGCCTTCCAAACTGAAGCCTTCGACAGTGAAGCTGGCCGTTACGGTCCCATAAGCGATGGCCTGCTTGAGCGACTGCGGGTCGAATTGTACTTTCTCGGCCAGATAGCCCATCATGCCTCCGGCAAAGGCGTCGCCCGCGCCGGTCGGATCGACCACATC
>Ga0308411_10000960_pt1 | contig 19447 bp, 24 predicted proteins | sample HotsprottomLayer_2_FD_203530 | JGI IMG/M metagenome (GOLD analysis project Ga0308411, IMG submission 203530) | Hot spring phototrophic mat microbial communities from Octopus Spring, Yellowstone National Park, Wyoming, United States -... | ecosystem: Environmental > Aquatic > Thermal springs >...
TATTACCAAATGCAACTAGTTCACATTTTTATCCATAAAATATGATTTTACAAATTTACTCTCATATCTTCAATTTTATATCCATTTAAAAATTCTTTAGAAGACATTCTTTTTCTATCTTGAAGTTGTAATTCCTTTATTAAAATATAGGCATCTGATATCTTTAGTCCAAACTCATTCTTTTCTCTAAAAAAATCTCCTATTTTAACTTTATTTAAATTTATCTTTATATCTTTTTCATTCATTTTTTCAATTTTAAAAATTTTTAGATTTTTTAAATCATCTTTTAAAAAAATTTCAAGCCAAGTTCCTGGCCAAGGATTTAATGCTCTAATTTTTCTATCCCAAATTATATAAGGATCATAAACACTTAATAAGCCATCTTCTTTTTTAGTTTTTCTTGTATGTGTAGCTAAATTTTCATCTTGTATTTTTAAATTGATATTTCCTGACAAAAAATTCTCTATAGTATTATTAAATAATCTGCCTCCCAAAATAGCTAAATTTTTTTCTAAATCTAAAAAGGTTTCTTTAAAATTTAAAATTATTTTTTCTTGGGATATTATTGGTCCATGATCTATAATTTCATCAATTAAAAATAAGGTTACACCTGTTTCTTTGTCTCCATTAATTATTGCTTCTCTAATAGGATTTACTCCTCTATATTTAGGAAGTAAAGACGGATGAATGTTTAATATACCTTTTTTGAAATTTTTAATTATGAAAGTAGGTATTATTTTCCCAAAAGATGCTATCAAACCAAAATCAAATAATTCATTTTCGATTAAACTCCAATTTTTAAGCTCAATTACAGGTAATTTATTTTCAATTGCAAAAGTAAAAACAGGGTTAGGTTTTAATTTTAATCCTCTTCCTTGCGGTTTAGCTTCCAATGTTATTACAAGAGAAGGAATATATTTTTTAATTATTTCTTTCAAACAATAAATAGAAAAATTACTTGAACCAAAAAAAGCAAAATTAATTTTTTTTGTCATCTTTACTTAAGCTATCGCTATTAATATCATAAACTTCTAAAGCTTTTTCTATAAATAAAATTCCATTTAAATGGTCAATCTCATGTTGAATTATATGAGCCAATAAGCCTTTTGTCTTTAATGTATGTTTTCTACCCCTTAAATCATAAAATTTAATTTTAACTTCATTATATCTTTTTACTATACCCCATTTGTTGGGAATACTTAAACATCCTTCTTCTTTTATTTCTTCATCTTTAAAACTTATTATTTCTGGATTAATAAAAACATAAAATTTATCTTTTGGTTTGGCTATAAATAAAGATAATTCCAAGCCTACTTGATTTGCTGCTAAGCCAACTCCTGAATTTAAAACCATTATTTTTTTCATCTTGTTTATGATATTATTTAAACTTTTATCAAAATTAACAACATTTTGTGTTTTCTTCTTTAAAATATCATTAGGGTATAAAATGATTTTTTCGCTAATCATTTTTTTAATTTAAATTTAATTTAAGTTTGATTATAATTTATAATAATATTTTAATATTAAAAAATAAAAAAATGTTTAAAACGTTAACATTAGACGAATTTAAAAGAAAGCATGGTTATATAATAGAAGGCATTTGGTATCCAAGAGTAACTTCTATTGTAAATATAAAAAGCAAACCAGCCTTATATTATTTTTATGCTGCTGCAGAGAATTTTAGCGAAGCTCAATCTAAAAAAATGAAAGCAGCTTATGAAGGAAGCATAGTTCACGAAATACTTGAATCAATAGTAAGCGGCGAAGAAATAATTGTTCCTGAAAATTACATAGGTTTTAAAAAAGGTTTTGAAAATTTTCTTAAAAATCATAGTCTGTTTACTAAAAAAGAGTGGATTGAAAAAAGAATAAAACATTCAGTATATAGATATAGCGGTACTTTTGATATAATAGCAGAATTAGATGGTCATTTTTCCTTAATAGATATAAAAACAGCTACAGAAATATATGATGATTATAGGCTTCAAACTTCTGCTTATTTTTTTGCCTTAAACGAGGAGCCAATTTTATTAGACACAAAAGGATATAATAAATCAATTCTTCCAAAGCCTATTGAAAAAAGATATGTTTTAAGAATAAATCAAGTTCAAATATGCGAAAAATGTGGCGCAAAAAAAACTTTAAGAATGATGGGTGATAAAATAAAAGGAGGAGATGAAAATTGTCAACATAAATTTAGTGAAATATTAGATGAATGGGAATTAAAGGAGTTTGATAATCCAGAAGAAGATTTTAAGGGTTTTTTAGCATGCAAAGAATTATGGGAATGGGAAAACAGAGAAAATCTAAAAGAAATAGGATATTTATAAAAATTTATTCAACTAAATATTTTGAACTTATATTAAGTTTATTTATAGGTGTGTTTTGAAGTTTATTAATAATTTCTAAAAATCTACTCTTAGATTTTGACCATAATTTTAATTTTTCTTTATCAATTTTTTTTAAAACTAAGTTTTCTGCTTTTTGTCTTTTTTCTAGTTGAAAACCAATTCTAAATCTCCAAATTTGATTTCCGCAGAGTTTATATATTGATTCAATACCTTTATGTTTCGATGATCCTTTATTGAAAGTTATCTTTATCCACAAAAATTGTAAATCAGCTTCATCTTGAATTAAAAGAACTTCTTTGGTTGAAATTTTTAAGATATTTAAAGTTTTTTTCAAAACTTCTCCAGACTGATTCATAAATTTATTACTTACTAAAAAATTTAAATTATCCCAGTTAAATATTTTAAAATGATAATTTTCTAATAAAAGATTGGCTTTTACGGAGCTGACACAAAATTCTACCAAATCTCTGCCAAAATTATGAGGTGTATTTTTAAATTTTTTACCAGGATTTCCTAATCCAAAAACAAGTTTGATTTTATCATAATTTTCCATTATAATTTAATTAATTTAATGCATTAATTATTTTTATTTTAAACTACAATTTATTTATTTTCTCAAAAGATGGTTAAGTTTATTAAAATAACTCTAATAGAGATATTAGAAATTATTTTTATATTTGTTTTTGTTTTTTTGCCCATAAGATTGTTTATATTTGAACCTTTTATAGTCATAGGAGAAAGTATGGAACCAAATTTTCATAACACTGATTATTTGGTAATATGTAAAATTTGTACAAAAATTAATCCGCCGCAAAGAGGAGAAGTGATTGTTTTTAAACCCCCTGTAGATGAAACAAAATACTATATAAAACGAGTCATAGCTCTTCCTGAAGAAGAGATTGAAATCAAAGACAACAAAATTTATATATATAGCCCAAAAGAAAACAAAAGGTTTATTTTAGAAGAATCTTATTTAAAAAATAAAAATTTTTATTTAGAAGATATGGATAAAATTAAATTAAAGGAAGACGAATATTTCGTAATGGGGGATAATAGAGAACAAAGCTTTGATTCCAGAAAGTGGGGACCTCTTAAAAAAGACAGAATTACCGGGAAAGTTCTTTTTAGAATTAGTTTTTTGGGTAACTTAATAAAAATAATTAAATTTAATAATTTAGGATGAAGATAAAAACAATAATACAAAGACCCAGGGGGACAAAAGATTTATTTAAAGAAGAGGCGGAGCTTTTATTATTTTTAGAAAAAAAAATTATTGAACATTCAGATTTATATTTTTTTAACTATATTCAAACCCCAACAATAGAAGAAGAAAAGGTTTTTACTAGTTCCTTAGGAAATGTAAGTGATGTAATTGAAAAAGAAATGTTTTATATTAAAGAAAAAGAAGGAGATAGTAAATATGTTTTAAAGCCAGAAGGAACGGCAAGTATAGCAAGAGCTTATATTCAAAATGGTTTTCATTCTTTACCCCAACCTGTTAGGTTATTTTATGTTGATAAAATGTATAGAAGAGAAAAACCTCAATCAGGAAGATATAGAGAACATCATCAATGGGGTTTAGAAATTATCGGCTCTGAAGATCCTATAAATGACGCGGAGATTATTTTAGTTTTTGATAGATTCCTTAAAAAATTTAAATTAAAAGATTATGTATTTAAAATAAATAGTATCGGTTGTCAAAAAGATAGAAAAAAATATATATCAGAACTAAGAAAATATTACAGAAAATATCAAAAAAAATTATGTAATGATTGTCAAAGAAGATATAAACTAAATCCTTTAAGGTTATTAGATTGTAAACAAGATAATGATCAAAAATATAAAAACGATGCTCCGATTTTAATTAATTACCTATGTAAAGACTGTGAAAATCATTTTAACAAAATTTTAGAATATTTAGAAGCTTTAGAAATAAATTTTGAAATAGAACCAAAGCTTGTCAGAGGATTTGACTACTATAATAGAACAGTTTTTGAATTATTCTTTTTAGAATCTTCCTTAGCAATTGGGGGTGGAGGTAGATATGATAACTTAATAAAAATATTAGGATGGAAACAAGCTCCGGCAGTAGGGGGTGCTATAGGACTTGAAAGACTAGCAGAGGTTTTTAAAATACATAATATTAAAACCGGTATGTTTAAAGAAGAAAAAATATTTATAGCTCCAACTACAGAAAAAACAAAAGAATATGCACTAATTATTTATGATAAATTAACCAGGGCAGGTATAAAAGTAGCTACAAATTTTTCTAAGACAAGCTTATCAAGCCAATTAGAGTTAGCAAATAAACTAAGGGTAAAATATTGCATAATTGCCGGACATCAAGAATTGGGTAATAAAACTGTCATTTTAAAAAATATGGATACTAAAACTCAAGAATTTATTCATATAGATGATTTAGTTTTAGAAATTAAAAAAAGATTAAAAATTTAAAATATGGAAAATTGTGTATTTTGCAAAATTTCATCAAAAGAAATAAAATCCTATATATTAGAAGAGACAGATAATTTTTTAAGTTTCTTAGACATTAAACCTCATTCAAAAGGACATACTTTAGTTATTCCCAAAAAACACTTTTGTAATTTTGAAGAATTGCCTGATAATTTAGGAAATGAGTTGGTTAATATTATTAAAAAGATAATTATTTTGTTAGCCGAAAAATTAAATACTAAAGATTTTACAATCGGTATAAACGAAGGAAAATTAGCAGGTCGATTAATTGATCATCTTCATATCCATATTATTCCGAGATTCAAAAATGATGGAGGAGGATCAATACATTCAATAGTCTATAATCCTCCAAATGAATCTCTGGAAGAAATTTATAAACTTATAAAAAAATGAGAGTTAAGGCTAAAATATTAAAAGGAGAAAGTCAAATACAATTATTAAAAAGATTTACAAGTCGTTTTCAAAAAAGTGGTGTAGTTAATGAAATAAAAGATAAAATGTTTAAAAAAAGAAAATGGAATGAAAGAAGAAAATATGAGTACAGAATGTATAGATTAAAAATAGAGTCTTTTATAAATAAAAAGTTAAAAGAAGGTTGGTCTTTATCCAAAGCCTTAGATATGGCTAAAAGATATATTAAATACATAAAATATGAGGGATGAGAAATTTATATCTGGGGATTGATTTTGGCCATTATGAGATAAAATTAACTGCAATTGAAGAAGATAGCAATGGTCAATATTTAACTTATAATTTTAGTATTTTAAATAATAATTTTAAGGGTGAAGAAATATTAAATAAAGAGAATATAATTAATTCACTTGATGATTTTTTAGGAGCTATTTCTAGTAATCTTTCACTAAATTATATAGGTGAATTATGTGTTGGTTTTAATGTCGATAATTTGAATTTATCTTTACAAAAGGGTCATGCTATTTTAGATAATTATGTAAAAAGAGAAGATGTTGAAAAAGCTTTAAAAATTGCTAAAACTTCTTTACTAATAAATCATCAGGAAGTAATTTTAGCTGAGATTTTAAAATTTATTATTGATGGACAACAAGAAATAAGAGATCCTATAGGTCTTGAAGCTAGAAAATTAGACATAGAAGTTTTGTTTATTACTTGTCATGAAATTATTACTCAAAAACTAAGAGATATTTTTAAAGAAATTAAAATAAAAAATATAAAATTTTTGCCATCATTTTATGCCTCAAGTAAAGTAGTCTTATCAAAAAGAGATAAAGAAGTTGGGGCAGCTTTATTAGATTTAGGAGCAGAAATTACTACTCTTTCTATTTTTAAAAATAATAAACTCGTCAATTTTAAAAATTTTAATTTTGGCGGAGAAACAATTACTCAAGATTTAGCTATACATCTTAGAATAGATCTTGATGAGGCAGAAGAAATTAAAAAAAATTTCTTTAATCAAAGCATAAAAGAGATGAATAAAAAAAATATTAGATCTAATAAAATAAAAAATTTTCTAGAAAAAAGAATAAAATATTATTTTGAAGAATCCGGTCTTAAAAACTATTTTAAAAACATATCAAAAGAAATAAAACTTCCGGCTGGTTTAATATTAATAGGTGGTTTTTCTTCTATAATAAATTTAGACAACTTAATTAAAAATATTTTCGATTGTCAAGTAAAATTACCTAAAGATGAATTAAATCTATTTAAAAATAAAGAAGACATAATTAAATTCTCTGCCTCAGCAGGATGTGCTTTGGAATTAAAAAATTTATTGAATAAAAATGAAAATTTATGGGAAAAAATTAAAAACTTCTTTAGTTTTAAGGCTTCTTAAGATTTGTTTTTTATTATTTCTTTTAATAAATCTATGTTTTAATAAGACATTAAGTCAAAATGAATGTAATTATGATAATGCTATAAAAAAAGGATATTTGGAATCTCCAATATATGATTTAGAAGGTATTTATAATATAACAAAATTATCGTGGTCAGGATCTTCTCAATATAACAATTTTGTAGGTTTTCAAATAGCAAGCTCTTTATCAACATCAACATTAACTAATTCACCGGAATTTTACGGTAATGGTTTTAACAATGATTTTATAGTAATAAAAGAAAATGAAATATATAGATTTAATACCCTATCTAATCCTCATAAAAATATAAGATACTTTAAATATAGAATATATTTGGCTTCTTGTGAAGAAGGAAGTTTTCCTTTTATAAATAAAATTTCTATTTATTATGCTAAGTAAAAAAATAAATTATATACAATTTCTGCAGCATTCTAAGGTGGGATCAAATTTTATTCTTACTTCTTCTATAGGATTCCCACATTTTACACACATTCCAAAATTTCCCTTCTCTATTTTTTCTAAAGTATTTAAAATTTTTTTAATCCTTTCTTCAATTTTTTCTTTTTTAATATGTAGATCTTGTTTTTCTTCATAAGCTTCAGCTACTTCGGAATATTCATAAACTTCATTAGATCTAATATACTCTATTTCTTCATTTATGCTTTTTAAAATAATTTCCAACTCTTCTTTTTCTTTTAAAAGATTGTTTTTTATTTCTTCGATATTTAAACTCATAGAAAATTAAAAAATAATTTATTTCTTATTTTTATATTAAAAATTATAACATAAATTTACAAATTCTTTACTAAAGTTTTAAATCCATTAAGGCTTGTTGAAATGATAAGGCTATCTTTATAAATAGTCCAAATAAGTTTGTAATCATTTTCAAAATAAACAATTCTATAATCTATTTTCTCATAAGATTCTGTAATAAAATATTTTCTAATAGGTTTTCCTTTAGGAAGATTAATATATAAAATATCTAAATCTTTAATTAAACTTTCTTTTTCCCATAACTTCATAAATGGTAAAATATCAAGATCATTTTTTATTTTAAATACAATTAATGGATATTTCCTTGTATAACTATAATAAAATAAAATTGAATATTCTCCTAAAGAATTAAAAAATTTTTCCGTAAATTTTTCTTCTATAAAAGTAGGTTTAAGAAAATATTTTTTTATAAAATTACTGCTTAATTTTTGATTTTCATAAATGAAATTAATTTCATACAATTCACCAGCTGCTTTTTGAAAACGTAGTAAATTAAGCCACTCCTTTTTAAAGGTTTCATAATCAAGTTCTTTAATATTGACATCAATTTTAGGAAAATTAAAATAAAAGTACTCATCTGTGGTAGAAGTAGCTTGTGATAAAGGAATGTCTTTTTGGCTATTAACGATAGGTTCATTTTTGCTTGGAGATTTTGCTTCGTATTTTTCTTCTATTTTAGATATATTTTTTTCTTGTTTATAACTGCTTGTAGTAAAAGTAGAATTTACAGGAGATGAATTGTCATAAATTGTAAAAAATAAATTTTTATATGGATTGTTATCAGAATAAGATTCAGAAGATGTGGTATTTGTTTCAAAAGTAGTATTTTGATATGATTGTTGTGTATTTGTAGTAAAATTAGACAAATTATCATAAGTAGTAGAATTTTCGATAGACGAAGTAGAAAAATTTGTTGTAGTATTTATTTCTAAAATTTGAACATTATTTTGGTCTTCTAAAGATATATTTTTTTTGAAAGCTTCATCTTTTTTATTAGAAACATTTTTAAAAAATTTTTTGTTAAAAAAATAAATATAAAATCCAGCTGATAAAAAAACTGTTATTATTAAAAACAAGCTTATATAAAGAATAATTCTATTTTTAGGCTTTTGAGAAGGTTTTTTAAAATCTGTTTTATGTAATTTTTCCTCTAAAATATGAGGAGGTTTTTCTTTTCCAATATTGTTATCATTATCATCTTTTATTATTTTAAAATCTATGTTTTTAGGAGACATTTTCTAATGAAACATAAATCCTTCCTTCATTGTTTATCTCTTTTATCTTTATCTTTAAAACATCATCAACTTTTATTTTATCTAAATAGCTTTCGGGTATTTCAGACTTATGCAACAAAGCAGATTTATTATTAACTCCAAAATCTATTATAAAACCAAAGGGCAATTCTTTAGAAACTCTACCAAAAACTATTTCTCCTTCTTTAATTTCGTCTATTGACAATTTAATTAATTTTTCTGCTTTGTTTACCAAATCATCGTTTTCTCCATATATATATAAACTGCCATCAGGTCGTATATCAATTTTAGTATTAGTTTGACTTATAATTTCATTTATATTTTTTCCTCCAGGACCAATTAACAGACCAATTTTATTTTGATTTATTTTAAGAGATTTTACGTAAGGAACACCTATTTTAAATTGTTTTCTAGGTATAGAAATTTTATCTATCATTTTTTCTAATATAAAAATATTAGCATTTTTTGCTTTTTCCAAAGTTTCTTCTATAATTTCCATATTCAAGCCTTCTATTTTAACATCCAGCTGAATGGCCGTGATTCCTTTTTTTGTTCTGGCAACTTTAAAATCCATACCCCCAAAAAAATCTTCAGGCCCCTGAATATCAACTAAAATTTTATAATTGTTTTCATTAATATAAGCCAAACCACAACTTATTCCAGACACATGATTTTTTAAATTAATGCCCGCATCAAAAAGAGCTAAACTTGAGGCACAAACACTTGCCATTGAAGTAGAACCATTAGAAGACAAAACATCAGAAACTGCTCTTATTGTATAGGGAAACTCTTCTTCTGAGGGTATTAAGTTTTTCAGTGCTTTTTCGGCTAAATTACCATGGCCTATTTCTCTTCTAGATGGCTGTTTTAAAGAACTTCCAATTTCTCCTGTAGCAAAAGGAGGGAAATTATATTGATGTATAAATCTTTTATAACCTTCAAATTCTATTTCTCTTATCCAAAGTTCATCTGATAAAAGACCCAGAGTAACAACAGATAATACATGGGTCAAACCTCTTTTAAATAATGCTGAACCATGTGCTCTGGGTAGGACATCTACTAATATTTGAATATTTCTTATTTCATCAAATTTTCTTCCATCTGGTCTAATTTCATTTTTTATAATATCTTCCTGAATAATTTTTTTTAATTTCCTCCAAATCCCTTGATATACTAAGTTATAATTTTCCAATTTATCTTTTTTCTCTTCTAATAAAAAAAATAAGTCATTCAAGTTTTTATCGCCTTCTTTATTAGCAAACAAAATTTCTTTTAAATTTAATTTATTATTCTCTATAAAATCTTGAGCGGCATTTAAGTAAATTTCTTCATTTATAGTTTCAAAAGTTTGGATATTTGCAGTAACATTAAGGTATTTTTTTATATATTTAATCTGGTTAAATATTTCTTGATATTTATCTAAACATAAACTACAACCCAAAAGAAAATCTTTCTCATCTATTTCTTTACCTTCAAATTCTATCATATTTATTTTATTTTTAAAAACGGAAATAAATAAATTAAAATCTGCCAAAAGTTTTTGAGATTGAAATGGATAAAATATAAAGTTGTTTCCTATTTTAGAAATTTTAATAGGCAAGGCTGGTTCTTGAGTTATATTAATAAAATACAAACCAAGCGAAGAATTAAAAAAAGCCAAAAAATCGGGATCTATTTCCGGGTCTAGAGATAAAATTAAATTAGTAATTTGTATTTCAAAGGGAAAATTAATAATTGTAGGCCTAAGACTTCTATCTATCAATCTTGAATTTAAAATTGCAGTTTCAGAAGCCTTACCTTCTCTTCTTACAAATTTACTACCATATATTTTTCCTACAGAATAATATTTTTCAACATAATCAACTGTCAAAGGTGCAAACTCTAAATCTTCCTTTTTGTCTCCAATTACAATTGTAGTTAAAACTAAGGTTTCTCCACAATTTGAAGATAGAGAAATATTTGCTTTTTCTGCCCAATCGTTTATTTCAAAATTTGCTGTTATATTTTTATCTTTATCTAATATTATTTTAAAAACTTTACTCATTTTCTTAGAAATATATACTTTTTAAATTCGTCTAAATCATAAAAAAAATCTGCATGCTCTTTTAATTTAGAGGAAGTATTTCTTCCAAAACCAGCTATTTCAACAATATTACCCTGATTTTTTAAGAAATCAATTAAGGGGACGAAATCGCCATCTCCACTTACTAAAATTACAACATCTACAAATTTTGAAATCTTAATAGCATCAATTGCTAAACCTACATCCCAATCTGCCTTTTTTTCTCCACCTGGAAAATAAATTATATCTTTAATTCTTAACTCAATACCTTTATTTCTTAAAGCCTCGAAAAAACTAAGCTCTTTTTCATTTAAATCTGATCTTATAACATAAGCAATAGCTCTGATTAATTTTCTCTCTTGAACTACAATATCTAATAAACTTTTAAAATCTATATTTTTATTATAAAAGTTTTTTGCTGAATGGTAAATATTTTGAGTATCTATAAAAACAGCTACTCGTTGATCCGAGAAGGCGTAAGGATTCATAATTTTAATTCTTTCTTAACCTTTTTAAAAGTTTCAAAGGATTTCTTTTCTAAGTATCTAATAATTTTTCTTCTTTGGACTACCTTTATTATTAATCCTTTTTTAGCTGTGTAATCGTGGGGATTCTTTTTAAGATGTTCATTTAAATTTAAAATCTCTTCAGTAAGAAGAGCTATTTGAACTTCTGGAGAACCTGTATCTTTTTCGTGTCTTCTAAAATTTTTTATTAATTTTTTCTTTCTTTCTTTTATTCTTGGCATTATTTATAATTTTAAAATAAAGAAAATGAAAAAACAATATGATAAAAATATAGTAAATAAGTACATTTTTAAATACTTAAAATATTTAGAAATAGTAAAGGGCAGATCTTCAAAAACAATTATAGAATACAAAAGAAAATTAGAAATTTTTTTTAAATGGTTAAATTGGAAAAAACCAGAAACAATCAATAAGGAAATAATTTGGAAATTTAGAATATATTTAACAGAAAAAAAACTTGATAAAAAAACTCAAAGCTATTATTTAATCGTTTTAAGAAATTTTTTGAAATTTTTAAAAAATGAAGGTAAAAAAGTTTTAGATCCTACATTAATAGAATTACCAAAAATAGAGATGAAACCTATAGAAATATTATCAGAAGAGGAATTAAAAAAATTATTAGAATATAAAGAAGAAAATAATCAAAGTATAATCTATCTAAGAAATAAGGCTATTATTGAAACCTTGTTTAGTACGGGCTTAAGAGTTTCCGAATTATGCAAACTTAACAGAGATATAGATTTAAAAAAAGGTGAAATAATTATAAAAGGCAAGGGGGGAAGAATAAGGGTTGTTTTTTTGTCTCAAAGAGCTATAAATTATCTTAACGAATATCTAAAAATGAGAAACGATAACAATCCTGCTCTATTTATTTCCTTTTCAAAAAACAGTCAATTTCAAAGATTAACACCAAGATCAGTGCAAAAAATAATAAAAAATTATTCTAAAAAATTAGGGATTTCTAAAAATATTCATCCGCATACACTCAGACATCAGCTTGCAACCATATTAATATCAAAAGGAGCTGATATTAGATTCGTTCAAGACCTTTTAGGGCATAAAAATATATCAACAACTCAAGTATATACTCATATTACTAAACCAAAATTAAAAGAAATTTTTAAAAAATACATAGATAATTAACCTTAAATTTATTTTATCTTTTTTATATTTGATTTTTTTATTAAAATTTTTTATAATTTTATCTTAAATTTAGTCTAAGAAGTGAGGCATTTTTAAATAAGTCCTCACGAGACCTAAAATGAAAAACATAGAAAAAAAGAAAAAAATAGTTGAAGAATTAAAATCTTTATTTGACTCTTCTACAGGGTTCTTTTTTGTTTCTTTGAAAAATATAAATCTTGAAATATTAAATAATCTCAAAAAGGAACTTAAACAACAAAATACAATTTTGAAAGTTGCTAAAAAAAATCTAATTAAAATAGCAAATCCTCTACTAAAAGAGAAAATGGAAGAAAATGAATTTAAAAAACCTATAGGTATTTTATTTTCTTTAGATATCAATAATCTTAATATATATAAAATTTTACAATCTTATAAAGATAAAAATAACTTAGAAATATTAGGTGGTTATATCAAAAATAATTTTTATCTTTCTGATAATTTGTTAAGCTTAACTAAATTTAATACCCAAGAAGAATTATATTCAAAAATTTTATTGACCCTAAAATATAATTTATACAATTTAATAAACAGATTAAACTTTCCATTAATTAAATTTTTAACGGTCGTAAGTAATATTAAAAAATAAAAAAATGGATAATATAAAGGAAATAATAGAAAAAATAGAAAAATTAACAGTTGTTGAACTAAATGAATTGGTCAAGGCACTAGAAGAAAAATTTAATATTTCAGCAATGCCTTCTGTATTTATGCCTCAAGCAACAGGAACTAGCCAAAGCCAAGAAACAACAACACAAGTTGCTTCTAATGTAAATATTGTTTTGGTTGACAGTGGCGCTAATAAAATTCAAATCATAAAAATTTTAAAGGAAATAAATCCTAATTTAGGTTTAAAAGAGGCAAAAGAAATTGCTGATAATCCTCCTCAAACTATAAAAGAAAATGTCCCAATTGAGGAGGCTAAAAAAATAAAAGAAAAGATAGAAAATGCTGGTGGAAAGGTTGATTTAAAATAAAAATTATTTTATAATTTAAAAAGTATCATTAAGGTCGATATTTATTTTTTTAATTAAATAAATTATTAAATTAAATCTAAAAATGGAGAAAAATAAAAATATAATTACAATAGTTATTGTTTTGGTTGTTTTAATAGTCATAGCTTTATTAGGTTGGTGGTATTTAAGATCAAGAAATACATCATTAACTCCTGAAGGTGTTTCTCCTGTTGAAACTGCACCTACAGAAACACAACCATATCCAGAAGTACCACAATATCCAACACCATCCCCGGTACCTTCCCCAGAACCAACACTGGAAGTCACTCCACAAAGTGAAACACAAACAAATCCATCTCCAGCTACTGAGTAGAATAATTATTAAAATTAAAATAAATATTTAAATAAAAAAGAGGCAACTGTATGTTGCCTCTTTTTTATTATTTTTTACATAGTCTTTATTTGGCCCCAAGGGGAATCGAACCCCTATTTCCACCTTGAAAGAGTGGTGTCCTAGCCGTTAGACGATGGGGCCTCTTTTTAAAAATTAACTATAGGCACGGGTGGGAATCGAACCCACGTAAAGCGGTTTTGCAGACCGCTCCCTTACCATTCGGGCACCGTGCCAAAAACTTGAAAATATTAAAAACTAATTATATTATTTTAAAATTTTATCAACTTCTTCTAATAATTTCAAATTCGCCAAATTATAAAAATATATTTTTTTAGGCAAGTATCTTAAAATTTTTGATAATTTTAAAATGTTTTTTAATTTTCTTTCCTCTTTTTTTAATAAATTAATAACTTCTTTTGTAAATTTTTCTGGAAATATACTTAAATAGATATTCATAACTCCTTTTTTGGAAGGTATATTAACATCTAAAACTGTTATTATAATGCCGGGATTATCTATAACTTCTTTAATATATAAACTTAAAAATTTTAAAATTTCATTTTTTTTTCTTTCTGCTTTCATTTAAAATTAAATAATCAATAATTTATCGCCGACTTCTATATCATTTCTGGTATTAATTAACAAACCACATAAGTTGCTTTCATTTACTTCATTTACATCATTTTTATTTATTTTAAGATTTATAACCTTACCCTTGCCTATAATTTTATTATCTCTTAAAATAATCACTCTATCATTAATTTTAACGGAACCCAATATTACTTTACCACCAACAGTTTTTTTTGAAGCTGTTTTATTAAAAAGAGCCAAAACTTCGATTTCTCCTTTATGATCAGATTTATTTTTTAATGAATCTATTAATTCTATTATCTTTTCTTCTACATCATAAATAATGTTACTGTCAATTAAAATTAAACTTAAATTTTTAATTTCTTCATAGATTTTATTAGGTATTTTTAAATTAAAATTTATAATAAAACTATTAGTTTGCTTTGATAACTTTAAGTCTTCAGTAGTTATAAAACCTACATCGCCCTTAACTATTTTAAAACTAACTTTATAAATTTGTGAAATCTGGGAAAGAATATTTTCCAAAGCACTTAAAGAACCCCAATAATCTACTTTTATTACTAAATTGATATTTAAAGTACTATTTTCAACAGTAATTTCTTTTCTGTAAAAATATTCTTGATTTAATTCTAATTTTGTTTTTTCAATATCTTTTTTAGTAGTTATTTTAAAAACCTCACCTGGAAGCGGCAGATCTTCAAAACCATATATTAAAACCGGAGAAGATGGTTGAGCTTCATTTATTTTCCTACCAAAAGCATCTTCTAAAAATTTAATCTTGCCTGAAATATGAGAAGTAGTTATATAATCACCGATTTTTATTCTACCATTAGTTACTATAGCACCAGCTATAATACCTTTTTTATTATCTTTAAAAGATTCTAAAATATAACCTTCTCCTAAGGATTCATCATCATAAGACAAATTTAAAATATCACCCATTAATATTATTAAATCTAACAAATCATTTAAACCTATATTTTTTGTTGCTGAAACATTAACAGCAGGTACATCACCACCCCATTCTTCTACAAAAATTCCTATTTCTGCTAACTGTTGTTTAACTCTATCAGGATTAGCATTAGTCTTATCAATTTTATTTATTGCCACTATAAATGGTAAATTATTGTTCTTAATATAATTAATAGATTCAATTGTTTGTGGTTTTACTCCTTCGTCAGCTGCTATAACCAAAATAGCAATATCAGCAATTTTAGCTCCTCTTTTTCTTAGTTCAACAAAAGCTTCATGTCCTGGAGTATCGATGAATGTTATTTTATTATCATTATAGGTTATCTCATAAGCGCTGACTTTTTGGGTAATACCACCAGCTTCTTTTTGAACAATATTAGATTTTTGAATAGCATCAAGTAAAGAAGATTTTCCATGATCTATATGACCAAAAATTGTAACTATGGGTGGTCTTTTTTTTATCATCTTAAAAAAATAATGAAATAAAAAAATGGGCAGGGAGGGATTCGAACCCTCACGTTCTTTAAACACTAGGTCCTAAGCCTAGCGCGTCTACCAATTCCGCCACCTGCCCTCCTATTTAAACTTAAAAATTATCACTTTTATTTTTAAAAATCAGGAAATAGTATATTTAATTTAAAAAAATTATAACAAATAAAAATAAAAAAATTAAGTTAGTTTATTTAAATTACCCCTTGTTTTTGTTTTCGTTTTTTTTAAAATTTTTAAACATTCTTCAACAACTTCTCTTTCATCCCATGGAATTTTTTCGTCATTTACTATTATTGATTTTTCTGCTCCTTTTCCTATTAATACAACAATATCTCCCTTTTGTGCATTATTAAGCAAAAAATTAATAGCTTCTTTCCTATCTTCAATAATTTTATATGGTTTTTCTATTTCATATTCATAAAGAAAATTTTTAATTCCATATTCTATTTCTTTCATAATCTTATAGGGATCTTCGTCATAGGGATCTTCATTAGAAATAACTATTTCAGTACAATATTTTGCTGCAATTTTGCCTATCTCTGGTCTTTTCCAGTGATCTCTAATCCCACCTACTGAACTTACTAAACATAACATTCTTTTAGGTTTAAAAATTTCCAAAATGTTATTATATAAACTTTGTATAGATTCTGGAGTGTGAGCATAATCTATAATAACCTTAAATCCTGAAGCTTCAATTATTTCATAATGTCCTGGAAGGTTATCTATATTTTTAAGAATTTCTTTAACGCTCTTTATTGGTATATCTAATATTTTTAAAACACAAAAAGCAGCTAATATATTATATAAATTTTGTTTTCCTATTAGCTTAGTAAAATATTCAAAACCTTTACCCTTAAAATCTTCGCTTATATTAAAATAAGATCCCCTAGGTGTTAATTTATATCTTAAAATTTGAAGGTGATCGTTATAACCACTACTTTTCTCAAAACCAAAAGTCATTTTATTTTCAGCGGGAAAACTTAAAAAGAAATCAGACTCATAATCATCAAAATTGGCTACAATTGTTTTCTTAACAATTTTACCCCTAAAATATTTTTTGCTACCTTTTAGCAAGTTTTCAAATAATTTACCTTTTGCTTTTTTATAATTTAAAAAACTTCCATGATGCTCTATATGTTCTGGATGAATATTTAAAAACACACATATATCAAAATCAATAAACTTATGTCTATTTTGCATCAAACCTTCTGAAGTTGCCTCAATAACAGCGATCTCACAATTATTATCAACAGCTTTTTTAAGAAATTCTTGTAAATACCACCTTCCCGGCATAGTGATTCTAGATTTATTTTCAATAACTTCGTCACCTATATAAAAATATTGAGAAGAAGAAAGAGCAGTTTTAATACCAAGCTCTGAAAATATTTTATAAATTAAATAACAAGTTGTGGTTTTTCCTTTTGTGCCTGTAAGTCCAATTACAATTAATTTTTTAGAAGGAAACTTGAAAATTAAAGCCCCTAAAAATACATACAAATAGTGATAGAAATTTAAAATAATATTAAAGATTCTAAATTTTTTTTTAAGATTAAAAATTACTTTTTTAATATTTTTCAACATTCTTTTTTATAATCTCGTTAATTATATTTTTTATCTCTTCTTCTTTATATAATTGATTCCTTAATTCAGATTTTATTTTCCTTATATATTTTCTTAAACTCTTTGGGAGTCTTTTCCTTTTTAGTAAAGACTCATCATTTAAAAATTCTTTTTTTAATTTCCTTTCTAAAGATTGAATATTCTCCTGTTCCATTTTTGGGTAATAAACCATAAGCCTCGACTTTAAAAGAATTATCTATATTAATAAAATAAAAACCATCTTGCCATAAATTAGATGATAAATCAAAATTAATTTCTTCTATCTCTTTTATTTTATAAATATATTTAATAAATGAAATCAATTGGGGATAGTTTAAATTTGTTTGAAAATGATTTTTTGAACTTATAAAAACATTTATTATATTTAGCAGCTCTGCTGTTGATAATTTTTTTAATCTCTCTTTGAGAGATTTTATAATTATAAACTGATTTTCCATTCTTGTAAAATCACCTTGAGGATAATACCTCGATCTCACTACGAATTCTACCCATTCTCCATTTAATTTATGCTTACCAGAAGGTAAAGTATATCCAGTAATAGCATCAGTTACAGGATATTTCAATTCAACCTCTAGTCCCCCAAGAGCATCTATTGTTTTTTTTAAAACAAACATATCAAAAACAATATAATTTTCAACTTTTAAACCTGTAAAATTAGATATTTCTTTAAGTAAAAAATCTATTTTATTAAGACTATACAAAGAATTTATTTTATAAAAACCACCATCAATTTTAACAATTAAATCTCTTGGAATATGTATAATATAGGCTTTATTTTTTCTAATATGTAACAAAAAAATTGAATCAGTATTTTCTCCACCCTCATAACCTTGGCCCATTTTCCCTAAAAATAAAATACTTTTTGAATCATCATAAAAAAATTTTTCTTCAAAAAAATTATTAATTTCTTTATAGATTAAAATTTTTTTAGATGAATTAAGTAAATAAAAAATTTGAGCAAAAATTATTGCTATTAAAACAAAAATTATTATATAGTAAACTGTTTTCATTTAATTATCTCTAAAGATATTTTATTATCTTTAATATCTACAAAAATATTATGAGCTTTATTATGATCTTTTGATGACTTAATAAACTTATTTAACCTATTAACTATTAATCTATTGAAAATATACTCCAATTTTTTAGCACCGTATTTTCTATAATTTGATTTTTTAATAATAAATTCTTTTAATTCTCTACTTAAATCAAAACACATATGATATTTTCTATCAAATTCTAAGTTAATATTTTTTATATTAAGATTTAAAATATCTAAAATATCATTATATTCCAGAGGCTCAAAAATAATTATTTCTGTAAACAAGCTTAAAAATTCATAAGAATATAATCTAATAAGCTTGTTAAAAATTAAATTTTTAATTTCATAAATTTTTTTATTATCTTTTATAGATTCTGAAATAATATTAGAAAACAAAGAGGTTTCACAAACAATAATAGAGTTAGAAAAATCTATTTCTCTGTTTTCATCATCTTTAATATATCCATTGATAAAAATAGAAGCAAATAACTCAATAATATTTTTATTAAATTTTTCGAAATTTTTCAACAAAATTAAAATATAAGGATTTTTTATTAGATAATTAACAAGTATCCCTTCTATATTATTTTCTTTATCTCCTATTAATTTAAATATATCAGAATCATTTTGAAAATCATTACCATCTAATATTAAAAGAGATTTTTTGCTACCAAAAAATATACTTGCTAAAATTTCAGATAAATAAGTCTTACCAACTCCTATAGTACCTATAAAAAATAAAACAATAGGTTTTTTTATATTTAATTTATTTAATTTAAATCTTTTTAAAGCATATGATAATTCTTTAATAGCATAATTCTGATTAACATATTTTTGATGTATAATATCTTCTAAATTTTCCAAAATATATTTATCATATAAATTAAATGAAGAAACATTGATATTTGTCAATCTGGCAAAAACATC
>Ga0308411_10000962_pt1 | contig 19419 bp, 8 predicted proteins | sample HotsprottomLayer_2_FD_203530 | JGI IMG/M metagenome (GOLD analysis project Ga0308411, IMG submission 203530) | Hot spring phototrophic mat microbial communities from Octopus Spring, Yellowstone National Park, Wyoming, United States -... | ecosystem: Environmental > Aquatic > Thermal springs >...
ACGTTGTCATAATTATTAGCAAAATATTTTAGTAATGTTGTCTTTCCCGTTCCAGCATCACCTACAATTACTGCCACATTTTCTTTTTCTATTTTTTTAATAACTTTCCTTTGTTCTTCTGTTAATTTGATTTTTTCTTTTATTTCAAACTCTATTATCTTTCTATTTACTTCCGCCTCTTTAAATGGATTTTTTTCATTTTTAATTTTTGTTTTTTTAAAAAAATCCAGAATCCCTATTGTCATTTCTATATTCTGTGTAGTTGTATATATGTTTGAGTAGTATTTGTAAGTGTCTTTTACATTTTCTGATACGACCTCAGAAAAAAATATATGTTTTCTGTCTTTTTCTTTTTCAAAAAAGAGAAGTTGCTCGTATGGAGAAAAATTCTCATTTATACTTTTTTTATCTAAAAAAAACTTCTCAATTAGTTTAAAATAGGAGAAAAATTCTCTTTCTCTTAAAAATTCATCATAACTTTTTTTTATTTGTCTACCTTTGATATATTCTTTTATCTCTTTTTCTTTTATATTTTCTTCATCTTTAGATATCTTTATGTCATAATTTTCAATCAATTTTCTTAATCTTTTGTCAATAAAGACTTGATCTGTTTTTAGTAAATCTAAAATTTCTAATTTCCAGTCTGTTATCTTGTCTTCTAGAGATAATACTACTTCCATATCTTTTTTATTTCTCGTGTATATAGCCTCCTTCCCATTTTTTTTAATCTTAGTTTCGTCTTGTTCAAACATTGTTTTCAAACTTTTATTTTTTGCATAATTTATTATTTGTGCTCTCCTCTTACTGAATTTTTTTAAAACATCTTCTGATATACCTGTTATTTTTATGTTCCTTTTTTGTGGTATATATTCTATTAACTCTTTACTAATTCCAACAGTATTAATTAATTGGTGATAAAGTTCTGATATATATAAAGTTGATAAAAAACCTTTTATATACAAATTAAAAGTATCCACCTTAGCTGGTTTTCCATCTTTTGTCTTTGCTTTTAAATCAATGATTAAGTGTGAGTGTAATTGTGGATCTCCTGCTCTTGAGGTGTAATGAGTAAATAAAAAACTATTTAATTTTATATCACTATGAATTTTTTTTTCATCATCCCTGCCAAATAAAAATTCTTTTTCTAATATTTTATAAACATTTTTTACTGCATTATTATGTGCTTCAATTATTTTTCCCTTTAATTTTTCACTATTAGTTAAAAAGGCTAATAAAGATATACTTTTATCCGGAGAAAAAGTAATATCGATAAACTCTTTGTTTTTTTTATTTTTTTTTATTCTTTCAAATAAGGTATCAAGAACATTGTATTGATTTTTTTCTTTTTTATCAATTGAAGATAATAAGAAATTCTCATTGAGATTTTCAATTAAATAATTCTTTTTTTCTTTATACCCTGCAGAAACAAAAACCACTAAAATCCTGACTAATCAAACCGTATAAAACTTAATAGTTCTATACAATTTGAGTTGGGATATTTGTTTTTCGCCTTTTTTACCTCTTTCAAATCCCAACAGGCGATATTTTGAAAGAGGAATATACTCTATGCAATTCATCCCCACCTTGTAGAAGGCGGAGACTTTTAGCAAAAATTAGGGTAAAAAAAAATCAAATAGCTAAACCTCCTTTTTTAATCAAAATACTATCTCCAACCTTCTTTGTAAGCTCTTTTTTGTCTTCTATGTCAAGATATAAATCTTCTTTTTCTTCTTGTTCTTTTTTCTTACGTAAATATTCCTGAAACGAATCAAATACAAAATCTTTCAAAACATTTTCCTTTTGTCTTTCGTCTTTTAGAAATTTTTTAATATCATTAAAAACATCTTCATTTTTTTCTTTTTTCTGGTCCCTTTCTAAAAATTTTTCCCTGATCTGCTCTACTTCCTGTTGTATTTGTTTTCTGAAATATTGTCCAATAGTAACCCCCACCATTACATCTTCAGGGTGCTTTATTTTTAATAAAGAGTCTAAAATCTGCTCTCGGTTTATATGCTGAGCAAAATATGAGTTTGATGAATTAACTGAAAGCATGTCTATAACATTATATAAATTGCTTTTGTATTCCTTCTGTTTGCTTTCATCTGCAATAAAATATTCATTTAAAAAATGAACAACATCTGTATTTTTGAATTTTTCAGTTATAATTTTTTCTTTTTCTTTCTCAACAGTTTTTTCAAATACATTCTGGATTATATTGTTGATAACATCATCTAATGTTTTATTACTATCCTTTTCCTTTTTAAAAGTCTGATTGGCACTAAAAACACTGATTATTGTATTAACACTATTCATAGCGTTGTTTAAAGCTGTGGTAGACACAAAATCTGTGTATTTTTCTATTATTTTTAGCTTTATATAGTCTTGAATATAATCTCTTACAGCATTTTTTGATTTTACATCCATAGAAGCAATGATTTTTCCAGCTTGTTCTGCATCCATTTCAAGTAATTCTTTAATTTTATAACTACCACTCAGTTTTTTAAACCTATCCACATCAATACCTGCTTCCTTAAAATTTGTTAAAACTAAATATACTTTCTCATCTTTTATCATTTCAAGATAATCAAGTTTTTCATAAGTTCCTTTATCTTTAAAATAAATTGTTTCAACAATAATTTGGTTTGTCTTCAGGTTTTTTAAATTTGACTTTACTGTTAATTTTAAATCTTTTTGCAACCTATTTTCTAATATATTTTTAATATCTTTGTATTCAACTTGTTCTTTTTCTTTTAATATCTCTCTTTCCAAAAAATTAATTTCCTTTTCATTTAAAATATTAAAAGGAGAAGAGTATGTCCAGAATTTGTAGTCTGCTTTTTCTAAAGAAACATCTCTTTGTAAATGTTCTAAAAATTTTTGATATTCCTCAAAGGATCTTAAGGAAATTATCTTGTTTTCTTTACTAAAAATATCAACAATATCCTCAATATATTGCTCAATGGTGTTTAGATATTTTGGATCATTTAAAATTGTTTGTAGTATTTCTTCATTCATCACTACTTTCCTCCTAATCAAAATTAAGCACAGGAGACTTCATCTTCTTTAAGATGGATAGAAATGGGTTCTATTTTTCTGTTCCTACCCCTAACATAGCCCGATGAAAGTTTTACTTTCCCTGGCTGATGTTAGTCAACTTAGGCTCTTTCAAGCCTCCACCTCTATAGGTGGTGGGTAGTTGGCAACTTTTTCCCTTTACAAAATTAAGACCAAATTTTTATAAAATCATTTTTCTTTCCTTTGAAATTTCAATAAAATCGTTTTTAAAGTTTTCAATTATATGCTTGTCCTTTTCTTCAATATTTTTTGAATTAAGTATTTTATCAATAAAATCAAGTGGACGATAAATGTTTTTAATTATATAATCCCGTAAGTTCACCTTTCCACAAAGGTCATTTATATCTGTTTTTTCCCCATCCTTAAATGGTATAAAAACAAGTCTTAAATATTTTCCTTGATTTAATAATTCTTTTGATATGGTAAGCATAGATTTTGAACCCGCTAAATCAGAATCAAAAAATAAAATGTATGTATCAGCTTTTAAACTTAGAAGTTTATTTTTCTTTGCTTCTGAAATTGAACTACCATTAAAACTTATCACATTGTTTATTCCTTCTTGCATAAGTGAAATAGCATCAATCTGCCCTTCAGTAATAACTACAGAGTTGTATTTTTCTATATATTCCTTGCTCCAGAACAACCCGTAGAAATTTTCTAATTTTGTTTTTGTGTAGAGATATTTAAATTTACTTTCACTATCTAATGCTCTCCCTACAAGAAAATCAACCTGCCCATTCTCATCTAAAGATGGTATTATTAACCTATTTCTAAATGTATCATAAAATTGCCCTTTTTCGTTCTGTCTTATTAATCCAATATCAAATAATTTTTTCAGTGTTTCTTTGTCATTTCCGTATTCACTAAGGAGTAAGTTTTCATTGGGAGCATAGCCAATGTAAAATTTTGATATTGTTGTAAGAGTTAATTTTCTTTTCTTGACGTAATTAAGTAAATCCTGATTTGTATTAATCTCCTTAAACAATTTTGCCCTATATAAAGCAGTAACATCAAACAATAGTTCGGAATATATCTGTTTGTTATTAATTTCATAATCATTTTCTACTTTCTCTTTATTATTTATTATTTTTTGTTCTGACTTTTTTTCTTTTTTATAGTCATTAAAACTTTTATTCCTACCAATATCGTGTTTTACTACATAATCATAATTATCATAGTATAAGTAATTTCTTGCTAGGTAATTAAAACTTTGCACAAAATCATAGTTTTTAAGTTTTTCTATTAATGTAAAAACATTTCCACTACTGCCACACCCAAAACAATGATAAACTCCTTTTTTGTCGGAAATAAATAAAGATGGATTTTTATCATTATGAAAAATACAACGTGTTTTATACCGCCCTTCACTTCTGTTTATGGGAATTAAAGTTGCATTTGCTTCTTTCTCAAAAATATCTGACAGTTTTATTTCATTAATAATTCTCTTTATGTTTTCGTCTGATATTTTTAAAAATTTTTTTTCTACCATAAATATATTATACTATATTTTTTAGTGAATTCCTTAAAAAAATAAAAAAAAATGTTATAATTTTTCTGTCCAATCGATATACTATAAAAGAGATTGGTTTTTAACTTAACTTAATTTTTACAAGAAGTCTCCACCTTCTATTAAGGTGGAGTAGTTCACATATACAATAAGGAGGATTGCATGTTCGAATTTAGCTGTTATAAAACTTACAAAACAGTAAAATTTATATTTTTATGTTTATTTGTCTGGAGTTGTAGCATAATTTCAATCCTTGATGAACAAGAAAATTTCGAAAATACTATTGTTCTTTATGGAACAGACTATAATTTTGTTGCTGTTAATTCATCTTCACAAACGCAGACTATTACTATTAGAGTTAGTAATAATCTATTTGGAAAAACAATTAACATAAATGGGGAGGACGAAATAATAAGTGAGAAAAATAAAATAGAGGGGAAAATAAACCTTTCTCATTTTAGACTAAAAAAATTTTCTTTTTCACTTGGAACTAAAAAAACTTTCTTGAATATTCAAGAAAACACTAATATAATTCGTTACGGTAGCTCTTTGATTACAACTAACAGTGTTATTAAATTAAACACTATAATAAAGAGGTATGATTTTCAAACAAAAGAATACACTATTAACAAAGAAGAAAATTTTTCTGTTTGTGATGTTGGATACGATTATTACCTATTATACAGCATACCTGATAAAGAAAATAATTATATAACAACATCAGATATTGAAAGATTAAAAAAAATATGCTCTAATTTTACAAGTTTTCACATGAAGTTTATAAGTAACTATGGATATGAAACAGGAGGAGAAATCAACGGAGACGGAGGAATAGATAATGACCAACATGTTTTTATTTGTCTTGTCAATCTTAAAGTTACTGAAAATAATATGTTTTCCTCTATATATATTGCTGGTTTTTATGATCCATTTCAGGATATGACATATTCAGAAGCAAAAGAGTATGAACCAGACTGGATAGATAAAGGATATTTTCCTAGCGAAAAACAAATTATCTTTCTCACAACTGATGCACTTAGAAATTTAAGTGATGTAGGTATATTATCAACTTTGTTACATGAATATCAACATTTAGCAGGTGTAAATATCTCAAGAAGAAAATTTAATGCTATAGTTCCTGTTTTTTTAACAGAAGGTGCTTCAATGCTAATTGAAGAAATAATTAATCAAACAAATATTATTCAACAAAGATTAGTCAGTTTTTTAAACAACACTCCTGACAATATTTTTGATTTTGATAATAATACCGATCCTACTCTCGATTATGCAACAGCTTACGTTTTTTTTACCTTCTATAATAGAAATACAGGTGGTAAATTGCTAAAAGAAATTATAGGACTGGATCATGTAAATAATATAAATAATCCACTTGATGATATTTTTTCATATTTTAATAAAGAAAAAAACAGTTTTCCCAAAACAAAGGAAGAAGCAGTAAGAATATGGGGAAAAGCAAATATTATTGACAAAAAAAACGAATATTTAAAAGGATATGTAGAATATACTAATACTGTTTATAATGTTGTTATTAAAGGAATTGAACTGAAAAATATATATAGAGATATTTTTAACATTACAAAAGGAATTAATTTTTATACTGTATGGGATAAAAAAAGTTTTACTTTGCCCCCATACTCAACTTTTTATTTTAGAATTGGTTCGTTTTTTCCTGGAGAAAAAGTTTACCTTTTTGTTTCTAAAAATGTTGAAATTTTTTATCAGAGAAAATAAAAATAATTGTATATTTTAGCAAAAGATATTGACTTTTTTTTAAAAAAAAATTATAATTTTTACAACAAGTTATAGGGAGGATATATGCTTCAAAAAATTAGACAAATTTCTTTGATTGTTGCTTGTGTTACAAATCTTTGCATTTTAGGAATTCAGATTGTCCCAGTTTTTTTTACTCCAACACAGGTGCATGCTGCTGATAATCCGCTGATAGGACTTGAAGAATCAGTGCTCTCTCCAGAAAACAAAGAAACCATAAACAGGGCTATTAAGACAATAGCAAGTGCGGTAATATCAATTATAATGTTAGCCGCAGTAATTGTCTTGACTTCAAGCTTTATTTCTAAACAAATTACCGCCGCAAGGGTTATATTTTGTATTGCCTCTATCATATTAGGAACGATAGCATTAGCATGGGTAAATTCATACACTTTTGTGAAGTAATATTATTTTTTCTTTTTTTTTCTTCTTATTCTTGTTCAATTACAACAAATATTGAAAGTGGTCAGGATAGTTCAAATACTGAACCTTGCGAAAGCTTTGTAGTAAATATTCTTGTTTTAGAAAAAAAAGTTGTTGCCTTCCCAAAATACGCTTTTGATACTACAAGGCTTCCGCAAGTCCTTTTTAATAATAATAAAGTAGATAAAACTTACTTTAATATTGAAAATAAAAAGCTTGAGGTTTTTTTTGGTGAATATGAAAGCATAAATAAATTATTTGTTTCTAATATCCAGATCCAAAATCTTTTTGATATAAATTCGAATAATTATAAGGAAGTAAATATTACAAGAAATTTTAATGAAATATTAAAATTCTTGTTTGATTGTTTTGAAACAAACTTGATTATTTATTCAGATAATTGTCTTTTTTCTGGAAAAATTACTGTATATACAAACGATTTTTACTTCTCCAGTTTTTTAGTTAATTTTACAGATTCAATTTTATTAACATCACCTACAAATATTAACAAGCTTGAAGGTGAACTTCTACTGCAGAGTGTTGATTATACTAATATTTTTTTGTCCACAAATGTGTTGTTTTATATTAATAGGTTTTCTAAAAATACTGATAACTATGTAATATATAAAGTAAACTATTTTAAAACAAATAAAGTCTATTACGAAAGTATCTCAATTACAAACTATCTTACTAATGTAAATGTTATTAGTTCTGTTATAGAAATTTCAAATTTTGCTTTATGGAGCGAAGTATATGTTAATAATAACTTTGAAAAAAAATTTTATAAAAATTATACTATTGAGATTAAACCTTCTGAATATTTTACTTATGATGAAGAAGTAAAGATAATTAATTTCTACCCTTATCCAATTACTAATTTTCTTTTTTTTACATATGTTCCCCTAACAAATTTTTTTACTAATCATAGAATAACAAACGAAGAAAATATTTTTAATTATATTTATACTTCTTCAAATAACTTGGTTTATATGATAGCAGATGAACACTCATTAAAAGAAGCTAATTTTGAACTTATTGATAATCAAATAAAAATAACACATAAAACTAACGAAACTCTGATACTAATTCCTTATAAACTATAAATAAATATAACGGAGGTTTTTTATGGAGATTAATATTTTAAAAAAAATTTTGCTTTGTTTTTTATTCTTAGCTGTTTTTTCCTGTTCTCTTTTTGATACCTCTACAGAAAAAAACAAAAATGTAAACAATAAAAAAAACGACCCTGTTTCTATAAATTATAAAAAAGAAGCCATCTGCTCCGTTATTAAAAACGGAGGAACCCTAATTTTGAGATTCCAAAATCCAATAGAAATTACAGAAGATACAAAAATAGACGTTGTGTTGATTGATAAAATAATTACAGTTTATTTCAAAAATAAAAATGTTTCAGATAAAATACGAGTTACCTTTAACAATAATAATGAGATTATTTTTTCATTTAGTTTTTTTGACCAGAGACTTATTGAAACAATTAGCATAACAAAATTTAAAGAAAACGGAAATTTAATAGAAAATAGATGGGTGAAAATAAAGCAAAGCCTACCAGACCTTGACTTGATTGCATATCTAAAACAAGACATTAACAATAAAATTATTCAAATTTATTCTTCACTTTCTCTTGATAAGGTTGAAAAAGCCTCTCTCATCTTTGCTGATAAAGAATATGGAGAAATTCCTATAGAAATTAAAAAAATCAACAAAACAAATTTTAAAGTTGATATGCCTTATTCAATCAACCCTTACAGTGTTAGTTTATATAACATTTATACAGAAGACGGTTTTTTATATTTACAAAAGTTTGTCCCAATCTTAAACTCTACTTTACATCAAAACATTAATTTTATGGCAAAGTTTGAAAATGCAACAAATTCAATTATTAACAATACAACAAATTATTACAAGTCTTATAAACTTGAATGCGTTTTTTACCTCGCTGAACAGGTTGTTATATCAACAAATGGTTTTATTGTCTTTTCCACAAATAATAAAGTATCAGACACAGGTGAACTCTTCTTTAATAAAGAGTTTGAATTTGGTAAGGGAAACGTAGTTTTAAAAGTGTCTTCTGTAAATTTTACAAAAAAAATTACAACAAATGTTGTTTATGAATTCTTTGCTGACTACGATGATTACGAATATATTACCCTTAATCTCCAAAATAAAGAAATAAATGATAAGACTATAAAAATTACAAACAATACAATATATAATCTTGTTTATACCCTTTTCGCAAAAGGAAAGAAAACTACATTGCAAACAGAATTGATTAATTATAGTAACGAAATAATTTCTAATTATGCTTTCACAAATACTAATAATGGCTTATATATTATTTCAAACTACCTTTGTTTTAAAACTCATCAGAATTTAGCATCAATTTTAAGATTAAAATTCAATTATAATCAATACCCTTTAGTGTTTCAGAATGAAACAAATAAATATTTTACTTTTAACTTTCTTACAGAATTTACTGTATTGCCTTCTCTTTACTTTGTCTTATTTGATGTAACAAATAGCATTAGTTTTGGAAAAACTAACAATTATAAAGATTATGTTTTTAGTGTTGAAAATATTAATACTAATTCTAAATTTTCAGCCTATCTTGATACCACCCAAATACAATCACGGGTTGAGCCGGGTAAATTTTATTCTTTCTCTATGCCTAAAAAAACCGGAATACAAAAACACTATCTCATATTCAAGGGATACTTATATAACGAAATATTCAATTTTGAATTTCCTTTCTGGGTTGATTATACAAAAGATTTTGTAGAAATTAAAGAAATAAAAGTTTTAAATACAAATAATGTTAATATATTAGATAAGACTTTACTTAAATATCTTGTTGACAACTTTGGAGACTCACTAAATATTACTGATCAGACAAACATAATAAATTGGAGTGATGACGTTTGCATTTTAAAAATTTCTACTCTTATGTGTGGCAGAGATTTTCAACTTACAAATAAAATAGTTTACAACTCTTCTGACCTTTTTTATTCTTTCTTTAGTTATACAAACAAAATTTCAGACGATACCTATTCTCTCGATTATTATTTTACTATTTATAATAAAATGAACGATGAAGTAACCTTAACCCTTAAAAGTTTATTGTCAACATTCGATGACGTTTTTGTCTTTAATACACTGACAAATAAAACAATTAGTTTTTCTTTTAAAAAACCTTATTTATTTTTTGTTGAAAATAATGGTAGAGTTAATGATTATTCTTTCCCTCTTAAATATTCAAACGAAATGAACCCAGATATTACTTCTAATATACAAAATTGGAGAAAAATAGAAAACATAATATCAGGAAAAAATCTTACTGAAGTTAATATTTTATTAAATGATAGAGTTATAAAAAGTTTTTACTTGAATGGAGGTGATTTTATAAAAACAAACTATTTTTACGTTAGTAATAATGGTGTAGGCTTGTTTAAATTAACATATAGATATAAAAATTTTACAACTGTTTATGAAACAAATTTTTATTTTTATCTTGATGGAACTAAACAATATTATACAACAATTTCAAATATAGTAGTTGAACCTGATGATAACTTTACCTTTAATTTTATTAGTAATTGCTTTGACTTTTTTGTAAACCCCAGTAAAAATTATTTTAAGAATAGCTTTATAATTACAACCTACGGAAAGGAACTTGATATTACTAAATACATAAGGGATAAACTTGGATATTATCAGACAAATAATTTTGATGTAGAATGTTTTGTCGGAACAGACGGCATCGTTAATTACCTTATTAATTTGTATATTTTTATGCCTTCACAAAACAATATTTACGGGAATATCTATGCTTATTTTAATGGAAGTAAAGAATACTTGCTATACAATAATGGAGTATTAAATAATTTCTTCTTTAGAGTATATAAAACCCCAGTTTATAATAACATTTTTAAAATAAAGGTTGATGAAGCAAATGAAATAATATTAGATAAAGAGCTTGACGATAAACAAAGATTTTATAATACACTTGATTTATTGTTAAATACAACAAATGTTCAAAAAATTATTATTAAACACAATAACACAAACTTAAAAGTCTTTGAAGATATTAACTTTTTAGGCTTTTCAACAAATGTAAAAATTAATGCACCTGATATTACTAATGACTATCAGATTATATATATTTCATTTGATATTGAAAAAACAAATAACTTTAGATATATCAGAAATAATAAGGTTAATGCTAATGCAAACACTTCAGAACTTACTTCCTTGTCTGACTGTGAATATATTTCTTATGGTGGGGAAAAATATTATCCTAACATCGCAGTAGTAAATATAAAAACTTTTGATGATAATATAGAAAATGCTTTTACTATTAATTCTAATTGTGTTATTCATAGCTTCTTTGGTAAACCTAAATACCAGTTGAAACTAAATACACTCGGTTATAATTCAGATATAAACATCATTTCAAATTTTGTTTATATCTTCAATAATAAACAGGGAAACACCCTTACCTATACTATACAAAAACAAATAAAGAATTTAGAAATCGGTATTATTGATTATTACATAATAATTGATACAGTAATGAGTAATCCTGCCACTTTATATACCACTCTTTCCTTACAAAATACAAAAGTAGCTCTCGATAATTATATTTTTAATAACTTTAGAATTTATACCTATCCAGATAGTAAAACAATAAGCCAACAAATGCTGGGTATAGTTTTGAATTTTACTAACCAGATTAATGATACTCAAAGCTACTACTTTAAACATTATAACCTCATTCTAACAAATCTTAATGTTTATCGCACTGTTATTCTATACGATAGTAAAGAAATAACTAACGACTTTTATAATCTTGGAACAAATGTGTTGAACTTAGATTTATATTTTGATTCTGATGAGTTCAAAGAAGAAAAGAAGAATATTAATATTAAGTTGATATCTGTTAATAAAATGATAGAAACAAATATTAGTTTTACTATAAAATATACAAATAAAATTGAAATATATAGTTACAAATTAAACGATAAGGAAATAACCTTTGATTCTTTTAATAAGGCTATTACTTTCTTCAAACCTAATATTTATCAAGTTTCAATAATTTTAAAGAGTTTTGGTATAGACCTGAGTAATTCTTATATTGTTTTTTCTCAATACCAGAGACTTAAAATTAATGAAACCAATAAAATTATTAAAGTTAATGAAGATGGTAGTATAGACTGCTATATTACTAATTTGCTCATTCTTGATAAATATGATAAGTTAAATATTGATACTTATTTTTATGATAGTTACACTAAAAAAATATTACCTGTTTATATGACAAATATTAATAATTATTTTACCAACCTTTCACATCTATTTTTACCAGAACCAATTATTAATTTTGATATTTCAGGAGTTATGCTTGGAACTAACTTTACTATTGATGAAAATTCTACAAATGGATTTACTAAAGTAAAAATTAATTTTGTAGTGTCTAATGCAGAAAGTCTTACAATTTTAAGAAATGGAGAAGAAATAAGAACCTATGGAAACACTATAGGGTATATATCAAATGCTTACTTTGATACAAGCGCCAGAACTATAAACCTTTATCTTATAACTCCTATTCAGTATACCCTTATCACTAAGTCTTTCGATTACACATATTCAACAAACTTTTTATACTATTTTTATAGAGAAATAGATACTCCTACTATAGTTTCAATGAAAGTTTATTTGTCGGATAATACAAATATTAGTTTTTATCCAAAATATCTTAACGGCTATGAAAGATATGACTTTGATCTCCCGACTGAAACAAAAAACTTCGTTTATGAACTAAAGCTTAAAATTGAAGGCGAGGGAGTAAATCTTAATCCTGTAACTAAACTTACAACAACTGGACAAGGCAAAATTTCAAATTCAATTTCTTTCCTTATAGAAGATAAAAGCAAAATTTATATAATCTTTAAATCTATTGTTGATTTTTATACTTATAACCAGTATAAGTTGACCTTGACAGCAAAAAATGAAGACTATCAACGGGTTAATTTTAAAGATACAAACGGGAACACGTTAGAAACTATAAATGCCGCACTACAAAATTTTGTTCCTCTAAATTTAGAATTATACGGAGAAGGACTTACAATTAATAGACCATATACTAATATAATTTATAATACAAATATTTACACTAATTTAGGCTTTGATGAAAATACAACAAATATAATCTTGATGATATATACTAACATAACAATACAAACAAATTGTTATAACGGAAAAGAAACTTTGTTATCTCTAATCAAAAATGGTGATGAAGTTTACTATAAACAATATGTTTTAAAAGTCCCTTCTTTGTATAACATAAGTAAAGTTTACTTATTTAATCAGTGGTATAACAAGACTATTGTAAATATTGAATTAACAGCCCCTGTAAGCGATATTAGATTTAATATGCTTGATAAAGAATATGAGGATTTTAATAAAACCTTATCCAATTACCTTGTGGTTATCGGTAAAATTTTTGATAAGTCTTATACTAATTTTGTTTTCTTTAGACTAATTAATGAAAAAAGAGGTATTGAACTTGTAGAAAATAAGATAATATATAAAGGAGTTGAAATAACTAATTACAACTTTAAAACATTCTTAAACCTTTTTGATTTTGACCTCAATGCTGTTTATACTAATTATGAATATATAACTAATGTTTTAGTTTTCTCAAACTATGGCTTTTTACCAATTGCAAACTTTGAGGGTATAGTTTCTGAAAATGTAAAAGAAATAGATAGAGAAAAAGGCATTTTTTTATACGTTATTACTAATGCTTTCACTCTAAAACAATTGGATAAATCTATTAATTATTTTAATAAAACAGTTGGTTTTTCTTTTGTTGATAAAAACCTAAATCCCGTCAGAATAATTTTTAATGATGATAAATATACTTCTCTTTCTAATCAGGTAACAACCGTTCCAAAAATTAATATACAAGTTTTAGGTTGCCCAATTGATGTAAATATATATGTTAGTCCAATTGATACAAATTTTTCTTCTTATTGCAGACCTTTTGTTATTAGGAACTTGACAAATACATTATTCTTTAGAAAAATCGGAATTAGCTTCCTTGAAAATAGTTATCTTAATAATTATGTTGAATGCTATATAAATTCAAATGATTATTACGGAAGTTTTAGAGCTATAAAAACTAATGGACAATTTTATTACTATATCCAGAAAGAAACTCAAGATGATGACAAAATTTCTAATGTTCTTTTTATTGTTACTTTTTCATATTCTGATAATAAAGTTGTTTCTAATACTATATATATACCAGAAATCAACTGGAAAAGTAATGATATTAAATTAATAACAAATATTGTGTTTTATAAATTTAACGGAAGTCGAAACGAAACTAATTGGTTTGAAACTAACGATAACTTGATTTATACAATAAATCTATACGATAAAAATTTTATAACTAACCTGAAAAGCGTAACCTTTAAATCAAAGGTGATGAGTTACGGCACTCGCTTTTCTGTATCAAATATCCTAAACGTATTTACTAATTATGGTTATTTGAGTTATCAACCTGACAGTAAAATTACTTACACCTTCTATAATAATGGAATAATCGAAGCAGAAATTAGCAATTACTATCTATTAGATAATTTTTATAAACAAAGAAGTTGTTTTAAAAGTATTTTTGCTTATAAGTTTTTCGATGACCAAGATTATGAATTAAATATATATGATAAAGATGACAATACTTTCTCTAATGTTGTTTATTTACTTCCATATTTCGACATAAACGTCTTTGGAAGAAGTTTTATTACCTATAGAAAAATATATACTAATAATATTACCAGTATTGTTGAGAAAATAACTAATATATATTCTACAGTAACATTCCCTACATATTTTAGAAGTTTCTTACTTTCAAATGTGGTTTATAACGCCTGCGATATTTATTATACCTTCGATATAGAAAATTACTATACAAATAAAAGTTCTTACCAAACTAACTTTATTATTTCAAATACTTATGATAGTAATGTTCCTTCTAAAACAAATGTTACATTTATTATTAACTTCTTTGATAGACAATTTGTTACTAATTTTATTTTATATTTTAATACGTTACCCGCAAGAGGAGGCTTTACACAAACTAAATTGTTTGAGTTTTATCAGGATATTAATAATAAAAATACAAAAATTAATACTTATAATAATATAAATGCAAATCAATCATGCTCCCTTACTTTGGGTGATACATTTGCACTAAAAACAACTGTAGTTTTAACAAACATAAGTGAAGTTGATTTATTTGCTAAAGTTTCTAATATTACTTCGTTTGGAACTAGTGATATAGATTATATTACTAACAAAAGTTATACATACTATGGATATATAATCAATACTAATAGTATAAATGTGAATAATGGTATAATTTCCTTTGATGTATATTTTATTTTAGGTTTAAAAGAAACTGGCAAGTTTGATGTTAACTTTTTAAATACAACTATAAATCTGTTTAATTTCAACGTAAGCAATATTATTAATACATCTATATCTGGTGTTTATGCTTCAAATTTAAATCTAATAAATACAAAAAATGCTAAAGTTTCAGGAGTTATTATTAGTTATAATACTCTAGCAAATTCTGGGGGAAAATTACTTGAAGGTTTTGTAGATTTATATTTTTCAAAAATTGAATTACTAAAATATATATCAAACAATAAAGCAAACGCTATAAGCACCTTTGATTATAATGTAACATTCATTAACTTTGAAAAATCTTTTATAAAAGATTTACTTACAAGTTATTCCCCTAATATTGAAAACACTAATAGTTTTACTAACTTTATATGGCTTAGAATAACTAACTTTACAGTAAAAGTTGATAGTGATCAATTATTTAAAAATACACTTACGGTTTATGGGGGGTATAACAATATACTTTGTAATGTGCCATGGAGACCAACTATAGTTGCTCCATATAATGTTGCAAATACAGGAAAATGGTTTTATTTGGAAAGAACTTACAAAGACTTAAGCTTACCTTATCAAAGCAGAGATTGCCTAATGTATAACTTATATGCCAATCCTTATGTAATAGTAGACTTGAATGATACAGATAAAGATAGTAAAAATCGCTTATTGGAAAACAATATTACTTCCGTTTTAAAAAGATACTATCCTATTCTTTTTAAGAATGATTATAACTGGATACCAGTGTCTACAAGTTATGATAAAATATGTGCTATTCCAATGCTTACGTGGAATAACAGAATAATGGTAACTGGGTTTGATCAATTTACTGGTTTGTCCATGAGCCTATCTTCTTTTTCTTTGAGAAGTGATATGGATGTAAAGGTTATACAAAGGGTTATCGCAAATTTTTCAGGAAATCAAACTAATTATACTAATATTTTTTTACTTTCAAAAAACGATGTTACGTTACAAGCCCATGCATTAAGTAATAATATGTTTAGTCTTAATGTGGGTTGGACCCACAATTATAAAGATCAATCATTATCAGGAAGTAAGCTGATGTATTTTTCCTCTAATAATATAATACCTCAAGAATTATTTCTTGATACCAAATCATATTCTTGGAATGTTGGTAATAGTGGAGGTGATGTGACAGCTAATTTTTATCTTATTTTATACAATCCTCTTGACCTTTGGAACCAGGATGTATTTTTGGCATTCTTTCCTAATTTAAGAAATTCTTATCATGATTATTATGGAATATATGATGAATCTTTGCCTGTATCTTATTATATGTTTACCAACGCTTTTACGTTGTTTGACAGATGGAATACTTCCCACGCTAATTCTTTTAGCCTTTATTTTGCTTCCTTCGTGCCCGATATTGAGGTTGTAACCGCTATGAAGGTGCTGGAGACAACACCAAGGTCGGATGATTATACCTATGGCATATTAACAAATGCTTATAGAATGATTACTAATGCAAAATATTATACTTTTGTTAAGGAAATAAAGTTGACTTATTATACACAATCTAGAGGAGGAAGTGACCTTAAAGGGTGTTTTAAAAAAACAGTAAATTATTACGATTTTTCAGATATAAATGGAACTCCACTGGATTTTGATAATTATACCAATAGAATTATTAAAGATGTTGACTTTATGCGAGGTTCTACATTGCTAAGAAATTACAAGAATACAATAAAAAATAACTTAACTGAAGATAGGGTATTTTATAGAAAAGAAGAACAATTGGAAAATTATAATGCATCTATATACACAACCCCATTTGAAACAATAATTAGCAACTATAGTGATATTCTTGGATCATTAGAACCTTAAACTAAATACGATATATATATTAAAGGAGGGATCTTATGAAAAGAATTTTTTTCCTGTTTGTAATCTTGCTACTTTCGGCTTGCTTTACTTCACCAGATAATGCAAATAACGATAGTAAACAGACTTCTTCTTCAAGCTCAAGTAGTTCTGAGTGGATGAACGATTTAAAGTATATAACAAGTAATACTTTTGAAAGCTTTGATATGGAGATTTCTAATGGATATCTTTTGAATAAAACTGTGAAATTTCTTGAGGCTTTCTATATTGAAGGAGATACTATGAGCCCAGAAGATTTTAAATATATATATACTGGAAAATATTTTCTTGTTAATACATTCTTTTTAAGAGATGTTATACTAACAAACAACTCTTTTGCAATTATTTATGTTCATTTTACTAATGACCTTAAAGTATGGTATTCTAACTCCAACGGACGTGTGGTTGAAAGTGGAGACTTTAGCTATACAAATATTAATAACTGTATTTTTGTTTATGACTATAACAAAAACAGATACAAATTAGTGTATAGAAATACAGACCCAGAAAAAAACAATAGTTTTTTTGATAGAGTTAACTTTTTCAATAACTTTGTCTTAAGACATTACAACATTAGCGAAGTATATTCATTAGTGCTAATTGTTAACCAAAAAAGTGTAATCAGTAACTATGCAACAAATGGTCTGCTTCCAGAGCAAAAAGCTGTTACTCATATCGATATATCAAATATTGTAAAAAATCTCAATCTTTCTTCAACTCCTGCTAAATACAAGGTTTTAACTATAACTACTCCATATCACCAACTTGAAATGTTTAGTTACTTAAAGAATATTAGATTTTTTGACAAATTTTATGGGCTGGGATTTTTTGAATTTAGAAATAAAATATTGCTTAATCGTCAGATGGCTCCTACTATTTTTGGGGTCTTTGATGATTATAATAAAAATGGGCTTAAATTATTTCTTGAGGGGGAAAGCCTTTATACTCCAGCACATATTGAAAAGACAATTCCTGCTATTTTGGATTTTATGAGTAATGTGGTTCAGATTGCTAATACTAATGAGACTATCAGAAGTAACTTAAAGGCTCTACATAAAAAATATGTTTTTCCAGATTATATTGTAATCCCATACAACGGCCATTTACCATATTTTGAAGAAATACTAAAGATAGTTTCTAATGATAATCTTACACAAAAGAATCAAGATTTTTTAAACAATTTTTTCTGGAATTGGGGTTCTACTAATTATGTTGTTGGTGTAACTGGGGCTATGCCTATAAGATTTACTTTTCCAGCTACACTTAAAGAGTGGCAGTATTTGAGAGAGTTTTATCCAGAGTATTACGATATTATGTCAAATATAGTAGAGTTAAGTAATGAATAACAAGGGGGAAAGTTATGATAAATGGTTTAGAAATAGGAAAGAAAGCCAGAGAAAAATTTTTAGAAGATAATATGGAAGACCACATTGATGTATTTATTGACCTGTTTAAAAGAGGCATTAGACTTGGAAGACAAGAATTTTTCCAAACTTACCTTCTTTTAGGATTTGTTACTGGATTTAAAATTGATTTGAATATTTACCAATTGGATTATAGTCAATTACAAAAAATTTGTGATGACATTTGTTTAGGATTGGCAGGGTAGGGGAAGAAAATATTTTTCAACACTGAAGAATAAATCAGTGGTAGAGTAAATTCAAAATTAGGTTCTGTAAAGTATAAATGATAAAAAATGAAAAATAAAAAGTCAAATTAAACATTTTAGGAATACCTCCACATATGGGTTATAGGCATTTATTTCTACGCCGAGGCATTGTGCTGGTGTAGAATTTAAGTGAGAGTGAACTCTTTTAAAGTTATACAGGAAGGCATAGGTGTAAGAGAAAAGGATAGCATTCTGTATTGAACGAGGATTTCTACGGTTTTTAAAGTTTTGCTTAAAGGTAGAGAAAAATCTTTCTATGCGATTGTTAGACTTAGCTGGATTTTTTGAGTAAAGATGGACTTTTTGATGAACTACTTTGCCTGCAAAAGTTTGTTCTATAGCTATGGCAAGGCAAGCTGCTCTATCTGAAATTATAGTTTTTGGATAAGCCTTAGTAAATTCTAAAGCTTTAAGTAGAGTTTGCTTAGCCTGATTAAGGTCTTTAGTAGGAGAAATGTTTAGGGTGATAAGGTAGCGGGAATGATAATCGAGTATAGCAAATATGAAAAGTTTTTTACCGTTGACTTTAATTAAGGTTTCATCTATGAGCCATACTGAGGGTGGATTTTTAGGAGTGGTAAGATTTGAGTTA
>Ga0308411_10000963_pt1 | contig 19418 bp, 19 predicted proteins | sample HotsprottomLayer_2_FD_203530 | JGI IMG/M metagenome (GOLD analysis project Ga0308411, IMG submission 203530) | Hot spring phototrophic mat microbial communities from Octopus Spring, Yellowstone National Park, Wyoming, United States -... | ecosystem: Environmental > Aquatic > Thermal springs >...
GCGCGCCGCGCATCGCCGAGCTCCTGCGCCACTGGGGTGGCGTCACCATCGCCTACCGGCGGCGGCTGATCGACAGCCCGTCCTACACCCTCAACCACGAGGAGGTGGAAAAGGCGCTCGAAGAGGGCATCGTGTTCGCCGAGGGGCTGACGCCGCTCGCGGTCGAAGTGGACGACTACGGGGCGGTGAGCGGCATCCGGTTCGCGCGCCAGGAGCGCGACGCGGCCGGCAACTGGGCCCCGGCGGGCGAGCTCCGGCTGCCGGCGTGCACCATCTTCATCGCCGCCGGCACCCAGCCGAACACCGTCCTCGCGCGTGAGGATGCGACTCATTTCGCGCTGGACGGCAAGTACTTCCGCGCGTGCGACGAGCAGGGCGAGCCGGTCAAGCCGGCGTTCTCGCTCGCCAAGCCGCCCCGCGCGGACGTCCTATTGTCGCGGCTCCCGGACGGCCGGTTCGTGTCCTTCTTCGGCGACCTGCACCCGTCGTTCTTCGGCAACGTGGTGAAGGCGCTCGGCTCGACCAAGCAGGGCTATCCGGTGGTGTCGCGGGTGCTGGCGGCTCGGCCGCCCGTCGCGCCGCACGAGGACGACGCGGCCTTCTTCGGCCGGCTCGATCGCGACCTGCGGGCCACCGTGCACGAGGTGCGCCGGCTCACCCCGACGATCGTCGAGGTCGTCGTCCGTGCGCCCGCCGCCGCGCGCAAGTTCGAGCCAGGCCAGTTCTACCGCCTGCAGAACTACGAGACGCTCGCCCCGGTCGCCGCCGGCACGCGGATGCAGATGGAAGGGCTCGCCCTCACCGGAGCATGGGTGGACCGCGAGCGCGGGCTGGTGTCGACGATCGTGCTCGAGATGGGCGGGTCGAGCGACCTGTGCGCCATGCTCGCGCCCGGCGAGCCGGTGGTCCTGATGGGACCGACCGGGGCCCCGACCCACGTCGCCGGCGGCGAGACGGTCGTCTTCGCCGGCGGCGGGCTCGGCAACGCGGTGCTGTTCTCGATCGGCCAGGCGTTCCGCGCCCGCGGCTCGAAAGTGCTCTACTTCGCCGGCTACAAGAAGATCATCGACCGCTACAAGGTCGAGGAGATCGAGGCCGCCGCCGACGTCGTCGTCTGGTGCTGCGACGAAGCGCCGGGATTCGCCCCGACGCGGGCGCAGGACCTCGCGTTCGTCGGCAACATCGTGCAGGCGATGGAGGCGTACGCCGCGGGCAGGCTCGGGCCGACCACGATCAAGCTGTCGGATGCCGACCGCATCATCGCGATCGGTTCGGACCGCATGATGGCGGCGGTGGCGCGCGCCCGCCATGCGGTGCTCGCTCCATACCTGAAACCGCACCACTTCGCGATCGGGTCGATCAACTCGCCGATGCAGTGCATGATGAAGGAGATCTGCGCCCAGTGCCTGCAGCCGCACCGCGATCCGGCGACCGGCGAGGTACGCTACGTCTTCTCCTGCTTCAACCAGGACCAGCCGCTCGATCTGGTGGACTTCCAGGCGCTGTCGGAGCGGCTGAAGCAGAATTCGCTGCAGGAGAAGCTGACCGCCCGCTGGCTGCAGCACTGCATGCCCTATCTCGAGGGCATCCGGCGACTCGTCTGACCCGCGGCGCGGCCCGGGGTAGACAAAACCGCGCCCGGTCACAACAATATCGCCAGTACAACAACATCAGCGGAGGACCCAATTGGACGCTACCCAGATCGAGCGGGTGTACTCGGCCTACTCCGGCGTCTACGATCGGATCTTCGGCAAGGTGTTCCAGGATTCGCGCGAGGTGCTCGCCGAAGCGCTCCTCACGCGGCCTGGCGAGCGTGTGCTCGAAGTGGGCGTGGGCACCGGGCTCCTGCTGCCGCTGTACGCGCATCGCTGCCGGGTGACCGGCATCGACCTCTCCGACGGCATGCTCGACAAGGCGCGCAAGCGGGTCGCCGACCTCGGGTTGGAGAACGTCACGCTCGAGCGCATGGACGCTGGCGCGATGTCGTTCCCCGACGACAGCTTCGACACCGTGGTCGCGGCGTACGTCGTCACCGCGGTGCCCGACCATCGCGCGCTGATGCGCGAGATGGTGCGGGTGGTGCGGCCCGAGGGCCGGATCCTGCTCGTCAACCACTTCGTGAACGGCTCCGGTCTGATCGCTGCGGTCGAGCGCGCCGTCTCGCCGCTGTGCAAGTACGTCGGCTTCCGCACCGATCTCTCGGTCGAGCAGGTGCTCGAGGGGCTGCCGCTCACCGTGGTGCGCCACGAGAAGGTGAAGCCGCTGCGCCTGTGGCATCTGGTCGAGTGCCGCAACGCGAAGGCCGCCGCCGGAGCCTGAGCCCGCGGCGCACCCGGCCATGATCGCCGCCGGCGCCGAGCGGAGGCGGTAGTGGAGCTGCGGCTGGACGGCAAGACGGCGCTGGTGACCGGCGCCTCGTCCGGGCTAGGATGGCGGTTCGCGACGGTGCTCGCGCGCGCCGGAGCGAGCGTGGCGATCGCCGCGCGGCGCACCGACCGCCTGGCAGCGCTGCGGGCCGAGATCGAGGCCGCCGGCGGCCGCGCCTATGCGGTGGCGATCGACGTCACCCGCGTCGCGTCGGTGCGCGACGGGGTGGCCGCGGCCCAGGCCGCGCTCGGCCCGCTCGACATCCTGGTGAACAACTCCGGCGTCAGCGTCACCAAGCGCGCGGTCGAAGTCGAGGAGTCCGACTACGACCACGTGATGGACACCAACGCGAAAGGCGCGTTCTTCGTCGCCCAGGCCGTCGGGCGGGCGATGATCGCGGCGCAGCGGCCAGGCCGGATCGTCAACATCGCCTCGGCCGCGGGGTTGCGTGCGATCGGCCAGCTCTCGGTATACGCGATGTCCAAGGCCGCCGTGATCCACATGACGCGGGCGCTCGCGCTCGAGTGGGGCCGCTACGGCATCAACGTTAACGCGCTGTGCCCCGGCTACATCGAGACCGAGATCAACCGCGACTACTGGCAGACCGACGGCGGCCGCAAGCTGGTGGCGCTCCTGCCGCGCCGGCGCGTCGGCAAGCCGGAGGATCTCGACGCGCTGCTGCTCCTGCTCGCCGGCGATCACTCGGGTTTCGTCAACGGCGCGGTGATCGCCGCCGACGACGGGCTGAGCGTCGCCTGATCAGTCGCGCGGCGAGCGGCGCTCGACCGGCAGGTCGGGCACGCCGGGTGCGCTCGCGCCGCCGGCCGGCGCGGCGGCCGCCGGCGGGCGTACCTGCACCGCCGCGAGCCGCTCGGCGTGCGGCGGGCTGAGCGCGCGCATCCGCGCCACCGTCGCATCGAGCTCGCGCTTGCGCCCGAGCGCGGCGTAAGTGAACCCGGCCGAGTAGAGCGCCTCGACGAACTGCGGATTGCGCTGGAGCGCGAGCTCGTAATAGGTGATCGCGCGGTCGGGGCGCTTCAGCTCGTTGTAGGACTCGCCGATCAGATAGTAGGTCACCGGGGAGTCCTTGTTGATCTGCAGCGCGTTGTTGAGCGTGCGGATCGCCCGCTCCGGCTGTTTCATCGCGCGGTACGACTGGCCGAGCAGGTTCCAGGCGTCGATGTCGTCGGGGCTGAGGCGCACCGCCTCCTGGAAGCTGTCGGCGGCGCGCTGGAACTCGCCGAGCTGCGCGTAGGCGAAGCCGGCCACCACCCACCAGTCGGCGTGCGTCGGGTCCTTCGCGATGTTCTGCTGCGCGAACTGCGCCATCGCCTGCCAGTCGCCCTTGCGCTCGAGCTCGGCGAGCTTCTCGCGGTTGGTCTCGCTCACCCCGCGCAGGTTGTTGAGCAGCGTGGTGAACGTGCCCTCCGGCAGCAGCGCGAGCGCGAGCTGCGCGTACGGCGACAAGCAGCCGGCGAGCGCCAGGCCGAGCGCGAGTGCGGCGGCCAGGGCAGCGAGCCGGCGCTCAATCCCCGGTCTGATAGACGTAGCCTTTCTGCGGTACGCGCGAGGCCTGCGCACGGCCGAGCTCGTCGGGATCGAGCCGGCGGTCCCACCACAGGGCGCGGCCACGCTTCTGCTCGTCGGCGATCTGCGGGCGCTCCCGCAGCAGGTCGCGGATCATGCGCGTCGCGTCGGATTCGTAGCCCTTCTTCACCTTCCTAGCGAACATGGACTGCGGACCGGTTGTCGAACCGCGCCGATTATACGCGCGCGCCTCCGGCGGCCGGCTCGATCAGCGCCGGATCGTCGTTGGCGACGTCGTTCACGCGCGGGCTGACCGGCACCAGCGCGAAGGGCTCCCCCCGCCAGGGCGCGAGCAGGGCCGAAGGGTTGGGCGACGACAGCCACTCGTCCTGGTCGGCGCGCGCCACGACCACCGGCATGCGGTCGTGGATGCCTTGCAGCTGCGCGTTCGCCGCCGTCGTCACGATCGTGAACGTCGCGACGGTATCGCCAGCGGGGCTCTTCCAATGCTCCCACAGCCCCGCCAAGCCGAGCGGCGCGCCGGAGGCGAGGCGGATGAAGTAGGGCTGCTTGCGGCGCCCGGCGAGCGCCTGCCACTCGTAGAAGCCGTCGGCTGGCACCAGGCAGCGCCGGCGCCGGAAGGCGGCGCGGAAGGACGGCTTGTCGGCCAGCCCCTCGGCGCGAGCGTTGATCATCCGGCTGCCGATCGCCGGGTCCTTCGCCCAGGAGGGAATCAGCCCCCAGCGCAACTCGACCGCCTCGCGCGCGCCGTCCGGCGTTTCGCGCACCACCAGCGCCGTCTGGGTGGGCGCGATGTTGTAGCGCGGCCGCCAGGCCGGCACCGCGGCCAGGCGAAAGTGCTCGGCGATGACCTCTCCGGGCGAGGCGAGAACGTAACGGCCGCACATGCTCGCCCCGATTATCCCCTTCGTCGTCATGCAAAACAACGGCTTGCGGATCTGGCGCGGCATCCACTTGCATTTTTGTTCAGTGCTGTATATAAAAACACTAAACGGGCGAACGCCCGTCGCGGAGGCAGTCATGGACCAGGACAAGGCGTTGAGCATCGTGCAGTCGCTGTCGAACGGCGTCGATCCGTTCACCGGCCGGTCGTTCGACCCCGGCAGCCCCTATCAGCATCCGGACGTCGTGCGGGCGCTGTTCCAGGCCGTCCGCGCGCTCGAGGCCGCTCTCGCCGCGCAGAAGCGGCAGGCGGCGCGCCCGGCGGCGGGCAACTCGGGCAAGCCGTGGACGAAGGAGGAGGACGAGCGGCTGCTCGCCGGCTTCGACGCCGGGCGCGCGATCGACGACCTCGCCCGCGCGCACGGCCGCAGCCGGCTCGCGATCGAGGCGCGGCTCGCCCGCTTCGGGCGAGTGCCCCTGCCCGCCGGCGTGCGGGCGATCGGCGCCAATGTGCCGGCGCGCGAGCCGGTCGGCGCGATCTATGCCGTCGGTGCGTAGGGAGCGGGTCATGAAGAACCTCACCCCCCGGCAGGCCGAGATCCTGCAACTCATCCGCGACACCATCGAGGAGACCGGCTTTCCGCCCACCCGCATGGAGATCGCGCGCATGCTCGGCTTCGCCTCCCCCAACGCCGCCGAGGAGCACCTGCGGGCGCTCGAGCGCAAGGGCGTGATCGAGATCCTCGACGGCACCGCGCGCGGCCTCCGCCTGAAGGAGGCGCTCGGCCTGCCGCTCGTCGGCCGCGTCGCCGCCGGCTCGCCGATCCTCGCCGAGGAGCACATCGTCGGCCGCTACTCGGTCGATCCGAATCTCTTCCGGCCGCGCGCCGACTACCTGCTCAGGGTACGCGGGATGAGCATGCGCGACGCCGGCATCCTCGACGGCGACATGCTCGCCGTGCACAAGACCGGCGAGGCGCGCTCGGGCCAGATCGTGGTGGCGCGCATCGAGGACGAGGTGACGGTGAAGCGCCTGCGCCGCCGCGGCGCGCAGGTCGAGCTGCTGCCGGAGAACCCGGACTTCGAGCCGATCGTGATCGACACGCGCGAAACGCCGCTCGAGATCGAGGGCATCGCGGTCGGGATCATCCGCAGCCGCGCGCTTTGAAGCCTCGCCCTCGCTCGCCGTCCGGCCTCGCCTCATGGGGATCGCCGACCCCACCCGATCGCTCGCCGCGCTCCTCGCCCGCCCCGACATCCGGCTCGGGCGTGCGGCAGCGCAGGTCGCGAGCCCGAGCGTGCCGACCGGATTCGCCGCCCTCGACGCCGAGCTGCCCGGCGGCGGCTGGCCGACCGGCTGCCTCACCGAGCTCCTGCCCGCACACGAGGGCATCGGCGAGCTGCGCATCCTCGGGCCGGCGCTCGCCCGGCTGTCGCGCGCGAACCGGCGCATCGCCTGGATCGCGCCCCCTCACCTCCCCTACGCCCCGGCGCTCGACGCCGCCGGCATCGCCCTCGACCGGCTGCTGATCGTCCGCACGCCCTCGGCGCACGATGCGCTGTGGGCGACCGAGCAGGCCTTGCGATCGGCCGCCTGCGGAGCGGTGCTCGCATGGCCGGGAGCGGTGAAGTACGCCGAGCTCCGCCGCCTGCAGCTCGCCGCCGACTCCTCGCGCGCGCTCGCCGTCGTCTTCCGCCCGCCGCGCGCGGCCGGTGAGGCCTCGCCCGCGGCGCTGCGCCTTGCGCTGCACACCGCCGCCGGCGGGATCGCGGCGCAGATCCTGAAGCGCCGCGGTGCGGTGTGCGAGCGGCCGATCGTCGTCCCGCTGGACCCTCCTCGTGCAGTGGATCGCGCTCCATCTGCCCCAGCTCCCGCTCGAAGCGCTGACGCGGGCGTTTGCCACGCCTGAGCCGCAGGCGGTCGCCGCGGAGCACCGCATCGTCGCCTGCGACGGCAAGGCGCGCGCGCGGGGCGTGCGGCCCGGCATGGCAGCTTCCGCTGCGCGCGCGCTCGCGCACGACCTCGTCGTTCGCCCGCGCGACCCGGCCGAGGAGACCGAGGCGCTGCTCGGCCTGGCCGGCTGGGCGGGACAGTTCACGCCCAGCGTCGCGCTCGTGCCGTACGCCGGCCTCACGCTCGAGGTGTCGGGCAGCCTGCGCCTCTTCGGCGGCGCCGGCGGCGTTCTCGCCGCCCTGCGCGAGGGCTGCGCGGCGATCGGCTTCACCGCCCTCGCCGCCGCCGCTCCGACCGCGCGCGGCGCGGAGTGGCTCGCCCGCGCCGGCGTCGAACGCGTGATCGAGGATGCGGGCGAGCTCGCGGCGGCCCTCGCCTCACTGCCGGTACGCCTGGCGGTGCGCGAGGCCGACACGCTCGAAGCCTTGGACGCGATCGGCGCGCGGACAGTCGGCGATCTCCTCGCCCTGCCCCGCGACGGCTTCGCGCGCCGCTTCGGCCGCGCGCTCCTCGACGAAATCGATCGCGCCCTCGGGCGCGCCGCCGACCCGCGCGCGTTCCACGTGCCGCCGCCGAAGTTCCACGCCCGCCTCGAGCTGCCCGCGGAGGTCACCCAGGCCGAGCGTCTCCTGTTCGCGGCGCAGCGTCTGTTCGTCCAGCTCGAGGGCTTTCTCGCCGCGCGCGCGAGCGCCGCCCGGCGGCTCGAGCTGCGGCTCTTTCACCGGGAGACGCGAATGACCGCGGTTCCCGTCGGACTGGTCGCCCCGAGCCGCGATGCGCGCCACTTCACGCTGCTCGCGCGCGAACGGCTGGCGCAGGTTGCGCTGCCCGAGCCGGTGCGCGCGCTCGCGCTCGCCGTCGACGAGGTCGCGCCGCTCGCCGCGGAGACGACCGCGCTGTTCGACGACGGACACGGCCGGCCCGAGGACTGGGCGAGGCTGGTCGAACGGCTGCGCGCGCGCCTCGGCGCCGCCTCGGTGCACGGCATCGCGCTCGCCGACGAGCACCGGCCGGAGCGCGCCTGGGGCGAGCGCGATCCCACCTCGGCCGCTGGCAGGAAGAAAGAGGAGCACGAGAAACCCGGCCTGCGACCGTTCTGGCTGCTGCACGAGCCGCAGCCGCTCGCGGAGGTCGACGCGGTACCGTGCTACGGCGGGCGGCTGCGGCTGCTCGCCGGCCCGGAGCGCATCGAGTCGGGCTGGTGGGACGGCGCCGATGCGACGCGCGACTACTTCGTCGCCCGGACGCCGTCGGATGCGCTGGTGTGGGTGTATCGCAGCCGCGGCGAGCGGGGCGGCTGGTTCCTGCACGGACTGTTCGGCTGAGTGCTCCCCGCCTACGCCGAGCTGCACTGTCTCACCAACTTCAGCTTCCTGCGCGGCGCGTCGCACCCGGAGGAGCTGGTCGAGCGCGCACACGCGCTCGGCTATGCGGCGCTCGCGATCACCGACGAGTGCTCCTTCGCCGGAGTCGTGCGCGCACACGTCGCGGCGAAGGCGGCCGGGCTGAAGCTCGTGATCGGCGCCGAGATCGCGCTCGCCGACGGCCCGAAGCTCGTCCTGCTCGCGACCAACCGCGCCGGCTACGGCAACCTCTCGGAGCTCGTCACGAAAGGCCGGCACGCCGCGACGAAGGGACGCTATCGCCTCGCCTGCGCCGACCTCGACGCTGGACTCGACGATTGCCTCGCCCTCCTCGTCCCGCGCGGCACGCCGGACGATCCGGCGCACGCCCGCTGGATCGCGCGCGCCTTCCCCGGCCGCTCGTGGATTGCCGCCGAGCTGCACTGCGGGCCGGACGACCGCGGCTGGCTCGCTGCCCTGCGCGAGCTCGCGCGGAGCGCGGCCCTGCCGCTCGTCGCCGCAGGCGACGTACACATGCACGTGCGCTCGCGCCGCAGCCTGCAGGACGTGCTGACCGCGGTGCGCCTCGGCCGGCCGGTCGCCGCGTGCGGCCGCTCGCTCTTCCCGAACGGCGAGCGGCACCTGCGCAGCCGCGTGCGGCTCGCGCAGTGCTACCCGCCCGAGCTGCTCGCCGAGACGCTGCGCGTCGCCGACCGGTGCGCCTTCTCCCTCGACGAGCTGCGCTACGAATACCCGGAAGAACTCGTGCCCGCCGGCGAGACGCCCGCCTCGTGGCTGCGCAGGCTCGTCGAGGAAGGCTTGCGCTGGCGCTTTCCGCGGGCGGGCGTGCCCGCGCCGGTGCGCGCCCAGATCGAGCACGAGCTCGCCTTGATCGCCGAGCTCGGCTACGAGCCCTACTTCCTCACCGTTCACGACATCGTTCGCTTCGCGCGCGAGCGCGGGATCCTCTGCCAGGGACGCGGGTCGGCGGCCAACTCGGCGGTGTGCTATGCCCTCGGCATCACCGAAGTGGACCCGACGCGCATGTCGATGCTCTTCGAGCGCTTCATCTCGCGGGAACGGAACGAACCGCCGGACATCGACGTCGATTTCGAGCACCAGCGGCGCGAGGAGGTGATCCAGTACCTCTACGCGAAGTACGGCCGCGACCGCGCCGCGCTCGCCGCGACGGTGATCACCTACCGCGCGAGGAGCGCGGTGCGCGACCTCGGGAGCGCGCTCGGCCTCGACGCCGGCCAGGTGGACCGGCTCGCCGGCTCGATCGCCTGGTGGGATGGACGCAAGGCCCTGCCCGCGCGCGTCAGCGCGGCCGGCCTCGATCCGCAGAGCCGCCCGGTCCGCCAGCTCATCGAGCTCGCCGGCGTGCTGATCGGGTTCCCCCGTCACCTCTCGCAGCACACCGGCGGCTTCGTGATCGCCCGCGACCGGCTCTCGCGCCTGGTGCCGATCGAGCGCGCCGCGATGCCCGAGCGCAGCGTGATCGAGTGGGACAAGGACGACCTCGACGCGCTCGGCCTGCTCAAGGTGGACGTGCTCGCGCTCGGCATGCTCTCGGCGATCCGCCGCGCGCTCGACTTCGTCGCCGCGCGGCGCGGGCGGCCGTTCGGGATCGCCGACGTGCCGCCCGAGGATCCGGCCACCTACGAGATGATCCAGCGCGCCGACACCGTGGGCGTGTTCCAGATCGAATCGCGCGCCCAGATGTCGATGCTCCCGCGGCTCGCGCCGCGCTGCTTCTTCGACCTCGTGATCGAGGTGGCGATCGTGCGGCCGGGGCCGATCCAGGGCGGAATGGTCCATCCCTACCTGCGCCGCCGCAACGGCGAGGAGCCGGTGAGTTACCCGAGTGAAGCGGTGCGCGGCGTGCTCGAGCGCACGCTCGGCGTGCCGATCTTCCAGGAGCAGGTCATGAGCCTCGCCGTCGTCGCGGCCGGGTTCACCCCCGGCGAGGCCGACGCGCTGCGCCGCGCGATGGCGGCGTGGCGGCGCAAGGGCGGGCTCGAGCCGTTCGAGCGGCGCCTGAAGGACGGCATGCGCGAACGCGGCTACCCGGAGGCGTTCGCCGAGCAGATCTACCGCCAGATCCTCGGCTTCGGCGAATACGGCTTCCCCGAATCGCACGCGGCGAGCTTCGCGTTGCTGGTGTACGTCTCGGCCTGGCTCAAGCGGCACGAGCCGGCGGCCTTCCTCGCCGCGCTCCTCAACAGCCAGCCGATGGGCTTCTACGCACCCTCGCAGCTGGTGCAGGACGCGCGGCGGCACGGCGTGGAAGTGCGCGGCGTCGACGTGTGCGCGAGCGACTGGGAATGCACGCTCGAGGGCGCGGCCGTCCGGCTCGGCCTGCTGATGGTGAAGGGCCTCGGCCAGGCGAGCGGCGAGCGGATCGTCGCGGCGCGCGCCCAGGCACCCTTCGCGAGCGTCGAGGACCTCGCCCGGCGCGCCCGGCTCGACGCCCGCGACCTCAAGCGCCTGGCCGCCGCCGGCGCGCTCGGCGCGCTCGCCGGCCACCGCCGTCGCGCCCACTGGGAGGTGGCGGGCATCGAGCCGCCGACGGCACTGCTCGGTACCTGCCCCATCGTCGAGGCCGCTCCGTGCCTGCGCCCGCCGACCGAGGGCGAGGATCTCGTCGCCGACTACGCGAGCCTCGGGCTCACGCTCGGCCGCCATCCGCTCGCGCTGCTGCGCGACCGGCTGCGGCGCCTGGGGCTCGCCACCGCCGTGGAGATCGACGCCCTGCCCCACGGCGCGCGCACGCGCGCCTGCGGCATCGTCACCGGACGGCAGCGCCCGGACACCGCCTCCGGCGTGGTGTTCGTCACGCTCGAGGACGAGACCGGCCACGTGAACGTCGTGGTGTGGGCGCGCCTGGTCGAGCGCCAGCGGCGCGAGCTGCTCGGCGCGCGTCTGCTGACGGTGCACGGCGTGATCGAGCGCGAGGGCACCGTGGTGCACCTCGTCGCGCGGCGGCTCGTCGACCACAGCGCGCTGCTCGGCCGCCTGGTCACGGTCTCGCGCGATTTCCACTGATCCGCTGCGGGTAAACTCGCGCTCGTGTTCAACGACACACTCAAGCTCGTCCTCTCCCTCGGCGACCGCCGGCCGGCGGCCTCGCTGCCGCCCCGGCTCGACGAGCTGTTTCGCCGCCTCGCCGCGGCGCCGGGCGCGCGCGAGGCAAGCGAGATCGAGGACCTGATCTGGGGTCTGTGGATGTCCCACGACGACCCGCAGGCCGAGGGGGCGCTGGAACGGGCAACGCGCGCCATCGCCGCACGGACGTTCGACGACGCCGAGCCGATCCTGGATGCGCTGGTCGCCGCCCAGCCCGGGTACGCCGAGGCCTGGAACAAGCGCGCGACGCTGCGCTTCCTGCAGCACCGCGACCGGGAGAGCGTGGCCGACATCCACCGCACGCTGGCGCTCGAGCCGCGCCATTTCGGGGCGATCTGCGGCTTCGGCCAGATCGCGCTGCGTCGCGGGGACCGCGATGCCGCGCTGTTCGCCTTCACCGCCGCGTTGCGGATCAATCCCAACCTCGCGGCGGTGCGGGCCGCAGCGAACGAGCTCGCGGCCGAGCGGAACGGGCCGGCACACTAATTGCACGCGCCGGAGGTTGGGTACACTGCCTCAATGGTTCCCGACACTCTCCGTCTGATCGCCACTGCCCCCCGACGGCGTCCCTCCGCGCGCCTGCACCGCGCGCTCGACGCGTTGCTGCGCCGCCTCGCCGACGACGCCGGCGAGGCGGCCGAGCGGACCCAGGATCAGATCTGGGCGCTGTGGATGCGTTATCCGGACCGGCGCGCCGCCTGGGATCTCGAACGCGCGACGCGGGCGATCGTCGCCGAGGACCACCCCACGGCCGAGGCGATCCTGCACCGTCTGGTCGCCCTCCACCCGGGGTTCGCCGAGGCCTGGCACAAGCGGGGAACGCTGTTTTACATGCAGGGTCGAGACGTCGAGAGCGTGCACGACCTGCACCGCGCGCTCGCGCTCGAGCCCCGGCACTACGGCGCGATGCTCTCTTTCGCCGAGATCTGCCGCGCCTCGGGCCGCGAGGACGCGGCGCTATTCGCGCTCGACGCCGCGCTGCGCGTCAACCCGCATCTCGCCGACGCGCGCCGCACGCACGCCGAGCTGCTCGGCCGCCGCGCCGGACCCGGTCACTGAGCGAGCGCGGCCGCGAGCGCGGGATCGAGCCCGCGCAGGAGGAGATCGACCTCCTCGGCGGTGACGTTCAGCGCCGGCATGAAGCGCAAGGTCGCCGGGCGGGGCGAATTGAGGAGCAGTCCGGCCTCGCGCGCGAGGTCGACCACCTTCGCTCCGACCTCGCGCCCGAGGTCGAGCGCGATCAGCAGCCCCCGTCCGCGCACCTCCCCGAGCTTGTGCCTGCCCGACAGCGCCCGCAGGCCTTCGGCGAGCTGGTGCCCGCGCGCCTGCACGCCAGCGAGGAAACCGGGCGCGAGGACCGCCTCCACCACCGCCGCCCCGACCGCCGTCATCAGCGGGTTGCCATTGAAGGTGCCGCCCTGGTCGCCCGGCTCGAAGCAGCAGACCGCTTCGCGCGCGAGCAGCGCCGCGAGCGGCACCCCGCCGCCGATGCCCTTGCCGAGCGTCACGATGTCGGGCTCGATGCCCGCGTGCTCGTAGGCGAAGAGCCTGCCGGTCCGCCCGATCCCGGTCTGGACCTCATCCAGGATGAGGAGCAGTCCGCGCTCGCGAGTGAGCGCGCGCAACGCGCGCAGGAATTCGTCGGTCGCGGGCAGGACCCCGGATTCGCCCTGGATCGGCTCCAGCATCACCCCGACGGTGCGCTCGCCGATCAGCCGCTCGACCGAGGCGAGGTCGTTCAGCACCGCCTTCGGGAAGCCGGGCACTTTCGGCTCGAACAGCCGGTCCCAGCCGGGCTTGCCCGACGCCGACATCGTGGCGAGCGTGCGCCCGTGGAAGGCGTGCTCGAAGGTAATGATCTCGAAGGCGCCGCCGCGGTGCCGCGCGCCCCACTTGCGGGCGAGCTTGATCGCCCCCTCGTTCGCCTCCGCGCCGCTGTTGGCGAAGAACACCCGGTCGCAGCAGGAGTTCGCCACCAGCAGCTGCGCGAGCCGGGCGCTGGGGGCGTTCCAGAACGCCGGGCTCGGGTTGATCAGCGTCGCGGCCTGGGCCGCGAGCGCCTCCCGCACTGGCGCCGGGCAGTGGCCGAGCGCGTTGACCGCCCAGCCCTGCACGAAATCGAGATAGCGCCGCCCGCGGTGATCCCAGAGCCACGACCCCTCGCCGCGCACGAAGACAAGCGGCGGCCGGGTGGTGATCTCCATCAGCGCGTTGAGCGGAAAGTCGGCGAGCTCCATCCGGGATTCCTTCCGTTGGGAGGACCGCGCGGCGGCGCGCGCGCCCGCCCGTTCAGCGGTACATGTAGTCCCGCGTCATCGGCAGCGGGTTCATCCCCGGGCCGCCGTGCTTGCAGGCGAGCACCTGATAGATGTTGATCCAGTTGTGCGCGAAGCCGAACGCGCAGCCGGCGAGATAGATCGACCAGATCCGATAGCGCTTGTCGCCGGCGATCGCCACCGCGCGCTCGCGATTCGCCTCGAGCCGGTCGGCCCACATCGCGGTGGTCCTCGCGTAGTGCCGCCGCAGCGACTCGACGTCGGCCGTCTCCAGTCCCGCCGCAGCCATCTCGCGCAGCACCAGGCTGATGTGCGGCAGCTCGCCGTCCGGGAACACGTACTTGTCGATGAAGTCGCCCGCACCGCGGCCGACCGAGCGGCTGTCGGGGTCGACCGAGGTGATGCCGTGGTTGAGCACCAGCCCGCCATCCTTGAGCAGCTCCCGGATGCGCCGGAAGTACAGCGGCAGGTTCTTCAGGCCGACGTGCTCGAACATTCCCACGCTCGAGATCTTGTCGTAACCGAGCGCCTCCGGCACGTCGCGGTAGTCCTGCAGGCGCACCTCGCAGCGGTCGCCGATGCCGCGCGCCCGGATCTGCTCGCGCACGTAGTCGTACTGGTTCTGCGACAGCGTGACGCCGACCGCGCGCGCGCCGAATTTCTCGACCGCGCGGAAGATGAGCGCACCCCAGCCGCACCCGATGTCGAGCAGGCGCTCGCCCGGCTGGACGCGGAGCTTGCGCAGGATGTGGTCGAGCTTGCGCTCCTGCGCGAGGTCGAGCGTGTCGGAGTCGGCCCCGAAGTAGGCGCACGAGTAGACCATGTTGCGGTCGAGGAACAGCGAGTAGAACTCGTTCGACACGTCGTAGTGGTACTCGATCGCCGCCCGGTCGCGCGACCTGGTGTGCCGGCGCAGCCGCGCGAGCGGGGCGACCAGCGCGCCGCCGCCGGCGGCGCTCACGAACCGCTCGCCGGCGCGGAACACCTCGTGAACCGGGCCGTCGAGGTCGATGTGCCCCTCGACGTACGCCTCGCCGAGCTTCATCAGGTCGGGCGAGAGCAGATAGCGCAGCGCCGACGGCCTCGGCACGGTCAGCGTGATCACCGGATCCGGCCCGAGTTCGTAGCTGCGGCCGCTCCACAGCCGAAGGCGCATCGGTATCGGCTGCGTGGTGCGCACCCGTTCCACCAGCTTCTCGAGACGCGTCTCGAGGATCTGCGGGCTGCGGACCGTGTGGACGAGCTTCTCGAAGCGTTCGGCGAGCTGCATGGCGTGGTCTCCCCTTGCGCGCGATCGCGAAATGTTAGCACCTGCCGCCCGGCCGCTGGCGCTGCGCGCGAGCCGATGGCCCGGCCTGATCTAGAATGCGCCCGCGCGGCACGGCGGGCGCGCCGCCTGCGACCGCGGGAGACCGCCGATGAGCGACATCAGCATCCGCCGCACCCACCACCTGCCGATCGAGGACGCCCGCAAGGCGGCCGAGAAGATCGCCGCGCGGCTCAAGAAGGACTTCGAGCTCGACTACGCCTGGAAGCGTCACGTACTGCACTTCGAGCGCAGCGGAGTGCGCGGCGAACTGCACGTGGGCAAGGACGAGGTGCGGCTCGACGCGCGCCTCGGCTTCCTGCTCGCGTTCCTCAAGCCGCGCATCGAGCGCGAGATCGACGAGCAGTTCGACAAGTACTTCGGCGCGGCCGCGGCCAAAGGCGCCAAGCGGCCCGCCCGCAGAGGCGCCTGAGGGCGCCGCGCTAGCCGCCCAGCGACTTGACGAGCGCGACGTACTTCTTCATCGCCTCGTCCTTCGACAGTCCTTTCACCTTCGCCCAGGCGTCGTACTTCGCCCGGCCGATCATGTCGGTGAACCCCGGCCGCTTGCCCGCGACGTCGCCCTCGCTGCCCTGCTTGTACAGCGCGTAGAGCTGCAGCTTCACGTCGTTGCCCGGATCCTCTCGGAGCTTCTTGACGGCGGCGGCCGCCGCCTGGAACTGCTTCTGAAGATCGCTCACGCCCCGTCCTCCTCGCCGTGGCTACACCGTATTATAGGGACGGCTCGGTCGCTGCCGACAACGAGGATCCAATGCCCGATCGCGAACGCATGTCGAGCGTCGATACCGCCTGGCTGCGCATGGACCGGCCGACCAACCGGATGGTGATCGTCGGCATTCTGATGCTCGACGCGCCGCCGGACTTCGAACGCCTCAGACAGACCCTCGAGGCGCGGCTGCTGCGCTTCGAGCGGTTCCGGTGCCGGCCGGTGGTCGAGGCGACCGGCGCCTGGTGGGAGGCGACGCCGCGCTTCGACCTCACCCGGCACCTCCTGCGGGTGCGCCTGCCGGGCAAGGGCGGGGTGGCGGCGCTGCGCCGGTACGTCGCGAGCGCGATCGCCAAGCCGTTCGACGCGCGCCGCCCCTGGTGGACCTTCACCGTGGTGGACAACCTCGACGGGGCCGGCGCGATCGTGGCGCGCATCCATCACAGCTACGCCGACGGGATCGCCCTGGTACGGGTGCTGCTGTCGCTGACCGACGAGTCGCCGGAGACTCCGTCCGGCGCACCCGCGCCGCCGCGGCCGGGCCGCAGCCGGTCGCGGGACGCCGGCCTGCTGCACGTTGTGCTCGACCCGCTCTCCGACCTCGCCGGTGGCGCGCTGCGGCTGTCCGGGGCCCTCGCCGGGCGTTACGTCGAGCTGCTCAGCCATCCACAGAAGGTGGTCCAGTACGCGCAGGTCGTCGCCGCCGTGGCGAACGAGATCGCCTACCTCGCGACCATGCCCGACGACTCGCGCACGCGCTTCAAGGGCCGGGCTGGCGTCAAGAAAGCGGTGGCGTGGACCGAGCCGCTGTCGCTCGACGAGGTGAAGGCCGTTGGGCACGCGCTCGAGTGTTCGGTGAACGACGTCCTGCTCGCCACCGTCGCCGGCGCGCTGCGGCGCTACCTGGAGTCGAAGGGCGACCGGACCGAGGGCGTCGAGCTGCGCGCGATGGTGCCGGTCAACCTGCGTCCGCCCGAGCGTGAGATCCGTCTCGGCAACCAGTTCGGACTGGTGACGCTGCTCCTGCCGGTGGGGATCGCGAACCCGCTCGCGCGCCTGTACGAGGTGCACCACCGCATGGAGGCCCTCAAGGGCTCCTACCAGGCGCCGATCGCGCTCGCGCTGCTCGGACTGGCCGGACTCGTGCCGAAAGCCGTGCAGCAGCAGATGCTGGATGTGCTCGCCAACAAGGCCACCGCGGTGATGACCAACGTTCCCGGCCCGCAGCAGCCGCTGTACCTCGCCGGGGCGCGCCTGCGCCAGATCATGTTCTGGGTGCCGCAGTCCGGCGACATCGGCATGGGGGTCTCGATCCTGTCCTACAACGGCGCGGTGCAGTTCGGCCTCGTCACCGATGCCGGCCGGGTGTCGGACCCCGAGAACGTGGTCGCGCATTTCCGCCCCGAGTTCGACCGACTGCTGATGACGGTCCTGATGGAGCCGTGGGACCTGCGCCGCGACCCCGACCTGGTCGAACGCGAGCTGCACCAGGCGATCTCCCGGCCGCGGCGTGCGCGACGCACGCCGGCTGCGGCCGCGAGCGCCTAGCCCTCGAGCTCGCTCCTGGCGAGCTCGACGTCGAGGCGCTCCATCGCGTCCACCGGCCTCATCTTCGCCGCCTCGGCGTAGAGCTTCTCCGCCTCCTTCATCCGCTCCTTGCCGAAGAGCAACGCCAGACCGTTCGCGTACTCGATCCGCGCGATCGCCGACTCCGGATTCAGCTTGAGCGCCTTCTGGAAGTGCTCGAGCGCCGCGTCCTTCTTCGCCCCATAGGTGAGCCCGCCCACCATAGCGCCGACCTTGCCGACGATCTCCGCGTGCCACGCGCCGAGCGCGATGTGCGCGTCGGCGTGCTTCGGCTGCAGCTTGATCGCGGTCTCGAGCGCGCTCCTGATCCGGCCGCCCAGTCCTTGCGCCAGCGCCTTCGCGACCGAAATCTCCTGCCCGTAACGGCCCGCCGCCATGGCGTAGAAGTAGTGGGCGTTCGGGTCCTTCGGATTGGCAGCGATCGCCGCCTCGCCGCGCTCCATCGCCTCCTGGAAGTGCTTGGCCTTGCGCGCGCCCGACTTTTCCAGATAGGTGGCGTAGATCGATTGCGCCTTGTTCGCCACGTTGTAGCCCGCCACCCCGAGCGCGACACCGACCTCGACCGCCACACCGAAGTCGCCGCGGTGGAACGCCCGCCACGCCTCCTGCAGGGGCGCCTCGCCAGGGAACGGCTCGCAGTCGCCGCGGTGGAGCCGCTCCCAGCCCTTCTTCAGCGCCGGGCCCTCGTAAGCATAGGCCTTGTCCGGATAGGGGAACTTCGCCCAGGTCGTCTTCGCCATCGGCTTCCTTTCGCTCCGGTTACGCGGCCAGGTACGCGTCGGCCAGCCGCTGGAACAGCGCCTGCGCCTGGCCCACCAAGAACGGCGCCACCAGCGCCATCACCTGGTAGGCGCCGCGCGCCACCACGTCGGCCTGTTGCAGGTTGCGCGGGTTGCGCACGTACTCGTACGACAGCCAGTAGGTGGCGACGACGACCATGTTGGTGGCGAGGGCGCCGATCTCGCGCGCTCCCGCCTGGAGATCCCCGCTCGCGGCGAGCCCCTGGCACAGCGCGGTCGCGGTCTTCACCTTCTGCTCGAGCAGGCGCTTGAAATGGAGCTCGAGCAGCCGGTTGCGCGACAGCAGGTCGTTCAGGTCGCGGTAGAGGAAGCGGTAACGCCAGATCGCCTCGAACAGGAGGTGCAGGAACAGCCAGATGTCCTCCACGTCCGCCGGCCGCGCCGCCGGCGCGGCGAGGACGCCGTCGATCTCGCGCTCGAAGGCGCCGAAGATCGTGTTGACGATCTCGTCCTTGCTGCGGAAGTGGTAGTAGAGGTTGCCGGGGCTGATGTCGAGCTCGTCGGCGATCAGTGTCGTGGTGACGTTGGGCTCGCCGAAGTCGTTGAACAGCCGCAGGCTCGTCTCGAGGATGCGCTCGCGCGTGCGGCGCTTGGGCTTGCGCTCCATCGCTCGTGCTGGATCGGGCAGCGGCGAGGATAGCACGCCGCTCGCCGCGCGCTCTCAGCGCGCCGGGGCGAGCGCGTGAGCGAGCCAGCGCTCCAGGTCGTCGAGCGTCGAGCGCAGGCGCGCCGCCGCATCGAGACCGCCGCCCAGCATGCGACGCCGTCTAAGCCCGCGCACCAGATGGCGGTCAGGATCGGTGAGCGCATCCAGCCGCAGGCCGAGGCCGTGTCGCGCGAGCACCGGCGCGAGCGCATGCCGCCGGGCGAACAGCTCCTGGCGAGTCTTCTGGTAGGCGTGCTCGGCCAGCCGCCGCCGGCTCGAGTAGCTGAACATGTTGGTAAAGAACATCTCGGCGTCGTGCCGGTTCGGCTCGAACAGCACCACGTCGGCGCCCGGGAACTCGCGCCGGTAGCGGGACATGCCGATCTGCATCCGCGAGTGGACGATCGCACGCAGGGTCTGCGCGAGCACCGCCGGCAGCCCCCCCTCGACCAGCCGCCGCGGGGCCCGTCCGGTGGCGCCGGGCACCCGGCTGTCGTAGGGCACCAGCGGATTGATGCACAGCAGGAGCCGCACGCCCTCGCGCAGCGCGACCGAAGCATGCAGCGTACGCTTCAGCGCGCCGTCGACGAAGTACCGTCCCTCGATCTCCACCGGCGGGAACAGTCCCGGCAGCGCCGAGCTCGCCGTGACCGCACGCGAGATCGGGACGTGATCGTGGCCGGGCGCGCCGAACTCCACCGGCGCGCCGGAGTCGAGATCGGTGGCCACCAGGAACAGCTTGCGCTCGAGCAGCCGGAAGTCGTTGGTGCGGCCACCAGAGGTGAACAGGCGGGTGAGGAAGCGCTCGATCGCGTCGTTGTCGAAGAGGCCGGTGGGCAGCGCCCGCCCGACT
>Ga0308411_10000964_pt1 | contig 19413 bp, 10 predicted proteins | sample HotsprottomLayer_2_FD_203530 | JGI IMG/M metagenome (GOLD analysis project Ga0308411, IMG submission 203530) | Hot spring phototrophic mat microbial communities from Octopus Spring, Yellowstone National Park, Wyoming, United States -... | ecosystem: Environmental > Aquatic > Thermal springs >...
GAGCTGATCGATCTCCGGGTCGACCGCCCGTACGTCGTAGGCCTCGACCGCCTCGCTCGCCAGGTCGACGCCGAAAAGCTGCAGTACCTCGCCCGGGGCGTCCACCGCCGCCAGGGTGCCCCGCACGAGCCCGAAGGCCTGCAGCACTCCGGGAACCTTCGCCACGTCTACCGCAACGGCTTCGGCAAAACCTGCCTCGCCCGTCCCGAGCACGACCTGCAGCGCGGCCCGGCCAGCGGCCCGCTCCAGGGAGGCCCGGAAATTCGCCAGGACGCTCGCATTGACGATCGCGAGGCCAGCCACCAGCGCCACGCCCGCGCCGATCCCGACGATCGACAGCGCGAGACGCGCCGGCGCCGCCCGGTAGGCGGGCAGGCTTACGCTGCGCAGGAGGCGCCACATGGACTGGTCGCTACCACGACGGCGGGCCAGCAACGCAACCGCTGCAGGGCGAGTACTCCGCCACGACATAGGCGCCAGGCGCCGCACCGGCCGCCAGTATGCCTATTTACAGCTATCTCGCCCTCTAGACATTGACTTTGGTCCCGCCTCTGCGTAGTGGCCCCCGCGACGATGCTGAGGGGAGAGGATGCCATGTCGGAGGTGCTCGCCCTGGGACTCCCGCTGCACGTGCTCGTGCTCGATCCCGACCCGGCTGTTGCGGGGAGCGTGCGCCGCGCGCTCGCCGCCGAGTCGACGCTGCGTCTCACGGCCGTCTGCAGCCTGCGGGCCGCGCTGGCGGTGGCGCGCAGCGGGACGCTCTCGTGCGCAATTGCCGGGCTGCCGCTGCCCGAGGCGCCGGGCGCCGAGGCCGTCCGGCGCCTGCGGGTCGCGCAGCCTGGACTGCCGGTGATCGCGCTCGGGGAGGGCTCGGCTACGGACCTTGCGGTGGCGGCGATGAAGCTCGGCGCTGCGGACTTCCTGACGAAATCCGCCGAGGGGTTGTCGACGCTGCTGGAAACGGTTCGGACCGCGGTCGGGCGCGCGGTGCTGCTCGGGGCCGAGGCTGCCAGCGACGGAGAGACGGTCGCCGACCTGGGGGCCTCGGCTCCCCCCTGCGAAGGCATCGTGGCGAGCGCGGTGGCCATGCGCGAGGTGCTGGCCCTGATCGGCCGCGCGGCGCCCAGCGATGTGCCCGTGCTCATCGAAGGCGAGACGGGTACGGGCAAGGAACTCGTGGCACGGGCGATTCACGCCTGCGGTCCCCGCCGGCTCGCCCCCTTTCTCGTCCAGAATTGCGGGGCGCTCAGCGAGACGCTGCTCGAGAGCGAGCTCTTCGGGCACGTCCGCGGGGCCTTCACGGGGGCCGAGCGCGAGCGGCGCGGACTGTTCGCCGAAGCCGGGGAGGGGACGGTCTTTCTCGATGAGATCGGCGAGGCGCCGCCCGCCGTGCAGGTCAAGCTCCTGCGCGTGCTCCAGCACCACGAGGTCAAGGCCGTGGGCGCCGACCGCCCGTACCCCGTGCGTGCGCGGATCGTCGCCGCGACCAATCGTAGCCTACGGGCCGAGGTCGCGGCCGGTCGCTTTCGGCCGGACCTCTACTACCGACTCGCGGTCTTTCCCGTGCACGTGCCCCCCTTGCGTCGCCGAACGGCGGACATCCCGCTTCTCGCCCGCACTTTCCTCGCGCGCTTCGAGCGGGAGGAGGCACGGCGGACGGGAGGCTTCGCGCCAGAGACCCTCGAGGTCCTGCGCCACTACCCTTGGCCAGGCAACGTCCGCGAGCTCGAGCACGAGGTGCACCGGCTGGTGCTCACTGTTCGCCAGGGGCAGCGCATCCGTCCGCAGCACCTCGCGCCTCCCTTGCGAGCGGGCGCGCGGGAACGCCTCTCCACGGGCGAACCCCTCGCCCGCTGCCTCGCCCGCGTCGAGCTCGCGCTGATCCGCGAACGCCTCGATTCCCTGCCGAGCAAGGCGGCGGCGGCCCGTAGCCTGGGCATCACGCGCGAGGCGCTCTACGGTAAGCTCCGGCGGCTCGGCGCGTCGACCCGGGGTCGCTGACGGCCGGCGCGGTCAGCCATGCTGCCGGTCCAGCCGCTGGTCGCGGAGCCACGACACCAGTGCGCTGGTGAACGCAGCGGGCCGATCGAGATTGACCACGTGCCCGGCTTCCGGGATCACGACGAGCTGCGCGCGCGGCATGAGCGCAGCCAGGCGCTCGCCGGGAGCGCGACCAGCGCGATCGCCCTCGCCAACGACGACCAAGGTCGGTCGATCCAGTTGCCCCAACGCGGGGGCGAGATCGTCGAGTCGCGGCTGGCGAGCGATCACTCCGCGCAGCACGTGTGCGAGCGCGTACGGAGGATGCTCGAGAAACCCCTGGCGGACGAGCGCCGCTCCACGGGGATCGAGGCCCGAGGCTGGCCCCCAGACGAAGCGGGCGCCGGCAGCCTCGAGTCCCTCGCGCTCGATGGCCTCGGCGAACCGTGCAGCGACCGCCGCGAATCCGTCTGCTGCGCTCGCATCCGGTGGAAAGGAGACGAGCACCAGACCACGCACGCGCTGCGCGTCGGCCAGCGCAAAGCGCAGCGCCGTCGCCGCGCCCATGGACAGACCTGCGACGATCGCCTCCGACGCCCCGGCGACGGCGAGGACGCGCTGCATGTCCTCCACGAAGGCCTCCGGCGTATACGCGGTCGCCTCCCGGGGTGCCTCGCTCCGGGCATGGCCGCGCGCATCGTAGCGCACGACGCGGAAGCGCTCGCGCAGCGCCCGCACCTGCGGGTTGAAGTTCCTGGCGCTTCCCGCGAAGCCATGCGCGAGCAGCAGCACCGGGCCGTGCCCATCGATCTGCACGTGGAGCCGCGGGGGGCCCTGGTCGACAAGGAGCCCGCGACCCGTCATGGCACCGCGGTGAGCACCACACCCGGAGGAGGGGGGGCGAGGAAGAACGCGGCTGCCTGCGCCTCGCCCTTCAGCTGCCAGTCCAGGAAGGGCAGCACCCATCGGCGGACCACCGCGTGCGCCTCGGCCTGACTTCGCGTGGCCGGGGGCTGGCAATCGGGACTGGGGAAGCACAGCGTCGAGAAGGCATAATGCCCTGCCGCGCGGATCTCGACCGCCCAGCGAGGCGTCGCGCTCTGGTCCCAGACCGCCCGCGCCGCAGCGTTGTCGACGACGCTGTCGATCTCGCCGAGAAGCAGGAGCGAGGGCACCGCAAGTGGCGGCGTTCCGATCGCTGCTGGCGCCATGGGAATCGCCAGGCGGACGCGGCGCTCGATGGCCGCCACCCGAAACGTCGTGAGCCCACCGAAGGAATGGCCGGTCATGGCCACGCGGGACGGATCGACCGCGCCTGCCAGGAAGCCCATCCCGTCGTGCGCTGCCAGCACCTGATCGAGCGCGAAGATCATATCGTCGGGTCGTTCGAGGAAACTCACGGCCTGCACCGCCGGCGTGCCGCAGGAGGGGAATTCCGCCAGCGTGTTGCCGGGATGGGAGGGGGCGACGACGACGTAGCCACGCGACGCCACGGCGGGCCAGAGAAACGTGCTCTGGTTCGGGTAGCCACACGAGCCATGCGAGAAGAGCACGAGCGGATAGGGGCCGCCCGATCGGTCGAGCGGGGCGTCGGACACAGCGTTGGTGGCGGGGTCGCGAGGTTCGGCGCCAGCCGGTGCCGGATAGAAGACGTAGGTCTCGAGCACACGCGGTCGAGACGCGCACACGCCGCTCGCGCACGCAGCATCGTCCGTGCAGGTGCACCCATCTCCGAGGAGCGGTCCCGTACAGGTCCCCTCCCCGCCGAGACACGAGCGGACCGTGGAGGGACGCTGGAGCCGTAGGATACGCAGGCCGGGCGCGAAGGGGCCGTCCAGCCGCGGATCATCACAGGTGCCCGCCGTCCACTCGACGACGTCGCTGCACCGCTTCCCGGCTCCGCACACGGTCGCCTCGAAACGTCGCGTCTCGCGACACCGCCGGGCCCGCGTGACTCGACAACTGGCCCCGATCGCGACACCGCTCCTGCGGGCCACCAGACCGCAGGCAAGCGCGCCGGCCCCTCCGCACGCCGTGCCCTTGATGTCCCGAAGCGCTACCCGCCGGCACTCGCTCCGCAGGCCACCGGCCTGCAACGCCGCCTCGACCTGGACCCGTGCGCAGGCACGCCAGGCGCGGCGGCTTCGCGCGGCGGCGCACGGGCAGGTCGCGTCGACCTCGGCCTGGAGGGCCCGCAGGGCCCGCTGATCGTCGAGCCAGGTGGTTCCGTCCAGGCACAGCTCGGCGGCCAACGCGGGCGACACGAGCAGCACGACCATCGACACGAGGCGAGCGACGCTCATCGGGAACACCTCCGGCGCCGACCGCTACCAGATCCCGGTCAGCCTGCGCCACGGTCACGCCCTGCGCCCGACCCTCGACACGGCTCGGGGTGCCGCGTATCGGGCTGCAGAGCTGGCTTCCGGAACACCGCTCCGGAACCAGCGATCCAGAGCGCGAGGAGACCCATCGTGGCCGGAATCGTCCGATACGGAAGCTACGTGCCCTACTTCCGCCTGCAGCGCACTGCCATGGGAGCAGGCCGAGGCGAACGTGCCGTCGCCAGCTACGACGAGGACAGTGCTTCGCTGGCCGTCGAGGCCGCCCGCGAGGCCTTCCCTGCCGGCGAGCAGCACACCGTCGACACGCTGATTTTCGCCACCACGAGTCCTCCCTACGCCGAGAAGCTCAACGCTGCCACGATCCAGGCGGCGCTCGACCTGCCGGAGTCCATCCGCTCGGTGGAGCTCGGCGCGTCGACACGCATGGGGGTGGCGGCCCTGAGCCTCGGCTGCGACGTGACCGCTGCCGGTGGCCGGGCGCTCGTCTGCGCAGGCGACGTCGTCATCGGGGCGCCCGGGGGCGCACGCGAGGCCGGCAGTGGCGACGCCGGTGTCGCGTTCCTTCTCGGCCCCGATGCCGAGGCCATTGCCCAGGTCGTGGGACGTGCCTCGGCGACCGTGGAGCTCCTCGATACCTGGCGGCGCCCCGAGGATCCCTTTGCCAAGCAGTGGGAAGAGCGGTTCGGCGCCGAAGTGCTCGCTCCCGTGCTCGACGCCACCGCGCGACGGGCCCTGCGCTCGGCGGGCATCGAGCCTGGCCAGCTCGACAGCGTGATCCTGGACGCGGCGAATCCACGGGCCACGGCGGCCCTGCCGCGCGCCTTCAACCTGCAGCCGACGCAGCTCGCCGATCCCCTGGCTGACCGGGTCGGCCGCGCCGGCTGCGCACATGCCGGCTTGCAGCTCGCCCGCGCTCTCGATCGGGCGACCCCCGGCCAGCGCATCCTCGTGGCCAGCGTGGCCGATGGTGTGGATGTGATGGTCCTGCAGGTGACCGAGCGCATCGCCGAGCACCGACCGAAGCACCGTGTCGACGACTGGATCGCGTCGAAACGCAACGACCTTCCGTACAACACCTACCTCAAGTGGCGCGGGATCCTCCCCTTCGAGCCGCCGCGCCGGCCGGATCCTGATCGCCCGGCAGCCCCCCCGATGCGACGCAGCGAACGCTGGAAGATGGCCTTCGTGGGCTCGCGGTGCACGGTGTGCGGCACGGGGCACCTTCCGCCCCAGCGCGTGTGTGTCCACTGCATGGCCGTCGACAAGATGCGACCCGAGCCCTACAGCGCACAGCACGGACGGGTAGCCACCTACACCCTCGACTACCTGGCGTACTCCCTCCAGCCGCCGGTCGTGGTCGCGGTGGTGGATTTCGCGATCGGCGGCCGCTTTACCTGCGAGCTGACGGATGTCGAGCCAAAGGACGTGGCGATCGGCAACGAGGTGGAGATGAGCTTCCGACGCCTGTATACGGGGATGGGCGTTCACAACTACTTCTGGAAGGCGCGGCCACGCCGCTGAGCCTCGCGCGAGGAGTCGAGCTATGAGCAGCAACGGCATTCGAGACAAGGTCGCCATCGTCGGCATGGGCTGCACGGCGTTCGCCGAGCACTGGGACAAGGGTGTCCCCGATCTCCTCGTCGAGGCCGCCGAGGAGGCCTACGCCTCGGCTGGTGTCGACCGCGAGCAAGTCGACGCCTACTGGCTCGGCACCCTGGGGAGCGGCATCTCGGGGCTGGTGCTGTCGGAAGCCCTCAAGACCCCGTACAAGCCCGTCACTCGGCTGGAAAACATGTGTGCCACGGGGTCGGAAGCGCTGCGCAATGCCGCGTACGCGGTCGCCAGCGGGGCCTACGACCTCGTGATGGCGATCGGGGTGGAGAAGCTGAAAGACTCCGGGTACTCGGGGCTCGTGGGGCAGCCCATCCCTGGCGATGGCACCGAGTCGACGATGTCCGCGCCAGCGATGTTCTCGCTGCTCGCGCCCGCCTACGCCAAGAAATACGGCGTCGACGAGGGCCAGCTGAAGGACGTCCTGGCGCGCATCGCCTGGAAGAACCACGTCAACGGGGCCAAGAATCCGAAGGCGCAGTTCCGGGCCGAGGTGCCCATCGACAAGATCAAGGCTTCCCCCAAGGTCGCCGGCATGCTCGGGATCTTCGACTGTTCGGGGGTCTCCGACGGCGCCGCCGCCGCGATCCTGTGCCGTGCCGAGGACGCGCACAGGTACACCGACCGGCCGATCTTCATCAAGGCGCTCGCCTTCGCGGCTGGGCCGGCGGAGGGTTATCTCTCCTCGTCGTACGACTTCACGTCGTTCACCGAGGTCGTACGAAGCTGCGAGGACGCGTATCGCCAGGCGGGGGTGCGCAATCCGCGCGAAGAGATCTCGATGGCCGAGGTGCACGACTGCTTCACACCGACCGAGCTCGTGCTCATGGAAGACATGGGGTTCTCGCCGCGGGGGCAGGCCTGGAAGGACGTGCTCGAGGGTCGTTTCGATCTGGACGGGCCGCAACCCATCAACCCGGACGGAGGGCTCAAGAGCTTCGGCCATCCCATCGGCGCGAGCGGGCTGCGTATGATGTACGAGATGTGGCTCCAGCTGCGCGGCGAGGCGGGACCGCGGCAGATCAAGAACCCCACGCTCGGTCTCACGCACAACCTCGGCGGCGCACCGGGGCGATGCGTGAGCTTCGTGTCCATCGTCGGCTGTTGACGGCAGCGGGCACGCCGGCCTGGCGCGCCCGGTCCGACGACAGACGCCGCGGCCTCAGCGCTCGGTGCTGAGAGAGCGGATCAGGCTCCGCACGAAGCGGAGGACGCTCGTGCGTGGCGCTCCCGCGAAGATGAGATGGGCCACCATGTGGGCGGCTGCGACAATCAGGCGTGCAGCATCCAGGGGAACGACCCCGGGATGGATCGAGCCCTCGCGTTGGCCGCGCCGGAGCGTCCGTTTGACGAGGGCGACAACCTGGTCATGGAACGCCACGTATGCCGGCCAGGTCTCGCTGCGAAAGGCCGTGCTCCACTCGAGCCAGATCGTCGCGTAGTCGGGCTGCGCTGTGATGGATTCGGCGAAGACCGTCCCATGGGCCAGGATGAGGTCGGGAACGAGGAGATCGCGTCGCCCATGCACTGCCTCGGCCTGGGCCAGGTAAAAGCGGGCGACCTCGTCGAGGACTGCAGAGACCAGCGCGGCGCGGCTCGGGAAGTACACGAAGGTCGCGGACACCGAGACGCCAGCCTCGCGCGCGATCTCCGCGTGGTGGGCCCCGCTCAACCCGCGGCGCGCAAAAACCCGGATGGCGCAGGCAAGGAGCTGGGCTCGGCGCGCCGCTGGCGGCAGCCGCGCGGCACGCTGGTGCGCCGCGCGCCGCGGTAAGGAGAGTCGGGGTCGCATCGCGTCCGAGCCATATCGCAATCGGTGGCCATGCCGAAGATGTCGAAGGGATGCGAAGGACAGGCGCTGACGTTAGGGGTGCCGGCCGTTGACGATGCCCAGGGCGGTGGATAAGAGCCGGGGACCAGCGCCACCCTAGCTCAGTCGGTAGAGCAACTGATTCGTAATCAGTAGGTCGCCGGTTCGACTCCGGCGGGTGGCTCTCGGGGCAATGCGTTTTTTGGCTTGACTCGACCGCCCCGGATGGGCGGGAGTAGGGGTATGGGTGTTTTCGCCATCGCTTTGATCCCCCTCGCCCTGGCCTGGACCGCGCCCGTCGACGCCGCAACCGGCTGCGCCAGCGTCGACGGACGACGGGCGATCGCGGCGGTCCGCGCCGCGATCGCCCGGGCCTGTCCCTGCGCCGACTTCGACGGCTCGACTCCGGCCAAGTCCCACCAGGCGTTCGTGGACTGCGCACGGGGGGTGATCGCCGATGCGACCGATGGCACGCCCCTGGTGGGTGGCTATCAGCTGCCCCGCAGCTGCGTGGGGCGGGTCCTGCGCATCTATCGCCGGGCGGCCTGTGGCTATCCCCCCGCCCAGCAGGTCGTCATGTGCTGCCAGGCACGGACCGGTGCCACCAACGGACGCTTCCGCGGCCGGGCACGACCGCTCGCCAGGTGCACGAGCGTTCCCGGCGGGCGTCTCGTGCGTCGGGCCTGTCTCGCCTCGCCCTTCGAGCCCGAGGCATGCATCGGCAACGGAGCGAATCCCTGCCGGAACGAGGTGCTCCAGCAGACAGTGGACATCCCGAGCGCCGCACAGCCGGCGAACACGCCGGGCAGCCCCGGCGTCGTCGTCACCAACCCAAAGCTCCTCACCCAGTTCGGGGGCGGGAGTTTCAGCCTGAACAACGCCCGCTATACCCGGTACTACCTGGCCGGACCGTCCGCCCAGCCCGATGCGATCCTGATCCTCGTGCCCGGCTTCGAGGGCGGTGCGGGCGACATGAAGATCCTGGCGGAGAACCTGATCGCGCGGGCCTCGGCAGCATCGTTCCGCCTCGAGGTCTGGGGCGTCGATCGGCGCTCCAACCAGCTCGAGGACCTGCCGGGCCTCGACCTCGCCGAGGAGTTCGCCGACCCGCTGGTCGGTCTCGACTGGCTTTACGGTGGCGAGCTCGGCCTCGGTCTGCATCCTCTCCTCGTTGCCGGACCGAATCGGCGTGCGGTCTTTTACGACGCGCAGGCGGATGTCCCCTTCATCGCCAACTGGACCCCGCTGGTCTTTTCCCAGGACATCGATGCGGTGGTGGAGGCAGCACGCGGCGTGGCAGCAAATCAGAATGTCTTTCTCGGCGGGCACTCGGCCGGGACGGGTTTCGCGGCACGCTACGCCGCCACCGACTTCGACCTGAGCGGGCTCGGGCCCGCGATGCCGGGGTATGCGAAGCTCCGCGGTCTCGTGCTGCTCGAGGGCGGCGGGGGCTCCACCGCGGGCGCACCACTGACGGCCGACACGCTCGATCGCATCGAGGCCAAGTTCGATGGCGGGCTGTTCGGCGCCGTCCGCGACAACGCCCCGCGCTGCGTGGACGGCGTCACCGCCTGCACGATCGCCACCGAGGCCGTCGATTGCGCGGGACAGATCCCGCCGAAGTGCACGCCGCCGACCAGCGCCTACGCGGTGGTGCCCGGTCTCCTCAATCCCCGCATCCTCGCCGCAGGCGAGGTGACCGCCATCCAGGCCATCACCGACCCCGATACCTCCCGCAACATCATCAGCGCCGATCAGGGCGCCCCGGGCAACAACGCGGTGGCCGTGGTGCCGGATCTCGCGACGCTGGCCGTGCTCGGCGCGACCACGGCGCATGGCGGACTCGGCAGCTTCCTTGACGACGACGGTCTCGTCGCGCCGCTGGCCTCCTTCGTCTCGACCTCTGTCGGGGCGCCCGGCCCGATCGTGAACGGTCTCCGCACCTGGCAGGACATTACCGAGGGTCCGATGCCAGCCGCGGTGCTTCCGAACAACGGCCCGCCTCCGACCGCCCTTCCCGCCGGTGTGTGGGGGCAGGAAAAAGAAGTCACTCGCCTCGATCGTCTGGCGGAGACCTTTTACAAGGGTGGGACCAACTTCACCGATCTCTACTATCCGAGCGCTGGCCTGAGCGTGACGTCGGTGACGGGGGTGTGCACGGCCGGCACCTGCACGGTGGGCAACGTGGGGGCCTCGTGCACGAGCAGCTCGCAGTGCAACCAGGCCATCGGTCTCGACTCGAGCGCCCTGTCGATCGGCCGGGGACGCCGCGACATCGAGAACCTGACCCAGGCAGCGAACATCGACATTCCGGTCATCGCCTTCGGCGGGAGCAACGGGCTGACCCCCGTGCCGGCGAGCTTCCTCGCCTTTGCCAACAGCATCGGTCCGTGCACCAAGCCGAGCTGCGACGGCACGCCGCGGGTCGTGAACCCGACCCTTCCCAACCCCGCCTTCCCCACCTTCGGAGGGGTCAACGGGGGCTACGAGGTGGTGATCGCCGAGGGCTTCGCGCACGTCGACGTGCTCACGGCCGAGGACGACGCCAACAACCCGATCCCGGCGGCGCTGTTCGATTTCCTGGTGCGCAATAGCCAGTGACGAGGGCTGACATGGCGGCAGAAACCGCAGCATGGATGACGACGAGCGGTCGCATCGCGACCCTCGCAGCGTTGCTTCTCGGGTCCGCTCCAACGCTGACGGGAGCAGCCACATCGCCTGCGACCTGCGAGCGCGCCGTGGAGGGCAGCCTCCGACGGTGCATCGCGGCCACCTCGAGCGCCTTCGCACGGTGCTACCGAGCCACCGGCCGAGAATGTCCGGCGACGGAGCCATCGCTCGTGAGCGCGCTCGGGCGCGTTGCGGTGGTGCTCGAGAAACGCTGCGGAAGCGATGCGATCGTCCGGGCCGCCGGCTTCGGTTCGGCAGCCACCGTCGCAAGTCTGGCGACCCGGCTCCGCGAGACCTGTCGCGCAGAAACCGCGTCACTGAGCGCTCGGAGCTTTGGCGGCCCCCAGGGTGCCTCGCTGGCCGCCACGGCCAACGACGGAGAGCGTTCCTGCCTGCGCCTTGCCCACCGTCTCGGGACGCGGCTGTTGACGCGTGCGTTGCGAAGCCAGGGGCGGTGCATCCTGGCGCAGCGACGCGGCGGGGGGTGCGACACCGCCCGCCTGGCCGCTTCCCTGAGCGCGCTCGAGAACCGGACCATCGAGGGACTCGAACGCGCCTGCCCGGCGCCCCGACGACTCGAGCAGCTGGTCACCCTGACGTCTGCCCAGTTCGCCAGGCGCGCTCTCGAGCAGGCCGAATGCGCGGTAGCGCAGAGCCATCCCGATCCTGCGCCACTGTCCCTCACGTGTGGCCCCCGCGCCGCCGTGCCCGCACTGCCCCGCGGCGTCTACACCCAGGTCACGCTCGACGAGTCCACCTTCGGCACGCGCTGCGGCGACGGGAGTCCGCTCTCCTTCTGGATCCGACCGGCGCCGGCGGGCCATCCCATCGAGAATGTCGTGGTGGCGCTCCAAGGGGGAGGGGTCTGCATCTTCGAGGGCGACTGTGCGGCGGCCAGTCCCGATCTCTTCGAATCGCTCTCCGATCTCCCGCCGACGGCGGGCATCATGTCCAACAACCCGGCGATCAGTCCCCTTGCCAATTTCACGAAGGTGTTCCTCCCCTACTGCACCCAGGACGTTTTCATCGGCGGCGGGACCACCTCGGTCTGGCCTAGCGTGACGGTGCATCGCTTCGGGTCCATCAACACGCGTGCCGTGCTGCGCTACCTGCGCGACCTTGTCTGGCGCGAGCTCAACGCGAGCGATGCCGAGGGGTATCACCCTGCCCGCATGCGGGTGCTCTTCGGGGGCTTCTCCGCGGGCGCCTTCGGGACGCTCTACAACTATCACTACCTGCTCGACGACCTGCAGTGGCGGCGGACCACGGCATTCCCCGATGCGGGCCTGGCCCTCGACAATGGCTCGCCGCTCGGGATCCGAAGCCTTGCCGCCCTGGTCATTCCGCCGACCCCTCCACTCGGCTGGGGCGCTGGCCCCTACCTGCCACCCTACTGCTTCGCAGGGAACTGTGCGCTCGGACCCGTGCTCCTCGCTGCCACGGCACCGCGTCTCGCCGAGGTCCCGGAGCAACAGTTCATGATCCTGTCGAACCAGGTCGACAGCTCGCAGGTCAGCACGACCTTTTTCCCGGACACGCCTACGTGGGTGAACACCATGCGGCAAGCCTATTGCGACACCGCGGGTCTCCCTGGCGTGAATTACTACCTGAGCCCGATCTCGACCAGCATCCATGTCATCTCGCTCGACACCGCACGCTTCACGACGCTCGCGGTCGACGGACAGACCATGCAGGACTGGTTCACCACGCTGCTCGCCACACCGAGCGCGGTGACCGACCAGGTCCAGGAGGGCAGCTTGACGACCGACATCCCCGGCGTGCTCCCCTTCCCGTGCCCGGTAGCACCATAGGCGCTGCACCGGGACGGGAAGGATCAGCTCGGCTCGACCACGCGTTCGAGCAGGGCCAGAATGCGCGGCGGCGCGGCTACCCCGGTGACGGGATCGCCGTCCCTGGGCGTGCCGGCTGGAGACGCCAAGCTCTCGAGCCGTCGCAGCTCGTAGCCTCCGGGGCGTCCGAGATCGAGCAGTACCACGCGCCCCTCCAGCGCGTGGCGGGCCGCTTCCGAGACCGGGCGCATGACGAGGTATCCGCCCTCGGGGAGATTCGCTCCTACCGCACTGCGCGCCTCGGGGGCGACCCGCACGGCGAAGCAATCCGCCTCACCCTCCGCGAGCGGCAGCTGCACGCGCTCGTGCTCCGAGGCGCGCTGCGCTCGCCTCGCGCTGATGGCCACGGCCGCGGTGGACAGAGAGGAGAAACACGGGATCCACACCGGCTGCGCCTGGAGCGCCGGCGCTTCACCTGCCGGGGCCGCGCGCCATCCGTCCACGGAGCGCTCGAAGCGCACCCGCACGCGGCTGCCGGGCTCGTCGAGCCTTGCGCCGAACCAGCCGCGCAGCAACTCGGGTAGCATGTTGCGTGCCTTCCCGAGCTGCCAGGCCACCTGACAGGCTTCGGTCCCGAAGCGAAACCGCCACAGCGTTCCGTCGGGAACGCGCGCGTCGAGCTCCCCACCGATCCCCGCAGGTCGCTGCGACACGGGCGGCAACCGCAGAATCGCCGTTCCCCGCTTCGAGAGCACGGGGCACTCGAATGCCGAGCCCCATCCGGCCAGACGCCGACGGGCCTCGAGCTCGGCCAGGCGCAAGTCAACGATCTCGCGAGTCATGGCGGCCAGCGCCGCTGCGGGTGGCCCTGCCGCGCTCACGGACCAGACGAAACGCTCGCCTTCCTGACGAAACCAGCCACGGGCTAACCAGGCAGCCAGGGGTCCCTCGCGCCAGTAGGTGCGGTATACCTCCACCTGCCTCGGCGTCCGCCCCCGCCCACCCAGCGCAAGCTCGAGATCGTGTCGTGTCTCCGGCTGCCGGAGCGCGCGAGCCTGACAGCGCGCAATGAGCTCGTCGAGGCCGATACTGCCCGGCAGCGCGCCGGCATCGAGCAGCACGTCCAGCACGACCATCTCGAGGCTGGTCGGCGTGGGCAGCGTCTCGATCTCGCGGAGCCAGTCCCGGGCAGTGGCGAGCGCGCGCTGCTCCGCCCTCCCGAGCTCGCCGCCGGCGGCCAGAAACTCGAACCAGCTCGGGTGTGGTGTGCGCAGCAAGGCCGGCCGCCAGCCGAGACGAAAGACGCAGCCGGCGGTCGGGCGCGCCCCGCAGCTGGACCGGAGATCGCTGTACCCCTCACGCAGAACATCCCCCTGCTCCGGCAGGCACGACCTCAGGACCTCGCGCGCCGCAGCCGCGATCTCCACCGAGCATCCTGCCGGACACTGGGGAGGAGCGCCCTCGGTCACGAGTCGACGGACCGCCACACTGCCCCCACCCAGGCCAGCCACCATGCGCAGGCGGTCGAGGAAGAGGCGATGGTTCCCGAGGAAATCGAGGATCGTCACCGCGTCGCGCCCGGCGGCACGCTCGAGCGTCTTGACGAGATTCTCGAGGTACCCCCGGGGCGAGGATCCCGGCCAGAGGACTACCAGCCGATCGACGAGCGGCAAGCGTACCGTCTCCTCGGGAAGCGACTCGACGCAGACGGCCTGGAGGGCCCCACGACTCAGCGCCGCGAACGCCTCATCGATCTCGGGGGGCGAGGTGGCCGCGACTACCATGACACCGCGAGCAGCCAGCCACGCACGGACCACCTCGGCATGCTCGCGCGGGCCACAGATCGCCAGCGTGCGGCGGCCCGGCCGCTCGCGCCAGGCCTCCCACAGTTGCTCGAGCCGTGCTTCCTCCGCCACCAGACGCGAGCTGAGGACCCCGGGATCGAGCTTGAGGCCTCGCCCCGGGAGCCCGCGATAATCGAGGGGATCGGCGAGGCCGACGTAGCTGAAGGGGGCGAGCAGCCCGGCGGCGATGGCGTCCTCCGCGCGGACCTGGAAAGCCACGTGGTCGTCGAAGACCCCCGCGATCTGTGCCTGGACGACGGGATCGAGGGCCGTGACGACACCGACCACGAAACCCGGGTGCAGGCGCGCAAGCACTCGACGCACCTCCTCGCTCTCCTCCCACCCGAGCTCGTCGAGCACCGCGTAGTCGAATCGTTCGGCGTGCCGCTCGAGGCGCGAGCATGCCTGCGTGACCGCAGCGAGGGCGGCGAACACCGTATCCGCTCCTCCGCCGCTGTCGGATGCAGGCAACCATGCGGAGCGCATGTCGCAAAAGTGCCGTCGCAGCGCGATCGCCGCCTGCTCGAGGCGGAACGCCTGGCGGGTTACCACGAGCACACGCGGTTGGCGCCCGAGGATCTCCCCCAGGGCAGCCACATCTCGAGCCACGAGCGACATGCTGTCGAGCCCGGGAGGCAAGACCACCAGCGCGCGCCCGCGTCCCTCCCTACGGCTTCGTCCGAGGGCAGCCAGGGCAGTCTCTTCGAGCGCCGACAGCGGCCGTGGCGCTGGCGGGGCCATGCGCTCCGCCACCTTGGCAGGCCCGGCGCCCGGCTCGCCCGCGACGAGTTGGGCTCCGGCTGCGGCGGGCCAGGCTTCGACGGGCGCTGCCACCGCCCACCAGCGTTCGAACCCCTCGGCGATCTCGCGATACGCTCGCGGGTCGTGCATGCGCTCGAGGCGCAGGTTCCAGACCACACCCTCGAGCAGGCCGCAGCGGGAGAGATCGCTTCCGCCGACAAAGGCCACAGCCAGCCTCGGCCCCTCGAAACACCATGCGCGGAGCTGGAAGGGGCCAGTCCCCGAGGCCCCCGGCGGGACGATCCGCGCCTCGACGCTCCCGCCGACCCCGCCCTCTGCCCGCGATGCCACACTGGCCTGCACCCAGTCGGCGAGGCGGCGCCGGACCCGTTCCAGCGCGGGACCCGCTGCGCCGCCCACGAGAAGCCGCACCCGCGTTCCCCGGCTCCGCGCCCGGCGCAGGTCGTCTTCGAGGAGATCGAGACCGCCGTCGTCGACGCCCGCCGTCACGATCGCCACCTCGGTGGCTCGGGCAAGATGCGCGCGAACCACGTCCAGGAAGGGCTCGGCTTCCCCGGAGACGAGCGCGGAGATGGCCGGGCGCAGGGGATTTCCGCGCCACGGGATGACGTGTCGCACGCCGCCTCGCGGGTCGTCCACGTCGCCGCGCTGCCGCGGAATGACGTGCAGCGCCACGTGGGCAACCGTCTGTCCTGCAGCGCCCCCGAGGTTCAGCCCGAGATTGTAGCCCGCAGGAGGCGCCGCGAAGCCGGCAAGCTCGGCCATCACACGGTCGGCAAGCTCGAACATCGCTTCGCGTTCCTTGAGCGCCAGCTCCGCCCACCGCTCGACGTGCCGCCGCGGGACGATCAGGGTGTGACCGGGCGAGACGGGCGCCGTGTCGCGCACCGCCACGGCCCGGTCGTTGCTGGCCATCTGCTGCTCGCCAGGGATCCTGCAGAAGGGACAGCGCATGCGATTGCGTCGCCGGAGTCACTGCATCAGCCCTCGCTGTCCTGCAAGCCGGGACACCCGGTCGCCTCCCTGGCGACCGACCGTCAGTCGACGCGCAGATCGGCGATCCCGTTGCCCGTCGCGGTATTCCCCGCGCCCACGAGGTCACCCACCGTCGTGATGGGCGGCGAGTTCTTGACGCGAATACCGTACTGCGCATTGCCGTCGGCGTCGTTGTTCGCAATCGCGAGGGCTGGCGAGGCGTCGACCCGAATTCCGCTGCGCCCGTTGTCGTCGGCGCTGTTCAGCTCGACCACGGCACTCGCGCTGCGCACGAGCCGAATCCCGCCGGTGCGGTTCAGCGTCGTCGTATTGCCACGAATCACCCCTCCGACCACGCTGACGAAGAGCACGCCTTCCTGACGGTTGCCGCTGCTGAGCGTGCCCTCGATCGTCGGTGCCGTCGAAACCGCTACACGAACGCCGCGCCCGCGGGTCGCCCCGGTCAGCTCGCAGTTCCGCACGAGCAGGTTCACCGTCTGCTTCGCGCGGATCCCTTCCTTGTTCCCGGTGCCGATCACGTCCTCGACCGTCACCCCGCTGGCCTGCTCGATGCGCACGGCCCGTTGCCCGCCCCGGACTTCGAGGCCCCGGATGGTCACCCCGTCCACGCCGCGCACCCGCACCCCATCGTCGGCCGCTGCTGGCTCGATGACCGGCCGACCGCCCAGCCCTTCCAGCGTCAGCCCGGTCTGTCCACGATCGATCCGAACGCGCGTCGTGTACGTTCCCGGCCGGATCTGGATGGTGTCGCCCGGCGCGGCGAGCTCCACGGCATCGCGCAGCGAGGGGTTGTTATCGGGCACGATGATAACAGCCGCGTCGGCCGCGGGGACACTGCAGAGGGCGATGCCCAGCGCCACCATGGGTGTCAGTCGGCCGGTCCGTCTTCTCTTCGTTACCATGCGAGCACCTCCGTCCGTCTGCGCTATGTCGTGGTCGCCTCATACGACCACCCGGACCATCCGCTCTGCAAGAGGGAAACCGACCCGAGGCGAGGACTCGGCAGGCCGGGCGGGCGCCCATGCTGGGGCAAGGTCCCCGGAGTGTGGCAGATGCCCCACCACCCGGCGATGCTCGCCCTCGTCGCCGCTCATCCGGAGCGGTGTCCGGCCGAGGTGGCGAGCGCCCACTCCAGCCGATCCAGATCGACCGGTTTGGTCAGGTGCAGGTCGAAGCCTGCCTGTCGCGCCCGATGCAGGTCTTCTGGATGCCCATAGCCGGTGACGGCGACGAGCCGGGTCCCCTCCAGGTTGGGATCGGCGCGGACGGCACGAGCCACGGCGTAGCCATCGAGGTCCCCCGGCAACCCGATGTCGCACAGCACCACATCCGGACCCCGCTCCCTGGCCAGCTCGATCCCGGCCGTACCTGTTTCCGCCCGCAGGACCTCGTGTCCCGCAATGCGCAACAACATGCTCAGGCTCTCGGCCGCGTCGCGGTCATCCTCGATCACGAGGACCCGCCAGCGCCGGGGCTCCCGGGGAGCCATTGCGTCACCCTGGGACAGCCTCCCGAGGGTCGGGATCGCCAGAGGCAGATACACCGAGAACGTCGCGCCGCATCCCGCGCCGGCACTGTCGGCCTCGATTCGGCCTCCGTGCAGCTCCACCAGGGCGCGGGCGAGCGTCAAGCCCAGCCCGAGGCCACTGCGGGGACGGTGCTCCTGGTGCTCCTCTTCCTGATGGAAGGGCTCGAAGATGCGCTCGAGCATCGCCGGCTCGATCCCGATACCCTCGTCACGGACCGTCACTACGGCCGTGCCGGCGTCGGCCTGGCCCGCTGAAACAGCAATGGTCCGCCCGCGCGGCGTGAATTTCCCTGCGTTTTGCAAGAGGTTGCCCACGGCCTGCGCGAGTCGCGTAGGGTCGCCAACGACGTCGAGCCGCCCGGCGGGAAGCGTCACCTGGACCTGCAGGCCCTGCCCTTCCAGGACGGCTCGGTGATCCTCGACGGTGGTGGCCACGAGCTGCACGAGGTCGAGCGGCTCCGGACGCAGGGCGAGCTTGCCCGAGCCGAGGCGTCCGAAGTCGAGCAGGTCGTCGATCAACCGGGTCATGTGCCGGACCTGCCGGTCGATGATGTCCCGCACTCGCTCCGCACGCGGGTCGAGCCGTCCGAGCCTTCGCAACACGTCCACACCCGAGCGGAGGCTGGCCAGCGGATTGCGCAGTTCGTGGGCGAGCAGCGCCAGGAACCGATCCTTTCTCCGCCCCATCGCTTCCAGGGCATGTTGCACGCGCTTGCTCTCGTCGATGTCCGTGATGGTGCCGAACCAGCGCAGGACCCGCCCCTCCGCATCGCGGTAGGCGAGGCCCCGAACCACGTGCCAGCGCCACTGCCCCGTCCGCGGATCGCGCAGCCGATGCTCGCAGACGATCGGCTCTCCCGACTGCATCGCCGCCCGCCAGCGTTCGACCACCAGTGCGCGGTCGTCTGGATGGCAGACGCGGGACCAGTCGCTGACCGATGCCCGCTCGGCTGTCAGGCCGAGGAACTCCGCCCACCGCGCGTTCCAGTAATCGATCGTCCCGTCCGGAGTCGCCGACCACACGATATGCGGCATCGAATCGGCCAGCTGGCGGAACCGCGCCTCGCTGTCGCGCAGCGCAGCTTCGGCACGCCGTCGATCGCTCACGTCACGCACCACCATCACCTGCGCCATCCTCCCCTCGTACGGTACCGCCTTGCCCGTGACCTCGATCTCCAGCGTGGTACCGTCGTGACGTCGTGCGGTCAGCTCGACCATCCCCCCCTCGCCGCGCTCGAGATAGGCCGCGAAGGGGGCGAGGGACTCGGGGGCCAGCAGCGCATCGAAGCGGCGCCCCACGAGCGCCTCGGCCGGATAGCCGAGCATGGCGGGGAGCGTGTCGTTGACCTCGAGCACCATCCCCTGCTCGTGCACCACGATCCCGTCGAGGAGCGTGAAGCGCCGGAATCGCTCCTCGCTCCGCTGCATCGCCTCGAGCAGCGCCGCGAGCTCGCGACGGGAGGCCTCGACCGCGTTCCGGGCCGCCTCCGACGCGGCGAGGGTATCGAGCAGCTCCTGCTGCCGGGCCTCGTCCCGCAGGCGCAAGCCTTCCAGGCGGGCCACGGCGCGGAACCACACGACGTGGATGACGGTCGCGAGCACGATCGCCGAGAGGAGCGCGAAGCCGAAGTGGACCCAGGCCTGCGATGGCGGGCTCGACAGCGCGACCGCCGCCCACCCCGTGGCAGCGACCACGAGGGTGAGGGCGAACCATGGTCGCGACAGGAGCAGCAGGGCCGCCCCGACGACGGCGAGCATGAGATTCGTGGTCTGGACCGGGTCGCGCACGAGCCCGAGGTGCAGCAGCCCGTTCCCGAGCACGAGCAGGATGACCACTCCCCCAAGTCGCGGACCCGCCGCAGGCGGCAGATCCCGGCGCCGCAGCCAAGCCGCGAGGGCGAAGAGCAGTCCGCTGGTCACGGCAGCGGCCATCGCCATGATCCAGCGCACGCCGGGCGGCAGCACGACCAGGTGCGCGACGGCAAAGATGCCGTACAGCCCGCCCGTCAGTACCGCCACGACAGGCAGCGCATCGAGCACGAAGGCTTCGATCGCACGACGGAGTTGCGCGTCGGGTACC
>Ga0308411_10000965_pt1 | contig 19401 bp, 29 predicted proteins | sample HotsprottomLayer_2_FD_203530 | JGI IMG/M metagenome (GOLD analysis project Ga0308411, IMG submission 203530) | Hot spring phototrophic mat microbial communities from Octopus Spring, Yellowstone National Park, Wyoming, United States -... | ecosystem: Environmental > Aquatic > Thermal springs >...
CCCCTCCCACTGCCCTTGTGAACTACTCGATATGATGTTGTAAAATTGTAAAAAGGAGAATTTTATGGATAAACATTCTGCTTATTATAGTCAACTACCCATAGAATAAAACAAATACTTCAATACTAAACAAAAATCCTTTTTTTTTGTCCAATCAAATCTTATTCAATATTGGTGTAAAAAAAAGTTGTAATAATAAACAGGAGGAAAATATGCAAGAAAATAATATAATTAAAGAATTAATCGATCTTGCTTCTACTCTTTCAGAAGAAAGGACAAAAGTTGTAAACGATTTCTTAAGTATGCTAAGGGATTTTCTCAATCAAGTAAAGTCTTTAAAACTAAAATATATTGAAGATATTAGAATAACACATTTTTATAACAAAGATGTTTATTTACACTTTGATAAAGATGATGTATCAATTGTTTTTTATGATAATGGACCTAAAAACTTGTTTGATAGTGAGATTATTAATAATTTTATTAAAGTTGAACAAATGATATTAGATTTTAATGAAACTATTTGCAGTAGTATTAAACATTTAAATGAAAATATTGAAAAAGTTAAGAAAATTAATAAAAAACTAGAAGAAGTTAAAAAAAATTATGAGACTTTTAGTATTAAAATTAATTCTAATCAAAATGATGACATAAAACCAATAAGGAAAATCACTATGTAATTTTCGATATAAAAATGGAGGTATTTATGGTGACAGTAAAATATAAGTTAGGAAAGAAAAAACTTGGTAATTGGAGATTACCAGTTGAATATTTCTATGCAGAGTTTACCCCACCTGAACCCAATCTTCTTATTTTTTTAGAGTTTTGGAAAAAATATGTCATTCCTGGATATATTTACTTTGGAGGAGAAGGGTGCGATGAATCTTGTTATTCAATAACGGGAGAAAAAGTTCTCGATTTTAGTTTTTACTTGAGGAAGGAAAAGACAATTTTTATCTTAAACAAAATGGGAGATCGTAATGGTGGAGTTTATTTAGAATGTCGTGAAGGAAACCCGCCAGATTACAGTGATTTTGAACAATTATTTCAACAAATAGCAAATGATATAATTGAGGCTTATAACAAGGCTGTGAAAGAGGCTTTAAACTATGGGGAAACAGAAGAGAAAGAATTTTGTGTTTCAAATGAATATAAAATCGATATTATACAACAACAAGAAAAAGCAAAACCAGTAAGAAAAATAAATTTATGATATAAAAACAAAAAGTGGTGGAGGTAATAATGGTAACTGTAAAATATAAGTTAGGGAAAAAGAAATTAGGAAATTGGAGATTACCAGTTGAATATTTTTATGCGGAGTTTACACCGCCTGAACTCGATGTTCGTCCATATGTGAGTTTATGGAAAAAATATAGTTTTCCTGTAAACATATATATAGGGAGAAATTTAGCACTTGAAAAATCAGGTGATGATTGTTATTGTGAAAGAATACATAAAGATTCAGATTACACTCTACAAATTAATTTATACGTTGATAAACAAGACACTCCTAAAAGAGTTGATATTTTAAAAAAAATTGTTAAGTGTTTTAAAGATTGTGAAGGCTGTAAAAAGTTTATTGATTTTTATCCAGGAGCCCCCAGTGTAGAACAACTTTTTCAGCAGATTGCTAACGATATTATTAATGCTTATAACGAAGCAGTTGAAAATGCATATAAAAATGAAGAAACAGAAGAAAAAGAATTTTGTGTTTCAAATGAATCTAAAATCGATATTATACAACAACAAGAAAAAGCAAAACCGGTAAGAAAAATAAATATATGATATTAAAACAAAAAGTGGTGGAGGTAAAATGGTAACCGTAAAATATAAGTTAGGGAAAAAAAAGTGTGGCAATTGGCTATTGCCATTAGAGTATTTTGTAGCAGAGTTTACGGCACCTAAAGAAGATGTTCGACCGTATTTTAAGTTTGAAAAAGAATATTTTTTCCCTGAAAGAATATACTTTGGGACGGATGCTGATCTTGAAAAAAAAGGTGTTGGTTCTTATTGTAAATCAATAGCAAGAGGATCAAACAAAATTTTAGATTTGTCATTTTACATTGAAAAACAAGAAACTAATAGAAATATAAGTATAGACATATTAAGAAAAATAGTAAAATGTCAAATACAATGTGTAAATTGTAAGATATGTTTAGGTTTTCGTGAAGGGAATCCACCTGACTATAGTGATGTAGAACAACTTTTTCAACAGATAGCTAACGATATTATTGATGCATATAATAAAGCTGTGGAAAAGGCTTTAAACTATGGGGATACGGAAGAGAAAGAATTTTGTATTACAAATGAGTCAAATTTCGATATAAAACAACAACAAGAAGAAGCAAAACCAGTAAGAAAAATAAATATATGATATAAAAACAATAGGAGGTAAATATGTTAGAAAATTCATCAATCAAAGCCAGCCTTGATTACATAAAGGCTGGATACCCTTGCTTATACCTACAAACCTGGGAAGAAGACAGAGCAATTGAGACTTTTAAGTCTCTTTTGCCTGACTATAGGATTTACTCCTGGGATGTAGTAAATGGGGTGAGAGACTGTAGGGAAAACAAAATGGTAAATAATGTGCAAGACCCACTTAAACCATTAATACTGCTTGCTTCATTGCCAGAACAATCTTTGCTGTTTTACAAAGATTGTCACAGGTTTATCAACTCAATTGAAATTATAAGAACAATTAAGAATTTAATTCCTGTTCTAAAAGCTACAGACAGACATATTATACTTGTATCCCCTGTTGTAGATATTCCAGTTGAATTAAGTAAAGATGTTACTCTTATTGATTTTCCTTTGCCAACTGTCGCAGAAATACTCGAGATAGCTAAAAAGATTGTTAATGACAACCAAATCGATACAGAAGTGTCCGAAACTACTCTTAAAAGTGCAAAGGGACTGACTATTTCGGAAAGCGAAAATGCTGTTGCTTTGTCCCTTGTAAAAGAAAAGAATATATCAAAAAGAATACTCGAAAGCGAGAAAATGAACGCAATAAAAAAATCGGGACTAATGGAGATTTATGAACCCATAGATGAGTGTGAACTTGGTGGTTTAAACAACTTAAAAAGATATATTCATAATCGTAAAAAAGGGTTTGAAGACGAAAATATATCCACACCAAAAGGAATTATTCTATTTGGAGTGCCAGGAACTGGTAAGAGTTTGTCTGCAAAAGTTATTGCTTCTGTTTTAAACTTTCCACTTCTCAGACTTGATATTGCAAGTTTGAGAAGTAAACATGTTGGTGAGTCAGAAGCAAAATTAAGACAAGCTCTTTCTTTAATTGATGCTGTTTCACCCGTAGTGGTGTGGATAGACGAAATTGAAAAAGTGCTTGGTGGTGTTGCAAGTTCAAACCACACGGATGGGGGAGTAACAGCATCAATGTTTGGATACTTTTTAACGTGGTTACAAGAGTCAAAGTCTCCAAAGTATATTGTAGCTACCTGTAACGATATAGATAGCTTACTTTCTATATCACAGGGTGCTTTATTAAGAAGATTCGATGATATATTTTTTGTAGATGTTCCAAGTCTACAGGAAAGAAAACAAATACTTGATATTATGAATAAAAAATACAAGACAAAAATTCCGCTTGAGAAAGCTGAACTGATGGATGGATGGACAGGAGCTGAGATTGAAAAATTTGTAAGGAACTCAATTTTCGACGGTGAAGATGTTGCTTTTAAAAATATAAAGCCATTATTCTATCAAAATAAAGAAATTCAAAAAGGACGTGAGTGGGCAATGCATAATGCTTTATTTGCAAATTCAGACGAAGATTTAACTCAAATCGATATAAAAACATCAAAAAGGAAGGTGAGCATATGAGCCACACAACAAATATTAAAATAAACGTAACAGACTTGCAGGCGTTAGAAAACGCCTGCAAGAGACTTGGTTTAGACCTTAAAGAGGGAGAGTTTAAGTTATACTCTTCCACCCAGGTGGGTATCGGTGTTACCCTTCCTGGGTGGAAATACCCGGTTGTGTTTAACTTAAAAACCGGGACAGTTGCTTATGATAATTATAATGGCAACTGGGGAAATATTCAGGAGCTTAATAAGCTTGTAGCTTATTACGGGCTTGAGAAGGCTAAAATTGAGGCCCGTAAAAAAGGGTATAGCTATTATGAAAGCTATGACCAGAATAAAAACGAGATTTGTCTTGTTATAGAAGGAGTATAATTATGCAAAAAAAGAAAATTGTGCTTAAATTTAGTCTCTCTACAGGAGAGACTAAAATCGAAGCTGTTGGCTTTAAAGGCAAGTCTTGCCTTAAAGCCACAGAGTTTTTAGAAAAAACATTAGGTGAAACCACCGACTTTCAGAAAAAAGCCGAGTGGTTTCAGGACACCCTTGAGCAGGTTGGAACTATTACAACGGATTTGTGTTTTTAAGCCTTCACATAGTGTGAAGGCTTTGTTTTTATTTTTTTTATAAAGGAGAAAAAATGTTTAAAAGTCTTCAATTTTCCCATATTAACTTTAATAATCAGCCAAAGTTTTTCTGCATTCTTTTTACAGCAGGTTGTAATTTTGATTGCTTGTGGTGCCACAATAGAATTCTTGTAGAAAAAGATAAAATTAAAACCATCCCTGATTTAAAAGAGAAAGATATAAAAAAATTATTGTTGTCTAAAAAAAATAAAATCGATGGTGTAAACATTACAGGGGGAGAGCCTACATTGTGGGGTAGTCGACTCTTAAAATTTATGAAATGGTGTAAAGAAAACGGCTTTTTAGTAAGACTAAATACAAATGGATATTTACCTGATGTTTTAAAGACATATATAGATGCTAATGTTTTAGATTTTATTGCTATGGATATTAAAAACTCTTTTGAAAAATACGGTATGACTGTAAATAAAACGAATTTAGATATAAATAGAATTAAAAAATCAGCAGAATTGATTAAAAGTTCCAAAATACCTTATCAGTTTCAAACAACTCTTGTTCCAAATCTGCATACAAGAGAAGATATAGAAAAAATAGAAGAATTTTTAAAAGAAGAAGTTTTCATTCAAAATTATAATGTTTTTTGTAATTTTTCTTATATTTCGATATGATATTATATAAATAAAAAGGAGGTCTAATATGTCAGTGTGGGTTTTAAAAGGTCGTGCAAAAGAGAATTTGTTACTTGCAAGAAGTTCTCACTCTATTTTGAAGCTTTTAAAAGAGCTTGGATTGCCCCATAAGGAATACGTTTATGGGGATTCTGCCATTGCTTTTGAGTTCGGGGTTGAAAAAGAGGGATGGAGAGGAAATTTTAAAAGACAAAAACTGTCCGGAGAGGTGCAGTGCATTGTTGACCTTGCTCTTGCTTTATTCGAAAGTGAAACTGGAGGGGATTTTAAAATTTACAAAAGTCCCGAGCCAGGAATGAGTGTTGAGTTGAGTTTGCGATACGCTTTACAAGAGTTTATGCGAAATGTTTCAAACGAAAAGATTGAGGCGTTTAAAAGGAAGTTAAAAGAAAAGCTACAAAATATTATGACAATTGAAGCAGAAAAAGACAGATGGACTCCACTTCCAAGACCACAACAAGTTCCGTTTGAAACTGTGTTTGATTAACTTTATTATAAAGTCTCTCTTTAAAAAAGAGAGGCTTATTTTGATTTTGATATAAAAAGCAAAACAAAAATTTTTTTGGTTAGTTTTCGATATATAAAAGGAGGTAGGAAATATGGAAAACAACTTTATTAATGATGCTTTTGAAGAAGGGAAAGAATTACAAAAAAAATTATTTGATAGGGAGGGAATTAATGCCCATAAAACTATTCAATTGTTTTCTTATATGTTTACAGAGGCTTTAAGGGTGCGGGATCCAAGAGTTATTTCTTATCAGCTTGTTAGATTTTATCAAAATTTTGAGAATAAGCAAATACCTCAATTTTTTATCAATGTCTTGAAAGACGAAAGTGCTTTGAGTCAGATAGGTTCTGCATTTTTATTAGGACTTAATTCTCATAATGAATCTTCATCAGAAACCGAGAATATTCAAAAGAATCAATTTGAAGAAGTTGTAAATATTAAAAATTCAAAAATAAGAAAAATAAATATATAAGATATGTAATTAACAAATGCTTGTAAGTTGTTTGTAAGATTTTAACCCCCTCTTTTTAGAGGGGTTTATGTTTTTAGAAGATAACTTATTTTTAAATTTAAATTTTTGCCAATTTGTAATTTTCGATATACATTATAGGAGGTATATATGTCTGAAAGAGAAAAAATAATTTTTAAAAAGTTAGTTGAATTTTTGGATAAGCACGATTTTGGTTATAGGGTTGAAGAAAGAGATTTAATAGAAGAAAAGATAATTTTTTTAAAATTTTTCTAAAATTTTTCTTAAATTTTTAAAACTTATCTAAAATTTTTCCAAAACTTTTCTATAATTTTAAAAATTTATCCCAAAATTTTTCTTAATTTTTTTAAAACTTTTAAAATTTTTAAAATCTTTTTATTTTTTTTGGTTAGTTTTTTTTCGATATATAAAATAGGAGGTAGAATTATGAGAGTAATAACACATAGTAATGTAGATTTTGATTGTTTGCTGTCTGTATATTTAATTCAAAAACATTTTAGCAATCAAGAAATGCAAGTTGTTTTTAATTCTAAAGCAAAAGAAAAAGATTTTGCTTTAGAATGTGGAGACATATTTGTTGATTTGTCTCCCTATGCAACGGGTAATGATATTCAAGTCTATGACCATCACCAAAAAAATTCACAATATCAATCCGCAAGTCATAATATTTTTGTTAATCTTTTAAACAAAAACCCTATTTACCAAAAACTTGTTGAAGAGGCAAATAACGAGGATAATTTGCTTGATTTAAAGTATAATGGAGTGAATATAAGATTTTATATGAATTATCTTAAAGAAACTCTAAAAGATGATTATAAAGTATACGAAGAAATGAAAAAGCTGTTTGATTATGTTGTAGCTTTTGAGGAGAAGAAGTTAAATGCAAGTAGAAAATTCAATGAAATAGGGAGAATTGAAGAAATAAAAGGGAAGAAAATAGCAATAGTGGTAGGAGAACTCGACTCATATATGAGTGGGTGGATTTATGATGAGATGGGAGTAAATTTTATAATTTATAAAGATGGGTATAATATGGGAATATTGCGAAATGTAAATGAAACGTTTGATTTGAATATTGTAAAAAATAAAATGCAATTTGAAAATAAAGACAAGTGGTTTTGTCACCCGCAGGGATTTATACTTTGCTGGGGAAGTAAAAAATTCCCAGCTAAAGAAGATAGCGGTGTGGGTGTAGAAGATTTATTTCAATTGCTTGTAAGTTGTTTGTAACTTTTTTTGATATATGTTTTAACCCCCTCTTTTTAGAGGGGGTTATTGTTTTTTAAAGAAAAAAATATTTAAAATTTTAAATTCTTGCCAAAAAATTTTTTCTAAAACTTATCTAATTTTTTAAAATATAAAGAATTTTTCCAATTTAAGAAATTTATAAGATAAATAAATCAATATTTCCCTTTTGTAATTTTCGATATAGAAATGAAGGAGGGAAAAATGAAGATTTTTACTATTAAACCCCCAAAAATAGTAGAGGGGGTTTGTGTTGAAAAATTGACGCTTACAAACGGTGTTGTGATCGACACTGTTCAGGTAGGTGAGACAGGAAGAGGAAGAAAGCTGGGAGTAATCCCAGTTAAGCTACTTTCGGAATGGGATGGAAAGGGCGGTAGAGTCCTTAAGAACGTAACTCTTGGAACGACCCAGAGCGGAAATCCGAAATTCTTTGAAATTTCCGCTGAAGATGACAAGGACGAAGAGCTTGTTTTGGTTTTTAGGACACGATTTGGTTTTCGTGGGCACAATTATCATTATGTTGTTTCCCAAACTGGGGAAAAAAAACAATTTGACGACTATAAAGGGGGGGATTTTAAAATTCTCACTCGAGGGACAGTTGCGGACGGTCAAGCAGGGTGTATGGCGTGGGGGTTTCAATATGTTATTCTTATGAAGCCCCCAATGAAGTTTTTTGTTCAACTAACCGGACGTCTTTACGGAAACCCAGGTGAGTTTAACGTGTATGTAGAAAAGACTGGGGTTAGTATTTTAACCCCTGAAGAAGAGGCATTGTTATAGAAAACAATCATATTTTAAAATGTATAATAGAATAGACCCTCTTAGAAGAGGGTCTATTTATTTTTAAAAGATAATTTTTTTAAAATTTTTCTAAAATTTATCTAAAATTTTTAAAACTTATCTAAAATTTTTCAAAACTTTTCTGTAAATTTTAAAATTTATTCTAATTTCTTAAAAATTTAGCCTAAAGTTTTTAAATTTAAAACCTTTTTGGTTAGTTTTTCGATATACAAAATAGGAGGTTATATATGAATGAAATAGAAAGAAGAATATTTAAAAAGTTGGTGAATTTTTTAGATAGCCACGAGTTTAATTTTATAGTAAAAAAGAAAGATTTAATTGATAAGAAGTTTGAAGAAGAAACAGGAGAAAATTTTGAAGAGCTTTGTGATATTGTGCATAAATACCTTTATGAGGATTATTATTTTTATTGTGAATTTTGGTTTGATGATAATTTATTTCAACATATGTTTTATGACTATATAAGAGATGGGAAAGTTCCACCAAAATGGGAAAAACTTGTTTATGCAGATAAGAAATATATGATTAAAGAGTATGGAGGGGGATTATTAGAATGTTATGAGGGAGATAAAATTGATAGATTTAGTCAAGTTGGGTATCGGTATAGAAATATTGAAGATTTTAGTGATTTAGTTTGGACAACTTGTTGGATTGATTTTAGTAACTTTGATAAATGGAAAGTTGCTGGAGAAGTATATGATATGAAAAGGGCTCTGATATTCAGAGTTTATGATAATGAAAAAGAAGATTAAGAGAATTAATTTTTTTATTAGTAATATTGTAAAGAATTTGTTCAAATATAAATAAAATTAATTTTGTTTTGATTTCGATATAAATGTGGAGGTAAATATGATAAATATTAGAAAAAAGTTAACTTTGTCAGATTTGAACCCACCCAAAATTGTTACTTGGAACACATACTATTGGAGCCCAAACAAAAATTCAAACGGAAGGAGGTATAACGAGAAAAAAAAACAACAGGAAGTATTAGAATGGTTAAATAATATCAACAAGCAATTTAATCTTAATATTGACATTAGGGTGGATGGAAAAACAATTGACGTCACTTTTAATAACGAAAAAGTGGCGTATTTTTACTATAAGGAAAGTTGCAACAACGTTTACAAAAAACAGGATTTTAGAAAATTATTAAAACTAATTCAAACAAAAAGTTTATAATGCAAGGGATTATTCCCTTGCATTATAAAAACAAAACAAACTATTTTTAGGAGGTAATAATGATAGAAAAAAAGAAAATTTTTGACGAGTTTATAATTAAATGTTTATGTGGTAGAAGGGTAAAATTAAAGAGAGTAGGGGGTCAATATCAGCACGAATACCAAAACAGATGTGAGTGTGGACGGATTTGGTTTATTTCTGAAGTTTCAGAATTACAATCTGAAATAGAGTAAAGTTATGTTTTTTTTTTCGATATATAAACAGGAGGTAAGTTATGTTTGATGAAATTTTAGAACTTTGTAAAGAACTTGCAGAAAAAAGAAGTTGGATTAGAAAGGGATTTGAGGAATTCATTACCAGGCTTGAAAATGTTTTAAAAGAAAATTTAAAGGATGACGTCCCGATAGTGAAAATCGGGGTATATACCGATGAAATAGTGAACGCTCCGATGTATGTTTTTTATGTTCCAAAAGAAAAGAAAATTTGTTGTGAGTTTGAGATTGAGAGGTGGAAAAAATTTAACCCAAACACTCTTTCTATTGTTGAAATTAAAAGGTTAGTAAGAAGTATTCCAGAAGTTATTTCAAAAGAAATAGAAAAACTCAAATCTATATCGCAAGATGACTCACAAATAATAGATATTCTCAAAAAGATGAATAGTGTATTTAGTAAGTAAAAGTTATGTATTTAAAACCCCCTCTTTTTAGAGGGGGTTTTTGTTTTTAGAAAATAAATTATTTTAAAATTTAAATTTTTGTCAATTTTTTCAAAAATTTATCTAAAATTTTAAAAATTTTTTCCAAAACTTTTCTATAAATTTTAAAATTTATACTAAATTTTTCTTAAATTTTTTAAAACTTTTAAAATTTTATCTAAAGTTTTATATAAATTTTTAAATTTTTAAGAAAATAAAAAACTCTTCTCTGCATAAAATATAATATTTTAGATTTTCGATATTAATGCAGGAGGAGGGTATGATTTTTATTTATAAAAATCCTTTCTTTCAAAAAGAAAGGATTTTCTGGGAGAAAACTTCGTTTTTTGAAGAAATGTTTCTTCCTTACGATAGAGAACTAAAAAATATCATTATCTTTTGTGTTAAGCACAAAAGAGATGATATTATCTTAAAGTTTAAAGAATATTTTAAGCTTTATAGATATTCTTTTTTCTACGTTTTCTTTTATAAACTTATTAAAAAGTTAGAACAGATTAGTAAGTCTATTTTTAGTTTTTTGTCTTAGTTTTTTTTTTGTCCTCTTCTACTCCTCCTCCTATTTCAAGTAAACCTCTCTTCACAAAAGAGAGGTTTTTTTTATTTCTTTTCTTGTATATTTAAAGTTAATTGTTATCTTTTTCATAGTCAGTATAAGACCTGCTCTATTTTTTATTTTTATTTCAGCATTTTGAGTAGTTTAGCTGTTTGATTTGTTGTATTTTTTTAAAAGAAGACTTATTTTTCCCCTTACATATATCTTTTATATATATAAATTGTTATATATAGTTCTATATATTGCTCTACACTTATTGTAAAATGTCGTTAATACTTTTATAAAAACTTTTACTGTAACTATTTTAAAACATAAAGAATTAAAATATAAACTTAAAATATTACTTTTTTTTTCTAAAATAATAAACCACTATAAATCTTATTTATTTATGACAAAATAAGTTATATTTTAAAAACATTGCTTTTAAATTTAAAGTATTGATTTTTAGAGCTAAAATTTTATATTACATTTTTAAAAATATATAATTTAACTATTTATAAAATAACAAATTAAGAAAAAGGCTGAAATATTAACCTGCCTTTTAGCACCAATTCTGAAGGGTGAAATATTACATTTTTTATTATTTTTAGTTTTATATGTTATTTTTTTTATTCAATATAATACGATATTAAAAATAAACAATAACACTTTTTTTATTACTACTTGTAAATAAAATATTACTTTTTCGATTTAATCACAATATTTTTAGATAATATAAATGATTGCGAAAAAATAAAAATTAATATTTTTTTAAAAAAAACTCTTGACTTTTTTTGAAAAACATTTTATTATCATAGAAATGAAAAGCAAAAAAAATAATAGAATTTATTTCACAGTTACTTTGTCAGAATATGAAGGGCAAAAACTCAGACCATTCTTTATTTCCTCTGACAAAGGTAGCTACGCAAAACTAATAAAAAGGCTTGTCTTTGAGGCAATTGAATATTTAGACAATAAAGTAGACCTGGAAGAGAAAAATAAATATATTTCGATTGAAAATCGAGTAAACGCTTTTCTTGAGAAACTTGCTACTAAACTTGAAGAAATTAAAACAATTAATACTGTTCAGGTTGATAAAATAATCGAAGCTGTTATTAATGAACAAAACTATATAAGTTTGAGAATAAACAAACTAATTGAGACTACACAAAAAACACTTGACAACATTACGGAACTTTTAAAGTTTCTTCAAAAACAAAAGGAGGTATAGGTATGAAACTTTTTCTTATTTTTGGAATAGTTGTTCTTGCTATTATGTTTGCTGTTAGGATTTATGGGTTAGTAAGGTATTACTTCTTGCAAAAACTACTAAGAAATATGCTTTATAATAATACCGATATTTTTGTAAAACAAGAAAGGAGGAAGAGTTTATGATGATTAATATTATTATATTACTAATCGTTTGGCTTCTATTTGAAATACTTTTCAGATTTTTTGAGGTAAAAATCAAAAAAGAAACACCCCTTATAATTGAAACTATTGGTTTAGATTTTATCTTTAAAAAAAATTTCAAAAAAGACTATGTTGAAATTGTAGAACCTTTTAAACAAATTGATAGCTTTGAAGAAATTTTGTAATTTTTAAAGGAGGTAAATTATATGTTAGTTTTTACAAAGAAAAACTATAATATAGAGAATGGTTCACTTTTAGAAGAAAAGACCTTTGTTGGGTTTTCCTATTTTGATTTGTTCAATACCTATCTTATTTTTTTACAAATTTTTGATTTTATTTTTCTTTCTATCAGCTATTCTCTTAACGGAGTAAAACTGAAACTTTTCAATTTGCCGAAAGAAAAGAAACAAAGTAACAAAAGTAATATAGGTATTTCTTTTGTGTTGTTTAACATCCCAATCATAAGGTTATGCAAAACAAAGACTTTTTTTGATGATAAAGTTGCTAGTGAAACTATTGTCTTCTCACTACTTGGTTTTAATTTAATTCGACACCTTTCAGATCTTAAAAGCAGAATTGCTCCTGCAGTTTTGTTTGACTCTTTTGCATATGAAAAAGAAATGAAAGCAGAATTCCCAGGAATTGATTCACCAGAGGAAATTAGAATAAAGTTAAAAAAATATAAAAAAGAATACGGACCACTAACAAAGGAAGATGAAGAAAGGCTAAATTCTATTTTGAAGGAATTGGAAGAAAAGTATAATAAGAAGCAAGAGTATGCTTAATTTTTATTTTTTTACTTATTGCTCTTTTGATATTGACAAAAGATTTTTAAATTTAAAGTATGATAATTGTTACTTTAGATTTCTTTCTGAATATTATACTGATGAAGATTTTTACGAAAAACTTACAGACCTTATTAAAAAAGAACTATCAAACAATAAAAATGACCATAATATAATTTATTTTATGAATGATAAACTTACAAATGCTTATTCAGATTTGGAAAATGACAAAAACATCTATTTTTATATTAAAAATCCAGTATTCCACAACGGGATGCTGGATGTTTTAAATGATAAAACAACCACACCAGTAATTACAAGATATATCAGAAATATGGTTAATGATAAAGACTGCTTAAACTTTATTTCAAACCTTTTTTGCTTTGCCTCAAATTACCAATTTTCAGAACCTGTTGAAGAACTAATTGTTTATTTTGTTAATAATAAATTTTTTCAAACAGCCTTTTTTTTGCTTAAAACAAGAGAGGTTGATTATAAAGTGCGGGTAACAGAGCACAATTTATCGGTTGAGGATGTTTTAATTTACCACAATTTGTCTGAAAAACAATTACAAGACAAAGAATCCTTCATAGACACACAAAAAGATTTTGAAATTAAGAAAGACTTTAGTCAACCCGCCTTGACCAAGAAAAATGGGGGACATAAATGAAAGAACAAGAACAAAAAAAAATTAGTGAACTTCAAAAAATTAGAGATATTATAGTTAATGATTTCATTAAAAATACAATAAAAATCGCCTTGCTACATGGTGATGAAGCTATAAAACAAAAAATACATAATAGTATTGATAATGAAAAAAATGAAACAGAAGCATATAAAATCGCAAATAATTATTTAAAGCAGATTGAGAATAGAGAATATACAGAACTTTGTTACAAAGTATATTCAGACATCAAACAAATAGAATTGCAACTTTTTGATATTCTATATAAAAATAATAAAGTTGATGATTTTAACTGGTTTATTATAAATACAAAAGAAGAAATTAACAAAGTAGAAAATGAAGAAAAACAAAGGATTTTGAACCTTCAATCAATTTTATCACCATTAGGGATTAAAAGAATGGCTCAAGAAAACTTAAAGAAGAAAATAGACATATGGATAGAAAACAGTAAAGAAAAAAGTATAACGCAACCCTCAGATGAAGTAAAAACAATACTAGATGAAATGGAAAGAATTAATAAAAGAGATACAGAAATTTTGAAAATTTTCTTTCACGATATATAAGTAAAACAAAAAAAGGAGATATTTATGTCAAAGTTTTTTGAGTTAGAAGAATTTTTAAAAGGTTTGAAAAACAATAATCGAGAGTGGAGTATTTTTCCAACACCAGAAGCAAATCCTGAATACGAAAAAAGCACTATGGTTGACAGTGTCTTTGAAGATTGTATTAAGGAAAATTCTTTTCCAGATTCTTTAGATTTAGATGAATACAAATTTCAAACTGTTATTAACGATGAAAAAAGCACTCCAGAAGACATCTTAGATTATTTAATGTATCCTATAGGCTATGTTTCTTTTATTGAAAAGGCTTTAAAATTTGGATACTGGGCTATCTTTTCAAGTTATATTATAGATAACAAGTCTCAACCAATGGTTTTAAAGCCAGTGTTATATCTATATAGGACTTTCTTTTATGCAGAAATACCGCTTGTTGTTACCCCCTTTCCAAGATTTTTCGTTATTAAAAAAATAAAAGATAAAAAAGATATAGAAGGAGAATTAATCTCTAATGATGCAATAAGAGACTTGATTTATTTTACACCTTTAAGGTCAGAAGAAAGTGGTCTTATGTTTATGAATTATTTTGACGTAGTTCCACTTACTCAAGACGAATTTGGAAAGTTATTATTTCAAACTAAATATGATTTAATTGCTTCTTTAAAAGAAGTTAACGTAGATGTAGATAGAGCTTTGGAATATTTTAAGAAAAATTATGAAAATGTAAAAAATATTATTAATAGTTAACTGCCTACCACCTGTAAGGTAGGAAATAGGGAGGTAGTTTTGATAAATGATAAAATAGCAATACCAGAAAATAGTGATGATCTTCTTGAAAAAGCAAAAAAAATTTTTGATTTTCTTGATGTAAATGAAACAACAAAAAATGATTACAAAATGAGAATTGAGGTTTTTATTAATTTTATAAAAGCATCTGGAATTAATAATGACTCTTTTTTGAACTTCAAAAAATTTCTAAGAGAAAAAGTTGATTGGTCTGTAAGCACAAAAAATAAATACCTTGCAACAGCAAGAGTTTTTTTGAAAGAATTACATAAAAGAGGCTACTTACCCGTTGATATTACTCAAAATATAAAAACATTTAATCAGGTGAAAAAGCATAAAAAAATAGGTTTGACGGAAGAAGAAGTTAAAAAAGTTTTAAATTTTATCAGAACTTTACCAGATTCCCAAAAAAATCTAAGACTTAAAACTATTTTCAGTCTCCTTATTTTTCAGGGATTAAGACAAATAGAAATAGCAAGATTGAAAATAAATGATATAGATTTTACTAATAAAATAATTTATGTTCAAGGAAAAGGGCAGGATGATACGGAACCAGTCCCAATCCATCCCGAAACTCTAAAATATTTAAAAAAATACTTACAAACAAACAAGATTGAAAATGGTTATATTTTTGTATGTAGAAGCAATAATCATAAAAACTATCCTTTAACAACAAGATCAATAAGGGGTTTTGTCAAAAGTGTTTTTAAATACTTAAACATAAATAAAACAACACATGGATTCAGACATTATTTTGTAACAAAACTTTTAAGAGAATATCAAGGGAATATAATTGAAGTGGCAAAATATACTCGACATAAAAGCCTTGAAATGCTACAGGTATATAACGACGATATAAGAAGATTTGATGATTTGCCACGATTTTATAAAAGTTTTAGTTCAATCTTATAAGAAAAAATTAGTAACTACTAATCCCATTTAGAATAGGGAGAAAAGGTATGGTGCAACAACTCCTTTTTGACGATTTTTTTTATCTTGTAACGGATGTAAACAAAAGTAAAACAATAAATTACTTGGAGAAAAAAGAAAAAGAAAAAGGAGAAGAATTTATAAGTTATCTAATCAAAAAACAACATATAGTTCCGTATACTATTTTTCAATGTCTAATTTATTATGAGTGTGATGAGTATTTAGAATATCTAAAATCTCTTTTTTTAAAGAAAGAATATGAACGACAACTTATAGATTTTCTAACCATTAGAAATACACAGGAAAATGATAATCCACTTGTTTTTTCTCTTATCGTTGGAAGTCAAAGAGTTTTTTATTTTTTTATTGAAGAGCTTGAAAAAAGAAAAATTATGTTAAATACAAATGATTTGGCTGTTTTTTCTACTTTTCCATTTCTTGTATATTCAGTTTTAATAAAAGGTTATTTTGAAGTGGAAAAAAATGATTATCTTAAAAAAATTTTTTATGAAAATGCTTTTTCAGAAACAAAAAATACAGACTATTTTCTCTTTAATCTCTTTACAAGAGATGATGATAAGATTGAATTTATATACGAATTATATTTAAAAGCCAATAGAGTAAAAGACTTCTTTAAATATTCAATTTTCGGGATTGATTTTTCCTACGGTTGTAATGAAAAAGCCCTAATTAAGATGTTAACTGAAAGATTTAACAAAATTGTTCTAAAAGATGATCTTGAATTTTACTATTCAGTTTTAGTTTTATTATTTTCAAGAAAGCAAACTAATATATTACTTGAAAGTTTTAAGATAAATCAAACTTTAGTTGATTTTGATTTAGTCAGACTTATCTGTTCCACGCTTGAAAATGAAGATTTTGTTATAGAAAATGAAGAAATAAATGATATGGTTAACTTTTTTTCTTATCTTGCTGAAAATGAGGAATATCAATCTGTATTAATAACAACATTGAATAAGCTTGGTAAAGAATACGATAAAATAAAAATAAACGAAGACAAAATACAAGAAGAAATATTAAGAAATAAGTTAAATGTGCTTTCAAAAGTTTTACTTAATTAATTTTTACAAGAAGTCTCCACCTTCTATTAAGGTGGGGTTGTTCACCTTAATTAGCTGGCTTATTAAAAGCCATTGTTGCTACTTTTACTTTCATCTAGCTGAATGCTCCTGTGCATTATTTTGATTAGGAGAAAAGTAGTGATAAACACAAAAAAGTTAACTATTTCAAAAGAAGCAATTAGAAGAGACTGTAGAAAAGTTTATGAGTATTATAAGGAAATTTATAATTTGTTTTATAGAAAATATAAAATCAACCCTTTTATTTTTAGTTTTTCAAATGAAATGAAAGAAACTTTTTTGAGAAAGAATAATTTCTTCAGCTTTAATTATTTAATTGAAATTAAAAAGCTAAAAAGAGATTTAGAAGATTCTACTTTAAGAGCAAATAGAGAGTTATTAGAAACAGAAACCTTGTTTTTCTTAAAGTTACTTGAAAATAAAGTTAATAGTTCAAACAACAGTCTACAAAATAAGATTAATAGAAATTATCTTCAAGAATTTACTTTTTTTTATAATTTTCTCCTCACTTGTTTGAATACGAGAGAAGATAAATGGATTTACTCTGAAACAAGAAAATTTATTGAGGATAAAGTTCCAAATTCCAAACATCACCTATATACTACTATAAGTGAGGATGTCTGAAACTCTGCGTGGCTAAAGCCAGCAGGTTCTTATAATATAAGTGTCAAGTATTTAACTTAATTTTTGCAAGAAGTCTCCACCTTCTATTAAGGTGGAGTAGTTCACAAAGCCTTCATCCCATGACTAATGTCATGTCTTTCGGCTAAGTTCTGTGTTATTGTTTTCTGTTTATTTTCAATTGATTTTATTAAGGAATCAAACATTTGAGCACATTTATGCATGTCCTTTTCTTTTAACAATTCCTTTATATCTTCAATAACTTGAAGATTTTTTTGAATTAAGCTTTCATAGGTTCGACTATCAATTATATTTTTTTTCTCTTTGATACTGTTAAAGACATTATTAATAGCTTTTACTACATTTTCTAATGATTCTGGTTTATCTTCTTTTATAATTTTCACTAAAAACATAGCTGTTTTACTCCTTTCCATTTTTTCCCTCTCTTGTTATTGTATTATAATTGTAAAGCAAATCTATTTTTGTTTCTGAATTTTGTGAAAATTTTTTCAAAAATTCTGAAAACTCACTTAAATCATGTTTTTTCTTTTGTTCAATGGTTTCAATGGTTTTTTCAACTGTAGACCCTTCTGGAACTGATATTCTTCCAACCTCTTCTATCTTTGAACTGAACAGGTCTGTTAAGCTTATGTTCTTTTTTAGTTTCTTACAATTTTCAATGAAAGCCTGTTTATTATCTGTAAAAACAGATAGGTCTGACTTTCCCCTGGATAAAGCTACATAAATTTCATTAAAAGAGTATAAGTTTCTTTTAAAATTAAAAATAGGAATAACATAATCAAAAGTTGCACCCTGACTTTTCATTGTTGTTATTGCATATGCGTAATCAAAAAAATTATAGTCTAATGTTTCCGATATCTTTATCTTTTTAACTTCTTTTGTTATCTTTGATTCAACTTCAAGTTCTCCTGTTTTTGTATCATAACTTTTTATAATAGCTATTTCTCCATTTGTGAGGTTTTTCTTTTTGTCATTACTTAAAAAAACAATTCTTTCCCCTATAAAAAATTCTTTTTCTTCCCCCTCAAAAATTGTAATATCTTTAAAATTTATTATATTATTTTTATCAACTTCAATGCTGTGTGAAAAGTTTTTATCTTTATCATATATATCTATTTTTAATTTTATTCCTGCACTTTTAACATATCCTATACTTCCTGCTCTGATACCAAAATATTTAATCCCAGAATTAAATTTTATCTTGTCTCCAGCCTTATAGTTTTCTAAGTTAAAATACTCAATTTTATTATCAAAATTTTTTTCTCTATCATAAACTTTTACCACAAAACTTTGTTTGTTTTCTCTAAACATGCTATGTAAAGTCCTATTTATCATATCCCTTTCTATTTTTGTTTGGACAAGAATTGCACTCTCCTTTTCGGCTCTATGGTTAATCATATACTTACTTACGGCCTCATGATATAATCTCCAGTCAAATTTCATAATTGCTTCAGATTTTGAAATGAAATAATTTTCCCCTTTCTGCTCCAACTCTTTTTCTTTTTCTCTTTCTGGTAAATCAATTTCATAAAAAAACTGACTATATTTATTTGTTAAGTCTTTTATATTTTCGCTGTATACAAGTTCTCTTACCAGTTCACTATATGTATCTCTTTTTTGTCTTATGTTATTTTTTAAGTGTTCATCAATATTAAAATAATGTGCATAATCCGTTAAAAAAGATCCTTTGTCTATTGGTGGAAACTGTTTGATATCGCCAATTAAAATAATTTTTACATTATTAGATTTTTTAATTTTTTCAATTATATTATAAAGCTGTGGTAATGAAATCATTGAGGCTTCATCAATAATTATTAACGAGTTATCCAGATTTGTAAATTTCTTTGTCTTTAAGAATCTCTCAATGGTATCTGCTTGTATTCCTACCTTTTGCATTTGTTCTACAGCTACTCTTGTATGT
>Ga0308411_10000966_pt1 | contig 19396 bp, 14 predicted proteins | sample HotsprottomLayer_2_FD_203530 | JGI IMG/M metagenome (GOLD analysis project Ga0308411, IMG submission 203530) | Hot spring phototrophic mat microbial communities from Octopus Spring, Yellowstone National Park, Wyoming, United States -... | ecosystem: Environmental > Aquatic > Thermal springs >...
CACGCATCACTTCCTGGCCATCGCCAAGTTACGAGCCGCCCGACGACTGTGGTCGCGCATCGTGGAAGCCTGCGGTGGCTCGCGAACCGCAGCGGCCATGCGCCTACACTCCCGCACCAGCAAACGCGTGCTGACCCACCGCGATCCTTACGTCAATCTGCTCCGCAACACGACCGGATGCTTCGCCGCGGGATTGGGCGGTGCCCAGGCCATCACCTCGGAGCCATTCGACTCAGTCATCAACATACCAGACACCTTTAGCCGACGAATTGCCCGCAACACCGTGTTGATTCTTCAAGAGGAAGCCCATCTGCATCGCGTTCTCGATCCGGCGGGCGGTTCGTGGTATCTCGACTGGTTGACCGAACAACTTGCCGACAAGGCCTGGACGATCTTTCAGCAAGTGGAACGGCAAGGAGGCATGCTAGCCGCCATCCTCAACGGCTGGGTGGCCGAGCAGATCGAGTCGGCGTTTGCGCCTCGGGCCAAGAATTTGGCCCGTCGCAAGGAAGGAATCACTGGAGTCAGCGAATTCCCCAACGTGGCCGAATCACCGGTGCAGCGGCCTCGACCAGATCGTTCCGTCTTGCGTCAAAGGGCGGTACAACGCCTCCAGGCGAACCGGCCGTCTTCGGCTTTGAAGTTGCATCAGACGGAGCGGATGGCCGATGCCATCGCGGCGGCAAGCAATGGAGCATCCATCGGCCAACTGGCTCGCGCTCTGGGATTCCACAGCGATGGCATCACCTTACCGCCTCTGACTCCGCACCCTTTTGCCGAGCCCTTCGAGGAACTCCGCGATGCTAGCGATGCCTGGCAAGCGAAAACCGGCAAGCGACCGCAAGTGTTCCTGGCCAACATGGGATCGGCAGCCCACTACACGGCTCGGGCCACCTACTCCAAGAACTTTTTCGAGGCCGGAGGCTTCGAGGTGATTGGGCAGGAAGCCTTCAAGGAAGCCGACAAGGCCGCCGAGGCTTTTCGCAAAAGTGGAGCTAACATCGCGGTGATCTGTTCTTCCGACAAACTCTATCCGGATATAGTGCCTCAACTCGCGGCCAAACTCAAGGCGGCCGGCGCGCGAAGCGTGGTACTAGCCGGTAATCCCGGCCCCAACGAGGCCGCCTGGCGTGCTGCTGGAGTGGATCGTTTTATCTTCATCAAATGCGACGTGCTGGGCACCTTGCGTGAGATGCTTCGGGAAGAGGGAGTGCTGGCATCATGACCACGATTCCTAACTTTGCTGACGTGCCCCTGCGAACGGGTGCTACTGCTACGCCTTCGCTCGCCGACTGGCAGGCACTAGCTGGCGAGGTGGCCAATCTGGTCTGGAAGACCCCCGAACACATCCCGGTCAAGCCCCTCTACACCGCAGCGGATCTGCAAGGCATCGAACACCTCGAGTCCATGCCGGGCTTGCCGCCCTTTCTGCGCGGGCCGTATGCCACCATGTATGTGTTGCGGCCGTGGACTGTCCGCCAGTACGCCGGCTTCTCGACGGCCAAGGACTCCAACGCTTTCTACCGCCGCAATCTCGCTGCCGGCCAGATGGGCTTGAGCATCGCCTTCGATCTGGCGACGCATCGCGGCTATGACTCCGATCACCCGCGTGTGGCCGGTGATGTCGGCATGGCCGGTGTCGCCATCGACAGCATCCTCGACATGCGTGTGTTGTTCGAGGGCATCCCTCTGGACAAAATGAGCGTGTCTATGACCATGAACGGAGCCGTGCTGCCCATTATGGCTCTATACATCGTCGCAGCCGAGGAACAGGGAGTCAAGCCGGAGCAGTTGTCGGGAACCATTCAGAACGACATCCTCAAGGAGTTCATGGTTCGTAACACCTACATCTACCCTCCTGAACCGAGCATTCGCATCATCGCCGACATCTTCGCCTACACCAGCCAGCGAATGCCCAAGTTCAACAGCATCTCGATCAGCGGCTATCACATGCAAGAAGCCGGCGCGACGGCGGATCTGGAACTGGCTTACACGCTGGCGGACGGCCTGGAATATGTCCGCACCGGCATCAAGGCCGGCCTGGATGTCGATGCCTTCTGCCCGCGGCTGTCGTTCTTCTGGGCCATCGGCATGAATTACTTCATGGAGATCGCCAAGCTCCGCGCCGCCCGCATGCTCTGGGCCAAGCTCATCAAGCAATTCCAGCCGAAAAATCCCAAGAGCATGTCGTTGCGAACGCACAGCCAGACCAGCGGCTGGAGTCTGACGGCCCAGGATGTCTACAACAACGTCATCCGCACCTGTCTGGAAGCGATGGCTGCGGCCCACGGCCACACGCAGTCGCTGCACACCAATGCGCTGGACGAGGCTCTGGCTCTGCCGACCGACTTCTCGGCACGCATCGCTCGCAACACGCAACTGTTCTTGCAGCAGGAAACCGACACCGTCAATGTGGTTGATCCCTGGGGCGGCAGTTTCTATCTGGAGCGGCTGACTCACGAACTGGCTCTCAAAGCCTGGGAACACCTCCGTGAGGTAGAAGAACTCGGTGGCATGACGCGAGCCATCCAGGCGGGCATTCCCAAGATGCGCATCGAAGAAGCCGCAGCTCGCACTCAGGCACGTATTGACTCGGGGCAGCAGACCGTCATTGGGGTGAACAAATATCGGCCCTCGTCCCCGGAAAAGATCGATGTGCTGAAGGTGGACAACACCGCGGTTCGCGAGGCGCAGATTGCCAGTCTGCAAAAGCTGCGTGCCGAACGCGACAACGCACGCGTTCAGGCCGCCTTGGACGCATTGACGGTAGCAGCAAAAGAAGGCACGGGCAATCTGCTGGAATTGGCCGTAGATGCCGCCCGCGCTTGCGCCACGGTGGGCGAGATCAGTCTGGCTCTAGAAAAGGTCTTTGGCCGCTATGAGGCTCCTGTGCGGGTGGTTCGCGGCGTGTATGCGGCTGAGGCTGGGCTAGGCGACACGGCGGCTAAGGTGCTGAAACTGGTCGAACAGTTCGAGAAGGCCGAGGGCCGACGACCACGCATTCTGGTTGCCAAAATGGGCCAGGACGGTCACGATCGTGGCCAGAAGGTGATCGCAACGGCCTTTGCCGATCTCGGCTTCGATGTGGACGTTGGGCCGCTGTTCCAGACTCCGGCAGAAACCGCCCGTCAGGCGGTGGAAAACGATGTCCACATTGTCGGCGTCTCGTCGCTGGCAGCCGGTCACTTGACACTCATTCCGCAACTGCGCGACGAATTGAAAAAGCTCGGTCGCGACGACATCATGATTGTCGTTGGAGGAGTCATTCCCCCGCAGGACTACCCTGCCCTGTTCGAGGCAGGAGCAGCGGCTGTCTTTGGGCCGGGTACAGTCATCAGCGATGCGGCTATCAAGCTGTTGCGAACGCTGGCCGACCGCCTGGGATTGACACTGGAAGAACCGACCCAGCTAGCACCTGGCACCGTGGCCGTGGGGTAGGTCGTGTTTTCGGAATTCAATCCCAACCCAACTGGGCCACGTCGTCGTGAACTATCGCTGCCGGAACTGGTAGCCGGTATCCGCTCTGCGGACATACCGACTCTAGCGCGGGCCGTCACCATCATCGAGTCATCCAACCCGCGTCATCTGCAGATGGCAGAGGAACTGCTCATCCGTCTGCTGCCGTTCACGGGCGGCTCGGTACGGGTGGGCATCACGGGAGTGCCCGGTGCGGGCAAGAGTACCTTCATCGAAGCACTGGGAATGTATCTGATCGGCCTGGGCCGACGAGTGGCGGTGCTGGCCATCGATCCGTCGAGCGGTTTAACGGGCGGCAGCATCCTGGGCGACAAGACCCGCATGCCGCGGTTGGCGGCCGCTCCAGGGGCGTACATTCGCCCTTCGCCTTCGGCCGGCACCCTAGGCGGTGTGGCTCGTAAGACCCGCGAAAGCTTGCTGCTGTGTGAAGCGGCCGGCTTTGATGTGGTGCTGGTCGAAACGGTTGGCGTCGGCCAGTCCGAAACCGTCGTTGCCGACATGACCGACTGTTTCCTTGGCCTGATGCTCCCGGGAGCCGGCGACGAGTTGCAGGGGATCAAGCGCGGCCTGCTGGAACTGGTGGACGTGATCGCCGTCAACAAGGCCGATGGCCCCCTGCGAACGCTGGCTGAGATCGCGGCTCGGCAGTATCAAAATGCCCTACGATCCCTGGCAGGCCGACACACCGAACCACCGACCGTGTTGACGTGCAGTGCTTTAGAAGGACGCAACATCGACGCGGTCTGGCGTGCTATTGACGATCGACAGCAAACACTGATCCAGAGGGGCGAACTGGCTGAGCTACGTCGGCGTCAGAACTTGCGTTGGTTGTGGTCGCTGGTCGATGACCAGTTGCGACAGGCCGTCCAGAACCATCCCCGAGTGCAACAAATACGGGGGGAACTCGAACAGCAAGTACTGACCGGCCAACTCCCGGCAAGCGCGGCAGCACGACGCATTTTGGAAGCGTTCCGCAGTTCGTGAAAAGAACTCTGTCAGCGAGCCACCCCGCGTCAGCGGGTGGAGTAAGAAACCTCCACCCGCTGACGCGGGGTGGCTCGCTAGCACTAGCTCACGATCCGACGTTGCGCACAACCAGCATGATCTGGATTGTGCCGGGCTGCGGCGGACGACGGCTGTCGAGGAACCGCTTGAGTTCGGCTGGGTTGCCGCGAGGTAGGCCAAGCGGTGCTACATAAGCACAATTGCCCGTGTGAGTGCCCGGACGAGGGACTCCCTTGCCATCGAGCGCATTGGTGACCTGCTGCGTGGTGATGTCGCTCAGGGGACGACGAATGTCCACACCCTCCGTGACCGGGATCGCCGGGGCGGGACGAACCTGGATGGGATCGAGTCCAATCAGGTAACGCAGTTCCCGGCGATCCCAGAGCGACGCCAGCTTCACGAGGAGTGTGCCTTCAAAACGCGGCTCTGGCTTGCGATCCGCAGAGCCGACGGCTTGCAATACAGCGATGACATCCGTTGGTTTGAGATTCTCGACAAAGACAGCAAAGTCCGTTCGCCAGGTAGGACGAGCTAATCGGGCCGCAGCGAGTGGATGCAGAATGGGTTGGATCTTGATCTGAGCCAGGGCAGCCCGAAGCCGTTCGAGGCCACCTGCGGCATCATGGGCCAGAAGTTCGATGCGGAAAGCAGTGCCCTGACGCAGACGGTTGCCGAGTTGCTCCACGGCAGATCGATCGAGTTGATGCAGCCGCAGGATAGTGGGCAAATCCACCTCGACACGTTCCAGAGCGGCGGGTTTTTCGCGATCTCCAGAGGTCAGAACTGGCCCCTGAACCTCCTCTAGAGGCATAGGCAGAAGCTCCGGCAACCGGGCATCTTCATCGAGGGACTCCTCGAGATTGACCTGGGAGGGAACCGGGGCCGACTGCGGAGTGTTTTGGGCGATGATGCTATTGGGCTGCCGGGCGGGACGCGCCAGCGGCAGCGAGGGACGGACGGAAGACGCGGAGGGATGCTCAGGAGCGACCTGGGCCAACCGATGGGGCGTAGCGGTTTCGTCGCTCTCGAAAGGCGTGTGCAGGAAGAAGGAAACCAGTCCAACCAGAAACAGCATGGCCGCTGCTGCCGCCAGACTGATCCAGGGATTCAGAGGAACACGGCGACGTGGAGCAGGAAATCGCAATGTCGGAGACTTGGGTTGCTGACGAGCCAGTGCTGTTTGAACACGTTGGCGAAGATCAATGGGGATCGGTAAGCGAGGCAGTTGCCGTAACGCCTGAGCGTCAGCTTGCAGGCGAGCCAAAAGTTCGCGAGCTTCCGGGTTGCTTCGAAGCAAACGATCGGCACGACGACGATCTCGGGCCGATAGCTCGCCATCGACATATCCGGTCAACAGTTCCAACTCGCTCGCCGCCAGCATGATCCCATCCCTCACAAATCGCGCCGCTCACGTCTCGTCTTGTTCGAGCAACTCGCGTAATTCCAGTCGCGCTCGATGGAGTCGGCTGCGGATGGTGCCCACCGGGACACCCAAAATTTCGGCCATCTGCTCGTACCTCTGGCCTTCCAGTTCCTTCATGACCAGAACCGCTCGATGTTCTGGTGACAGACGCATCAACGCACGCTGAAGCATTTGCTCTTGCTCGGCCTGCTCCAGAGCATGGCCGGGACGGCTGAATTCCGACGGATCGGAGGGTTCGAGTATCAGCTCTCCCAACCGATCGACAATCCGAGCCAGAACCCGCTTCTTGCGTTTGTGGCTGATCGCCGTATTGACCGCGATACGGTACAACCAAGTGAAAAACTGCGCATCGCCCTTGAACGAATCCAGCGACTGATACGCATTGAGGAAGGCATCCTGAATCACATCCAGAGCGTCTTCCGAGTTATCCACCAGGCGGAGAATCGTGTTGTACAGACGATCTTGATAGCGGTAAACCAGTTCTCCGAAGGCCGTCGAATCCCCTTTCAGGCAGGCCGCGATCAACTCTCGGTCGTCTGTCTTCACGATCAACAACCCTTAGACGCATGCTGCCAGGGACAAGTTCCCAAATGGAAGTGGCGCGGAAAAAATTCCTGTTCCATGATGCCAGACTACCACGAGACTGTCAAAGGAAGTGTGATCTTCTCAGGACAGGCAAATTCGGGATTTTGGGCATTCTGCTTCGCCAGAAATGGCTGAGAACGACCTTAAGGGTTGCTGGGCAAGTGCAAATCGGCGAAACCCCAAGGTTTGTTCTGGCCCCTTGAAGCCCCTCGACCGTCTACCTATATCGTCACAAGGATTTCCCTCGCTATTCAGGAGGTCGTCGCGATGCGCTGGCTTGGATCCTTGCTACTACTGCCCAGCCTGTTCGTGCTGCTGGCCGCACAACCGGTTCTTACTTTTCCTCCTCCCAAGGTCAACGAACCCGACGCGGAAACGCTCAAACTCCTCGAGCAACGCACCGAGCAGCTCGCTGGAGAGATCGCTGCCCTTCGCAAGAAGGGAATCGTGGACACGCTGCTGTGTGATGCCGAGGTCGTCGTTAAGGCGATCCGCTATCTGATGCAGCATAAGGAATACTACGGCAACAGTGCCAAGGAAGCCCTGGCTGTCCTCGACGAGGGCTTGCTGCGTTCCAGCCAGTTCGGCCGGGGTGAGATGCCTTGGCTGGATCAGTTTGGCTCGACCGTGATTCGCGGCTACCGTTCTCGACTGGACGGATCGATCCAGCCTTATGCAGTGACCTATCCGGCCAACTACATCGCCAAGGGGTCGCAAGCCTGGCGCGTCGATGTGGTGTTGCATGGTCGAGATCCCGGTCTAAACGAGGTGCGTTTCTTGTACCGCCACTTGAAGGCCAAACCGGCTCCCGAGGATCTGAACCACGTTCGCATCGACATTTATGGTCGCGGCAACAACGCCTATCGCTGGGCTGGCGAAGTGGATGTGCAAGAGGCACTCGAAAACTTCCTCGCGGTCGAGACAGGTCGAGGACGGGCTGCCGCCCTCGATCCGCGTCGCGTGGTGTTGCGTGGCTTCTCGATGGGCGGAGCCGGCACTTGGCACATCGGCCTGCATCGACCGGATCAATTCGTCGTTCTCGGCCCCGGCGCGGGCTTTACCACCACAGTAGGTTATCTCAAGGGTGCCGAGGATCTTCCTGAATACCAGAAGAAGACACTCCGCATCTATGATGCTGTCGAGTATGCCGAGAATATCTTCAATGTGCCCGTAGTCGCCTACTCCGGGGAGAAAGATCCCCAGATCCTCGCGGCACGGGCCATCGAATCGCGACTCAAGCCGTTGGGACTGCTCAAACACCTGACGCATCTGGTGGCTCCCGACCTGGGCCACACTTTCCCACCCGAGTGGCAGAAAAAAGCCGAGGCAGAGTACGCTCGTCATGTTCTCGTCGGTCGGCCGCTGTTCCCCAGCAAAATTCGATTCGTGACTCACACGCTCAAGTATCCCTCGTGCAACTGGGTCGAATTGATGGGGCTGGATGCGCACTACGAACTAGCACGCGTCGAGGCGGAACGCAACGACGAAGGAGTCAAGTTGCAGACTCGCAACGTGCGGTTGTTGCGGATTGGAGTGCTGGGTGGCTCGCCCGACAAGGGATCACGCGAGACAATCCGTCTACAGATCGACGGACAAACACTGGATCGGGTTCGTCCCTACGAGGCTCTCACGGGCGAGCAATCGGTCTTTCTGGAAAAACGAGGGGGCAAGTGGTACACGGCTCAGCCGGAGCGACTGCTGGTCGATCGCCTGCGCATACCACAAAAAATCGCTGGCTTGCAAGGGCCGATTGATGATGCCTTCATGACCCCGTTCGTGTGCGTTCGCGGCACAGGCAAGCCTTGGCACGAGGCGACCGAAAAGTATGCCCAGGCCAATCTGGCTCGTTTCCAGGCTGAATGGTCGAAGTTCTTCCGCGGCGAACTGCCGATCAAGAACGATACCGACATCACCCCGGAAGACATCGCGACCAGAAACCTGATTCTCTTTGGCGATCCGTCGAGCAACAGTCTGATCGCCGAGGTACTGCTGCGTCTGCCTTTAGAGTGGTCGGCTCGCGAGATCCGCATGGCAGGCACCACCTACGATGCCTCGCGCCATGTCCCAGTGCTGATTTATCCCAGTCCGCTCAATGCTGGGCGTTATGTAGTACTCAACAGTGGTCACACCTTCCGGGGCAAGGACTTCGAGGGCACCAATGCTCTGCTGTATCCGCGTCTGGGAGATCACGCCATTCTGGAACTCAAGGGCGATCCGGCAGATCCCCTGGCAGTTGACACCAAGAGTGCCGGCTTGTTTGATGAGTTCTGGAAGGTGCCCGAACGCCGCTGAGTCGTCTCCATCCAGGCCAGGGTGAGAAGGCCGCATGCAGTGCCCAAAGTGTCAGCAAGGGCTCGATGAGAACGTCCGTCACTGTCCCCACGACGGCACACCACTCATCGAAGCCACTTACGCCGAGGCAACGCCCACAGAGAATCGCAAGTCCCCTTCTCGCCACCTGGATCAGCCTGTTGTCGTTGGCAAACGCTACCGTCTCGATGAACTCCGAGGCGGTGGCAGCTTGGCCAAAGGTCTATCGCGTGTTCGACCTGCACCTCGAAGGCGTGGTGGCCATCCAACTCATCAAGCCCGATCTTCGCAACGATCCGGAGTTGGACGCTCGTTTCCAGGGTGAGGCATGGCACTGTGACCTCAGAGACTCTGCCTCGGGGCGGCAAGGCATTAGTCTACACCTATGCGTCCCTCGAACTGGCTTTTGAGACGAATGCAGATACCGCCTCTGCTATTGCTCTGTTACTGCTGCGTTCCTCATGAAGCGACTGCACGGTTCCATCTTTTGCCACTGCTGGTTATCCTGGAACAATTGGCTGGCACGGTAGTTACTGCGGCAACTGGGATATGATGAAGACATCGGCTGGGCGGCTCGACTCGATATGTTCGACCGAGTGCCCCAGTTACGGGGCCATCCTCCCCGACTGGAGTAAGTGTTCCACCTGTTCTGATTGGGCCAAATCATGGAAATGGACAAGCTGGTCTCCCTGTGCAAGCGGCGTGGGTTTCTGTTTCAGTCGAGCGAAATCTACGGTGGGTTGAACGGCTTCTGGGACTATGGCCCAATGGGGGTCGAACTCAAGCGTAACGTCAAGGAATCATGGTGGCGTGACATGATCACCAGCCATGATGATCTGAACGTCCTACCCGGCGCGCCCGATGTCTTCCAAATGGTCGGGCTGGACTGTTCGATCATCATGCACCCGCAGGTGTGGAAATGTTCGGGCCACTACGATCTGTTCCACGACTTCATGGTGGACTGCAAGGAGACCAAGAAACGCTATCGCCACGATCAACTCGTGGGCCGTTGGATCACCGCTAAAGGCAAAAAAGTCTTCGTGACGGTGTTGCCGGAGACGGATCATCCCGAGAAAGAGATCGAGGCACGGGCCATGAAGTTCTTCGGCTTGCGGGCCAAACAGGCCGATCAACTCGAAGTTGACGGCCCGGTTATCCCCTTGCCACAGATCAAGGATCACGAACTGGTGCTAGGGCCGGATGCCAAGACCCCAGGAACCCTGACCCCACCACGCGAATTCAACCTGATGTTCAAGACCATCGTCGGAGCGATGGGAGGCGAGGAGGATACCACCTTTTTGCGACCGGAAACGGCGCAGGGAATCTTCGTCAACTTCAAGAATGTAGTGGACTCTAGCCGAGTCCGGGTGCCTTTCGGGATCGGCCAGATCGGCAAGAGTTTCCGCAACGAGATCACCCCACGCAACTTCACATTCCGATCGCGTGAATTCGAGCAAATGGAGATCGAGTTTTTCTGCCATCCCAGCGAGTCGGCTCAATGGTATCGCTACTGGCGCGATCGTCGATACAACTGGTATCTGAGCCTGGGTCTGTCGCACGACAAACTGCGTCTGCGCGAACACGAGGCGGCCGAGTTGGCGCACTACTCGTGTGGCACGGCCGACATCGAATACGCCTTCCCGTTCTTGCCACCGGGCGAGTTTGGCGAACTAGAAGGGGTGGCTCACCGCGCCGACTTCGATCTGCGTAGCCACATGGAAGGCAAACTGGTCAAACAGGGTGGCGAACTAGTCGTGGAAACTGGCCCCGATGGCAAACCGAAGTATCGCGGCAGCGGCAAAGATCTGCGGTTCTTCGATGACGTAAAGAAGGAGAAATACCTCCCTCACGTCATCGAGCCGTCTGCTGGTGCCGATCGTGCCACCTTAGCGTTTTTGTGTGCCGCCTATCGCGAAGATACCGCGCCGGACGAACACGGCAAACCACAGGAACGCGTCTACCTCGCTCTGCATCCCCGACTGGCACCGATCAAAGCCGCCATTTTGCCCCTGGTCAACAAAGACGGCATGCCGGAACTCGCTCAGAAACTGTATCTACGGCTCAAGCGCGAGTTCAACGTCTTCTACGACGACGGCGGCGCGGTCGGTCGTCGCTACCGTCGCATGGACGAGGTTGGTACGCCCTTCTGCTTTACCATCGACGGCCAGTCGTTGCAGGATTACACCGTGACCATTCGCGATCGTGATACGCTCCAGCAGCGACGATTGCATCTAGACACTGTCGCGGACGAACTGCGTCGCTTGTTGCAGCCAACGGAGGGTTGAGGAAGATCGCTTTCTGACGGAGTTTTCCAGCCCCTCCGGTTGCTGACGCTCCTAGCTCCTCACTATAGTTTCACCGACTCTCACCGTGATCCGCGTGGTTCCACCAACGTCGCCGGTGGAATCCCTTGCGCTTCGAGAAACGGCTTTCGGGGATCGATTCCTAAAGAGTGGGCATCGGGTTGCAGCAAGTCCCAGGCATCCTGCGGGCCGTTAAGCGGACGAGGCGGCAAGAGCCGTTGTGGCGCAAGCCCTGGGGTAGCCGGATCAGGGCCGGGCAACACCTGGACAACCGGCACACTCAACGCCACGTTCCCTAGTTCTTGCGCGATCAATCGCAGCGTACGCGGATCGGCCACGGTGCCGTAGTGCCAAACATCACCGTACCGATAGTTCTCTCCCTCCTCAATCGCTTTGTCCTCGGGCCTCTTGCTGGACAGTATGTTGATAAGGCGGCCGACATTGTGGGGGCGATGCAACGGTCGTCCGCTGAACTCGAAGCCGTCGATATAGATGGCCAAGGGAATAGGAATGTGATGCACCGCAAGCGTACAGGCGAGATCGCGAATCATGTTGGCCCCATAGCTGAAGCCGATCAGCACGATGCGCGCCTCAGCATCCTCCTGAACGATCCGACGAATCTCTTCCTCAAAGGCGAAGGTGTGGAACGGCATGCCATAATAGGTTTTGATGAACCCCAGCGACCGGATGTAGTCGTGGGTGCCGGAGAGATTGGCCATGTCGAACGGATCGACACCGTGAACAAAGAAGACATACACGCGATTCTTGCAGGGCTGGGGAGTCTGGGTGGTTTCGAGAACCTCCTCAACGGGCAAGGGCGAGACGGGATGGAGAAACTGCATGCAGCCATTGCAGGCAAAAGCTAGCAACAGCAGCAAAGCCCCGCCACGAAGTCGATCTTGCGCCATGTGCCTGTCCTCGCCAAAAAATCCAGAATAACCCGACGACGTGATTTTTTCCCTTCTTTCTCATCGACCTGGAACCGCGTCGTTCTCGACATTTCCCGCAAATTCCTCTTACTTACGCTGGGCCAGGGCGTGCCCACCTCTGTGGGCATACCTTAACAGGAGCAAGTGTGAACTTCGCCTGGAATTCGTGGCAATTTGCGCCTGCCCTCGACAGGCCCGCCGGCTGATTGCCTACTTCCGTGGGCACATCCAGGTATCGTTTTCAGGTTGACAGTAATCCCGGTCATAGGTATGCCCGTGTCGTGGAAGTCCTAATGCCCTGATCCGACCTGTCCAGTGAGATCGGCGTGATGATACACAGACGACACTGGCTCATAGCTGGCATGACCTGTCTCCTTGCTGGCTGCCTGCTGCACAATTCCAAAAACACCAGCCAGACCTCGGGAGTTCTCGAGTCGCCACAATCTACCAGTCCGCTGCTGACCGAATCGGAGATCAAGGCAGCCCCCCAGCCTCCTAGCGATCCTCTCTCTCCGTTGTCGGATTATGGCCCACGTTGCGTTTCGCTTCGTCGAGAGACCTTAGCAAAGGCGACGGATGAGTCGCCGCAACGAGTAAAACTGCAGATGGGTACGCGACCAGCGGCAACGGAATCGGCCAGCCCGAAGGACTCTGCGGCAACCTCCCAGACTGCCTCGGAACCGATTCTGCCTCCGACCACCAAGGAAGCCCCTCTGTTGACCGCCTTTCGCCATGTGATTGAAAAAGATCCCGAAAAAGCGCAACAACTCCTTGAGCAAACTGGCAAGGGTGACCGTGAACTATTGCTCGGATTGGTGCAGCTGACAGCCGAACTGAGCCAGCACGATCTAGATGAAATCGCTCCCGAGCAAGTTGGGCAGATCCTAGAGCAGTTGCGGCAACTCAGCCAGCACTTGCAGAAACGCGCTCCTTTACAAGTAGCGCGAGTCTGTTTGTGCCGACGCATCGATGGGTTTGGACAGTACGAACTGATGCCAGAAGACCACGTCTTCCAGGCCGGCATTGATCAGGATGTCGGCGATCGAATTCAGGTCTATGCGGAGGTCAAACACCACTCCAGTCGGATGAATCAAGGATTATACGAAACCGTACTGGCCAGCACGTTGGAGATCTACAACGAACAGCGTCAAAAAGTAGTCACTCTCGACGTTGGAGAGTGTGTAGATCGTAGTCAGACCCCTCGACAAGATTACTTCCTCAACTATCAGTTCCACGTTCCTGCTAAACTGCCGCCTGGTCTGTACACGCTCTGGGTGCAAATTCAGGACAAAACTCTGCCGGAGAACGAAGCGACAGGTAAACGAATCGCGCGACGCTCTGTTGACTTTCGCGTCGGTAGTCCGCAGCCCAGATCGGCAGCTACTAACGCCGAGTCAGCCACCAAGTAAGGGCGACACCGATCACAGTGCTAGTGAGAATCAGCAAGGCCACTCGCAGCAGGGAAGCGATGGGGACTCCGGATGAACTGGTAGTAACCATCGGCGGAGGAGCTGGCTCGACTTGCTGAAGGAGTCGGGGTGGAGTAGGTCGTTTGTGGGCCGTCCCCGTTGGAGTTTGGCTGTTGAGATTTTGTGGAGTTGCCTGTTCGTTGACACTGGGCAAGCGCGACAAAATCGCCACACGACCACTTGATTTGGGACGAGGCAATGGCGTAGCTGAGACGGCTCGGATTACCGGAGCGTTACTACGACTGTCTCTGTTAGCACTGGGAACAGGAGGATTGACCGTAGTCGCTGCGGCACTAGCTGGACTCAACTGCGGCATCTCGGCCTGTGGTGGAGGCGGTAGCGACTCATCAAACCAGGGGGCCAGAGCCTCTACCACTTCCAGCGGTGTCTGATACCGCTGCTGGGGATTCTTGGCAATCATGCGGGTCAGGACAGCGGCCAGTTCCGCAGGAACGTCGGGGCGCAATTCTTGTACGGATGTTGGTTGACGCACTTGGTGCCAGATCAGTTTCTGAGCGATTTTGCCGGGGCCGAACAAGGTCTGTCCAGTAAGTAAGAAGTAGAACGTCGCGCCTAGACTGTAGATATCCGTTCGGATGTCCACTTCATGGCTGTTGAGGGCCTGTTCGGGAGAGACGTAGTCCGCTGTGCCCAAGACATTCTTGTCGTCGTACTTCAGGGTTAGTTGATCCGTGTTATCGTGGTAAAATCGCGCGAGTCCCAGGTCGAGAACGCGGATGGTGCCGTTGCGCTCCAGGAGGATGTTGGCGGGTTTGATGTCTCGGTGGACTAGCCCAACTTCGTAGGCATGTTGAAGCCCTTTGGCAGCCTGACAGATGTAGTTAACGGCGCGTTGGATCGACAAGGGGCCAAACCGCGTCACAATGTCTTGCAGACTGGAGCCATCGACATAGTCCATGACTAGAAAATGCAAGCCGCCTTCCGCGTCGATGTCGTGTGCTCGAACGAGATTGGGGTGATCGAGAATGCCGGAGGCTCGGGCCTCACGATAGAAGCGTTGCAAGGCGGCGGGATTGTCGGCCTGGGAGTTGGGTAATACCTTGATAGCCACCTTGCGACCGACCAGGACGTGTTCGCACAGATAGACCGTCCCCATGCCGCCCGAGCCGAGTCGCTCCAGCACCTTGTACTTACCGAGGGTGAAGCCGCGCCATTTGCCTTGTAAGAACTGTTCGCTCTGGAACTGGGTGATCAGACCGGCAGCCACCAGCGTTTTAGCCAGTTGACGCGGATTATCCCTCGGAAGAGCAGCATCGAACTGGTCAAGGAAGGCATCCAACCGAGCGGCAGGGATCAGTTCGCTCTTGCGGATGAGTTCAAGGAGTTCATCGCAAGTGGATGGCACTGGCATGACCTGCCCCTTAGGGAGACAAGAACCGCAATGAATGGCCTGGTCGACCGTCGGCCAGATTATCCCCTGCTGTTCTACCTGCCAATCCACCCTAGAGCGGGATAGGGTCGCGTGCCTGCTCAGGATCGCTCACGTCGTGGAAAGTGTTCGTTTGCCTCGCTTGTTCGGGCCGAGAACGCTGTTCCGGGGGTTGAACAAACGCTCGCTGTCGGCTATCGACAGCCAACAAAAAAACGGCCAGCGCGTGGTATCCCCACGAACACGCCCCAGGATGGCTCAAGCATAGGTCAGTCTGGCCAGATGTCAAATGGAACCCAGAGCAAGGACGCTCCGGCATTTGAAAGTGCGCGAAGAGCCCTATCCTCCGGCAACAAGGTTTCTTCTGAGGAAATCGGCGTTTTTGCTAGAGTTTGGGTTGCTACAAACCGGCTTAGTCTGTACAACAACCGCGCAATCTCTCGCGGAGAATCGTGGGTTGGAGAAGAGGCCGGCTTTCCCCGCCGACGAGAGATGCAGTGGTTATTCTCCCGTAGTAGCAACTGATCGGCCTCAATCAGGTGTCGAGGGTAACAACATGGATTTCCTGTACACATGGACTGGCATGGCTGTAATGGCAGTTCTTCTAGTGGCTTTGATTGGGCTGCTTTTCTATCTCCGCAGCCAGAACAAGGAAGAGTAAGCGTTGAGGGGTCAATCCTGAGCCAACTCCTTAGCAGAACACCACGCGACTAAGTCGATTCAGTCGCGTGGTGTGTTTTGCTATCGCGTGTGCTGAAATGGCTCGGCGTCGCGTTGTCAGCGTTTGAAGCGTGTTTCGGCCTGGTTCCAGTCACCCACAACAGCCTCGATCTCCCGAGCCGTCTTGTTCCGCCATATCTTCAACCGCACCTTTTGACCGGGCGGCAAATTGCTGATGCGATTGATGAAGTCATTTTCGTTGCGCAGAGGAATCCCGTCGAGTTCCAGAATCACATCACTACGCTGTAATCCCGCTTGGGCAGCCGGCGTGTCTGCATGCACCTCATCGACCAAAGCTCCCTGCACACTGTTGAGTCCCAGGCGAGTAGCTTCCGACGACTCGAATCCAGGAGACAACTGCACGCCCAGGTAGCCACGTTGGACTTTCCCATGATCCAGGAGTTGTCCAGTAATCTTCTTGATAAGGTTGGCGGGAATGCTGAAAGCGATACCGGAGTTACTCCCCGAAGGCGACGCAATGGCGGTATTGATGCCAATGACCTCTCCTTCGAGGTTGACCAACGGTCCGCCACTTGATCCGGGATTGATAGCAGCATCGGTTTGCAGAAACTCCTTGATACGAATGGTGGAACCCAGGCTGACCTGTCCTCGTTCCCGGGCACTGATGATGCCGTGTGTGACCGTCTGATTCAGCCCAAAGGGTGAACCGAAGGCCAGCACCCACTGGCCGACTCGCATACGGGCACTGTCGCCTAACTGCACGGTGGGAACTACCAAGTCCTCGGCCAGCTTGAGCAAGGCGATGTCGGTCTCGGGATCCGTCCAAACACGAGTCGGCTTGAGCAAGCGACCGTCGGCAAGATTGACCGTGATACGCGACGGGTCGGCTTTGCCGATGACGTGATTGTTGGTCAGGGCGAACACGCCGGATCGGCCCGGAATCTTGACCAGCACTCCAGAGCCGGAATCGTCCATCGACCGATTCTTACCGTCCTTGATGGTCGGCTTGACGGCCTCGATGGCCACGACTGCGGGCGACACCTTGCGAGCTACCTGCTCGAAACGCTCCGAAAGGCGAAGCGGCTCTAGAGATCCGAACTGTTCCGGGGAAGCGTTTTGAGCAACCGCCGAGGAACCGCCCGAGAAAAGCCAAGTCGAGGTCAATCCGCCCACATAAGCGCATAGACCGACAAAGAGAGTCATAGCAAGACGTGGCATGAAGACCGAACCTCCCGAATTTCGAGCCCCCAAGAAAGGCAGAATTCAGATGGCAAGGCGAGATGTCCGTACAAGTGTAGCGCGTGATAGGCCGATTGGCTTGAAGTTCTTCGAGCAACTCGCCAGGAATCTGCTGCAAGCCGGCAGACCCTGCCGACAAAACAAGTACGGTCGTTGAGGCAAGTATCACCCCAACGACCGCAACCCATTGGCCAGACAGTCGGGTTAGCGTCCAGTAGGAAGATCTAGATCCAGATCAGAGATGCGAATCTCGCGCTGATCTTCCAGTGTAGCGGGAGAGTCGTAGACCTTTTCCCAGTTGCTGTCGCTCACCCGTCCGCCGTTGCCAGGATACTGTTCCATCTCACGCTGACACTCAATGCAAAGCGTTGAGTAGGGCAAAGCATTGAGCCGTCCGATGGGGATCTTTTGGGAACAACTCTCACAGATGCCGTAGGTGCCCTGCTTGAGTCGTTGCAACGCGCGGTCTATCTTCTCCAGTTCGCGGGAATCCAGTTCCGCTAACTGCATCATCATGTCATCCCCAGTTGCGTCGAATGCCGCATCGGCGTAATCGCTCGATGGATCGGATTTCAAACGGAGACTATCCATGTCTTCCTGCAACTTGCGGAGAATTTCAGCACGTCGGGCCATTAAGATCTTATGCAAGCGAATCAGTGCTTCCTGTCGTGCCATGAGACTACTCCACCTCGGTTATCTTGAGGGAGAGGACGGCTGGATTCCGTCTTCGCCCTTTCATCAACGATGAAACGCTCTGGACAATTCCAGAATCATCTCTCATTCCAAGCAATTATCGTGCCATTTCTCAGATTCTCTCACCCCTTTCTGAGAGGATCATGCAACTCCTTTTCTGTCAATTCGTTGCGGCTGTTCAGCATAAATCGCCACACTGCCGGTTTTGAATCGACTGATCGAGTTTCGCACAGATTGCTACTCTAGATCCGACAGTCCAGGTACTGAGGACAGGGCTGAGAAACCTCTCTAAGTATACTCGACATCTGCCGGTCGCGTTGGAATGTCTCCAGTCCCTGAACTGCATTTTTCCTGACCTTTTCGGAGACTTCGACACTTCCGCTACTCGATCGACCCGGAAAATGGCCGATCGCTCAAAATGGACTCAAGGTACACTACGGTGAGGCTGATCCGTCCGATGAATCTGTGGCAGGATCTGCCCAGACACATGTGCGGGTTTGCCAATCAGGTTCTCAACCTGCGGGATGGATACCCAGCTAAAGGGGAGGCACTGCCGGCTGTCCCACTCACTAATGCGGGACAGGCTGCAAGCAGCCAAACTAGACTGACGACCCGGCAGATCCAGCTAGGACTGACCATGTGCGTTTCGTGGTAAGCGACTCAGTTACTCATGGCGGCATCCAGCAAGGCGGCTCCTTCATAGCTAGGAGCCAGATACCACAGACGTGGCGTGAACACCGCACGCAAGCGGTTCAGTTGCAGAAACTGCCCCGTGGGGGAGGCATCGGAGCGGGCATTGAGCAGCAGTTCCGTGAAGGAAATGGGTTTCTGGTACTTGATGGCCCGGTAATCGTCGAGTTCGGCAGCAGAGGCCGCCGCTGCGATGGCCTCGTCGAGCGTGCCGATGTTGTCGATCAGACCGAGTTCTTTAGCCTGAGTCGCCGTGAAGACACCCCCATCAGCTCGGTAACGCTCATACGGCTCGCGAGCCGCCACCAGACGCGGATCGGGTTTGAGCGGTTGCACCCTGAATCGCTCTAGCATGACCGCCCGGGTCAATTTGGGCCGACCTTTCTCGATGACACTCAGGAATTGCACATAAGCATCATCGACCATGTCCTGAATCACCTGCTGCTCATTGGGCTTCATTTCGTGGAACAGAGAGCCGATGTCTTTGATGGCACCGGCTTTGATCGTGTTCATGCTCACGCCGACCTTGTTAGCCAGTTCCTTGGCGTTGGGGAAACTGGCATACACACCGATGGATCCGGTGATGGTCGAACGCTCGGCGAAGATTTGATTGGCCGGTGCGGCGATGTAGTACCCCCCCGAGGCAGCGACACTACCCATCGACACAATTACCGGACGGGCAGCGATCTTCTTGGTCGGATTGCCGTCACGCAGTTCGACGATCTGCCGGTACAAATCGTCGCTGGCGGTAATACTGCCACCCGGACTGTTGATACGAATCACCACTGCCTTGACTTTCTCATCTTTGCCGGCCTGTTCGATCTGCTTGTGAGTAAACCCGAGCAGGCCTTCCATGAGTGTGCCGTCGATGGACAGAACCGCCACCTTGTCGCGAGCCGATTTGTTTCCTGAGACGAAGCGTTCCATAGGTGCAGTTGCCGAGTCCGTATCGACATTGCGAAAACTCAGGCCGGCACACAGCACGAAAATGATAACGAGAGCAACCACATTGAACAAAAACGACAGGCCAAACCCACACCCTAGCAGCATGGAACCGCTGCCGCTTGAGCCGTTGCGTGGCGGTTGCGGATAGGATGCAGGGGGAAGTTGTTGCGGATAGGAACTCATGAATGCCATCCCGAAGGTTGCCAGGCGACTCTCCACAGAATGATAGATATCACCCGTCGATTTGAGAAGCGTCA
>Ga0308411_10000967_pt1 | contig 19390 bp, 13 predicted proteins | sample HotsprottomLayer_2_FD_203530 | JGI IMG/M metagenome (GOLD analysis project Ga0308411, IMG submission 203530) | Hot spring phototrophic mat microbial communities from Octopus Spring, Yellowstone National Park, Wyoming, United States -... | ecosystem: Environmental > Aquatic > Thermal springs >...
ACAGCCCCGGAATCGGCGTTTTGTAGGAAGCCAACTCCGGTAATGGGCGGAAGAAAAACATCTGGTCGAGCGACATTTCGACGTGCATGACATTGCCGCGCAACAACCCCAGCTTCCGCTCGATTTCCACCGGTGTCTGAATGTAGCGCCCGATGATCTTGCCGCGCATGTTGGGCGCATAGCGGCAAACGACCTCGTAGATTTTGTCGGCCTCGCGCTCGGCAATGTCATCCCACTGCTCACCGTTGGAAAGCTCGTAGGGGTGATACTGGGCCCAGGTAAACAGGGTGTGCTTGCCGGGTGGGGCCAGTGTGGGGTCAATGGCCGAGAACGTCATGGCCACAACGCTCGGCTGCTCCGGCGGACGCCCCAGCAGGAAGTCCCGAAAGCTGCTTTCCAGGTAGGCCGCCGACGGGCACAACAGTTGCAACGCGCTGTGACAGGCCGCCACACCGCGCTCATCACTGGTGATGCCCTCGTACTGGGGCAGTTCCTCAACAGCGTGGCGCACAATCATCCCAAAGCCGTTGCCAACCCGGATGTTGGCGACGCGCTGCCGGAGTTCGGTGGGGCAGTCCTCCAGCAGCTTGAGGAACGTCGTCTGCACGTGACAGGCGCTTACCACCCGCCGCGCATGGAAAGCCTCACCACCAACGAGTTTGATTTTGAATGTACCGTCGGCCAGACGCGCAATGGCCGACACTTCCGCCTCAAGGTGTAACGTTCCGCCGTGAGCGAGAAAACACTTCGCCAGCGCCTGCGTCAACGCTCCGGAGCCGCCCTTGGCGCGTTTGGCGCCGGTCTGGTGAATCATGGCATTCCAGCCGAACATATCCCCGCTGGCCACTTCACTTGGTGCCGGCCCTGACTGTGCGGCCAACCAGAGCATGGCCGTCCGCAGATGCTCGTTCTGGAAGGTCTCCCGGATGACCTGCCCGTAGGGTGCCATCAGTTGCCGCGCCGTTTCGAGTGATCCCCACGCTTTGCGTGACCGGAAACTGGTGACACTGCGCTTGAGCGCCGTCCAGAGAATTTTCTGCGGGTCCGGCGCATTCAGAAACACCTCAAAAATCGCATCGTTGAGTTCGCCCCAGTGCGCCACAAACTTGCGGTACCGCTCGGCATCGGCCGGCGAAATTTGGGCAATACTGGCGCAGGTTTTCTCAATGTCCCGGTGAAAGGCAATGCCGTGGGGCGTCCCCAGGATTGGATAAAAGGCCCACGGGTCCATCTCGATGTATTCGAGGCCGTACTTGCTCAGTTCCAGTTCGGCAATCACCGGCGTGCCATGAATCATGATGTGCGCCGAGGAACCGATGTCGAACTTGTAACCCGGAATGATTTCTTCCGTACAAACGGCGCCACCCACAACCGGGCGGCGCTCCAGCACCAAAACCGAACGTCCGGCCTTGGCCAGATAGGCGGCGCAGACCAGACCGTTGTGCCCGCCACCGACAACGGCAACATCATAGCAAGCTGCTGTATCTGCCATAGGTTCAATCACACCGCAGTTGCTCCGGGACACTGCGGCACGCCATGTTCACAAGATATATCACCAGGGGGTGAAGTCCGCTTCCCTTCCGGCACATGCCCTGGTCAGGCAAGGTTTTCGTCAGACGCCGACTGGATGGCGGCCGTCTCCTGCATCGCATCGGCAATGCTGTCTGTAACCCGGCGGAAGGTAGCGGGGGTGGCTGTCCCATTCACGGCCTGCACCACCGTTCCATCCGGCGCGACAACCACAACGCGGCACTGCCCGAAGGTGAGACCATAGGCGCGGGAGACCTCGCCATCCCAGTCAATGAGCACTTCCTTGGGGGAAAGCTTCTCAATACTCACGCGCACCAGTTCCCGGAAGATGTCCGGCACTCCCCGGAACGCGGCAATGCCGATGATGTCAATCTGATCCCGAAACTTCAGGTACAGGGGTTCGATCCAGCTTGCCAACTGATAGGCGCTCACCATGTCACCAAAGCACAGTACCGTCACCAGCGGACGTGGAAACTGGTAGGTGTGAGTCCGGCCATGGTGATCATCGAGCGAAAACGCCGGCGCAGGAGAGGGTATTGTTACAGACACGTGTTCAGCCAAAGACCAACCAGGGTATATGGGGGGCTTTTCCAGAAAAGCTAGCGGTAGAGTCGCTTCATGGTCTGCTTGATGAGGTAGCTCAAATCCCGGCTCGTTTCCTCGGCCAGCGTCTGCGCCACGGCCTTTTCCACGACTGCCGGCGACCAGCCGAAGTTGATGAGCGCCGAAACAACATCCCGCCTGAGAGGTTCGTCAGCATTGGCCGGGGACTGGACAGCCACGTGGGGGAGCGGGACATCCGGGAGCTTGTCGCGCAACTCAATGATAATACGCTCAGCCATCTTCTTTCCGATACCCGGCACACCGGACAGCCGTCGGCCATCACCGGCAAGAATGACCTGCGCCAGGTCCGCCGGGCTGAAGCCGGACAGCACCGCCAGCGCCGTCCGCGCGCCCACGCCGGCAATGGCCAGCAGGCGCAGGAAGAACTCCCGTTCGATCCGGTCACAAAAACCATACAGCAACAAGGCGTCCTCGCGGACGAGCAGGTAAGTGTGCAGGGACACGGTGTTCCCGACCTCCGGCAGACGGTCATAGGTGTAGAGCGAAACCCCTACGCTGAAACCGATGCCGCCAACTCCGACCACAACCGATGCCGAGCTTTTCTCCAGCAATGTCCCTGTCAGATGCGTAATCACAAGCCCTGTACTTCCCGCAAGCCGCCGATGCCACCGGAAGGCTGATGCAGCCTGGCGCGCCGGGTGGCGACGCCCTCCCGCCGCGCGGCGCATACGGAAGCCTGCTTCCTTTCCGGGTTGCGCAATGTGTTTTTATGAACGAAGTTGAGTGCAAGGTGTTTTGTGCACCCTTCCGGTGTACCGCATCGTGGCGGCGCAAGCTGCACCAACCCTTTTTCTGGAGAATCCCCCTATGGCGTCGTTGAATGTCATCCGCGAGGCGAGCTGTGCTGAAGGCTTCTGCTCGCTGGGCTGTATTGCCTGGCTCTACCGCAAGATTCGCGGGTCGTTTTTTCTCATTGTCGGCAGTCACACCTGTCAATACTTCATGCAATCGGCCCTGAGTGTGATGATTTTTTCCGAGCCGCGCTTTGCCACGGCCATCATTGAAGAAAGTGACCTTGCCGCCAAAACGGCCGATTTTGCCCACCTTGAACTTGACCGCATCGTGGGCGACATCGTGCGGGAATACAACCCGACAATTATCTTCCTCGTGGGGACGTGTCCGGCAGAGATCATCAAGGTTGACCTGCAAAACATCGGGGAAATGCTGACGCAGAAATACGCGCGCCCGGTGATGTTTGCGCCGGTTTCCGGTCTGGAGCACACCTTCACGCAGGGCGAAGATGGCGTTTTGCAGGCACTCCTGACGATTTCCCCCGAAGAAGCCCCTGGAACCCCACGGGAACTGCTGCTCGTCGGCGCAGTGGGCGATCTCGTCGAGGATGAAATCCTCGAACAGCTTGCGGCGCTGGAGATTCCCGTGCGAGGCGTGCTGCCGGCGCGTGATCCCCGCCGCTTGCCTGCCATCGGCCCCAACACCGTGGCCGTGGCCTTGCAGCCCTACCTCTCGATGACGATGAACGCCCTCAAGCGCCGTGGCGTGGAAGTGCTTGCCTGCCGGACTCCGATTGGGCCAACTGCCACCCGCCAGTTTTACGAGGCCATCTGCCGCGCCTTTGGGAAAGAACCACCGGCCAGCCTGGCCACACTCGAAGCCGAAGCTTGGGAACGCATTGGCCCCGAACGCGAACTGCTCATCGGCAAACGGGTGGCCATCATCGGCGACAACCTGCTGGAACTCCCCATTGCCAACCTGCTCTGTGAGATGGGTGCCGAAATCGTCGAACTGTCCACACCCTATTTCAACCGCAAGGCCATGGCAGCCGATGTCGCCTGCCTGCCCGAAGGCCTGACGCTTTACGAAAAACCCGATGTCATCGCGCAGGCGGAACGGGTTATTGCCCTCAAGCCCGACCTGACCATCTGCGGGCTGGGGCTGGCCAACCCGTTTGAATCACGTGGGCTGCCCACGAAATGGTCCATCGAGTTTACCTTCACGCCCATTCACGGCTTCAGGCACGCCAAAGACCTGGCGGAAATCATCGCCCGGCCCATCCGGCGCGGGAATCTGATGGCCCAGCGCGGCTGGTACGTCAGCCAGCCAACGGATGCCGCCCGGGCTGGTAGCGCCACTGCCTGACAGCCGGACGGTCTCACCCGGCTTGCCCGAACCTGTCAGCCGTTGCCCCCGCAGGGAACAGCCGACGGATGGCAGGCCAGACATCACCCCGTGGTTGACTTTGCTCAGGAGAAAAACGCATGCGACTTCACTATTGGACATACGAAGGCCCGGCCCACGTCGGCGCGTGCCGGGTCGGCACCTCCATCCCCGGCGTACACACGGTGTTACACGCTCCCGGTGGTGATTCCTACACCAGTGTGCTGTTTACGATGATTGACCGGCAGTGTGGCTTTCCAAGCGTGACGAACGTCAGTTACGGGCGGAAGGAAGTCTCCACGACGGGCGTGGACCGGATGATGACGGTCGTGGAACAGGTCGAGCGGACACACAAACCGCGTGTCATCCAGGTCATCCCCACCTGCACATCCAACCTGCTCAAGGAGGATGTGGGCGGCGCGCTCAACCGAATGCAGGCGACGTGCAACGCCAAGCTGCTGTTTTTGCAGCTCAATGCCTTCTGCGAAAAAGAAGACCAGGGCGCGGATATGACCTTTGCCGGCCTCGTCGAACACCTGGCGACCGGCACGGGCGAGCGGACGCCCGAACCCACAGTCAACATTCTGGGGCTCACCAGCCTGGGCTTTCGCCACCGGGATGACCTGCGTGAAATCACACAGCTTCTGAATCAGTGTGGGGTACGGGTCAATGCCGCCCTTCCCTTTGGCGGCACGGCGGCCGACTTCCAGCGGCTTGGACAGGCCTGGTTCAATGTCGTGCCCTACGCTGAAATCGGGTTGCGCGCCGCCCGGGTTCTCGAAAACCGCTTTGGGCAACCCTACCTGGTACACGCACCGATTGGGATTCAGGCCACGCAGGAATTCATCGAGCTGGTGCAGGCCAAGGTCGAGGAACTGGGTGGCCGCCCGGCCAACTTCCATCCACGCCCGGAAACGATGAGCCGGGTTCCGTGGTACTCGCGCTCGGCCGACAGCCACTACCTGACACCCAAGCGGTCATTTGTCTTTGGCGTAGCTTCCCACGCGCTGGCCGTGGCGCGGATGATGGAAGAAGAAATCGGCATGCGCCCGCTGGCCGTCGGCACGTTCTCTTACGAACATGCCCCGGCGTTTCTCGACGAATGCACCCGGCGCGGCTGGAACGGCTTTTACTCGGATGACTTCAAGGAAGTGGAGCGCCGGATTGCCGACGCGATGCCCGATATTGTCCTGGGCACCCAGATGGAGCGGCACTCGGCCCGGCGGCACGAACTGCCAGCGACGGTCATCAGTTGTCCAGCCCACGTCACGGATTTTCCTGCCCGCTATTCTCCATTTGCAGGTTGGGAAGGGGCTAATGTAATCTTCGACGCGGTAACGCATACATTGACGCTTGGTTTGGAATCGCACTTGATCAATATGTTCCGCGAATTGCCGGGTGTAGAACATGACTCGGTACTCGGTGCTGTAAGGTTGCCAGACCTGCCCCCTTCCCCCTCACCCGTGAGCCGGGATGAGAGCATCCGGGCGGAACAACGGACTGAACAGCGTGGGACAACGTCGGCTGTGGCTTCCACACCGGCAGCGGTTTCCACACCGGCGGCCGCTGTTGTCACCACCCCTGCCACCGGAACACCCGGTGGCGAATGGTCAGGTGAGCCACGGTGGACGGATGAAGCGCTCGCAGAGTTGAAGAAAATCCCCTTCTTCGTTCGCAAGAAGGCGATGCACAACACCGAAAAGTACGCGCGTGAGCATGGCCTTCGTGAAATTCTTCCCCAAACGATTCATGCCACGCGGGATGAGCTGTCGCGCAAGTGAGATGACACCAATGCCTTGTATGCGTACCGACCGAAAGACACCCTAAGGAGCCTGTTCGGTAATGTACTATGCGATTGCTATTGTGGTTCTCGCTGTTGTCGCCACAGCCGTGTGGTTCTTTGTGTTCAAAGGCAAAAAGACCGACGACGCCGGGCTGGGGTTGACGGGTATCGCTTCCCCAGCCCTTGCGGCCCCGGATGACAGTCAGGCCGCAGCCCGGGCGGCGGCCGCCCAGCGCGAAGCCGAGGCCCAGCGCCAGGCGGAAGCGGCTCAGCGGGCGGCTGAAGAACAGCGCCGTGCCGAAGAGGCCCGCCGGGCCGAAGAACAACGGCGGCTCGAAGAACAGCGCCGCCTCGAAGAACAGCGCCGCGCTGAGGAAGAACGTCGTCGGGCGGAAGAAGCGGCCCGCCGGGCTGCCGAAGAGGCCCGCCTGGCCGAAGAACAACGCCGCCTCGAAGAGCAACGCCGCCTCGAAGAACAGCGCCGCGCTGAGGAAGAACGTCGTCGGGCGGAAGAAGCAGCCCGCCGGGCTGCCGAAGAAGCCCGCCGTGCCGAAGAACAACGCCGCCTCGAAGAGCAGCGCCGCCTCGAAGAACAACGCCGCGCAGAAGAGGCGGCTCGGCTAGCTGCCGAAGAACAGCGCCGGGCGGAAGAAGCCCGCCGGGCGCTGGAGGCTCAGCAACGCGCCCAACAACTACCGGAGTTTGATGTCAACGCCGCGCCCGATCCGACCCCGCCGGCCCCGACCACCGAGGAAACCGAAATCCCGGCCTACTTTGTCCCACCTGGCGGAGAGACTGTGGCGCTCGGTTCTCCCAAGCCGGCCCAACCAACACAATTCAAAGCCAGTGAAGAACTGCACAAGGTCGCCCAGCGTGTGGCACGTACCATTGTCAGTGACATCAAAATCTACAACCCGCAGAAAATTGAGCAGGGTATCGCCCAGAAAAATCTCTATGACCTGCTCAAGAAGGAGTTTGACAGCAGCATCAAGACCTACGAGGAACGGGCTGACCCACAGGTGCGTGCTGAATCAAACTACCTTTATGAGTACATCGTCAAATCGCTGTGCAATGGCGACCCCTCTGTGCTGGGCGTCAACTTTCCAATGGACAAGTTCCGCCAATCTTCCTGATCCGCCAATCTTCCTGAAAGGGCGGTGCATAACCCTCTCCAACGTTGACCCTCTTCCCGGCCTGAAAGCCGGACATTTCGACAGCCCTTCGGACGCGGCCGGCGAGGTGGATGGCCATCCGCCCCGCCGGTCGCGCCGTTTGGTCAGGCGCCTTGGTACGGATGTGGTGCGCTTTCCCGCAGGAAGCCTGTGCCGGCTGCCTGCGTTTTCCAGGTTTCAAGTTTGCGACTGCGGTCAGCGCGAACGGACTTCACCCACCACCTGCCAGACGCTGTGACTGCGCCGAATCCAATGGCGCAGCAAATCCACACGATAGGCGAAGGCATCGGCGCCATATTTTTCCAACAACTCACGGCGGAAAAGTTCTTCGAGCGTGAGACGAATCGTAGCCTCGGAAAGTGTCATGGGATAGCTGCACTCTGTAATCCGTGCAGCCAGGCGTGTGGATGAAACAACGTCCTGCTCATCCACCAGCGTATCAGCGACGAGCGCCAGAACGAGCTTTTCATCGTCACTCAGCGCCTCCCAGAAGTAGATCATCTGGGGGAGCGGGTTGTTGACGACTTCCTCCACGATGGTCAGCACATCGGCCCGCAGAACATAGTGGCGCTCCTGCTCATTGAGAAAGTCCACAATGTTCTGACAAATCACCTGGGTGTAGAAAGGCTGCCCGGCGGTCAGCCGGACAATCGCCTCCACAACGCCCCGCCCATACACGACACGATCCCGGACTGGCTCCGTAATGAGCCGGCGGGTGTCGTTCGGCGTCAGGTAGGACACCTTGCGAAAGAGTGAGCGCCGCAACAAATCACGCCACAACCGCTTGTCACGTTCTTCGAGACGGCGTGAGCCGGTAAAAACAAACGACAGGCGCTCGTAACGGTCCAGCAGGCTGGCCAGAAAAGGCAGCAGGTCGCGTGAAAGCTTGTCTTCTTCGATTTTGGTCTCAAACAGCTCGTATTCATCCACCAGCCAGACCATCTGCCGGTTGCCAATCTGCTGCAGGGCCCGCCCGATGAACTCCCGTACCTGGTCATACACATTGCCGCCGGACGCCTGGCTGTCTCTGGCAGTCGCTGCCACCTCCATCCCTTCGGCCCAGGTGAAGAGCGGGTCGGCCGCCAGGCTGACCGGTGTGGCCGTCGCTTTGGCAACCGCCTCGACCACGAGACGGGCAACCCGGCTGAAAAACTCCCGGTCGCCCTGAACGAGCATTTCCTGCAGGTCAATGAACACCGGGACAAAAGCCGTGCCTAACCGGCCGTTGGCCATCTGGTACAGGATGGAGCTTTTCCCCGTCCGGCGCTCGCCACAGAAGACGATGACCAGCCCCTGGGGGGTGCCTTCGAGCTTGCGGGCAACGTAGTGGAAGTCATCTTCCCGCCCGAAAAACATCGCCTGGGAGCGAATCGGGTTGCCCACGACATAGGGATTGGGCTGGATGGGCGTGAACTGGCGCAGGGCCGGCGGCAGGACGTACTCCCGGCTGCGCGCGCGCTGGACGAACCAGACGCCGGTTCCGCCGCCGGTCATCACCAGAACGCAGAGCGCCCAGAACCATCCCCGGAGGTAAAACGGAGCGTCAATCCGCACGACATACCGCTGCACCGGAGACTGCTGCCCGTAGAGGTCCCGGTTGAGCGCCCGGACTTCAAAGATGTGTTCACCGGCTGGAAGTCCAGCGACCGCATACTCGGCCGTTGTCAGGGGAGTCCGTTCGGGTGAAAGGATACGCCACTTCGCATCCCGGCCCGACAGACGGTAAAAGTACGTCACGGGCCCGGCCTGGCTGAGGGCCGTAAAACGGAACTTCAACCGATGGAAACCGGCGCGCAGTGACGCCCCGGTCGTTCCCGGCAGTTCGGCCCCATCAGCCTCCAGACGGATGTCAACGGCCGGTGCCCGCACGTTGGGACGGTGGCGGACCAAACCGGCATCAGTTGCCAGCCAGAGGTGGCCGTCCGGGGTTGCGACCATGGCCCGGAAGCGCAGCCCGCCCAGGTCATAGCGGTCGCGCCGATAGGTCTGGGCCACACCGTCGCCATCGAGCAGGAACTTGCGCAGGCTGCCGTCGCCCAGCCCAACCCATAGAAAGGCCCCGGAGGGATGCTGCTCGACGTAGAGTGTCTGGACATCGCCGCCCTGCACAGCCGCGCGGAATTCATCGGAAATGAAGCTGACGCCATCGAAGGTTTCGATACCGCGTCCGGTCGCCAGCCAGAAGCGCCCGGACTGGGGCTGCTCGACGATGGCGCGCACATCGAGGCTTTCCAGCCCCAGCGTCGTCCCAATGACGACGAGTTCCGCTGTCCCCGGCTCGTAGCGATACACGCCATCGTTCGTCGCCAGCCAGACCGTGCCGGAACGTGACAGCAGCGCCATCCGCACTTCGCCATCCAGTGGAATGGCCTCGCTGTCGAGTTTCAGGGTCTGGCTGTCCACCTTGAACAGGGCCTTGGCCGTGGCCACCCAGAGTGTCTGGCGCGCGGCATCCAGAAGCAGGGAGCGCACCTGCGAAAAGGCGCTGTCGCCGGCCATCACAGCCCGGACGGTACTTCCATCCCACAGCCAGAGACCGTTTTCCGCCCCAACCCACAGACGGTTCTCTGCCGCCAGCAGCGCGCGCACGGATATTTTGTCCAACTCAGGGTGGACGCGCTGGAAGCGAATCCCGTCAAAGGCATAGACCCCCCGCGCTGTACCAACCCACAGCCCACCTTCGGCTCGCGGAGCCATGGCGTGCACGTCACTGTCGGGCAGCCCGCGACTGGTATCAAAGACGACAAAACTGTAGGCATCGTACCGCAGCGCCCCCTTGCGGGTGGCCAGCCACACATTCTGGTCGGGATCGCCGGCCACGGCGGTCACTTCGGTGTCGGTCAGCACTTCGGCAGTTTCCTGGCGACGTGGGTCATAGACCACCACACCGGGCCCATCGGCGCGGGCGCACCACACATGTCCCTCACTATCCACGTGGCAGGCCCCCAGTGGACGCTGCAACATAGAGCCGGAAACCGGCAGAAGCTGGCCATCGGGTGTCAGAGTATAAAGCCCGGCAGCCGTAGTGCACCACACGGTCAGCGACTGTGGATCAGCCGCCAGGCCATACGCAGCAAGTTCCCCGACTTGGGCAGCGGGCAGCACCGGTTCCCAGCCCGGTCCCGACGGCCACCGGAACAATCCCCGGTCGGTAGCTGCCACAAGTCGGCCGGAAACGGCCAGTAAGGCGCGGATGCGTGTGTTGCCGATTTCCCGGATGAAGTCCCAGCGCGGCGGCGACGGCCAGTAGCGGTACAGGCCCTGCCCGGTGCCCACCCACAGGTCTTCGGACGGACCGGGCAGCAGACAGGTGACGGCCACGGCCGGTTCACTGAGGGCCATCGCAGTCGTTGACGTTGGCCTCAGGGCAGCCAGCCCGGTTGGCAGCCCAAACCACAGAGTGCCGTCCGCCGTCCGCGCCAGCGCCGTTACCGATTTTCCAGCCAGCGGAGACAGAGGCGACTCCGGTGCTTCGGATGACCAGAACTGCTGCCCGTCGAAACGGCACACGCCGGCCGCCGTGCCAAACCACACACTCCCGTCACGGTCGGGAAAAACCGTCTGCACGTCGTTGGAAGGCAACCGTGGCACTACAAAAGAGCGGTCCAGACTGCGGATGCCAAGTGGAATGGTTGAAACCCGATTGAGCAGGAGAGTCACTTCGAGCGTCGTCCGCTCACCGGTGACGACAACTTCGGACGTTTTGGCTTCGTAGCCTGTCACCACCGCCGTGACCTCATAGACGCCGGCTTCCATCCGCCCAAAGAAGTATTCGCCCCGCCGGCTCTCCAGAGCACGCAGGGCGCTGGCTTCCCGGCGGGAAGATTCCCGCAGCCGCGCTGTCACCACGGCGCCGGCCATGGGCGTACCGGCCCGCTCATCCCGCACCAGAACGCGCAGGGAACTGGGTGAGAGCTGGAGTTTGATGTCGGCCGGAGTTTCATCCAGACGATTCAGGGTGATGGTCTGGGTCTGTGGACGGTAGCCGCTGGCCGTTGCCACAATGGTGTATTTGCCAACACGCGGGAGCGGAAAGGTGAACCTGCCATCTCCGGCCGTCAGAAGTGAGGTTGACGGCGCGGTGGGTCCGGTACAGACCACTTTGACATCGGCCAGCGGTGTGCCGGACTCACCAACCACCACGCCACTAATGGCGGGGCCCGGCGGTGGCGACTGCGCGGCAAACTGTCCGCCCGGCAGGGCGAGAATCAGGCCGAGCCAGAGCCAACCAATCCAGCCTGAAAAGCCAGCGATTCCCCCTCTTTCAGCTTTGCCCTGGCGAAGTATAATTGCGTACTGTGTGATGGAACTATCACGCCCACTTTTCATCACTCTGCCTCTGTCACCCCACAACCATGCCCCAGAAAGCGTCGGCGAAACCCAAGATCAACCTGGCTCTGAAGCGCGAACTCCAGGATTTTCAAGTCAAACAACTCAAAAGAAACTTCAGCGACCTCTACACCTCGCAGGAGTACGGGCAACTGTGTGAGTTCTTTGCTCAGGACATCTACGCCCCCCGTGACTTCGAGGAGCGCAACCGCAGTTTCGAGCAAATTTCGAGTTACTTCCGCAATGCGCTCGGTGAGCGGCTCTTCCACGGTCTGATCCGCCTGCTTGACCTCTACGAAATGTCCGATGCCATGGACGACCTCATGGTGGTGACGCTGGAAAAGATGGGGGTCAGGAAAAACATTACGCAGGAGCAGTACGATGAAGCCTACTACCGGTGCAACAACTACGACGAGCGCATCGAGCAGCTTGACCTCATCGTGGAGTGCTTTCACTTTACCCACAATCTCTGCCAGTACCGCTTCATCGGGATGATTCTCAAAACGGCCCGGATGACCTCCCATCTGTTCAGCTCATCGAAGGACAGCATCGTGGACATGCTCGAACGGGGCTACCAGGCGCTGCGGCCGGTCAAAAACATCAAGCCGTTCACGGATACGATTTACGAGCGTGAACTCAAGCGCCTGAACCGCATTTACGACTTCTACAGCCAGCGTGTGGCGTTGTCCTGACGGTTAGGTTGGCGTGGATTGATTGGCCGGCAATCTGTTCCCTGCCGGCTGACCGGCTGCCAACTCAAAGCCGTGGACGATACTTCCTTCGCTTCTCTCACCTATGCCCAAGTCAAAGCCACCCACAGCCCGCAGCAAAACCGCCCTCATCCTGGCCGGGGGCGGTATTACCGGTGTTGTCTATGAGATTGGCGCCCTGCACGCGCTCGACCAGTACCTTGGTGAAGGATTCACCATCGCTGACTTCGACATGATCATCGGCCTGTCGGCCGGGGCGTTTGTCGGTTCGTTTCTGGCCAATGGCATCACGCCGGAAGCCATGTTTGCCGCGCTGCGCCAGGACCCGCGTGCTCCTCTTGCGCCTTTCCCCAAGTGGGACGTGTTCCGCCCCAACTTTGGTGAGTTTTTCGAGCGCGCGCTGGCGCTGCCGCGCACGCTGGCGCTCAACGCCTTCAAAAAGCTGCGCAAAGTCGCCGGGGGTAATCCTTATGTGAGTGTCTTCGACGAAGTGCTGCCTTCGGGAATCTTTGTCAACGACCGGGTGGAAAGCTATCTGCGGCACAGTCTTCACCGGCTGGGACGCACGAATGACTTTCGCCAACTGCGGCGTCGGCTTTACGTCATCGCCACGGAACTGGACACCGGCGACCGCATTGTTTTTGGCGATGAAGGCCACGATCACGTGCCCATCTCGAAAGCCGTCCAGGCTTCGACGGCCATCCCGTTGTTTTACCGCCCGGTGCGGATCGGACGGCGCGACTACGTGGATGGCGCCATGCGCAAAACACTGCACGCCGACATTGCCATTGCCAAGGGGGCGAAACTCATCGTCTGCATCAACCCCGTTGTTCCCCTGCGGAACGACATCGAGCGGGAAGCCGTCCCGTTGTTCGAGGGTAAGGGGCGCTATTTGCGGGAAAAAGGCTTTGGCTACATTGCGTGGCAGATGCTGCGGGTCTTGCTGCACTCGCGCATCGAGCTGGGGCTGGAACGCTACAAACGCCTGCACCCGGATGTGGACATCATCCTCATCGAGCCACGGATGGACGATTACCGGATGTTTTTCCACAACATCATGGACTACGAAGCGCGTGTCCCTATGGCCAAGCATGGTTGTGACACAGCCATGGCGCATCTGGCGGAACACTTCGACGAATACGGTGCTATCTTTGCCCGTCACGGCATCCAGATGGTTCGGCCGGGGCGACGCATTCCGCTTTCGGTTCCCGTCCACCGTCCGGCGCCGCCGCGCGCACCGGCGTTCAGATCGGACCGCGACGTATCACGCCTCCAGGCTTCCCTCGATGCCCTGGCGGCCCGGCTGCCGTGAGATAGTGGGCCGGGTGTCGGGCCAGCCGGCTTATGGAATCCAGTCGGCAATGAAGATGTTGGTCTCGCCGCGCGCCCGTCCGTTGCGGTTCGAGGCGAAGACCAGTTTTTTCCCGTCGGGTGAAAACATCGGAAAGCCATCGAAGGTCTCCTCGTAGGTGACGCGCTCCAGCCCGGTGCCATCCAGGTTGACGAGATACAGCTCGAAGTTGCGCCCCTGGGGATCATCCATATTCGACGAGAAAATCACCTTCCGGTCATCCGGCGTGAAAAACGGGGCAAAGTTGGCCTTACCGTTGTTGGTCAGGCGGCGCACGTTCGAGCCGTCCACGTTCATAACGTAAATATCGAGCCGGGAGGGACGGATGAGATGCTCCCTGAGCAACGCCCGGTATTCCTCCAGTTCTGCGCCTTCGGGCCGGCTGGCCCGCCAGACGATCTGCTTCCCGTCATGGGAAAAGAACGCGCCGCCGTCGTAACCGGGCGTGTGGGTCAACTGCCGGAGGTTTTTGCCGTCGGTGTCCATGATGTACAGCTCCAGATCGCCGGAGCGGTCAGAAGTAAACACGATGTGCTTACCGTCGGGCGACACAGTAGCTTCGGCGTCGTAGCCGGGCGCGTCGGTCAGACGTACCAGACGCTTCCCGTCCAGGCTGGCCTTGAAAATGTCGTAGCCTGGGTAGAGCGCCCATACGTAGCCGCGCGAGAAGTCGGGCCGGGGCGGACACTCGCGCTGGGCCAAATGTGTGGAGGAATAGATGATATGCCGGCCGTCGCGGAGAAAATAGGCGCAGGTCGTACGCCCAAGACCGGTGCTGACCATCCGCTGGCGTGCGCCGGTCGCGTCCATCACGTAAATCTGGTCGCAGGCGCGGCCGTCGCGGGTGGACTGAAAGACAAGCTGTTTGCCATCGAAGGAAAAGTAGGCTTCGGCGTTTTCGCCGCCGAAGGTGAGTTGGCGCAGGTTGGCAAGGTGTGTTTCACGCGGGTCGAGCCTGGGCGGCGGGTAGTTTTTTGGTGAGCCTTGCTCACCGAGTCGTGGCTGCTGGGCTACGCCGGGCCAGGTTATCGCCAGAAACGACAGGAACAGGACGGCCATCCATCGAACCGGCTGGAACAGGGCCGTCCAGGGCTTGGCAGAGTGCATCAAAGGCTGTCAATCTCCTTGCAGGTATTGAACGTTTTCCAACCCGAATCATCTATCATCGCCTCACGGTTTCCGGTTGGGCAAGTCAATGCGGGAAGACCGGTTATGCTTTGGATGAAGACGTTTTGGACAATGGCGCGAAGGTTCCCGGCCCGACGCCTTGCCGGTGTGGGGCTGCTGCTGTGTGTCTGGTTTTGGTTGCCGGACGCTGCCGGACAGAACGTTACCGGACAGAAAGCCGCTCCGAAAAACGGCGTCCCGCGCCAGACCACAAGGCGCACCCTGGATGAGTATTTCCTGGCCATTCCTGACAGTTACCTGCCCAGTGTGCCGCGCGCCCGCCGCCGGACGCTGCTGCGCCCGGAGCACGTCACCGTCCGCGACGAACGCAACGGCTACTTGCAAATTGCCGGCGATGGCGCACGGCCGACGGTCACGGTGGCCAAGTTCCGCCGGAGCGATGGGACGTACCTGATTGCCGTCACGGCCGACTACGAAATGGGGTCAGAGTGCTGGCTGCTGGACGAGCAACCGGGAGGCTTTGTGGATGTAACCCGGAACCTCATTCCCGACTATCGCCGCTGCGAGGATTTCGAGGCGGCGGACTGCCACGTGTATGAGCTGCCGCGCTATGGGACGACGATTGTGGTCAAAGATGGCGCGGGACGGGAACGCTACCGGCTCGGTTGGCGCGGCAACCGCTTTGAGCGCCTGCCATAACGTCACGGTCTGGTTCAAGCGCACCTTATGCTGTTTTTCGCCTTTGCCTTTGGCCTTCTCGCCCTGACCAGCTACCTCGTCGGGGTCAGCGTCGGGTATGTGTCACGGGCGCTGTCTCCCGCATACCGCCTTGGGGATTACTGGTTGGCCGCCATCTGGATTGGGCTGTTGACTCTTGGCAATGCCTTGCTGGCGCTGTCGTTGCTGATGCCGCTTACGCCTCTTTCCGGGGCGCTGCTGGCACTTGTGCTCTGTCTTCCGGCACTGACGACAGGCCGGGTGCACCTACGGTGGCTGGAAATATATCAACGGCTTCGGCGACAACCAGCGTGGATTGTGGCCCTGGCAGCCATTGCGGTCAGCAACGGGGCGTTTTTCAATCGTCCCAGTTTCATCATTGATGCCGGCGTTTATCACATCGGGAGCATTGAATGGCTGTCACACTACGGTACGGTTCCCGGCCTGGCCTTGCTCAACTGGACGCTTGGTTACGGTTCGACTTGGTTTGCGCTGGCAGCGCCGTTCAATGCCGGGCCGTTGGCGGGACGCGCCTACAACGTTGCCAACAGCGTTGCTTATGCCCTGCTGACCCTGCATCTCTTACTCGCCGGCAGCCGCATCTGGCGACGGACAGAACAACCTGCCGATTGGTTTTTACTGATAGCCTCCGGGCTGACGTGGCTGTTGGCGGCACGCTTTCTGGGAGCCATCATCGTTTCGCCGTCACCGGATATTCCGGTGATTTTCGGCGTGATCATCGTAGCTTGGATGTTTTTTCTCACGACAACACCGGCATCCACTCAGGACGCCGGCAATGCACGTCTTCTGGTCTGGCTGATGGCGCTTGGTTTGGCCGGTGTCAAACTCAATGCCCTGCCGGTGGTCATCATCGGCGGATGCTTTGTTTTTGCCGCCAGCCGGCAACCTGGATACCTTCTGCGGGCCGGTCTGCTTGGCAGCCTGTTGCTTGCCCCCGGCGTCGTGGCGCGCGTTGCGATGTCCGGCTACCCCTTTTTCCCTTCACGGGCCTTTGGATTGGGATTGCCCTGGCAGTATGAAAACCCGGTCTTTACGACCAATGCCATTCGGGTGTTTGCGCAGTGGTCAGGGCAGCCTGTTCCGCCGGGCCCGGATTACCCGCTCCGGTGGCTTCCGCACTGGCTTGCCCACGAACGGCTGGCAACCGGGCTGCTGCTGATACAGCTTGGCGTTCTTGTTTGGGGCTGGCGACACTGGCGGCAGTGGACACCTGCCTTCCGGTGGGCATTGGTACTGTCAACGGCAGGCACACTCTACGTCATGGCCGCTGCGCCATCACTGCGCTTTCTGCTGGGCTACCCGGTCATTGCCATCAGTCTTGGACTTGCTGACTTCGTTCCGCGCCTTGCCGCGCGCTGGCAGCTTGGTACAACCAGAATGCAGTGGAAACACACGGGGCACGTCGGTATTTTCATCCTCGCTGGCTTCCTGACGGCGGCCCTCACAGGACTATCCCTGATCTCATCCAAGACGGAGTGCCTCATCCAACGGGCTATTGCTGCCGGGAAGGTCTCCAACACACCTGACCACGCGCCCGGATGGATATGGCCGCCGCGTGTCCGCCGCATCGAGTATCTGGAAAGTGAGCCACCGGTGGCTGACACGACGGTGAAGCGGCAACTTATCAACGGCATTGAAGTGACTGTCCCCCACGCCATCTGCTGGGACCTGCCGCTCCCGTGCTCGCCGCCCTACCACAAAACAGGTTTTCGGCTGCGTGACCCACAGCGGGGACTGTCCGGCGGTTTCGTCACAGGGCCGGACAAACCGTGACCGTCCCGTGACCGGCTTGGCAGATGAGAGACTGTTGGCGTAGCATTGTCCGACACTTGACGAGTCTGGTATCGCCGGCATGACCGAAGCCCTGCCCTACCGCAAACACCCGACGGCGCTGGTCGAAAGCGAACATATCGGACGCGGGACGCGCATCTGGGCCTTCGTCCACGTGCTTCCCGGCGCCATCATTGGCGAAGACTGCAACATTGGCGATCACTGCTACATCGAGTCGGGCGCCGTGGTCGGCAACCGCGTCACGATCAAAAACGGCGTCGCCGTGTGGGAAGGGGTTCATCTCGGCGACGACGTGTTCCTGGGCCCCAACGTGGCCCTGACCAATGATCTGCTGCCACGCAGCCGCAAGCCTGATTGGGTCTGTCATCCAACCTACATCGAGCGCGGGGCGACGATTGGCGCCAATGCCACGATTGTCTGCCGGGTACGGATTGGCGAATACGCCATGGTCGGGGCCGGCTCCGTGGTCACGAAAGACATCCCAGCCCACGCACTCTGTTTCGGCAATCCGGCCGCCGTCCGCGGCTGGGTCTGCCGCTGCGCCGCACGTTTGACCTTTGAGGGAGAGGAAACGACCTGCCGTGAATGTGGCGACCAATACCGCCAAACACCAGGCGGCATCATCCGCATCGTCTGACGCACCACGGACGACGTTGAAGGTGCTGGCCGTACCGATTGCCTTCAACGAGGAAAAGAAAATCGGGCGCGTCCTGGACCGTTTTCCGCCGAATGTCGTGGATGCCATTGCCGTTGTGGATGACGCCTCGACAGACGGCACGCCCCAGGTCATCTGTGAAAAGGGCGCGATTCATCTGCGTCATGAGCGGCAGTCAGGGGCCGGAGCCGCCATCCGCACGGCGATTCGCTACGCCCGCGAACAGGGCTACGATGTCATCGTCATTCTGGCCGGAAACGACAAGGACCGCCCGGCCGAAATCCCCCGGCTGGTCGAGCCGATTGTCAACGAAGGGTATGACTTTGTGCAGGGGTCACGCTATCTGCCGGGTGGCGACTTCGGCAACATGCCGCTGTATCGCCAACTGGCGACGCGCTTCGTCCACCCGCTGCTGTTTTCGCTGGCCGCACGGCGGCGCGTCACCGACAGCACCAACGGCTTTCGCGCCATCCGCCTTTCGCTTTTTGACGATCCGCGCATAGACATTGACCAGGACTGGCTCGACAAGTACGAGCTGGAGCCTTACATCATGTTCAAGGCCATCCGGCTGGGCTACCGGTTCAAAGAGGTGCCCGTCACCAAGATTTATCCCCCAAAAGAACTGGGCTACACCAAAATGAAGCCGTTTACCGGCTGGTGGAGCATTCTTCGCCCCATCATTTACCTGGGGCTGGGTTTGAAAAAGTAACCGCAAAGCAGAAAGGGGCGGGGCATGCAGATTCCCTTCGTTGACCTACAGGCGCAGTACCAGTCGCTCAAAGACGAACTCGACACGGCCGTACTGACCGTCATGCGGCAGTGCAACTTCATTCTGGGCAAGGAAGTGAGTGATTTTGAGCAGGCCTTTGCCGATTACGTCGGCGCCCGGCACTGTGTCGGGGTGGCCAGCGGACTGGATGCGCTCAAGCTTGCGCTGGAAGCCTTTGGTATCGGCCCGGGGGATGAAGTCATCGTGCCGGCGCACACCTTCATTGCTTCGGCGCTGGCCGTATCGGCCGTTGGGGCGCGTCCGGTGCTCGTCGAAGTGGATGAAGCCAGTTTCAACCTTGACCCGGCACGTATCGAAGCCGCCATCACCCCCCGCACGAAAGCCATCATGCCGGTTCACCTCTACGGGCAACCAGCCGATATGGCCCCCATTCTCGACATTGCCCGGCAGCACAATCTGCGCGTCATCGAGGATGCTTCCCAGGCGCATGGCGCACGCTACCGGGGGCAGCGGGTTGGCACGTTCGGCGATGCCGGCTGCTTCAGTTTTTATCCCGGCAAGAATCTGGGCGCGTACGGTGATGCCGGCGGACTCGTCACCAACGACACCGGACTGGCTGAGAAAGTCCGCTTCCTGCGCAACTACGGGCAGGAGGTCAAGTACAAGCACGTCGTCAAAGGATACAACCTGCGGCTCGACACGCTGCAAGCCGCCGTACTTGGCGTGAAACTCCG
>Ga0308411_10000969_pt1 | contig 19365 bp, 20 predicted proteins | sample HotsprottomLayer_2_FD_203530 | JGI IMG/M metagenome (GOLD analysis project Ga0308411, IMG submission 203530) | Hot spring phototrophic mat microbial communities from Octopus Spring, Yellowstone National Park, Wyoming, United States -... | ecosystem: Environmental > Aquatic > Thermal springs >...
GCCTACGACAAGGGTCTGATTTCCGGCACGATCTGCGCCGGCGGCTCGCTCGGCACGATCATCCCGCCCTCGGTGGTAGCGATCGTCATGGGTCCGCTCGCCGACTTGTCGGTCGGCGACATCCTGTACGGAATGGTGTTCCCCGGCCTGATCATGGGCGGGCTCTACATCGTCTATATCCTCGTGCTCTGCATCGCCCGGCCCGAGTACGGGCCGCGCATCCCGCCCGGCGCCGACGAGCCGCCGCTCGCCTACAAGCTCTGGATCACCACGCGCAACCTCGTGCCGCCGGTGCTACTGATCTTCGCGGTGCTCGGCTCGATCCTGCTCGGCTGGTCGTCTCCGACCGAGGCGGCCGCCATCGGCGCGGCGGCCTCGGTGATCCTGACGATGATCTACGGCACCTTCGCGCTCGGGAAGCTCTACGAAGCGATCATCAAGACCGCCAAAGTGACCGCGATGATCATGACCGTGCTCCTCGCGGGAACGATGTTCACCGGCGTCTTCATCGGCGCCGGCGGGATCAACACCGCCAACCAGCTGATCGGGGACTTGCAACTGTCCCGCTGGACGCTGCTCGCGCTGCTGCTCGTGGTCCTGTTCGTCGCCGGCTTCTTCCTCGACTGGATCTCGATCGTCCTGATCTTCGTGCCGCTGTTCGTCCCGCTGGTGAAGACGGCGGGCTTCGACCCCGTGTGGTTCTGCGTGCTCTGCCTGATCATGATCCAGACGAGTTACCTCACCCCGCCGATGGCCCCGGCGATCTTCTACCTGCGCGCGGTGGCGCCCCCGGAGATCACCATCCGCCACATGTACCGCGGCGTGACGCCGTTCATCGCTCTCCAGCTCGTCGCGCTCGCGATCACGGTCACCTGGCCGCAGGTGGTGACCTGGCTGCCCACGCAGATGCTGAACATCAGGTGACTCGAGCAACCGCTGGTCGTCCGAAAGGAGCTCCATCATGACCCCCGAACAGATCCTCGCCATCCCGCCGCGCGTCCTGACGCAGTCGCAGCGCGAGTTCTACTTCCGCGAGGGCTACATCCTGCTCGAGCGCATCGTCGGCGAGGAGTGGCTCGCCAGGCTCCGCGCCGCCACCGAGGAGCTGGTGGAGCGCTCGCGCAGGGTCACCCGATCCGACGCGATCTTCGACCTCGAGCCGAACCACCGGCCCGACGCCCCGCGACTGCGCCGCGTCTCGAATCCGGTCGAGCACCATCCGGCGTTCTGGGAGTACGTGACGAAGTCGCCGCTCGGCGACATCGTCGCCGACCTGGTCGGCCCGGACGTGAAGTTCCACCACTCGAAGCTCAACTACAAGTGGGCGCAAGGCGGCGAGGAGGTGAAGTGGCACTACGACATCGCCTTCTGGCCGCACACCAACTACTCGCCGCTCACCGTGGGCACCTACCTCTACGACTGCGGGATGGACAACGGGCCGCTCGCCGTGCTGCCGCGCAGCCACATCGAGATCGAGCCGATGCTCACCCAGTACGACGACCAGGGCCGCTGGACCGGGTGCCTGCGCGACGAGGACCTCGCGCGGCTCGACCTGTCGAAGACGGTCTATCTCACCGGTCCGGCCGGGTCGCTCACGATCCACAATTGCCGCACGCTGCACGCCTCGCCGCGCAACATGTCGGACACCGGCCGGCCGCTGCTGCTGAACACCCTCACCTCGGCCGACGCATTCCCGTACACGGTGAACCCGATCAAGCCGAAGCACGACCAGACGATCATCCGCGGCAAGCGGGCCCTGTGGGCGCACCACGACCCCCGGCCGTGCCTGATCCCGCCCGACTGGTCGGGCGGCTACACCTCGATCTTCTCGCTGCAGCAGCGCGAAGACGAGAAGGTCGCCGTCGGCGCGATGTAGCCGGATGGACCGGGCCGAGCAGCGGCGGCGCGCCGAGGCCTTCCTCGCCCTGCATCGCGGGCCGCGCATCCTCCTTCTCGGCAGCGTCTGGGACGTGGCGAGCGCGGTGATCTTCGAGCGCGCCGGCTTCGCGGCGCTCGGCACCTCGAGCGCGGGCGTGGCGTACGCGCACGGTTACCCCGACGGCGAGGGAATGCCCCGCGAGGCGATGATCGCGGCGGTGCGGGCGATCGCGGCGCGGGTGGCGATCCCGGTCAGCGCCGACATGCTGACCGGCTACGGAGAGACGCCGGAAGCCGTCGCCGAAACCTGCCGCCTGGTGCTCGACGCCGGTGCGATCGGGGTGAACATCGAGGACTCGGCGGCCGGCGGCGCGAAGGCGCTCGCCGACGCGGGGCTGCAGTGCGAGAAGATCCGCGCGGTGCGTGCGATGGCGCACGCCTACGGCGTGCCGCTCGTCGTCAACGCGCGCACCGACAGCTACTGGCTGAAGCTCGGCGATTCGGCGACGAGCCTGCGCGAGTCGATCGAGCGGGCGAACCGTTACCGCGAGGCCGGCGCCGACTGCCTGTTCGTCCCCGGCGCGCTCGACCCGGCGACGATCGGCACCCTGGTGCGCGAGATCGACGGCCCGGTGAACATCCTCGCGATGCCAGGCTGCCCGCCGGTGACCGAGCTCGAGCAGATCGGTGTCCGCCGCGTCTCGGAAGGCTCCGGTCCGGCGCGCGCTGCGCTCAAGACCGCTCAGACGATAGCGCGCGAGCTGCTCGACCGCGGCACCTACTCGAGCTATCACGACGCCGCGCTGTCCTATCCGGACGCGAACCGCCTGTTCGCGCGCTAGCGCGACGCCGCACCGGCGCTCGGGCCATGTCGCCTTTCCCGAAGCGCCGGCTCACCGCCGATCCGCCTCCCCGATTGCGGCGCCCCGCTTCGCAGTGCGACGACTGTCGACGGCCGGACGCTCGCAAGCTTCGTGCCCGGCGGTCGCGCGCGCTCCGCGCCCGTGCGCTTTGTCTCAGCGGCTGGCCGGGTGCTTCGGGGTGCGCGGGTTTTCGTGACGAAAGACGAAGCCGTGGCGCCGCGGCGACGCTAACCTCGCCGCGCAACGACTTTCACTTGCAGGGGGCAGGAGCAGTCATGCGCGCAAGACCAATCCGGGACAAGTCCGACGACGCGGCGTTCGTCGAGCGGCTGGTACAGCTCGCGTCGCGCCCGTGGCTCAACCCCAACGAGCGCTGCGCGGCGGTCACCGTCGCGCTCGCCCTGCTCGTCTGCCCCGACGAGGTGAGCGTCGCGGCATCGGAGTTCGCCGAGGCCGACGACCTCCAGTACCGCAACGTGAAGCTCTCGCTGCCGCGCGACGCCGACCCGATGCGCGGCGGATTCGAGTTCTTCGCCTGGGCGGCCGCCCGGCCGCCGCTGCCGAACCTGTGCGAGCGCTACGCCGATTTCGAGAACAACCTCGAGGCGCAGGAGCTGCTCGGCTACTACCCGCTCTGCGCCACGCGCGAAGCGCGGGCGGCCCTGCTCACGCTCGCGTGGGTCTGCCTGGTGGAGGGTTACCGCGCGATCCGCAAGTCGCTGAACGGCGCGTTCGTGCTGAGCGCCGAGCGCTATGGCGTCGAGCTCGTTCTGGACGCGTTCCGGCCGACGAAGCTGCTCGAAGCGCGTTACGCGCCCCCGGCGCGGCGTCCGCGCCGCCAGCGCGCGGCTCGCGGCAACCTCGCGCGCGGCGCTCAGACGCGCGCTTCGAGCTCGATGCGCGCGCGCAGCTCCCGGTAGCGCGCGTCGACCTCCGCGCCGAACAGCGGGTCCGGCGCCGCCGCCACCGCCGCTCCGACGGCCGCCCAGTCCTCCGGCCCCAGACGCGCGGCGGCGAGCGGAATGACATGGGCGTTCTCGCCCGCGATGTGGTGCCGGTAATAGACCAGGAAGGTGGCGCACGCCGACTCGACCTCGGCGCGCGAGACCACCTCGTCGCCGGCCACCGCTTCGAGCATCTCCTGCAGGCGCGCCCCAGCGGCGGCGATCACCCGGTGCTCCTGCAGCAGGCGGTTCACGACCGGCGCAACCGCGGGCTCGCGCGCGACCAGCCGGCCGAAGGCGACGTCCTCGCGCGGGTGATGCTGGCGGTCGGGAAAGTGCCGCAGATAGGTCACGATGTCGAGCATCAGCTCGTAGTCCGGGCGCTCCTCGGCGTGCAGGCGCTCGACCTCGCGGTCGAGCAGATCGAGCAGCCGCGCGAAGTTGCGGTGCTCCGCGAGCCAGGCGGCAGTCGGATCGGACACGGGAGCACCTCCACCAGCGATCGTGCACACAAGCCTATCGCGCCCCCCGCTGCGGGATTTGGCCCAGATCAACTCCCGCGCAGACGCACGGGCGAGGCGTTCAGCGCCCGAACAGGCGCAGCAGGCCCGCGCGGGCGCGCAGCGCGAGGCCGATCGCGAGCGCCGCCGTCGCGGCGAACGCAACCAGAACCACGCCGGTCAGGGCGGCGAGCGTCATCGGGACGATGACCCAGAATGGGGCGCGGGGCCGCTCGGGCGCCGCGTCCTCGACCCACCGGCTGTCCCGCAGCTCGAACGTGCGCGGCGCGCGCGCGGGGCGCTGGCTTGGCGTTTCCATGCACCCGAATATGCGGCGGCGGTCGGCCGAAGGCAAGCGCGGGGATGTTACCGGCTGTTTCGGCGCCGGTCACGCGATCGCCCGACCGCGCGGTGCGCAGCGCCGCGCGCCTCCTCGACCGCTGCATCCTGGACGCCCGCCGAAAGCCCGTAGCAGAGGACGCTCGAGATCCCGGCCGCTTCCTCGTCGTCGAAGTCGCAGCCCGGCGTGTCGACCGCGACGATCGGGCAGCCGACTCGCTCGCGCACCGCGGCGATCTCCGGCGGCTTCGCCCTGGTCGGGAAGGCGAGATCGACGCCGGCCGGCGGCGTCGACCGGTGCGCCGATTCGTGGCAGGCTGCCGGAGGCGACCGGCGACGCCGCGCATCCGCCGCGCAGACAAGTCCCGTACCAGGGCCTGAGAAGCGCCAAACCACCACGAGGAGGAAAGCCCGATGAAGCGATCCGCAGGAGTGCTGTTCGTCGCCGCCTTCGCGCTCGCCGCCATGGCGAACGCCCAGTCCACCGTCGGCGGCTGCGCGCTCGCGCCGAAGGCAAGCTGCCCCAAGGCGCAGATGAAACGCGCCGCGCTCGCGGGCATGGATCTCTCCGGGGCGGATCTGTCGGGGGCGAATCTGCAGGAAGCGAAGGCCGCGGGCGCGAAGTTCGTCGGCAGCAATCTGCAGAACGCCGACCTCGATTCGGCCGATCTGCGGCGGGCGGACTTCTCCAACGCCGACCTGCGCGGGGCCAACCTGAGCAACGCCGAGGTGTCGGGCGCGACCTGGACCGGCGCCAACCTCTCGGGTGCCCAGTTCCCGGCGGGCAGGGACAACTACGGCGCCGCGCTCGCCCGGCGCTGCGCCGAGGGCTCGGTCGGGAGCTGCAGGTAGGGTGCGCTCAAGCGCGCCGCTTCAGCGCGCGCAGGTCGAACACCCCAGCGAGCTTGCGCGGATCGGTCCCCGGCTCGAACAGCCGGTGTTTCTGGATCTTCTGCGTGCCGGTGGTCGGCAGGCTGTCCATGAACAAGATCCATCCCGGTGCCTTGTAGTAGGCGAGCCGCTCGTGGCAGTAGCGAAATAGCGCCTCGGCGGTAGCGCGGTCGGGCGTGCCGGAGGCGAGCACCACGCAGGCGAACACCTCCTCCTCGCGCAGCTCGTCGGGCGCGGCGATCACCGCGACCTGCCGCACCAGTTCGTGCGCCTGGAGCAGCGCCTCCACCTCCGCGGCGGCGATGTTCTCGCCGGAGCGGCGGATGATGTTCTTCTTGCGGTCCACGAAGTGCAGCATCCCGTCCGGGTCGCGCCGCACCGTGTCGCCGGTGTGGAACCAGCCGCCGCGCCAGGCGTGCTCGGTGGCAGCGTCGTCGTCGAGATAGCCGGAGAAGAAGTGCTTGCGCGGGGTCGCGGCCGAGTGCCGGATCGTGAGCTCGCCCGGCTCGCCGTCGGGCACCTCGCGATCGGCGTCGTCCACCACGCGCACCTCGACCGTGGGCACCGCGCGGCCGAATGCGCGCGTGCCGACCTGGCGCGGCTCGACGTTGTCGGCGATCACGCGCACCATCTCGGTCATCCCCCAAACCTCGATCAGGGGAAAGCCGAAGCGCGCCTCGAACCGCGCGTGCAGCTGCGGCTCGACGCCGGCGCCGATGCCGAAGCGCACCCGGTGCCGGCGCTCGTCGTCGCTCGGGGGCAAACCGAGGAGCAGCGGCACGATCACACCGAGGTAGTGCACGATCGTCGCCCCGGTATCGCTGACCTCCGGCCACCAGCGCTGCGGCTGGAACCGGTCGGCCTGGATCTGACAGTTGCCGGTGAGCAGCATGCAGAAGAGCGAGAACACCGCGGCGTTGCAGTGGTACACCGGCAGCGGGTTGTAGAGGCGGTCGCCGTCGCGCACCGCCGCGCGACCGCCGAGCCGCGCGTACCACGCACCGCTCGCGAGCTCGTAGCCGTGCGAGAGCACGCAGCCCTTGGGCCGGCCGGTCGTGCCGGAGGTGTAGAGGATGCTGGCCGGCGTGTCGGGGCGGACCGGCCCGCCCCGCGCCCCGTTTGCCGGCGGCGGCAGGCCGTCGTCGAAGCTCTCGAAGGCGACGAACGGAGCCTCGTGCGACGCCGCGGCGAAGCCCTGCATCACCTGCTCGCGGCGGCCGGCGAGCGCGACCACCAGGTCGGGCCGCGAATGGTCGAGCAGGTACGCGATCTCGGCCGCGCGATAGTCCGGGTTGATCGGCACGCAGCACGCGCCCAGGGTGTTCAGCGCGAGCTTGTGCAGGTAGTGCTCGGGCCGGTTGTCGAGCAGCAGCGCGACACGATGGCCATGGCCGTAGCGCGCCTGGTGGTAGGCCTCGACCAGGCGCGCCACCTCGGCCGCGGCCGCGGAAAAGCTGATCTCGTAGCCGCCCGGGTGATAGTCCCGGCGGCTGTTGGCGGGCGCGGCGAGGAACGGGCGCCGGCCGTAACGCGCCGCTGCGCGTTCGAAGGCGGCGCCTATGGTGAGCTCGTCGTCGGGCTCGATCATCGATCTGGGCTCCCCGGAGGCCGCGCAGCCTAGCACAACGTTTTTACGCCATCGAGCGCGCGGCCCGAGCGCCCCGCTAGAGCCGCAGTACCCCGTACCGCGGCTCGCCGATCGGCGCGTTGAGCGCGACCGAGAGCCCGATGCCGAGCGCGTTGCGGGTGTCCACCGGGTCGAGCAGGCCGTCGTCCCACAGCTCGGAGGTGGAGTAGTAGGCGCTCGACATGCGCTCGTACTCGCTCAGGATCGGCTCGCGGATCGCCGCGATGTCGGCCGCCGACAGCACCTTGCCCTCGCGCTCGAGCTGGCGGATCTTCACTTCGGCGAGCGTGTTGGCCGCCTGCTCGGCGCCCATCACCGAGATCTGGCCCTGCGGCCACATGAACAGCAGCCGCGGGTCGAAGGCCCGCCCGCACATCCCGTAGTTGCCCGCGCCGAACGAGCCGTTGCAGATCACGGTGAGCTTGGGCACCTCGCTGCACGCCTGGACCATGATCATCTTGGCCCCGTCCTTGGTGATGCCGGCCTTCTCGTACTCGCGCCCGACCATGTAGCCGGTGATGTTCTGCAGGAAGATCATCGGCGTGCGGTTCTGGTTGCACAGCTCCATGAAGTGCGCCGCCTTGAGCGAGCTGTCGTTGAACAGCACGCCGTTGTTGGCGAGGATCCCGACCTTCCAGCCCCACAGCCGGGCGAAGCCGCAGACGAGCGTCGTGCCGTAGGCGGGCTGGTACTCGTGGAAACGGCTGCCGTCGACGATGCGAGCGATCACCTCGCGCATGTCGAACTGGACCTTGATGTCGTCCGGGATGATGCCGTAGAGCTCGGCCGGATCGTAATAAGGCGGCTCCGGCTCCTCCCAGTCGACCTCCGCCTTCCTGCGCAGGGTGAAGGTGCCGACGATCTCGCGCGCGATCGCGATCGCCTCCTCCTCGGTCGCGGCCGGGTAGTCGGCGGTGCCGCTGATGCGGGTGTGCAGGTCGGCCCCGCCGAGCTCGTCGGCCGACACCACCTCTCCGGTCGCCGCCTTCACCAGCGGCGGCCCGCCGAGGAAGATCCCGCCGTTGCCGCGCACGATCACCGCGTAGTCCGACAGGCCGGGCACGTACGCGCCGCCGGCGGTGCAGTGCCCCAGCACCACCGCGACCTGCTGGCAGCCGAGCTTGGACAGGATCGACTGGTTGCGGTAGGTCCGGCCGCCGTTGTAGCGGTCCGGGAACAGGTCGTGCTGCAGCGGCAGGAATCCGCCGGCGCTGTCGCACAGGTGCACCACCGGCAGCCGGTTCTCGATCGCGATGTCGAGCGCGCGGACGATCTTCTTGACCGAGAGCGGGTACCAGGCGCCGCCCTTGGTGCTGGAGTCGTCGGCGTGGATCATCACCTCGCGCCCGCTCACCACGCCGATGCCGGTGACCACGCCGGCCTGCGGCGCCTCGCCGCCGTAGGCCATGCACGCGGCGAGCGAGGACAGCTCGAGGAACGGCGTGCCGGGGTCGAGCAGCAGGGCGATGCGCTCGTGCACTCGCAGCTTCGACTGCCGTGCGAGCCGCTGCAGGTCGCGCTCGGCGCGGCGGTGGCGGGCCTCGTCCTGGCGCCGCCTGAACTCGGCAACGACCTCCAGCATGCGGGCGCGGTAGCGCTTGTAGGTCGGGCTGTTCGTGTCGATCGCGGTCTGGATGCGGCGCATGGTCAGCTCGTTTCGGGTTGCAGCGTGGCGAGGACGGCACCGCGGTCGAAAGTCGCTCCGGCGGCGAGCGGGAGCGTCGCGACGATCCCGTCGCGCGGCGCCCTGATCGCGGTCTCGAGCTTCATGCTCTCGATGACGAGGATCGTATCGCCGCGCCTGACCGCCCCGCCCGGGGCGGCCGCGACCGCGACCACGGTGCCGGGCATCGGCGCGAGCACCGTGTCGTCGGCCGCGCCGTGGCCGTGCGCCGCCGCGATCTCGTCGACGACCGCGACCCGCCACGCCCGGCCGGCGGCGTGCACGAAGACCTCGTCGCCCTGCACCGCGATCCACACGCGTGCCGGCCGCCCGTCGAGCGTGACGATCGCCTCGCCCTCGTCCAGCATGCGCAGGCTCGCGCGCCGCACCCGTTCGCCGAAGCCGATCGCCACGCCGTCGGCCCGGCGCACCGGGGTCACTTCGTACACGCCCCCCTCCAGAGCGAATTTCGCTCGCACTGCTCAGTTCCTCCAGGCGCCGATCGATGCGTACGGCTCCGGCACGTGACGCGTCAGGTCGCGCACCGTGCGGCTCGACAGCGTCGCGGCGGCGAGCACGAGCTCGAGCGTCTCCGGGTCCGGCGGCGGGGCGCCGAGCGCCGCGGCGTGTTCGACGACGAATCCGGTGTGCAGGCGGCCGGCGGCGAATTCGGCGTGACCGAGCAGCCGATCGAGGTACGCCGCGTTGGTCGTCACGCCGAGCAGCACCAGCTCGCGCAGCGCGGCGCGCATGCGCGCGATCGCCGCTTCGCGGCTCGCGCCGTGCACCACCAGCTTGGCGAGCATCGGGTCGTAGGCGGTGGTGATCCGCTGGCCTGGCGCGAGACCGCTGTCGAACCGCACCCCGGGGCCGGCCGGCGGCCGCAGCCGCAGCACCGTGCCGATCGCCGGCGCGAAATCGGCGGCCGGGTCCTCGGCGCAGATCCGGCACTCGATCGAGTGGCCAAGGCGCTCGATCGCCGCTTGCTCCAGAGCGAGCGGTTCGCCCTCGGCGACCCGCACCTGCAGCGCGACTAGGTCGAGGCCGGTGATCATCTCGGTCACCGGATGCTCGACCTGCAGGCGCGTGTTCATCTCCAGGAAGTAGAAGTCTCCCTCCGGCGCCAGGATGAACTCGACGGTACCGGCGTTCGAGTAGCCGGCGGCGCGCGCGATGCCGACCGCCGCGTCGAGCACGCGCGCCCGCAGCGCCGGATCGAGCCCCGGTGCCGGCGCTTCCTCCACGATCTTCTGGAAGCGCCGCTGGATCGAGCACTCGCGCTCCCACAGGTGGACGAGCCGCCCGTGCTCGTCGCCGATCACCTGCACCTCGATGTGGCGCGGGCGCTCGATGTAGCGCTCGCAGTAGAGCCGTCCGTCGCCGAAGTAGCGCGCGGCTTCGCGGCGCGCCGTCTCGATGCGCTCGGCGAGCTCGACGCGGTCGCGCGCGACGTGCATCCCCTTGCCGCCGCCGCCGGCCGACGCCTTGACGAGCAGCGGGAACCCGATCGCCGCCGCCCGCTCGGCGAAGCTCGCCGGGTCGTCCTCCTCGTAGGCCGACGGCGCCACCGGAAAACCGTGGCGGCGCACGAACTCCCGCGAGCCGACCTTGTCGCCCATCAGCCGGATCGCCTGCGCCGACGGCCCGATGAACGCGATGCCGGCGTCGCGGACCGCCTCGGCGAAGGCGGCGTTCTCCGACAGGAAGCCGTAGCCCGGGTGGATCGCGTCGGCCGCGCACCGGCGCGCGATCGCCACGATCTGCGCGCCGTCGAGATAGGCGGCGACGGGCGTCTCGCCAGTAAGCTCGTACGCCTCGTCGGCCTCGCGGATCGCGGGGCCGTCGGCCTCGTCGGCGTGATACACCACCACCGACGCGATCCCGAGGGCGCGCAGCGTGCGCGTGATGCGCACCGCGATCTCGCCGCGGTTGGCGACGAGCACGCGGCGCAGACGCCTGGGGCCGGGCACCGTCGCGCCTCCTAGTACTGCCGGAAGTCGGTCCGCAGCCGAGGCGCTTCCTTGGGCCCGAACCCCGTCGTCGACCCGAAATCGCCATCCCGCCCACATGAGGCGCTGGCGAGAGCTGCGGCCCCGTCGATGTTCGCGGACTGGGCGGTTGTCCAGTTTCCCGTCGCCATGGTTTCCTCCTCAGAGTGGATGATTACGTCGCCGGCGGCCAGTTGAGCGCGCATTTCTCTGCCTCGCGCCGCAGCCCGATCAGCCGGTGCGGCCCGAAGCACGGCAAGACCGCGACGCCACCGCGAGCAAGCGCCAGCACATCGCGGCTCGCTGCCCGCAGCAGCGCCACGAAGGCCAGCCCGGCGACCGGCCCGAACGTACGAAACATGTTGCGCCTCGGTCGAAAGCGGCAGGTGGAAGGCGTCGATGTTGACGACGCGGATCTGCAGCGCGCTCATCGCCCGTTCGCCCGCCGCGGGCGGGCGAGACGCTCGAGCCGGTCGGCGACCGCGGCGAGCCGCGCGGCCTCGCGCTCGAGCCGTTCGCCGGCGGATCGCGCGTCGTCCGGCCGCAGGCCGCCGAGCACGATGTCGGTGATCCAGTCGGCGGCGGTCTCGATGTCGAGCCCGCCGCGCCCGTAGACGTAGTTCCACACCAGGTGCTCGATGCCGCCGAACACCAGGTCGCGCACCAGATTGACCGGCGTGTCCGCGCGCAGCTCACCGCGCGCGATGCCCTCGCGTAGCACCGCGGCGACGAAGCTCGTGTAGCGGCGGTTCTGCTCGTGGATGAACGAGCGGTGATAGCTCTCTCCGGCGCGCACCTCGCGGAAGAACACGCGGCACAGCGCCGGGTTGTCGCGAATCGACCGCAGGTGGCGCCACACCAGGTAGCGCAGGCGCGGCCGCGTGCCGGAGATCCCGGCGAGGTCGGCCGCGAAACCGGCGACCATGCCCTCGTACCAGGCCTCCATCACCTTGAAGACCAGGTCGCGCTTGTTCTCGAAGTACTTGTAGATCGTGCCTTCCACCACGCCTGCGCGGGCGGCGATCTCGGCCATCGACGCGTCCTCGAAGCCGCGCGCGCAGAACACCGCGCGCGCGGCTTCGAGGATGTCCTGCACGCGCCGCTCGCGCGGCAGCCGGACGACGGCGCGCCGGCTCACTCGACCGCTTCCCAACCGGCGAGCGGACCGCCGGGCGCGAGCCATCCGGCCGGCACCTCCACCGGGAAGTCGAGCAGCATCTGTGCAAACGCCTTGCCCTGCGGGTCGTAGCGCAGCGAGGCGGTGCCGCCACCGCCGAGCGCGCGGTGGAGCAGGAAGTTGAAGCCGTTCACACCCGGCAGCTCGAAGCGCTCCACCTCGCCCTCGACGAGGTGCGCGAAGTACTCGCGCACCGCGGCCGGCGTCAGGGCCGCGGCGAGCAGCGGGACGAACTCGGGCGCGCGCGCGAGGATCCCGATGTTCGCGCTGTCGCCCTTGTCGCCGCTGCGGCCGTGGGCGAGCGCGATGAGCGGTACCGTTCGCCAGCGCTCGGACGCCGGTGCCGGCCGCGCGGCCGGCGCCGGCGCCGCGGGGCGCGCCGATGGGCCGCTGTGCGCGCCGGCGTCGATCGCGACCGCCGCGCCGTCCACCTCGACGCTCACCGCGACCTGTGCCTTGGGAATCAGGAACGAGAAGAGCCGCACCATCGGCGAGACCGGCGGGCGTCCGCCGGCGAATCCGGTGATGCCAGGGGCCATCGACGTCGCGGCCGGGGCGAACTCCCGGGCGAAGAGCTCGAGCGCCGCGCGCTCGTCGTGATGGGCCGCGACTTTCAGCACCACCTCGCGCGCCGATCCCGCGCGCGCCCATGGCCCGTAGGTCGCCTCGGCGCCGAGCACCTCGACGTCGGTGCGCCGATAGTCCCGCAGGCCCTTCTGCGCGAACAGCCGCCGCGTTCGCTGGAGGATCGCCTCGCCGACTCGCGCCGCCTTTCGCGCCGCGTCGCGGCCGCCGATCATGAGGGTCGCGGTGCAGCGGAATCCGTCCTGGTAGGTCGCCGAGACCTTGTAGGTGTCGGTCGCCGGGGCGCCGCGCGCCCCGGTGACCTCGACCCGGTCGGGTCCGACCTCGCGCAGCCGCACGCCGCGCAAATCGCACACGACGTCGGGGACGACGTACGCGGCGGGGTCGCCGATCTCGTACACCAGCTGCTCGGCCACCGTCTCGGGAGCGACCAGCCCGCCGGTGCCGGCCGGCTTGGTGACCACGAACGAGCCGTCGGCGCGGCACTCGGCGATCGGGAAGCCCATGCGATCCCAGTCGCGCGCCAGGCGTTCCCAGTCGGTGAACAGGCCCCCGGTCACCTGCGTGCCGCACTCGAGCAGGTGGCCGGCGACGGTGCCCGCGGCGAGCCGGTCCCAGTCGTCGGCGGGCCAGCCGAACTCGTGCAGCAACGGCCCCAGCACCACCGCGCTGTCCACGCAGCGGCCGGTGATGACGACCTCGGCCCCGGCGTCGAGCGCCGCGGCGATCGGCCGCGCGCCGAGATAGGCATTGATGCTCCACGGCCGCGCCGGAAACGCCTCCCCGCTGTACATCTCGCGGATGTCCCGTTCGCGCAGCGCGTCGGCGCGCGCGAGCAGGTCGTCGCCGAGCACCACCCCGACCCGCAGGCGCACGCCCTGCGCGGCCAGACGCGCCTGCAGCGCCGCCTGGCAGGCGCGCGGATTGACCCCGCCCGCGTTCGCCACGACCTTGATGCCGCGCCGAGCGATCTCCGGGGCGAGCGCCGCGATCACCTCGACGAAGTCGGCCGCGTAGCCGGCGGCCGGATCCTTCGCGCGCGCGCGAGAGAGCAGCGACATCGTGATCTCGGCGAGATAGTCGAAGACGAGGTAGTCGATCGCGCCGGAGGCGACCAGCTGCGCCGGCCCGGCCTCGGTGTCGCCCCAGAAAGCCGCGCCGCAGCCGATGCGCACCACCCGCTCGCTCATCGGCCGGTCCAGCGCGGCGCGCGCTTCTCCTGGAATGCCCTCATCCCCTCGCGCGCGTCGCCGGTGCTCGCCATCACCGGCACCATCACCTGCGCGAACTCGAAGGCCTCGCGCAGCGTCATGTCCTGCATCGCGTGGAACGCCTGCTTGCCGAGCCGGATCGCGGTGGGCGACTTGTCCACGATGCGCGCGAGCAGCCAGTCGAGCTTGGCGTCGAGGTCGGCCCGCGGCACCACGTAGTTGACCAGCCCGAGCTCGAGCGCGGCGGCGGCGTCGAACTGCTCGGCGGTGATGCACATCTCGAGCAGCTTGCGGCGCGGGATGACGCGCAGCATGTAGGTGAGGATCATCATCGGGAACACGCCGACCCGCGCCTCCGGCGTGCCGAAGCGCGCCTCCTCGGCCGCCACCGCCATGTCGCAGGCGCACAGCAGGCCGAGCCCGCCGGCGAGCGCGTGTCCGTTGACGCGCGCGACGATCGGCAGCGTGCACTCCTCGATCTGCTTGAACAGATCGATCACGTAGTGCCGCGGGTGCGCGAAGTCGACCTCGAAGGCGGCGCCCTCGGCGTCCGGCTTCAGGTCGGCGCCGGCGCAGAACGCCTGGTCGCCCGCGCCGGTCAGCACGATCGCGCGCGCCGCCGGATCGGCCGCCGCGCCGGCGATCGCGCGCCCGATCGCCGCGATCACCGCCTCGTTGATCGCGTTGCGCCGCTCCGGGCGGTTGATCGTGATCCACTGCACCGCGTCGCGCCGCTCGACCAGCACCGGTTCGGTCATTCGCCTGCTCCCGCCCTCGCGCTCTAATGAATGTGCCTCACTAAACCTGATGGCGCGACCCGCCTCCGCGTTGCGCTGCAGCATCGGCGCCTGGCGACGGGGCGCGGTTTTCTCTCTGCCGAGCGCGTTGAACACCGGCCGGCGCTTAGCTTATGATCTTAGTGAGCGATGCTCATCATCAACCCGCCCGCGGGCGCTTGTCAACCATCCCGGCCGGCGCCGCGCTATGCTGGGGTCCGGCCGCAGCGACCCCGAGCGATGAGGAGACCTCACCGATGAACGACCCCAGCCCGGCGGCGCTGCCACGGCTCGATCCGTCGAGCGACCTCGCGCCCGGCGAACGCGAGATCCTCGACGCCGCCGACCGCTTCGCACGCAACGAGCTCCACCCACTCGCCCGGCGCATGGACGACGAGGAGTGGTGGCCCGCCGATGCGTTTCCGAAGATCGGCGCGACCGGCTATTTCGGCATCACGGTGCCGCCCGAGTACGGCGGCGCCGGCCTGGACGTCTTCTCTTCCGGGCTGGTGCTGCAGGCGTTCGCGCGCTGGAACCCGGCGCTCGCGCTGTCGTGGGTGGCGCACGAGAACCTGTGTCTCAACAACATCTACCGCAACGCGAGCGACGCGCAGCGCCGCCGCTATCTGCCGGACCTGTGCGCCGGCACCGCGGTCGGCGCACTCGGCCTGACCGAGCCCGGTGCCGGATCGGATGCGCTCGGGTCGATGCGCACCAGCGCGCGGCGCGTCGGCGACCACTACCTCTTGAACGGCGAGAAGCTCTACATCACCAACGGCCCGGTGGCCGACGTGCTGCTCGTCTATGCGAAGACCGACAAGGCGCGCGGCGCGAAGGGCATCTCGGCGTTCATCGTCGAGAGGGGATTCCCGGGCTTCCGGGTGGCACAGAAGCTCACCAAGATGGGCTTCCGCGGCAGCCCCACCGCGGAGCTGGTGTTCGAGGACTGCCGGGTGCCGGCCGAGAACCGGATCGGCGCGGAGAACGACGGCGTGGCGGTGGTGATGAGCGGGCTCGACCTGGAGCGCGCGATGATCTCGCCGCTGTGCCTGGGCATCGCCGAGCGCGCGTTCGCCCTCGCGCTCGACTACGCGCGGACGCGCCAGCAGTTCGGCCAGCCGATCGCCAACTTCCAGATGATCCGCGCCAAGCTCGCCGACATGTACGTCTGGATCGAGACGATGCGCACCTTCACCTACCGCGTGCTGCGCGCGGTGAACGACCTCGAGGTCGGCGGTGGCGGCCGCGGCGAGATCCACAAGCTCACCGCCGCCTCGGTGATGTACGCGGCGGAGGCGGCGAGCCGCGTCCTGAGCGAGGCGGTGCAGATCCACGGCGGCGCGGGCTACATCTGGGAGTCGGAGGTGAACCGCCTGTTCCGGTGCGTCAAGCTGCTCGAGATCGGGGCCGGCACCACCGAGGTGCGCAAGCTGATCATCAGCGAGGAGCTGCTGCGCGGGTGAGCGAGGCGGCGCGCCGGTTCGGGCTCTCGCCGGAGGAGCTCTGGGCCCATCCCACGGTCTTCCGCGACCGCCTGCTCGCGGACCGGGTGGTGCTCGTCTCGGGCGCCGGCAGCGGGCTCGGACGGGCGACCGCGCTGCTGTGCGCCCGCCTCGGCGCGCGGGTGGCGATCGCCGGTCGCAGCCGCGAGAAGCTCGACGCGGTGGCCGGGTTCGCCGCCGCGCGCGGCTGCCCGATCCTGGCGGTGCCGGCCAACATCCGCGACCCCGACCAGGTCGCCGCGCTGTTCGAGCGGGTCGCGAGCGAGCTCGGGCCGATCGACGCGCTGGTGAACAGCGCCGGCGGCCAGTTTCCGCAGCCGGCGATCGACTACTCGGTCAAGGGCTGGAACGCGGTCATCGACACCAACCTGAACGGCACCTGGTACATGATGCAGGCGGCCGCGCGCCGCTGGCGCGACGCCGGCCGCGGCGGCGCAATCGTGAACGTGGTCACCGTGATCGACCGCGGCATGCCCGGCGTCGCCCACACCTGCGCGGCGCGCGCCGGGGTGATCTACCTGTCGAAGACGGTTGCCGTCGAGTGGGCGCCGCTCGGCATCCGGGTGAACTGCGTGGCCCCCGGCGCGATCGAGACCGAGGGCATGGCGGTGTACCCGCCGGATGCGTTCGCGACCTTCCACCTTTCCAACCCGATGAAGCGCTTCGGCGAGGCGATCGACATCGCCGAGGCGTGCGTCTATCTCGCCGCGCCGAGCGGCAAGTTCGTCACCGGCGAGGTGCTCGCGGTCGACGGCGGCGGCCGGCTGTGGGGCGAATTCTTCGCCGCCGGAAGGCCGGCCTACTTCGACCGCTGAGCCAGTGCCGGCGCGCCGTCCCGAGCGCATCGTCTGCCTGACCGAGGAGACGACCGAGACGCTCTATCTGCTCGGCGAGGAGCACCGCATCGTCGGCATCTCCGGCTACACGGTGCGGCCGCCGCGCGCGCGCCGCGAGAAGCCGCGGGTGTCGTCGTTCCTGTCGGCGAAGACCGACAGGATCCTCGCGCTGCGGCCCGATCTCGTGATCGGCTTCTCCGACCTGCAGGCCGACATCGCGCGCGACCTCGCTAAGGCGGGCCTGAACGTGCTGGTCTTCAACCAGCGCTCGATCGACGAGATCCTGTCGATGATCCTCGCGCTCGCCGCGCTCGTCGGCGCGGGCGACAAGGGCGAGCGCCTGGTCGCCGAGCTCGAGTCCGGCCTGGAGTCGATCCGGGGGGCGGCGGCCGCGTTCCCGCGCCGGCCGCGCGTCTATTTCGAGGAGTGGGACGAGCCGATGATCAGCGGCATCGGCTGGGTGAGCGAGCTCGTCGCGGTCGCCGGGGGCGAGGACGCCTTTCCCGAGCTCGCGCGCAGCCAGTCGGCGAGCGGCCGCATGATCCACGACCCGGAGGAGGTGGTGCGGCGCGCGCCGGACATCATCCTCGGCTCGTGGTGCGGCAAGAAATTCCGGCCCGAACAGGTCGCCGCCCGCCCGGGCTGGTCGGCGGTGCCGGCGGTGCGCGACGGGGAACTGCACGAGATCAAGTCGGCCGAGATCCTGCAGCCGGGGCCGGCGGCGCTCACCGACGGGGTGCGGCGGATGCACGCGATCTTCGCGCGCTGGGCCGCGCGCGAGCGCCGATGACCGCCACCGTCGTCGCGATCTTCCTGATCGTCTACCTCGGGATGATCCTCGGCGGGCTGCCGTTCCTGCAGCTCGACCGCACCGGAATCGCGCTGCTCGGAGCGATCGCGCTGGTCGCGATCGGCGACCTGACGCCGGAGCAGGCCGCGCAGGCGATCCACCTGCCGACGCTGCTGCTGCTGTTCTCGTTCATGGTGATCTCGGCGCAGATGCGCCTCGGCGGCTTCTACGCCTGGGTGACGCTGCGCATCGCCGCGCTGCCGCTCGGGCCGCGCGGCCTGCTCGCGGCGGTGATCGCCGCCGTGGCGGTGCTGTCGGCGGTGTTCAGCAACGACGTCGTGTGCCTCGCGGTCGCGCCGGTGCTCGCGGCGGTATGCCTGCGCCGCGGCCTCGACCCGGTGCCGTTCCTGCTCGCGCTCGCGTGCGCGGCGAACGTCGGCTCGGCGGCGACGCTGATCGGCAACCCGCAGAACATGGTGATCGGCGCGGTCCTGCGCCTGCCCTTCGGCGGCTACTTCCTAGAGGCGATCGTGCCGGTGACGCTGGGGCTCGCCGCGACCTGGGCGGTGATCGCCTGGCAGGTCCGCGGCGGCGCCGCGTCGGCCGCCCCGCTGCCGCTGCGGCGCGAGGACGACGAGCCGCCGCTCGACCGCTGGCAGAGCGCCAAGGGGCTGGCGGTCGCGGCGGCGCTGGTGGGCGTGTTCCTCCTCACCGACTGGCCGCGCGAGGTCGCGGCGCTCACCGGCGCGGGCGTGCTGCTGCTCAGCCGCAAGCTCCACTCGACCCACATGCTCGGCCAGGTCGACTGGGAGCTGCTCGTCCTGTTCATCGGTCTGTTCGTGGTGAACCACGCGCTCGAGGACACCGGCCTCACCGCGCGGGCGATCGCGGCGCTCGCCGCCGCCGGGCTTCCGCTCGCCGAGCCGGCGCCGCTATTCGGCGCGACCTTCCTGCTGTCGAACGTCGTGTCGAACGTCCCGGCGGTGATGCTGCTGCTGCCGGCGGCGACCGAACCGTTCTCCGGCCCGATGCTCGCGCTCGTCAGCACGCTCGCCGGCAATCTGCTGGTCGTCGGCTCGATCGCCAACATCATCGTGGTGGACGCCGCGCGCCGCCACGGGATCACGATCGACTGGCGGCGCCACGCGCGCACCGGCGTGCCGGTCACGCTCGCCACCCTGGCGATCACCGCAGGCTGGTTCGCGTGGCGCCTTGCCGGCATGCAGCACTAGGCCGCTTGCAGATAGTAAGCTAGGCAACTATCCTGCGCGCATGCTCCGCGAGGACCTGTCGCGCAACTTCGGCTTCCTGCTGAACGACGTCGCGCGGCTGATGCGCACTGCCTACGACCGGCGGGTGCGCTCGCTCGGGCTCACCCGCTCGCAATGGTGGGTGCTCAACCACCTGTTCCGCCGCGACGGAGTCACCCAGACCGAGCTCGCCGAGATCCTCGAGATCGAGAAGCCGACGCTCGGGCGGCTGCTCGACCGCCTCGAGGCGAAGGGCTGGGTGCGACGCGCGGCCGACCCGCGCGACGGCCGCGCCTGGCGCGTGTTCCTGACCGAGGAGGTCGAACCGGCGATGCGCGAGCTGCGCCGCGCCGCCGCCGAGCTGCGCCGCGACGCGCTGGCGGGGCTCACCGCGGCCGAGCGCGAGCGCTTCGTCGATACGCTGCTCGCGATCAAGGCGAACCTCGGCCGCCTGCCGGCCGGCGCCGCCGAGCCGGTCCCCCGGGCGAGGCGCGATGGCTGAGCCCCGCGGCGGTGGCCGCCTCGCCCGCGCGCTGCTGCGCGTG
>Ga0308411_10000970_pt1 | contig 19362 bp, 15 predicted proteins | sample HotsprottomLayer_2_FD_203530 | JGI IMG/M metagenome (GOLD analysis project Ga0308411, IMG submission 203530) | Hot spring phototrophic mat microbial communities from Octopus Spring, Yellowstone National Park, Wyoming, United States -... | ecosystem: Environmental > Aquatic > Thermal springs >...
TGGGTTAAGACTAGTCAAAGAAGAAAATACACTCTTTTTAAAAGGAGGTATAGGCTATGCTTTTGAAAGAGAGAAAACACCTCCTGGTGAACACTGGTTTTTTGTGATAGGTATAGAATTAAATTATGCTCATGGGCTTTCTACAAACTGGAAAGTCTTATTTTCTAACTTTTATATTTCTTGGTTCTATTGATGATAGCAAGTTATACTTACATTAAAAAATCAGGATGGAAAATAATTTTTTTCATCCTGAGGTTTAAAAAAAGGTTTAAAATGAAAACTTTTATAACCTTGTTATTATTGTTTTTTTTGAATGCCTGCACAACTGTAAAAATTGTTCAGGGTGGGAAAGGAGAGTTTACAAGACCTGAAAATAAAACCACTGTGCCTTTTGAAGAAATAAGAGGCATGATTTTTGTACGAGTTAAATTAAACAATACCCCTAAGGAGCGGATGTTTTTAGTGGATACTGGATCTTCAGTTAGTATAATCAGCGAAGAAATTTTTAAAGAACTTTCTTTAACTGCCTTAGAAAAACTTCCTGTAATAGGAGTGCAAAAAAAAGACGAACTTTATCTTACCCGGCTTAAGTCTCTTCAATTAGGGGGAGTTGTCTTTGAGGACTTAGGTGTGATTGTGTCTCAAGATATGAAAAAAATTTCAGAGCTAATTGAAACTCCCATAGATGGTATTTTAGGCCATAATGCATTAAGATTTTTTCGACTGCAATTTGATTTTAAGCAAAAAAACTTAACTTTTTATAAAGACCCTCTAAAAAATGTTATTAGAATTCCAATGCAAGTAAGATGGGATAAAGCTCCTTTAATTCATGCAAAAATTTTTGGGAAAAAAGTTTCTGCCATAATTGATACTGGATCTACTTGTGTAATTTTTCCTAAAAAATGGGTAATGGATGAATATTCATTATCTGCGGTTAAAGGTTCTACTTCTTACGGGGCTTTTGGTTTTACACAAGAAGAATACATTACGCAAGTAAAAAATTTACAAATAGCAGACACCTTAATCCCTTCTATTAGGGCTGTGGCTTTGGGTAAAATGGATAAAGCAATTCAAGAATTTTTAATATTAGGAACTGATGTGTTAAAAGGATTTGATGTTACCTTAGATTATCTTACAGGATATGCAATATTTAAGCCTATAAAAGACTTTGTTTTTGAAAAAAGTTTTACAAAATCAGGTGTTTTTCTTGTTAAAAAAGAAGGAAAAATCGAGGTAGCAGCTGTGATTCAAAATAGTCCTGCTGATTTTTTAGGTATTTTACCTGAAGATCAATTGATTTTTATCAACGGAAAACCTACAGAATCTTTTTCGTTAGAAGAATTACAGGAATTTTTTTTAGGAAAAAATCTAAAACCTTTTAAAGCTGTTTTTCAGCGACAAAAACAGAATTATGAAGTAGAGTTTTTTAAAATTCCTTAGAAAATTTTAAATTAAAATTTTGTTTACTCCTTATTTTATTTCTTTTATTTCACTAAAATATTTATAAAAATCATATTATATAAAATTTTTTTATAATGTCTAATAAGTTTTTTTAAGTAAAAAATAAAGTTTTCTTCACTTATCTATTTAAAGTACTATTTTCGACTTTAAAAAATCTTCTTTTTTTTCTTCACAAGAAACAATATTGATAAAGTTTAGTTAGGTCAACTACAAAACATACATTTTATAGTATTAACTTTAAAATATTTTTATAACCAAGTATGATATTTTAAGTAATTGCCTATTTTTTAAACCATAGGTCTATATTATCAAACCTGCCTTTATAGACAAAGTTTTTATCAAGATATTCTTTTACAAGTGGAAAGTTTGAAGATATATTACCATATTTTCTAAAATACACAACTGGTGAAAGTGATACGTCAACAAATATATCAGGTGACGAGTTCTTTATAATATCTATAAAACTCTTTTGAAAACTTAAATAAGTATCATAGCCTTTATCCTTTAACTCTATTGCCTTTATAGCTTCATACTCGTTCCAAAGACTCAAAAATGCTGGTCTTAAGCCTGAAAAATAGGTTAATTCAGCACCAACAGGCCACACAAAAATCTTATCACTAGGTTTTGAGTTCTGTTTTATATATTCCAATACCTTTCTGTATGAAGGATGGGGTAAGAGATAATCATTATCTTGGCCAAGCAATATAAGTCTTACATAGTATAAACCACCCTCATTATAAAAAAAGTCTTGTCTATAGTTTACTATCAAAGCATCTTTTGTGTTCCATAAAAAAACAAACAATACAGGAACCCAAAAAGCAAAAAATATTGTTTTTTTAAGCCTTTCACTCTCTATTAAAGGAACCAATAAACTTGCTGCAAGTATAGATGCCAATGGATAGACCTGAACAAAGTAATGAAAATAAAGTCTCTCACCAGTCATAAAAATTGTAAAAAAAAGAAACAATAGTATTATTATAATATACTTTGACTTTTCATCCTTTACATTTTTAAAAAACCTGTAGATACTTATAAAGCAAGGTATCCATATAAGGCTGTGGTATACTGTTAACATACCTAAACGGTGTATAAGTTTTATAGGTGTAAACCAAGTAAATCCTCTTACTGTTGCATATAGATAATAGTCTCTTATCTTTCTTTCAATTTTTTCTGTTATAAAAATCCTAAAGGTTTTATAGTCAAAAACTACAAAAATGATAAAAATTACAAATAAAAAACTAATGAGTATATAATATCTTTTTAACCTTTTTCTCTCCATATAAGAAGAAGGATAGACTAAGATAATATAAAAAATTATAGCAAATACTGCGAATAAACCCTGAAACTTCACCATAGAGCCCAAAAAAAGTGATAATATTAGTAGTGGGATAAAAACATATTTTCTTTTAAAGACTATCAGGTAAAAAATAAAAAATGAAATAGTAAAGAAAAGATTGTATATTATCTCTGCATTTAAAGCCATAAATTGTCTATTAAACGATGAAATTAAAAAGCCATAAAGTATACTTGCTAAAACTCCAACCTTTTTAGAATATATCTCTTTCCCAAACAAGTATATAAAGAAAGAGGTTAATAGTATTATTAATATTCCTGTAAAGTGAAATGAAGCAGGGTGTTCATATATTAAAAAAGAGTAGTTTAGTATCAAGTGATACAAACTACCTTTATTTTCATATGTTGGAAGTCCAGCTATATAGTTTTTAGCATATATGAAAGATGTTAATAAGTCTATATCATAATACTCAACAAATAGTGTAGGAAGTCTTAATATTAAAACACCAAATACTATAAAAAATACTAGTCTTTTTCTCTCTTCTAGTATCTTTTTAAAAAAATCATATTTCATCAATTAAAACTCTTAATATTCCTTGAGTAAAATAGATCATCTCTCTATCTCATCATATTTTTTGCCTTCTTCTTTTCCTTTATCCTTTATGTCAACGTTCTTTTCCTTTATTGAAGTATCTTCTTTTATGTTTTTTATAGTATCACTCTTTATTGTTTCTTTCAAGTCTTTTATAAAGTCCTCAAGTTCTTTTGCCTTGTCTTTTGATTCTTTTTCAAGTTCTTCTGGCCATTTAAAGTCTTTTTGTTTAAGCCATGCTAGAGCCTTTCTTACCTTATCTGGTTTAGGCCCTTCAGGTTTTAGATTAAGATATTTTTCCCAAGAGTCAATAGTCTTTAGCCTGTCTCTGAGCTCAAAGTATGACATGCCCATAAAAAGGTATATTTCAGGGTAGAAACTTGCCTTTTTCTCTACGCTACTAAGTAATGAGATAGAGTCTTGATGTTTTTTCATATGCCTATATACCTGAGCAAGGTTTAAAATAAATGGGAACTTATTCTCTGCTATCTCAAGACCTTTCTTATAAACTTTCTCAGCAGCCTCAAACAGTTCCAGGTGGTCATATATATTGCCAAGTATAAGAAAACCACCTATAGGAAAGTCTTTTGGTGAGTTTTTTATCCATATTTCAAGTATTTCTCTGGCTTTTTCATAGTTTTTTGTCTGATAAAGTTTTAAAACCTCTTTTATATCATACCCTTTCTTAGGTTTGTCTTCTACTTTTTTATCATCTACTTTTGTATCTTCCTGAGAGAAGATAAAAAAAGGTATTAATATAATTATAAACCCAATTTTTTTCATATTACCTTTTCTCAAAATTTATTTATATAAAATTTTAATTAAAATTTTATAACCATCAAAGTAAAGTCATCAAACAGGTCTTCATTCTTAGGTAAAAAAGTTTCTTTAATAAGATTAACAATCTCTTTAGAGTCAAGAGAGGCAGAACTTTTTATAATTTCCCTTAATAATTCTTCTTCATCTCTTCTCTCTTTTTCAATAAGAGCCTCTGTAACACCATCAGTAAAAAGAACCAAAATATCTCCCTCACTGTATTTAATCTCTTGCTCTTCAAAGTCAATATTATACATTATACCTATTGGTTTACCTTTTGTCTTTAAGTCAATTACATTGTTTCCTTCTCTCTTATAAAAAAACTGTGTATTATGACCTGCAAAAGAGTATTTTATAGTCTTTGACTCAGTATTAACCATAAAAAAAGCCATTGTGATAAAAAGACCTTCCTGTAATTCCTCAAATATTGTATTGTTTAACTCTGACAATATTTTTGAAGGGCTGTTATAAAACTTTATCTTTTCTTTCAATAGAGTATTTGTTACAGCCATAAAAAATGCTGCTGGAATACCCTTGCCAGATACATCCCCAATATAGAAACTTACATTATTATTATCTATCTCCTTCATTCCATAAAAGTCACCACTTACATTCCTTGCTGGTATGTTTATTGCCTGTATATTCTTTATCTTTGGAAACTTAGGTATAGACTGAGATAACATGTTTCTCTGCAACCTTGCTGCTGTTGTTATTTCCTGATATGTTATCTTCTGTTTTATTTCTTCTATATTTGTTATATACTGCCTATAAATATTACCTAGTGTAAGTGATATCGAACTCAAGAGGGAAAGGTCATATTCATCAAAGCCAAACTTTGAGTTAGGATTTGTTACATTTATAAATCCTATTATTGTCTCCTTATCTTTTATTATAACTATTGGCATTGTTATAAAATTAAAAGACTCTTTATTTTCTTTTTCTCTAAGATAAAATAATGAATAGTTGTATTTCACATCATTTAACTTGTATACTGACTGCTTAAACTTTTTTGCTATTCTCATTATTTTAGTCTCATTTATGTCTATTATTTCTCCCTCTTTCAGACTATCTATGCCTTTTTTATATACAACCTCAAACAAATGATTTTCTGAATCTACTTTCAAAAATATACTTACTCTATTTGCATCTAATGTTGAACTTATTATATCCCCTGTTATTGAAAATATTTTTTTTATGTTTATCTTATCAATAGACGCTGTTGATTGATTAAGTATTGCATATAATGCATCAAGTTCTCTTATCCTTTTGTTTGTCTGATTGTGTGCAAACTCTAACTGATCATAGAGTATTCTGTTATATATTGCTATACCAGATATTTCTGCTATATAAGAAAGCATTTTCAAGTCAATATTATCAAAGTTTTCCCTATCAATTGAGTTTACTACCTCAAGAACTCCTATAACCTGATCCTGAACTATTAAAGGAAAAGCTATAAGGTTCCTTGTCTTAAACTTTGCAAACTCATCTATTTTTCTATAAAAATATGGATTTGTTTCAACATCATTAGCAATAACAGGTTCTTTTGTCCTTACAACTAATCCAGCTATACCCTCTGTTACAGGTACCCTATACTCTTTTATAACATCTTTCTTATCTCCAACAACACTTATGAATATCAATTCTTTCTGTTCATTATCCATAAGTAAGACTGAAGCACCCTCAGCCTTTAGTATTTCAGACGTTGTTTCCATTATTGAGTCAAGCAGTTTCGGTAATGGCAAAACAGAGTTTATTTTTTTACTTATGTAAATTACTTTATCTATAAATAATGTTGATGGATTATTCATAACTTTATCTTTAACCCCTCTTCTGCTAGTATTAAATTTAGTTTTTTATTTTTTTCTTTTTCAAGAAAACTTTCAATATCTTTAAGACTTTTTGTCAAAACTCTATCATTTTTATTTGGGTCATGATGAAACAAAACAACCTTATCTGTGTTTACAATATCTTTAAGCAGATCTTCAATAGGCCCATGCCCCCACCCTTTTTTGTTATGATTATAATAGTCATCATTATTAAACTGTGAGTCTATTATTGCAACATCAGCATTACTAACAAATCTTGATATTTCTTTATTCTTAGAATCAATTATTTTTTTATACCTCTCTATTGTCTTAGATGATATTTTAAGCTCAGACATTATTATTGGATTATCTTCTAGTATTATTGACCTGTACATCTCATGGTCATAACAAGTTACAACAATTCTGTCATTATAGTTTATTCTATAGCCAAGAGTCTTTATAGGGTGATTCAATATTATTGTATTTATTCTATAACTACCTATCTTGAAAAACTCTTCAGTTATTTCCTTAAACTCTATATCAGCCCTAAGGTCAGAAAGTTTTATTGGATAATAAGCATAATTCATCTGGCCACCTATAAGGTCTTTTAAAGAATTATTTTTTCTTGCACATCCATATATTTTTATGTGAAAGTCTCTAAGATATATTGGCGTGAAGAAAGGGAATCCCTGTATATGGTCCCAATGAGTATGGGTTATTAGTAGTGAACAACTATTAATCTTATACTTAGGAATATACTCTTCAACTATAGTATTTCCTAACTCTCTTATTCCAGTCCCAGCATCTATTATCAATAGTTCTCTTTCTTCATTCATTATCTCTATGCATGATGTGTTACCACCTGTCTTTACTGTATTTTCTCCAGGTGTTGGTATTGATCCTCTAACTCCCCAAAAGTTTATATACATTATTTTAATTCCTTGCTATTTGATAATAAGTTTTAAAAAACTCCAACAATTTAATAATCGTTAATAATAAGTATTTTATTTAAAAATAATGAAAAATTAAAATAGATTTTTAAAATTCTTTTATAGAAAACTTAAAAGAAAAATAGAGAACACTTTAACTTATGGATCTTCATTTTAAAAGAAAAAGTAAAAAAATACAAGTTTTTTAAAAAAAATTTTGTTTAAAAATTTTGGTGATTATTTAATATAAGCCTTTTTAGTTAAGACTAATTTTTTTATAAGAAGATTATAAACCCTCTTGTTAAAAAAATACTAAATTATCTTAGTGGTTTTAATTTTAATATTTTGAGTCTTAAATAACTTAATATAATTTTTCTTAAAGATAGAGCAATTTAAAAATTACCTAGTCTTTTTCTTGCCAAACATTCATCTTTTCATTAAAAAACTCTACTAAACCAGTAGTTATAAAAGGATTTATTTTACTTAAATTCTCGAGTAATGACATGTTGTATTTTGTAAAACTTTTAGCAAGATTCTTAGTAGCCTCATTGATTGAATCATTTATTATTTTTTCAATCTCTGTGAAATTACTATTTTTTTCCATAGGCAACCCTTTCATTAAACTAAAAAAATAGTTTAATAATTCTAAATTATAACAAACTTTTTAAATATTGAATTGCTAAAGTTTCATATTAAATAACTGTATGTATAAAATTTAATAAACAAAAATTTGTTTTTTCCGATTTTATTCAAAAATTAAAGGGTTATTAAATATGTTTTATTTTTTATATAAGATACTCTTCCCACTGGGTAAGGAAATAGAGTTTTTCAAGATCTTTAACCTATTTCAATATGTGACATTTAGGTCTATAATGGCTGTTATAACAACTTTTATAATATCTTTAATAATAGGGCCAAAGATAATAGCATATCTTAGAGAAAAAAATGTTGGGCAATACATAAGAGAGTTAGGACCAAAAACACATTATTCTAAGTCTGGAACTCCAACAATGGGTGGGATAATAATAATTATTTCAGTATTTATATCCACACTATTATGGAGCAGACTTGACAATTTTTTCACGTGGTATTGTCTATTTGCACTTATCGGCTTTGGGTTTATAGGTTTTATAGATGACTACCTAAAACTCATAAAGAAAAACACAAAAGGCTTACCAGGAAGGATTAAGATAGTTGGACAGGTTTTTATATCTCTATTACTTTCTATATTATTGTACTCTAACATAAACACAAACTTTTATTTCCCTTTTTTTGTTGAACCATTATTTAATCTAGGTATATTTTTTATAGTATTTAGCATGATAGTAATGATAAGCTCATCTAACGCAGTTAATCTAACTGACGGTCTTGATGGTCTTGCAATAGGCTTATCTTTACTTGTAATAGCTACTTTTGCTGTATTTTCATACCTGGCTGGACATAAGTTAATAGCTGATTATCTAAAAATTCCTTTTGTTAATGGTTCAAGTGAAATAACTGTTTTTCTATCAAGTATGGGAGGTGCAGGACTTGGCTTTCTCTGGTTCAACAGTCATCCTGCTGAGGTATTTATGGGAGATACAGGTTCTTTAGGAATAGGTGGACTTATAGGAAGTGTTGCAGTTGCTATAAAGCAAGAGGTTCTACTTGTTGTTGTAGGTGGTATTTTTGTAATGGAGGCAATATCTGTAATACTACAAGTTTTTTCATACAAGACAAGAGGAAAAAAAATATTCAGAATGGCCCCACTGCATCACCACTTCGAGGTTGGGGGAATACCAGAGTCAAAGGTTATAATAAGATTCTGGATAATAGGAATTCTTCTCTCAATGATAGGTTTTATAACACTAAAGATAAGGTAAAATATGAGATGTTTCATTGCTATTGATATCCCTTATGAAGCAAAAGAGATTATTAAAGAAATACATACGATAATAAAAGACAAGAATATAAAACAGGTTGAGACAGAAAATGTTCATATAACAATAAAGTTTTTAGGTGAAATAGATGATGTTACATTAAAAAAAGTTGATAACACTTTAAAAACTATAATTTTTAAAAAGTTTGATGTATCAATAAAAAAACCAGGGTATTTCTCGAATAGGGGAAATCCAACAGTATTCTTTCTTGATATATTCTCTGAAAAACTCAAAGAACTTGCATCTATAGTAGAGGAAAAATTATACAAAATAGGTATACCTAAAGAAAGTAGAGACTTTAAACCTCACTTAACATTGGCAAGGGTTAAAGGAATTATAGATAAGAATATAACTAAAAATTTTTTATCTTACAAAACCAAAGACATAACTTTTAATGTTGATAAAATAAGTCTCTATGAAAGTAGGTTAACACCCGCAGGACCTATATACAAACTTATAAGTTCTTATAATCTATATGAATAAAATTATTTTCAACATACTTTTGTCTTAAAAGCATAAAAGTAAGGCTTTAAAGTTATAAACTTAAAATTAAGATTATCAATCTTTAAAAATTATTTTTAATTACTTTTTTTAATTACTTTAAGCATTATACTCTTTCATTTATTGCTGTATGATATGCTTATCAAATACGAAAGATTAATTCTTATTGACAAAAACTTTACGCTAGTTTTTCTGATTCTCTTCTTTGCAGGCTAAAAATATATAAGCACTTTTTTTAAGAAAAGGCTATATAATAGATTTTTACACTAATTGTAGACATTTAAAAAAATACAAATTTTATTTCAAATTTTAAATAACTTGGTACGAACTTACATCTTAAAAAATAAACACTTTTAAAGTTTAAATAATTTTGTTTAATCTATTGCACTTTATTCCCAAACCTTAAGAAACTTTAATAAACTTTGAAACAAAAAAACCCTCACTTATCTGACTTTGAATAACCTTCAGGCACCCTTTTATTGTTGGAATAGTTGAAATATTAAAATTTTCTATACTTATCTCTTTAATACTCACAGGCATTTCTTTTAAAGCCCATTCAACAATGTTCTCATTCTCCTCCCTGTTTAATGTGCAAGTAGAATAGACAATTATCCCACCTTTTTTGCAAGATTTTATTCCAGCCTCCAACAACTTTTTTTGAATCTTAATAGAGTTCCTAACAAGTTTCTCTGACCAGACTTTATAAGTTTTTGGGTCTTTTATCCTGAACTTCCCTTCTCCACTACAAGGTGCATCAATAAGAACTTTGTCAAAATAGTTTTCATATTCACAATTTTCACCCTTATCAAGGATACAATTTACAAAAGCCCCTTGAAGCTTTACATTATAAGATAGTTTTTCAAACCTTATTGGATTAGATTCATAAGCCACAATAAGACCTTTATTATTTATAATAGATGCTATTTGAGTTGTTTTGCTCCCAGGTGCCGCAGTAATATCTAATATTTTTTCATTCTCCCTTGGCTCCAATACAATAGGTGGTATCATACTTGACAGACTCTGAAGATAGATAAGACCATCTCTATATAAGGATGTATTCTCTATCTCTCTTCTACTACAATCAAGTATCATAGCATTCTTATACCAGGGTACAGGATGAAACTTTATATTATACTCTCTAAGACTCTTTATAACTCCACTTATGTCAGTTTTTAAAGTATTTACCCTACATGTTGTCTTTTTTTCAGATATAATACCTTTTAAAACCTTATTGATAATATTTTGATTATAACTAAGCCTTAAACTCTCTAAAAACTTTTCTGGTAATAAACTTTCTACTTCACTTAAAGAAAAAGCCATTAGGTGTTTTTCTCAAGTAAAACTTTAAGCAATGCCATCCTAACAAAAAGCCCATTATATGCTTGTCTAAAATAGGCTGCTCTTTCGTCATTATCAACCTCTGAAGTTATCTCATCAACCCTTGGCAAAGGATGCATTATTATTGCATTAGGTTTCATAAGATCTAATATTTCTTTGTTAATTATATAAATTCCCCTTGTCTTTTCATACTCTTCAACAGACTTAAACCTTTCCCTCTGTATACGAGTCTGATAAATTATGTCAACACTTTTTGCAACCTTTTTAAGTTCAACCTCTTCCCTAAAACTTATATTTTTTTCTTTTAAGAAGGACTTTATATCATCCCTCATTTTAACGTTTGGAGGCGAAACAAAAATAATCTCAACATTTTTGCAGTTATTAGCAATAAGTTTGCATAAAGACCTCACTGTCCTTCCATTAGCAAGGTCACCAACCATAGCAATACTAAAATCATCTATCCTTCCTATCTCCTTGTATATTGTATATATATCAAGTAGAGACTGAGTTGGGTGTTCACCAGTGCCATCACCTGCATTTATAACAGGTACTTTTGAAACCTGAGCTGCTATATTTGCTGACCCTTCCAAATAATGTCTTATAACAATAATATCACCATAACCACTAACAACCCTTATAGTATCTTCAAGACTCTCTCCCTTTGCACCTGAAGAAAACTGAGCAGCATTCTCTGTTGTTATTACTGTTCCCCCCATCTTTATCATCGCAGACTCAAAAGAAAACCTTGTTCTTGTTGAAGGTTCATAAAACAAACTTACCATTATGTGATTATGTAATGTCCTGTCCTGTCTTGAGATATTTGCCATTTTATCTGAGAGATCAAACAATTCTTCAAGCATTTGTCTATCGAACTGCTCTGAAGACAAAACATGGTTTAAACTTAATATTTTCATTTTAATACCCCGCATTAATAATTTTATTCAATAATAAAAACTCAGGCCTGTATTCAAAGTGCATTGTATCAAAGTGTTCCCACTTACCCCCCCAAATAAAACCATACTTTTCCATTATCTCAACTATTTCAAATGGAAAATTATTATCAGTATTTTTATCCCATCTCCAATACCTCATACCTTTATAAACAAAGTCTATACCTATCCCATAAGAATGTGATGACAAGAAGTCCTCCCCCTCTATTTTTCTATAACAGTAAGTCTCTGGATTTTCTACAAACTTCAAAAGCCTCTTATCTCTGACAACCAATCCCTCTATCTCTTTTAAAGCCAAAGACAGCCTATTTGCTGCATTGTTCTTTGAATTAAACTTAAGTTTTTTACCTAGAAAATTTACATAAACAAGGTTTGATTCAATCTCCTTCCTGTTTTTTCCATAAGTCTTTGAAAGCAGGGAATAACTCCTCTTTCTACCAGCATCAGAAAAATAATAATCTCTCCCAATAACATATATTGGATTAAATATATCAATAACACTATCTGCTGAAAGTGAATCAGACAAATTACTAATAATTTTAATTCTTTTATGTCTATCTATTTCAAAAAAATTATCTTTTACAGAAAAATTATCAATTGGATATGAGATATATAAAACAAGAGAAAAAAAAACAGGAAGGTCAAGGAATGGTATCAAAAAGCTACCTAGTATCACATTATCCTTTCTTCAACTTTTTTCTTATAAGACTCAACACCTGGTTGATTAAATGGATTTACACCATGAAAATAAGCCTCAATAACAACTCCCACCATTTCTGTAAAAACAAGCCTGCCAACCTCATATGGAGTAAAACTTCTTAGTTTGTACACTGTAACAGGTACACCTGCCTCAAACCTATCTTCTATTATTGCATCGATAAATCTTTGATTTATGTTCGAAAGACTTCTTTCTCTTGGAGGAATAAAGTTTTTAGATCTTGAGTTAAGACTAATATCATTTATGTTATCATTTTCAATTATAAAAAAGGTCTCTGTCACATTCCTTGGTCCTTCTCTCCAGATTTGGCCGACAGAGTGGGCATCTTCAGGATAAAAACCAGTTGATACAAACATACTCTTGTATTCTTTACCATTGCTCTCTGCCCATAACTGTCTGCTCCATTTCAATAATGGAATAAGTTTTTTCTTGTTTGTTGTTAGGTTCTCAAGTAATATCTCGTAACTGAAAAGGTAATATCTTGAAATACCCCTTTCCAAAGGAAGAAGGTTTTCTTCTTTTTCAAGCTCTTTTCTTGCATCAAGAAAACCATCAAGAAACCTATTATAATCAACATTAGCCATAAGCCCTGTTACAACTCCCATATTGCTTACTATAGAAAACCTACCGCCTATACCTTTGGAGATCTCAAAAAACTTTATATTCTTAACAGAACTAAATTCATCCTTTATCTTTTCATAAAAATTAACATTAGAAGATATTACACTTATCCATTCTGCAGAAGATATCATATCATAAAAAATGTTTATAAAGAATATTATCTCCATCGTAGAGCCACTCTTTGAAACTATATTAAAACCAAGCCTCTTACCAGCAAAACTCTCTTTAATTCTGTTTATCTCTTCAGGGTCAAGAGAAGGACCAACAAAAACAAACTTATCCTTTATATCAGAAAATTGTATAAGAACCTCAATCCCTTGATAAGACCCACCCGTACCAATACATACAATATAATCAACATCAAGATCAAGACTATTTACATCATTTTCTATCTCTTTTATGCCCCTATTTCCAAGATAATAATACCAGTCAACCATACCATAATTTTCCATAAAAGAAAAGACTTCTTTAAAGTCTAAGTCAAAAGATCTGTTCTTTACTTTTCTTAAGACTTTAGGTGGGAAAAGAAAGTTTAATTCCATATAATTAACCTTCTATCCATGGCCTGTCACCAGGTTTTCCCATATAAGGGTCTATCCAACCTTTAACACTAGTATCTATCAATATGTCTTTATCTCCAATAATATTCTTAACCTCTTGAAGTAAAGATAAGTGTTTTTCCTCATCAATCTTTATATTACCAATAGTCCATTGAAGTTCTGCTATATTAAAACTTCCTAGACCCTTTTCATAAAAGTCTATAGCAGTCTTCTCAGTATTTATAAATTCTTCTACAATCTTTTTAAGACTTACCTTATCTTTTAAAACATTATTCTCAGAGTAGTTGATAGGAACAACACCACCAAAAGAACCTATCAACTTATGTAAAGCTACCATGTGTTTTGTCTCTTCTTCAAATATAATTTTCATCTTTTCCTTTATAACTTGATCATCAATAAACTCTATACAACTTCTATAACCTATAATACTCTCATACTCTATATTAAAACCATTTATTAAAAACTCAATAGCCTCTATTTTGTTCTTGTTGTTTTCTATAAAATCCTGAATAGGTTTAAAATTAATATTAATATTGTCTTTAATATTCTTCATAGATTCAAGAACTTTTTTATTTACATTACTCTCTTTACTGATAAGATTTGATAAATGTTCAATATCTTTAATAACACTATTAAGATTATCAAATATTCTTTTTGTTGTAAATGAAAACTCCATTTTTCCCCCATAAAATAGTTTTTTAATTTAATTAGAATTAAAAAATAAAAAAAAATATTATAATTTCAAAATTCAACAGAGACACTTAATCTTGCATAAAAAACTTTCCTTTCTTCAGGATATGTAACAGCATAACCAAAAAGTATATTTAAAGGGCCTGCATATCCCAAAAACATAGATAAACCCAATTCACTACCATAAGAAATATCAAACTTGTCCATTTTAATATCATTAAAACCATAATTCGAGACCTGTCCAAAGTCATAAAAAGGGTTTAAAAATATCTCTTTTATAAAGAAAGGTTTATTACCAAATCCCGAAAATATAGAGAAAAGAGGTATTGTATACTCTATATTACCCAAAATATAATAATAACCACCAAACTCCTCAGTACTATACCCTCTAAAAATAGGAGAATCATCCAATGTTTTATCTATTCCACCAATAGTATAGTACATCTGTGGAAACTTTTTCCCCCATAAGCCCTTAGACTCTAATTTTACACTAAAAACAGAGTTTGGTATTATAAAGCCAGTATCAGCATTTATATTTAGATTAATTGAAACCTCTGTTGACTTAGGCTCCAAATATTTATTAACAAAAGTCTTGATCTTAAGGCCTTTAGACTTAATATTTTGAAAATAGTATGAAGTAAAGTCCAGAATTATGCCACCTGATGGGCCATAAAATGAACCAGTATATAGTTTATAGTACATGTTATCAGGTTCTTTTTCATTATCCCAGTAATTGTAAATACCACCAAGTAGAAAGATTATGTTTGATGTAAGTGTGCTATAGGAATACAAAAGATAAAGACTATTGTTATAATCAGACTGATAATAATCATCTAATCCAGTAGGATTAACAGGGACCTCATATATTTTAATAGCCCTTGAAGAATCCAAAATAAAACCTAGTCCAGAATCAGAATTGACAAAAGAGTATTTAAGATTATACTCAGCCCTTGACTTATTATCAATTGAGGCATATAATAAGATATCATGCTCTTTTAAAGGGTCTTGCCAACTTGTTATTGCACCAATAGAATATTCTTTATCATAAAAAGTAATATAAGGTAACCACCAGTATAGACTTAAATAAGAAAAAGGGTTATAATTTTCTATCTTATCTTCTATCTTAGCTGGAGAGTATTTGTAAGACTCTATTCTCTTAAAACTTAAAATAGGAGGACTATACTTTTTTATTTCAGAATAAGAGAGTGTAGGACCATTCACAGTTAAAGTTATAAAATACAGTTTATTGTCTGATAAAAATGGTTTATCTGCCAGTGTTATAACATTAGTTAATGTAGATAAGGTCTTAGTATATATATCAAAAGAGTATATGTTATAAACACCTGTCTTATCAGAAGCAAAAACTATTTTACCATTACTAAACCTTGGATTAGATACAGAAACATCAAGTGATGAGATCAACTCTTCTCTTTGAGCATTTATCTTAAATATATACAGATTATACTTTTTATTCTCTTTTCTAAAATAGGATATATTATCATCATCAATAAATAATGGATAATAAGAGTTTATGTTTATATCTAGCTTCTTATATTCTTTAGTGTCAATATAATATAAACCTATTTCTTTATTGCCATCATTTCTGTTTCTCATAACAACAATTTTATCACCTAAGTATGATATAGAAGCCCATACAACCCTCTCAAGACCAGTATCTATGATATCTTTTCTCCTTGTATCATATAGAAAAAGTTTTGATATAACAGACGAGTTTACACGCTCATACATACCAAAGACAACATATTTGCCTGTTGTATCAATATCAATAAAGTCAGAAAAAAATCCTTTATTTATATTATAAGTTTTGCCAGTGTTGATATCATATAAAAGCAAAAGGTTCTTTTGTCTTGTATTACTAACAATTATATACACATAGTTATCATAAACACAAAAGTTTTCAACAATAGAAAATTCTTTAGACCAGTATAATGGGATAGGGCTTGTATAATCAAAAGACTTTATTTTGTTTATTTTTTCTTGTTGATAATTTATCTCATCAGTAATAATTCTTGCATAAAAGTCAGTATATGAAACCTCATCATTTCTACTCTTTTTGCTATTATCATCAAGTTCAGAGATAAACGTTTCAAGACCATAGTTTACAAAGTAGTAAAACCTGCCTGCGTGAACATTGCTAAGTCTTGCTGTTGGATTCCCACCATCATAATAGTACTTACTTATCCCAAGAAGCATAAAAGCACCTATATAATAAGGTGTTGAACCAATAGGATACTTAGGGTTAGTATAGTAAGAAGTAGCCTTATCCATAGAAGGAAAACCATAAATAGAATAGTTTCTAAGGGTAGCATCAAAATAAGCATCATTTATCCTATCACCATCAGTAAAATATGCTTCATTAAACACAGCAATACCTTCAATTATCCAGAAAGGTTTAAAAAGGTTTGGTGTAGTAAAAGGAATATAAGGTTTACCAAATACAGTTTTTAAAAAACTTGAATAACCCCTGGTCATATTAAGGTCAAAAACATGTGTCATCTCATGAATTATAAGTCTTTTTAAGAGGCTTGAGTTTTTGAAGTCTGGCTCAGTTATAGAAGAAGTAAGATAAAGGTCTATCTTGTTAAACAAGAGAATATCAGTTATAGCATTAATAACATCCACACTATTATGTATATGGATATGTACCTTTCCCGGATTATAAGAGTATAAAGACTCTAATGTCTTGAAAGCACCCTCTGCATATTCTCCTATTATTACACCAACCTCTTTTGGAACATTATCAGGAAAATGTATATAACAATTATCTGTCTTTATTGTGTTATAAGAGTAAACAAAAAAAGGAAATATAAAAAATAATAATATAATTCTTTTCAACTTTCCCCCTAAAAAATGAAAAATTTTAAAACTAAAATTTAAAAATAAAGTTTCACTTTTATATAATAACAAAGAATAAGAAAAAAGAAAAGGTATAACTAAAAATAAAATAGTCTCAAGATTACAAAACGTATTACATTTTTCTATTCTTATATAACTCTTTAATTCTTTATATAATATGTTCTTTGCTTTATACAAGAATTTTTAAAAAAAACATAACTTAAAAAAATAAAAAACACTTAAACTTTTAGACTTAAAACCGAATCTAATTAAAAGAGCTAAAAAACAAAGAGGTTTAAAAATGAGAGCTTTAAAAGAACTTTACATAATATTACAAAGAGAGTTACAAACAATAAGCCTTATAAAAGAAGTTGAAAAAATGAAAAACAACCTACTCATAAAAGGAAAACTAGTAGACCTTTCAAATATAAACAATGATCTTACAAAATTGATAGAAGAGAGTCAAAAGCTAGAAGAAAAGAGAGAAAATGTTATAGAAGAAATAAAAAAAGAGGAAAAAATAACTAGTTCAAGACTCAAAGACATAATCTCCATTATAAAAGATGAAGAGTTAAAAAAAGACTTTAATGAACTGTATGAAAACCTAAAAAAAGAGGTGAATGAAGTCAAATACTATAGCAGTATAAACAATGAACTTATAAAAGCATCATTAGAGGTTATAGAAATAACACTAAAGAGAAATGAACTGGATATGAGTGATATAGACTATACTGCAAAAGAAAAAAATAATTTTTCAATTTTGATAAACAAAATAATATAAGCCAAGGAGGGCTTAAATGAGTTCTTTTTTAGGAATAGAAATAGGAAAAAGAGGAGTACTAACACATCAGACAGGGCTTAATGTAATCTCTCACAACCTTGCAAACTCAGCAAACGAGTCATATAGCAGACAAAAGGTTGAAATAGGAACACTCCCACCACTTTACAACCCATCATTTAACAGAGAAAACTCAAAAGGACAGATTGGACAAGGTGGAAGTGTAGTGTCAGTAGAGAGAGTAAGGGATGACTTCATAGACTCTAGGATAATGGAAGAGGCATCAGGTTTAGCATTCTATAAGACAAGAGACTTTTTTATGAAACAGATAGAACACATAATCAATGAACCTAATGGACCAAGCCTTAAAGAAAAGTTTGATGACTTTGTAAAGTCCTGGAATGATGTTGCATTATTACCTGAAGACCCTGGAGCAAGGAATGCACTTGTTACATCATCTCAAAACATGTTAGGATACATAAGAGACCATTATGAAAATCTAAACAAGACAAGAATGCATGTTGATGCACTTGTAAGAGACAAGGTAAGCGAGATAAACTCATTAGCAGAAAAGATAAGAGACCTTAACGTAGAAATAGTGAAGGTACAGGCTTTAGGTGACAATCCAAATGACCTATTAGATAAAAGAGATCAATTGATAGAAAAGCTAAGCAGCATTGTGGACATAAATGTTGTAAAGTCAAATAACAATGAGATAATAGTATATCTTGACTCAAAAGCACTTATACAAGGTATAAAAGTAACAAAACTAGAGATATCAGATGAACCAAATACTGGAATGGCAAGAGTAATATGGGAATATGGAGAAGAAGCAAAGATAAATAGTGGAGAACTTGCAGCACTCTTGGAGATAAGAGACAAAGATATAGCAAACACAATGAAAAAGTTGGACAACTTCCTTGTTCAAATGGTTGATGCTGTAAATGATATTCACAAAACAGGTTTTGGCATAGCACCAAACACAGGACTTAACTTTTTTGAAGTAAAAACAATAACAACTGATGTAAATGGTAACTATGACGTAAACAAGGATGGACAGTTTGATTCAACATATATATTCAAGATAAGTGGGACAAAAAAAGTCAAGCTTGATGACGTAATAGGTGAATCAGGCTTTATAAACTTAGGCCCTGACGATACAGGCAAAGATGTTATAATAGCATACAAGGACACTGATACAGTAAGGAATATAATAAATAAAATAAACTCTTCTGGTGCAAGAATAACAGCTCATATTAATACAGAAGGAAGGTTAGTATTTAAAGGTCTATACTCAGAGTCTAAAGACTATCCAGACTTTATAATAAGACACCTTGAAGACAGCGGTGTATTTTTAACAAGTTTCACTGGAATACTAAAAGAATCAGGACCTAATGGAGCATTTGACTATAGGAAGATAAATGAGGCTAACAAACTGTCAGGCGATTTTAGTGTGGGGTATCAAAAAAATATAAGTTCATGGTCAAAACTTGATGATGCAATATTAAGAAACCCTATGAATATAGCAGCAAGGA
>Ga0308411_10000972_pt1 | contig 19353 bp, 24 predicted proteins | sample HotsprottomLayer_2_FD_203530 | JGI IMG/M metagenome (GOLD analysis project Ga0308411, IMG submission 203530) | Hot spring phototrophic mat microbial communities from Octopus Spring, Yellowstone National Park, Wyoming, United States -... | ecosystem: Environmental > Aquatic > Thermal springs >...
CGTATACGGGGTCAATCTCGGCAGTGAGCCATCGTCGACTCAGCTCGTGACAGACAGCGACTTCTGAGCCTGCGCCTCCGAACAGCACCAGCACCAAGTCGCCTTCCTGCGTTGAGGCGCGGAGCAGGAGCTCAAACAGCCGCCGCGGCACCTGACACGGGTGGATTGTCTTCTCGCGCGAGCCTGCCGTGACGATATCGAAGTAGAACCAGTCGTCAGGCATGCGTCCTGACGAGCCTTCGTCGAGCGCACGCTGAATGCCCTTGTCGTTGTGTCTCCTGTACGGCAGCGCGACAGCGTGCTTGTACCAGCGCACACGCGCCTGCTTCCGCGCGTGCAGGATCGTGCGATGCGCTGTTCTGAACCGATAGGGGCTGGACGGCAGAGGGGTCGTATAGCACCAGACATACTCATGCACATCGTAGCAAGCGTCGTCGAGGTAGCGCACGCGCAGGTAGGCGTTCTGCTTCGGCATGTTCAGAAAGAAAGCGTTCCCGTCGTCTTTCAGCACGCGCAGACTCTCACGCGCGAGCCGAATGTACCAGTCGATGTAGTCGTCCCACGATTTCCTGTGCCGTCGCCCGTTGTAGCGTATGCCCATATTGTAGTCGGGGTCGCTGAAGACCATGTCGACGGAGCGGTCGGGCAGCATGCGGAGCAGTTCGAAGACATCGCCCTCGTAGACGGTGTTCACAGGGATACTCACAGCAGTCCCTCCGTGTCGGGTCGGATGACGGCGTCGGCGAGGTATTCGAAGAGCGCGTCGTGGATGTCGTCCTCGTCTTGTTGCGTGAGCCTCAGGAACGGTCGTGCGGGCACGCCAGGGTGATAGACGCGTCGTCGGTAGACCCAGCGTCCTTGACTGTCGACGAATCGGAGTGCGCGTGCGCGTCGCGGGTAGATCCAGTAGGGTCGCGTGCCGAATTCGTGGATGGGCGCGAGCGGATGGGAGGTGCCGACTTCGACGCGGTCTTTGGAGATGCGCATGATATGGTGCGGGTGGTTCTTCTGCGCGACGCTGTCGCGCAGCTCGCCTGTGAGGATGAGGATGGTACGCTCGTTGAGTTGCCCGCGCTGCAGGAGTCGGCGCGGGACGCGTCCCGACGGCGTGCGCAGTCCTGCAGGGAGCCCCATGATGCGTTTCGCCGCAACGGTCGACGGAGCGAGCGGTCGCCATGGGGGTCGTCCGCCGACGGCGAAGTTCTCGCGAAACGCTTGACGCATGCGACTGGCGGCGTAGCGGTAGAACGGGCGCAGGTCTGCGATTCGATTGAGCAGACTGCGCATTTCAGTCACGAGTTCGCCGTCAGCGGGTCTGTGAATCTGCTGGAAGCTCATCGCATTCGCTTGATCTCCGCGTCGTCCCAGTGCGCTCGTCCTTTAGGGGTACTCTTTGTGCGCAGGAGCGCGATGCCCTTCGTGCGCCCGCCGCGTTCACCCTCGCTTGACTTGATGCACAGCAGCAGCTTGCGCCCTGGCTTGATGGTCTTCGTGCGGTAGGCTTCGCATCCGCGCTTGTCGCCCAGCTTCTCGCGCAAATACTTGCCCGTCTCGTACCGATAATACCGCTTCGGTGGTCGCGCCATCTCGTTCAATTATACGCTGGCGGTATAATTGGACAACATGCAGTGGGTATTGCGTGCGACGGATAGGATAGTGCGCTGGTATGAGCCTGTACGGGCGGCGTTGCAGTCGGGCGCGGGTGAGATTGCGGGACTGGAATCCGACTGGAGCGTGATGTCGATTCCGCGCGAGGTGCGTGCGGAGTTGCTCAGGTCGCTGGACACATGGGAGCGGTTAGGCGATGCGGAGCGGGTCGGCGTCGGCGTGCTGCACCATATGATTATGACGCTGAACCGTCTCGTCGGGCGCGAGGCGCAGAACGATTACCTGACCATCGAGTTGTGGGCGGAACGCGAGAATACGAACGCGACGCCGTGGGACGCGCTGCTCCATCCGCTGTTCGCAGAGCTGTTTGCGACCTATCGCGGCGGGCGCGGGAAACCGATTCTCGCCTATGGGTACACGCAGGCTGACCCGATAACCGCGCCGTTCTCGGTCGATGTCAACGAGTACGCAGGCACTATCGTGCGCATCGAGCATACAGGCGATGTCTCGGTCGAAATCGAAGGCAGGCGTCGGCTGACGAACGGCTCGATTGAGCCCGCGACGCACACCGCGAATCTCGCAGGCAGCGGCGTCTATTTTACGCCCGACGCATGGGTCGAGATTAATCTCCTGAGACTGCTCCCCAGCGGCAGTGCGACCGCTTATGCCTCGCTGGGCGCGGGACGGCTCTTCTGAGCGGTCTTGCGTGCAGTGTATTCGAACACGACCGCCACGAGGAAGTCGCTGTTGAACCGCACAGCGGTGTTGGGCCTGTAGAGTGTGTACGCGGCGAGTTCGAAGTCGTCTGTGCGTCGTTCGCTCATCGGGTCTAACTCGATGACGGTGTCTGCCTCCTCTGGTGTGACGAGTTCGTAGACGGTGAACTGGAGCGGTTGTGTGGACTCGCGGCAGACGACGCTGTATTCTCGCGTGGCGACGAGTCGTCGCAGTTCCTCTTCCCTGTAGCAGGTTTGCACAGACTTTAGGTGCAATAGTTGTCTCACCCGTTGAACACCTCCCTATCGGGGCAGTTGCATGGTCGTGCGTGTTGCGGTGCAGGCGCGCCTATAATTCGCGCGATGTCGACGAGGAGTTTATGCATCGGGTTGAAGGGTGCGAGCAGCGCGATTTGGTTGCCGCGCGAGACGCGAATAAGTTCAACGGTTCCATAGATTTGCACATCGCAGCCGTACTGCTGGAGAAGTGCCATGGCGCCTCTCAGGTTTCCCTCTCGGACAAGCTCGGCGATTCGTTCCGCCGCTCTAATCGGGCGAGGATGCTCGGTAAGTCGCTCGGTCGCCATATGTAGTATTCTACCCCCTGCGCTTGCGTGAGTGCCTCTTGCCATCGGCGTTGCGCTTCGGAGACTCGTCCTCGCTCAGACTTGAGTTCGGCAAAGATGACAGCGGTTCGCTCGTTCTCGTCTCGTGCGGGGTAGACCAGCACGAGATCAGGGAACCCCGTATGTCCTTGCAGGGGCGTGTGCCATTGTCCTGTCTGGCTGAGTGCGGGTCGCGTGTGGTGTACGAGCCATCCGAGCAGTCGCGCGGCTTTGACGATGGCGTTCTGCAGGTGTCGCTCGCGCACGCCGTCATCGACTACCCGACTCGCACCATCTGGAGTTGCGTCGTTTCGTGCCGCGTTTGCCAGCCCGCGTCGATGTAGGGCGCGAGTTGTGCGCGTCTGGCTTGTCTTAGTTCCCGTTCCCATTCCACGAGTTCGCGCCATCCTATATCCTCCGCGATAGTAGCGACGCCGACGCGCGGCGGCTCAGGCTTCCAATCCGCATACAGGTATTCTACCACATCGAATCGATGAGTCTCTCGCGCGTGTTGGCAGTAATCGTAAGAGAGACGAGTTGCGTTCGCGAGAGGCATGTCGTAGGGTTCGCGTGCGCGGATGATGTAGACGGGCACGCGCCACGGCATGGGGGCGGAGACTAACTGGTTGAAATAGACCGCTTGCGTGAAGGTGATGCTCTCCGCGCCCATCTTGAACTCCAGATGGGCAACGACATAGACCGTCGCTGGGGGTATCTTCTCGACGAGTATCAAGTCGGCGTCGAGAGCGTAGTAGTTGGACGGCGCGAGTCGCTGATGTAACGCCTTGAACACCTCGTCTCGGCGCATCCTGTTCAATTGTACGGCGTCTCATAGGCTCTCTCCTTCGGGGGCGAGGATTTCCGCGCCGACGAATCGCATGCCCGCTTGCAGTGCGGCGCGCCCAAAACTCCCGCTGCCTGCGAACGGGTCGACGACGAGCGCGTCGGGATTGCCGAAGGTCTGCAGGATACGCACCGCCTCTTCGGTCGACTGCTCCCAGTTATGGAGTTCCTTCTGTCGTCCACCGCCCTCGATGAGGTCGCAGAACTGCGCGAGGAGCGGCGGCGCATCGCGCGGGGTGAGTATCAGGAGCGGTTTCCAGTCGTTGATGATGCGTCGCCCGCCTGCGACGATGTATCCGCTTGCGCCTGCGTGTCGAATCGCGCACATCCACCACCAGCGCAGGTGCTGGGTGAGCATTGCAATCACCTGCGGGAGATGGAGCTGCCCGCTATAGGCGAGCAGCACGCCCGTCGGCTTGAGTACCCGCGCTGCGAACGCGCCGAGGTCGTCCCAGAGCGGGAGATACTCCTGCGTGTAGGGCGGGTCGGTCAGGATGATGTCGACAGAGCGGTCGGGCAGGTCTGCCAGCACTTCGCGAAAGTCGCCGCGTCGGATGTCGAGCCCTTCGTAGATGCCTTGCAGGATGGGTTTCGTAGTCTGCCGTTCCTCGCGTCGGATGCGTTCGACGATTTCTTTGACCGACTGGGCGTTGCCTTGTGCGATGCGTTCAGCGACCTTCGGGAGCAGTTCGGGTTCCACTTTGGGGAGCGCGGTTTTCGCGTCGGACAATTGACCTGCGAGTACCCGCGTCGCAGCTTCAGGTTCAATCTCGGCAAGCGCGTCAACGGCTTTGGCAAAGTCGGCAGCGTTCCGCACGGTCTTCTCACCCACGCCGAACATACCCCCGACTTGCCGCGCTGTGGCGGCACTACCCGACACTGTGGTAAAATTTACCACAGACGATCGCTGAAGCGGTTCTCGTTTCACTTGGTTATAGAGCCGTCCAATGATGAGCGTGCGTTGTTCGTCGGTCAGGTTGCGTCTGGCGAGCTGGTTGCGCAGTACCCACTGCACGGCACGCGACTCGTCGTCGAATTCCATCTCCACGACGCTGAAGTCCAGTCCGTGTTGCGTGGCGAGTTCGTATCGGTGATGCCCGTCGAGCAGAATTAACTCATCGCCGCGTCGCCAGACAACGAGCGGGTCGCGGATGCCTTCGGCGAGTACGGACTGTTCCAGCAACGCTCGCTCGTCGTCCCGCAGGGGCATAAGTACCCTGCGGATGGTCTCATCGATTTTCAGTTTCATCTCAGCCTCCGTGTTTCGTTCCATAGCGGTTAGGGGCCGCTCGCGCTTTGGGCGGAACCGCGAGAATTACTTCGACATCGGCATAATCACGCACAGGTAATCGGTTCGGTCAGAGGGTCTGAAGACGGCGGGTCGCAACGACTCGGTGAGTTCGACGGTAACCTGTTCGCTCTCCAGCACATCCAGCACATCGAGGAGATACTTGGCGTTGAAAGCGATTTCGAGGTCGTCGCCTTCACGCGACAGCTTGACTGTCTCCTCGGCTTCACCGGCGTAGCCCTGCGCCGTGATGACCAGCCTCTCGCTCTCAGTGCGCAGATAGACCTTGCTGGCGTGGGTTTTGTGATCGATAGTGGAGTTGTTCTTTGCGATGAGGTGGGCGCGGCGCAGCGCGTCGCGGAACTCCTCCACCATTAGCACCCAGCGGCGGGTGTATTCCTGCGGAATCACGCGCTGGTAGTTCGGGTACTGTCCCTCGATCAGCTGGGTGTAGACGGCGGTGTTCTCGCCCAGAAATGCGGCGCGATGCTGCCCCAGCTGCAGGATGATGGTCTCACCTGCTGGGATTTTCTGCACGAGCTGGATGGCTTTCATGGGCACAATCGCGACGGTCGGCTCGACTGCGCTCGAATCAATACACGCCGTGCGCACGGCAAGACGGTGCGTGTCGGTCGACACCAGCCGCAGATTCGTGCCGTCATACTCCGTGCGAATTCCCGTGAGAGTCGCATTCAACCCCTTAGACGCCACTGCAAACTCGACCGATTTAACCATATCCCGCAAGAGGGAAGCGGGCACGCTCAGTTGGGTGTTGCTTTCCAGTTCAGGGATGGACGGGTACTCCTCGGCGGGCAGCCCCATCAGCTGGTAGCGCGAATCGCCGCTGGTCAGGATGACTTGGTGTCGCATGCCTGATTCGATGTAGATGTCCTCGCCGACGAGCGAGCCGACCAGCTCGGTCAGCAGACGCGCGGGCAGCGTCGTCGCGCCGTCCTCGCCGACCAGCGCAGGGATGCGGCACTCCACCCACTGCTCAAGGTCGCTGCCGACCAGACGCACGATGTCGCTCTGCGCCTCGATGTAGACATGGCTGAGGATTGGGAGCGAGGCGCGCGCCGACGCCGCGCCCGCTACAACGCTTAACGACTCATCCAGTTGCTTCCGATTGCACTGTAGTTTCATCGTTCATCTCCTCCGTATGTTTGTTGCGGTTAGGCGCTGCCCGCGTCCCTGCGGGCACAGTGACGCGTCCCTGTTGCGTCCAGCGCAGCTCCGCTTCGGCGATGAACGCCGAAAGCTAATCCGATTTCGCGCTTACCAGTCTCGCAGATAGCGACGACGAGTATCATCGACTGATCTTTAATTACTCTGCGTATCGCTGTGTTTCCTGCTGCGTTGGCGGATTTGGTCAAGTTGAGGGTTGTAGTCTTTAGGGATTCTGTGCCAGCGGACAAGAATGGTGAAACCTTCGGAATAGCGCCACTGGTATTCGCCCCAGAAGTAGGTTTCGATCGGGGCGAGGTAGACAAGTCGGTATCGGCGATAGTTCGCGCCTTCGCCTTCGTAGTGTATTGCGATGTCCGCGCGATTAGCGACAACATGAATGGCGAACAAGTAGTCGCTTGTTGGCAGACTGCCATCGGCGTGGCGCAGATATATCCCATCGATGTCGTACTCCAGCGGCGCGTATTCGTTCGGATCACATGCGTCGGTTATCGCGCTTAGCTGGGCGAAGAGTTTGGCTGGGTTATCGATGTTAAGCTTGCGCATCGTTGTTGTCTCCTTAAGGGCGTGCTGGGGCGAAACCGCGTCAACGCCTCGCCTTCGGCGGTTAGCCGAAATCATCCCATTCCGTGCCCTCATGCTCGCTATTATACCCCATCTCTGCGGCTGAGATGGGGTATAATAGAGGCATGCGACGCAGAGAGTTTCGGGACTTGTACCATAGCCATCCGCAGTTGTTCGAGCAGATGCTCGCCCTGCGTGAGAAGGAGGACTACACGGTTCGCGAGATTTCGGACTGGATATGGGATAACTATTCAGTCCGAATAACCACACAGACGATTGCTCAGTATCTGTGGCGCTACAGGCGTCTGCAGGAACAGACGCGAAATTTCTGGAACGCGGAGCGCATTCGTCGGTTTCCAGAAGAGTTCTCGCGGTGTCTCCACATCTATGTGTACGCGCGGTCGCTCGCGCGTTTCGATGATGCGCTTGCGAAACGACTCGTTGAGAATGTGACGCGCGAGATGTGCGAGCGCGTCTTGGCGCGGGAGCGCGGAGAGACGCTCCCGCCGCTTGGACGCAGCGGCACGCGGTACATGGGTTACACGCCTGTCGAGTCAACGGTACTGCGCAAGTTGCGTTTGCAGCGCAAGTTGGGCCTCGAAGAGTTGGCGCGTCGTGCGCGGGTGCAGAACTACACGCTGAGCAAGTGGGAGCGGTACGGCGTGCTGCCGAACTCGCTCGATACCATCGATCGCATCGCGCAGGCGCTCGGCGTGCCCATCACCACGCTGCTCGAAGACTACCACGCCTACCGTCGCCTCGATCGCGTGAATCGCAAGGGGCTTGCATCGGCGCAGACTGAAGGAGTATAATCGTGGGGCACGGAAGGTGAAGGTCGCATGGCGATACTGAGAGTGTGTGCGGAGCGCATCTTACCTCGCCGTCTCGCGAGGTCAAACCGATTTTCGACTTCCCTCATCTCTGCCCAAACCGTTGGGCTGGGGCGTTGCCGAAGTTCCGCCCCAGCCCGTCTTTTACAATCCTGACACGCACACTTGGAGGCACATGATGGACACGGTTGAGATGTTGCACAAGCGGATTGTGGATGCCCGTGCGGTGGACGACAGCGATTTTGAGCAGACTGCGCTGGCTATGTTTCTGACCTTTGGACAGCGGCTGGAGCATGCGCTGCGCAAGTACGCTGACAGGATTGAGCAGGCAGCAACGGCGAACAATGTGAGACTCCTGCGCGAGTTGGAAGATGGACTGCAGGCGTTGCACGCTTGCCTTGTGGCGTGGAAGTTGGTCGCGGAAGAGCTTAGCGTCCTTACACGGAGCGGGCCTGCACATAGCGGCGGGGGTGGTTGTTCTCCTTCCGCTCCCGCCGCGTCTTTCACGAGCGAGGATGAACGCGATGCTTGAGCGGCTTGAATGGCTGACCGTGCATGACTTCGCCGTAGAGATCGGCGAAAGCGTCGGCGCGGTGCGCTGGGCGATACGCAGACGCGAACTGACCGAGCTGGGCGCATATCGCGGCGACTGCTGGCGCGTCTACGCGGTCAAGCGCGGTCGTCAGTGGTACATACCTGTCATACGCGACCCGCAGAGCGACACGATTGACTGGTTCGAGAGTCGCGTCGAGTTCGAGCGAATCTTCAAGGAGACTTCCAATGATGCGTAGAGCTAAGGAGGTGACGAGTCGACGATGAGACAGCTGAAGAGAGAGGGGGAGCGGCGAACTCCCCCATCAGAGAGTGGTTCGGTTGGGTTCAACATACCCGCCGAGCTGAGCGATTCTGTGGCGGCAGGCGTGTTTTACCTGCTGCAATTATACCTCATCGAATCGCGCCGTGTCAATACCCGTGCGCTCGCGCGGAGTCTGCATGTGTGCGAGCATCGCGTGCGCCGTGCGATTCACGCGCTGCAGGCGATGGGTTACATCGCGCGGTACGAGTACGACGGATTGCGCGTGCGTTGCAAACTCGTCACGCCGAACGCGCAGCGCAGACTCTACAAGCGCAAGTCGGCGGACGGCGCGATAGAGATTGACTTTGGTCGCGTCTCACATGCGCGTCTCCCGCGCGTGTACGCAGAGAGGCTCGAAGAGGGCGTCATCACGGTCGACGGTCTGCGTCTTGCGATGCTACTCAAGCTACATGAGGACGCGTCGAAGTGGTCGTGGTCGCGTCTGATGGAGACGCTCGGCTGGTCGCGCAGTCGTCTCTATCGTGCAATGCGGGGGCTGCGCGAGTCGGGTCTGCTCGTGATGGACACGCGCGGGGAGCGATACCTCATCGGTACACCTGCCTACGCGCGTGCGATGCGCGTGCGCGAGTTGCGCATGCAAGCGGAGTGCATCCAGCAAGTGCGCAAGCACTTAGAATCGCTGCAGGCAGCGAAACCGATAGCGCCGCAGGCGGTCGTACCGCGTGTCGTACCGCGTGACGAGTCACCACCATCTCGCCCTTCCAACGCGACCGAGATCGTGCTGCAGCTGGTGAGGCGCGGGGTGAACCCTGAAGAGGCGGTCGAACTCACGCGCAAGTACGGCGCACGGGCGCTGACGATGACCAACGACGAACATCCCCCACCTGAGTAGGCGATAATTACCCATCACGCGGGTAGAAATTCCCCACGCGCGTCGCGCGGCGCGTTCTCACGCCTCAAACACGCCTCAAAGACGCCCGAATCCCCCACTTGCACGCCGATTCGGCGGAAATTTCGCGAAAATCGCTCTTAGTTGATAGTGATTATCGCTTCCGACAGCGCAAGACGCCGACCTGCACGCCCCCCATGCGTCATATATGGAACTACTTGCGGCACATATGGAACTTCTCGCGTCACAGGTGGAACGACTCAAGTCGAAATCACGCACGAATCGCGTGGCGTCTTAAATGAAGGGCTAATTGTGCTTAAATACGCTGCGTGCGTGGCGCGGCGTTTGCGTCCGTGCGCATCGTTCGTGCGTGGCGACGGCTTATCGGTTCACATATATATACATCTGATTGGAGAGAAGCGAGGGCGTGGGGCTACTCGCCTCACGCCCTCGCCTTCGACTCGTCGAGAATCTCTGTACCACCTCCTCTTCCAACTTGCGGTGGAGTTGGTACGCCACGCGCAGTATATCGCGCGTGGAGGGCACTTTAGCTATCCGCCGATCGTAGTCGCCAAGCAATCCGCTTGCCCTCGGCGCTGCCTTTGCGGACGCGCACGCACCGATCGGGGTTCCAACCGTCGATCAGGCAACGATTCCAGTAGTAGATGTAGTAGTAGCGCCTCCCGACTCGTATCTCCAGTCGCTCGCTCCCGTCGCGGGAGTGGCTCAAGTCCCACCACTCCGCTTTTGGGAGTGACTCGATGTGGTCGCGCGTGCGACTATTCAAGCGCACGACATCGTTCGATTGCTCTAACAGTTCCATCGCGTATTCGCGCAGGGTAGCCATCATCGCGTGTCACCTCCTTCGGCTGTTTCCTCGTCGAACTCGCCCCGTTCCGCTCGCTCCAGCCACTCCTTTGCTGGATAGGCTGCCAGCAGGCGGCGAGGCCCGAACACGGATCCGTCGTCTGCCTCATATTCGGGGTACTCATCCCCCTCGTAGAGGCACACGAACTGGTCGTCGTGTACCCAACCGAGCTGATGTATGTAGGCGACCATCGCGCTGGCGTCCTTGCATCCGAAGACGCCAGGCACATAAATGTCAATCGCCTCCTCGCCCTGCGCCTTCTCGACATCTTCGGCGCGGATGAGATAGGGCACGGAGTAGTCGGGGCGGAATTTGCCAGATATACTGTTGGCGTACCGATACGCCCACCAGTATCCGTCCCAGCCGTCCTCATCGGCTGGGACGGACGGCTCGACCACATTACAACTGTTCCAGCTTGGTTCGAGCTGGATTTCAGCCAAGTTTTGCAGCCGCCAAAACTTGGTCATTTCAGCAGCACCTCCTTAACCTGTTGCTCGCGCTCGGCGGGGAAGACCCACGCCCTTAACTCTCCAAAGAACTTCCCGCCGTTCGCCTTTGCCCATTCGACCTTTCTGGGGTCGTAGGGGAAAGCGGCTACAACGCGGTCGCCCAGCCGCACGATACCCTTCTCGCGGAAGAAATTCGTGGCGACTGGGTCGTTTATAACGAGATTGAAGCGATGTTCGCCCCCGCGAAAGGACGCCACGCCAAAGCTGGCGCACTTCGCGGGGGACAATATCGCGAGAGGGATACCGCTCCGCACGGGTCCGAGGAAGACCCCGTACACAGGGCGCTGGTTGAAAAGAGGTAGGCAAGCACGCGGGTCGTATTCGCCCGCATACTCAAAGAATTTCATGTCGTCAGATGGCTGCTCGGTAGTGAAGGCAACCTGCATGGGCTGAAGGTTAACCTCTACAACCAAGCAACCCTCGATGGGTTCTGTAGCACCCATCATGTTTCGAATTTCCTCCAACCCGAATAGCCTCAGCATCGTCTCCTCCTCCGCCCTGCCTCCCCGTGTGGGTGAGGACTTACGGGCGTGCATCCTACCTATATTATACCACATCCGAGACGCGAAAGTCAAGTCTCTGCGCTGTAAATCCGAAATCTGGTAAATCTGCGGGTTGCTTGCGAGTTTCGGGTTGCAAAGAGTTTGGTACGGTCGAGGAGATAGCACGCGCCTTGAATGCGCCGCCGAAAGACTGTTGGGAGATTCAGAGGGGGGGAGCGACACATTTATAATGTACCCCATCGTAAATCAGGACGCATAGGGTAAAACGCGACAACCTGTAGATCTGCAACGCGCCAGTTCCTGAAACGCGCTAAACTCTTTACAACGCGAAACACACTAGACCCCCGAAGATTTACCAGATTTTGGGTTTACCCTGCTGGGGACTTGACTTTCCAATCCGCGATGTGGTATAATGTGGGTAGGCTGGTAATAGACAGCCGAGGAGGAGACACATGAAGATGCAGAGGAATTTGCTGAGCGAGATTCTGACCGCCGTTAAGGCGGTGGGCGCGCTGTGCGCCTGTGAAGACGAGGAGCTGAACGCTGAGGAACTGCGCGGTAGCATCAGCGATGTGATATCTGAGCTACTCTTTGCGATGGCTCAGGCGCTCATCGACGAGTATGGACGCGATGGCGCGATGAGTATCCTTGCAGACTTGCACTCCGTCGACTATGACGAGTTCGTCAAGCTCACGCTCCAGTATAGAGAGCCCATCGTCGGCGACGAGCAGCCCGCAGACTGGGAGTACCCATTCTATGCGATGCTCATGCTGACCGAGTCTACGAACGAGGAGGCATGCGATGAAGGTGCTTAACCAACTGGTAGAGGCGAGCGTCCCCACCCTCGTGTGGGGACCGCCTGGCGTGGGCAAGACGGCGCATATTCGTGCGATTGCTTACCGACGCGGCTGGCGACTCGTCGAGATAATTGCCAGCCTGCACGACCCGACCGACTTCAACGGGCTGCCTGTGCTGCACAACGGAAGCGTGCGTTTCGCGCCCCCCGACTGGGTCTACCAGTTCGAGGAAGGCGGGCAGGGCATCCTGTTTCTGGACGAGTTGACTACCGCGCCGCCGACGGTGCAAGCCGCGCTGCTGCGCTTGGTGCTGGAGCGCAAGGTCGGCGCACACAGCCTGCCCGCAGGCGTGCGCGTCGTCGCCGCGGCAAACCCGCCCGAGATGGCTGCGAACGGGTGGGAACTCGCGCCGCCGCTTGCGAACCGCTTCGCACATATTAACTATTCGCTCGACGCGGGCGAGTGGGTGAAACTCTTCCCGTCATACTGGGGCAACCCGCCCCAGCTGGAGGGGGTAGAGGAGACGGTATGGGCACGCGCCCGTGCGCGGGTGGCTGCGTTCCTCACGCGGCGCCCGAATCTGCTCTACACATATGATCCAACCCGCGAGGAGACTCGCTTTGCCACGCCACGCACATGGGACTTGTTCTCGCGTGCGTGGGCGGCGGCGCATCTCGATTCCGCCGCCGCGGGCGACCTCGCCGCCGCGCTGGTCGGCGACGCGCCCGCGGCGGAGTTTGCGAGCTGGGTGGTGACGCTCGACCTGCGCGAGCCAGCCGAGATTCTCGCGCTGGGGCGCGCGTACCGACTCCCGACGCGCGGAGACATCGCGCACGCCGAGCTGACCGCGCTGGCGGAGTCGACGGAGGCGATAGAATCCCCAGACGCATGGGAGCGGGCGTGGGAAGTCCTGCGAGGCGTCGCCAACACGGCGACCGACCTCGCTGCCCTGGCGGCGGGTCGGCTGCTGAAGCGAGGTCGCTCGCTGTACGGCACGCCAGACCTGTCTCAGTTCTCCGAGTTTATGGCTGCCATCGAGGAGGTGGTGAGCCAGTGAAACCGCAGATGAAGGTGCAGGCGGCGCGGTACGGGCTAATGAAGCAGCGTCCGTACCTCGCAACAGCTGCTATCAGACTACGCATGGTGGCGAGCGAGGCGTGCCCGCACGCCCTCGCCGCCAGCGAGGGATGGACGCTGTATTACAATCCGACTGTCGTGGAGCAGACGGAGCTGGAGACTCTCGTCATCCAGCTCCGCCGCGAGGTCGAGCGACTGATTCGCCGCCACGCGCGGCGTCTCAAGTCGCTGCCACGCGAGGTCGCGGAGACCGCCTCCGCGATGGAAATCGACGACGACCTCGCGGGCGAGTACGGCAGCCGTCCCGACTGGACGCTCCCACAGCAGATGGGACTGGAGACGGGTCGCACCGCCGAAGAGTACGCCCTTGCGCTCCTCGATATGTTGAGTCAGATGACGAATTCAAGTCTGCCGCAAGATGGCGACCAAGACGGCGACCAAGATGGCGACCCAGACGCGGGGTCGTCTGGCGCGGTCGCGGACTCCTCGTCCGACGAGGAGTCGGATGGGCGCGACGGCGCATCCGCTAACGCGCCGACTCCCTCTGCTGCTAATAGCAACGACTCGTCTGCGAACGCATCAGATTCGTCGCAAGGCGCGGGCACGCCCGCTGGGGATGGCAACGACCAGACCTGCGGTGCGCGTGGTCGCAGCCGTGGCGACTCATCTTCTCAATCATCGAGCGCAAGCGCAGGCGACTCGTCGTCGCAACAGAGCGGAGCGAGCGGCGCACCGAACGGCGCATGCGACGCGCAGCGTTCGTCCGACCCACAATTGGGCGACGACAACGCACGCGACAGCGACCCCGCGTCTGAGCCGTCATCATCGCAACCGTCGCAACAGGGCTCCGCGGCGTCGGGACGACCCGCGCCGTGGGAGACAGATGAGGAGCCGATTGCGGAGGTCGAGATTGACCAGCTCGTCGAGTCGACGCTCCGTGCCGCCGCTGAGTATGCCAAGACTCGCGGCTCACAGGGCGCGAACATGGCGCGTCGCTATGAGGTAGCCACGCAGAACAAGCCTCTGCCGTGGCAGCGAATCCTTGCGCGGTACATCGCGCGAGGGCGCACCTACGGCGTGGGACGCCTCGATTACTCCTACGCGCGTCCCCACCGTCGGCAGAGCGCCATTCCAGATGTCGTCCTGCCGACGCTCCGCCAGCCCCAGCTCGATGTTGCCGTCATCGTCGACACGAGCGGTTCGATTAGCGACGACGAGCTGGGGCTCGCCCTTCGCGAGGTGCAGGCGATACTCAAGCGAGGCGGAGTAAGCGAGATGCGCGTCGTGTTCGGCGACACGCGGATTCGCGCTGAGGCTCGCGTGCGCACGGCCGCGGAAGCCGTCAAGGCGTTCCGCAAGGTGCGCGGGGGCGGGGGAACCGACATGGGGCACCTCGTGCGCGAGGTCGTCGACGGCGCGGGCGCGAAGCATTCGAAGAATTCGAGACCGCCACAGCTGGTGGTAGTCATCACCGACGGCGAGACGCCGTGGGGACGCGCCCCACGCACGCGCATTCCCGTTATCGCCGTCATCACCCCGCGCGGGCGACGCGACAACACGCCCGCGTGGGTCAAGGAGGTGGTTATCGATGAGTGAACCGAAGCTGAAAGAGGCGATGGTTACTGCGCTTCATGCCGCCCTGCAAGCCTGCAACGAGGCACGCAAAGCGTATGAGGCGCATACCTTCCCACGAGTTCCTCGTGGGCGGCTGAAGCGATTCGAGCTGCGCATCGGCGGGGTGCAGTTCGTCTATCCCGCCAAGCGTTATATGTGCGATGAGCCTGAGATTGGCGCGATAGAAGTAATTTGTAGGGGAACCGCGCGGAATGTATCCTTCCACATCAACAGAATGCGCGAGGAAGCCGAGGATATCGTTGACAAGCTCAACGGGTATCCTTCGCGTGTTCTCGCTCTCGTGCGCTGGCTGGAGCGCATCGAGCGATGGCTACTCGCACGCGCGGATGGTCACCAGCGACACGCCGAGGAGGTACTCCGCCAGCAGTCGCATGCGGTCGCCGAAATCCAGAACCGCGCGGTTGCAGCGAAACTGACGGCGAAGACCTGACATACACGCCACGCGCTGTATATCGCGCGTGGCGTGCCAATCCCAACTGTGCCCAGATACCGCGCTAAACTCTTTGGAGCGCGAAACGCGCGAGACCCCCGCAGATTTACCAGATTTCGGATTTACCCGCAAAGGACTTGACTTTCGCGTCTGGGATGTGGTATAATATGGGTAGGCTGGATAGCCGAGGAGGAGACATGATGGAACGGAACTCTGTGGGATTGATTGTGACATGGGACTTGCGGGGAATGAAGTACCCGCAGAGCCCAGAGCTGCGGGTCTTGCTTAAAACCCCCACAGTCTATCGCCACCAGCTAAGGTGGCAGAAGCACCTGCGGGACTGTGGGATACTTACCGACGCGGACTACATCTTCTACCGTGCCTTTGAGGGACTGACGGTGCTGTATGCCCTGCGATGCGAGTTTAGGGACTCGCTGACCCCCGACTTCCGAGCCGAGCGACTCGGCGTCGTCGAATATCCCTCGATGGCGGTCGTGGAAGCGCGAGATGACCAGACTCGACTTGCACTTGAGACTCTCCCGTTAGAATTCGATGCGCTTGCGCTGACGCCAGCCATCGTCAAGCGCATCGAGATGCTGGGCGGCGTCTCGGTGCGTGCTGCGGGGGGCGCGTACTACCTACCGCCCGACGCATACGAGGAGATGCTGCCCGTCTTTGAAGCGATTGAGCGCGAAGGCGGGCGAGTCCGCACAATCGAAGTCGATCCCCAATCCGAAATCGCACGCGAGATTGCCCGTGACGCAGTCAAGATCCTGACTGCGCTCATGGCGCAAATCAAGCGGGCATTCGAAACAGCGAAGAGCCAGGCGCGGAAGGAGAAGAGCCTGAAGCGCCTCAAGGAGGTGCAGAAGCACCTCGACCACTACCTCGCGCTGATGCAGAATTTGCGCGAGGAGATAGAGAGAGAGGACACGCAGCAGGTTGTCGGCGACCTGCTTATGGAGGTGGTATGATGAGTCCATTGGAAACCATTCGAATGGCACGGGCGGGTGGGATGATTCCCCCCGACATCAATGACGCGCAGGCGATGATTATCATCGCCGCGGGTCAGGAGATGGGCCTGCAGCCGTTGCAGGCTCTGAGAACCATGTCCTTCATTCGAGGTCGTCTCACGATGACCGTTCAGCTCCAGCTGGCGATGGCGCGCCAGCGGGCGGGCGTGCGCGTCGAGACGCTTGAGGAGTCGGCGGATGGGAATGCCGTCACGGTTACGCTCGTGCGCGACGGCGAGCGCGTGACGGTCACCTACACCCTCGCGGACGCTCGCCGAGCAGGGTTAGCTGACCAGCGCAACTGGCGGCTCTATCCGAGGCAGATGCTCCGCTGGCGTGCCATTGGAGACGCGCTCAGAATAATCGCGCCCGATGTCGTCATGGGGCTGCTCGACCCTGACGAGGCGTCGAGCCTTGACCCTCTCGACGCCGAGGCGTGGGAGCAGGTTCTCTCCCGTGATGGTCGCCTCATGCGCGAACTCATTGCGCAGGGCGACGAGGAGGCGCGACTCCTGCGCCAACAGCTTCGCGCACTTTACAACGCTGAGGAGATGAGGCAGCTACTCGTGAACCTCGGCGCGAACGCCGTCTCCGAACTCACATTCGCGCAGGCGCGCCAGCTCGCCATCGTCGGCGAGTTGAGAAACCGCGACCGCGCCATCGACCCGCCAGCGCCTGAGCCAGAGCCTGAGCCAGAGCGCGTGGAGCAGGAGGACGAGTATGACGAGTATGACGAGTATGCAGACATCGAATGGGAGGACGACGATGCATGAGCGTAGGCAAGACGCGATGATTGAAGACGCGCAAGACCGTCGCTGGCGACGATGGATTTCGGGACGATGCTACTGCACCTATCCCATCCCCGTCAGCGACCCGTCCCGACGCCCCCCGCTATGTGAGCGATGCGGGGGATACATACCCGCACCAGTCATCGACGCGACAGAGACTGATTCGGAGCGCATCGCGGAGCTTGAACGCGAGAACTGCATTCTCTACATCGCGTTTATTATCATGACCGCGATTGCCGCCGTCGCGGTCTACCTCTACGACAGGGCGGTCACAGGAGGCATGCCATGAAGGAGATAGGCCTTCTGGTTGGACGAGAGGGGCAGGACGAGCCTCCGACTCTGCCCGAAGCGGCATGGGTCGTGAAACCACTCGCAGCAGTGGGCGAGGTATCCATATGGTTCTACGCCGACGACGCTGTCGATAATACCGAGCGCATGTATGCGATGATGGAGCGTATGCTCCATGTTGCTGTCGCAACATGCGTTGGCGAGCCCGTGCCACCATTCCAAAACTTCCAGCCGTCGACCGTGCTTGTCGCGATACCTCGCGCAAGCTTCGCCGACCTCGAAGTCGTCGGCGAGCTTGCGGAGAGAATCCGACAAGCGAATGGTTGGGAGAGTTCCCACGCGAAGTTTGGCGTCGTAAACATACCGACGCCAGAGGCGGTTCCAGTCATCGAAGAGGTAATCAACCAACTGTCGCCGTCGGTCGTCTTCTTTTACGCTCCCGACGCCGTGGTGAAAGACTCCGACGAGGCGATGGAGTTAACGACTTATCTTCAGACATTAGCACGAAAGCACGAGACGGCATTCGTGCTATGTCTTACTACGAGCGAGGAGCATGTCGACCAGATAGAGCGAGCGTCTTCCTCCTGACATGTCTCCTCCTCCGCGCGTCCCCAGTCGATTCCTCGCTGGGGACGCGACGCTCATAGTATCCCGCGAAGATTGAGGCGATTCTGCAGAAAGTGGTGCATGCGTATCACTAACCACCCTGCACCCACCGCTCCCGCGTCGCGATTACCAACTCGCCCGTCGCAGGCGTCAAATAGCCCGACAGCACGCGGTACACCACCTCAAAGTTCAACCAAAACTCCAACAGCATGTTGATGTACGGTCCCGGACTACCGCTCGGCACGCTGTCTTCCGCGTTGAACCGTCGCAGCGGGTCTGCAGGATCGCACCATCCAAGCAGCGTCGGCGGGTGCGAAAATGCCATCCACTGCGGGTACACCGCCGCGCCCAAGTACCCGTCCAACAGAAACCCCATCAAACGACGGTACGCCCGCCGCCGCGCACGCACAGGATCCGTCGTCCAAATGCTGGAAATATCACCACCCGGATCACGAAGTCCTACCATGGAACCCACATAGCTACGAGACGGGTTCGCTGCGTCGTACAGCCCGTAGCTGTTCAGCATTGTATTCTCAGTCAGTCCATCCAGCGTATCAGAGCCCCACAGCCACACGCCGCGAATTGGTACGAAAGGCGTCGTTTGAGTGTTCTCCCACGACTCCGCAGGAATGCTTGACCGAACAATCCGCACACCCGACTCGTAGAGCGCCTGCATCACAGCAGGCGAACCGTAGTGAGTATCTGCTGCAATTTGGAACCTATCAGCACCACCGACACCCCCGTCCGCAAAGCCCAGAGCGTGCATCTCCGCGCGGTTGCGCTCCACCAATATCCGCGCTGCGTGCAAGCTGCGCGGTGTGTAATTCACCACTCCCGCACTGCCTGACCTTACAGGGAAAATATCGTAGTAAACTTCGCCGTCTATCTCAACCTCTACAGCACCTACAGGCTGTGAGATATGTCCCTTGTGTACTATCCGCCCGTGCGCCACAGGCACATCGTTCGGCGCAGCAAGCGGATAACCCGCATCCGTGTGGCGCGAAAGGTCTCGTTCCTGGCGAAACATAACGCGATGGTCGTGCCAGCAAAAGCGCATGCTCCGATTCTGCTCGCGCACAAACAGCTGCAGCATTTGCTGTGCCAGTTGCACACCTGTAGCATCCAACGCTTCATCGGCAGTACTGTTGTAGTCCGTGGAGACCGCCCGCCTGCCACGCATAAACAGATGCCACGCACCCTGTCGAATGTAATCCGTGCCGTACCGACCGCCCGTAGTGATGGCTGCCCAAAGCGGAATTTGCGTGCGCGGGAAAAACTCCGTCGCGTACCACTCGTAGGTCGCCAGCCGATTGCGCAACCAATCGTTCACATAAGGCGCACCCGTGAAACGCGGAGCGGTATCCGAACCAATATCTTGCACATCGTCCAACATCATCATAATGGGCAGCTTATAACGCGGAACAAACCCAATACACTTAAGTGCGTAGAGAAGCCAGAAAGTCTGCTGGGGGGGCAGTATATTTACCACTCCTG
>Ga0308411_10000973_pt1 | contig 19339 bp, 17 predicted proteins | sample HotsprottomLayer_2_FD_203530 | JGI IMG/M metagenome (GOLD analysis project Ga0308411, IMG submission 203530) | Hot spring phototrophic mat microbial communities from Octopus Spring, Yellowstone National Park, Wyoming, United States -... | ecosystem: Environmental > Aquatic > Thermal springs >...
GGGCCACGTCGCTTCGAGCGGGGAGGAACCGGCAGCTTTCACCGAGCCCTAGGCTTTCGGCCTGCCGGAGAAGGTCGCCTCGGACGGGTCCGTCACCGGCAATCACCAGAAGCGCGTCCGGGACGCTGTGCCGCAGGCTTGCGAACGCTTGGACGAGTACGTCCAGATTCTTCTCCGGACGGAGCGCGCAAACGGTTCCAATCACCGGCCGGGCGCAGCCGAACTCGGCCGGCTTGCCTCGTCCCGCCGGGGAGAACCGATCGAGCTCGATGCCGTTGTAACAGACGCGGATGCGCCCTGCCGGCGCCCGCTCGTCGTCGACCAGATGGCGCTTCAAGAACTCGCAGTTCACCACGATGGCATCAGCTATCTGGTCGGTGAGGCGGAGCAGGTGACGCCAGAAGCGGCCGGCGAGCTCGCGGTGGGCGCGTTGCCCGGCAAGCACTACCGGAGTTCCGGCCGTTCGCGCCAGCGGAACCGCAAAGACCGTTGCGGGAGCGTCAAAGGTGTGCACAATGTCGATCTCATGCTCGCGAAGGTAGCGGACCAAGCGCCAGGCGCTCGCCGCCGCCGATGCCCGGCCGAACGACACCAGCCGGAGGTCCAGCACCGGAACGCCCTCCGCGCGGAGCTCGTCGGCTCGCAGGCCCTGGCAACGGAAACAGGCCACCCTCGCCTCGAAGCGGCGCCGGTCAAGATGCCGCGCCATCAACGCAAGTTGGCGCTCGCTGCCTCCCAAGCCGAGCGAGCGCGCCATCAACAGGACTCGCACTGGCCGCGGCATCGGCACTTGACTCTCACGGCCCAAGCTCGGGGGCCTGGACCTGCCTGCGGCCCCGGGCAATCTCCAGCAGCCTCCGGCCCAGGTCCGGCAGCACAATCAGCGAGAGCAGATAGCAGGCGCCTCCCGCCGCCGAGCGCGCCACAAGCCGTGTCCAACCCGCACCGAAGAGCCACTCAAACGGCAGCATCGCCGCCAGACACGCCACGGTTACGAGCGCCGGGGCGCGCAGACACCTCCAGTAACCCTTGAGCGGAGCTCCGGTCAGCTTAGCGGCCTGCTTGAGTAAGCGAAGGGCAAGTAACGGGTATACTAACATCCAAGCCAGGCCCACGCCGGCAAGCCCACCTAAGTGACAGCCCACAGCGAAGGAGACCGGCAGAACGACAGCGTTGAGGATGTTGTAGCGTAAGACCGCGCGGGTCTCCCCCAGGGCGTTAACCATTTGAGGGATCACCACCTGAACGGATCGGACCGCTTCCGCAGCACACAGCAGGCGAAGCGGCAGCACCGCCGGCAGCCACTTCTCTCCAAGCAGCACAAGCACAAAGTCCTCGGCGTTCATCGCCAGGGCCAGCATGGCGGGAAAGTGAATCAGCCCGAGCAGCTCGGTCAAAAGGAACCAGTGCCGGACCAGGCGCGTGCGGTCCTCCCTCATCGAGGCGAACGAGGGGAAGCTCACGCGACTGACGATCCCAAAGACCCGCTCGCTCAAAAATCGCGCCATGCGAAGCGCGTAGCTGTAGAATCCGAGGGGGGTGCTTCCGAGCAGCTTACCGATAATCAGCGCGTCGGAGCTCAGATAGACCTGCCAGAGGAGGCGGCTGCCGGTCAGCGGGAGGCCGTAGCGGACGACGCGCCAGATCACTTCCGGCTGCGGGCGGCGGGTGAAGCGCCCCGGCTTGAGCCGGAGCACGGCGGCCGCTTGGATGGCGGCGCCGAGCAGGAGATTCACGACCAGGCTCCAGACGCCGGCCCCCCAGAAAGCCAGCGCCACGGCGGTCACGCCGGCCACGACCCCGGCCGTAGTCTCGACCACCGAAAGGACCTTGAACCGGAGCTCTTTGGTAAGCAACCCCTGAGGGATTGACGTCAGGCTGGCAAAGACCAGACATAGCCCGAGCACCGGCGCCACCTCTCGAAGCTCCGGCATCCCGTAAAACCATGCCAGAGCCGGCGCGGCTGCCCAGGTGAGCAATGCCATAGCCACGCCGCCCAGCGCGGCGATGGTGTGATAAGTGGGCAGCGTCTCCTCGGACTCGTCAAAGTAGACCACCGCCTGCCCGAAACCTCCGTCCTGAATCACCATCAAGATGCTGACGAAAGCCAAGACGACCCCGATCAGGCCGTAATGGGAGGGATCGAGCAGTCGCGCGAGCAACACGGACAGTCCGAAGGTGAGCAGCGCTTTGATGATGTTGCCGGCGCCGCCCCAAAGGTACGCCGCGCGCACGGACGTCACTGCGCCCATGGTTGCCGAAGCCTCAACGGAGCCGGGCAGGGCGTCGCCGGCAGCATCCGGGCTCATGTTCGCTGTAGCCAGGCATGCCGTGCTTGCGTTCGAAGCGGCTGCCGCTCGGGACGACAGGCGGCAGAGCAAGCCGCAGCTCGTCAGTCGATAAGACCCACGCCTTCAAGAGGGCGCATCCGGCCCGACGCCAGGCGCCGGCTCTGGGCTCTTCCATTGCGGCTCCTTTACACCCACTGTACGACACACTGCCTTGCGGGCGCGTATCGGCCCGGGCTGCCTTTCTGACCGCGGGTGCTATCATGAGGTTCATCTATGCTCCAGGAAAACGTTCCGGAAGGTCTTACCTTCGACGATGTTCTCCTGATCCCTGCACGCAGCGCCGTTTTGCCCAGCGAAGTCGACACCCGCACGTTCGTTACGCGCGACATCCCGATCAATCTGCCGATCGTCAGCGCCGCCATGGATACGGTGACCGAGTCGCACCTGGCCATCGCGCTGGCTCAACAAGGCGGCATCGGCATCATCCATCGCAACATGAGCATCGAACGCCAGGCCGAGGAGGTGGATCGAGTCAAGCGAAGCGAAAGCGGCATGATCGTCGATCCGGTCACCATGGAGCCCCACCAGAAGATTTACGAGGCGCTCGAGGTGATGCGCCGCTATCGCATCTCGGGGGTGCCGGTGACGCGCAACGGCAAGCTGGTCGGCATTCTGACCAACCGCGATCTTCGCTTTGAAACCCGCTACGACCTGCCCATCGAGGAGGTGATGACCAAGGAAAACCTCATCACCGTACCCGTGGGGACGACGCTCGAGGAGGCCGAAAAGCTCCTGCACAAACATCGCATCGAGAAACTCCTGGTGGTCGATGAGGACTATAACCTCAAAGGGCTGATCACGGTCAAGGACATTCAGAAGCGGATCAAATACCCCAACGCCGCCAAAGACAGCCAGGGCCGCTTGCGCGTGGGCGCCGCCGTAGGCGCAACGGGCGATTTTCTCGAGCGGGCGCAGGAGCTGGTGCGCAAGAAGGTCGACGTCATTGTTATCGATACCGCGCACGGCCACTCGGAGCGGGTAATTCAAGCCGTCCTCGCCCTCAAGCGCTCGCTGCCGGAAACCCAACTCATCGCCGGCAACGTCGCCACCTACGAGGGCGCTCGCGATCTGGTCTCGGCCGGCGTCGACGGCGTCAAGGTCGGCATCGGACCCGGCTCGATCTGCACCACGCGAGTCATCAGCGGCGCGGGCGTTCCGCAGATCACGGCGATTACCGAATGCGCCCGGGCCACACGCGGAACGGGGGTCGCGCTGATCGCTGACGGCGGCATCAAGTACTCCGGGGACATCACCAAGGCCATCGCCGCCGGCGCCGAGTGCGTCATGATCGGCAGTCTGTTCGCCGGCACTGAGGAGAGTCCCGGCGAGCTGATTCTTTACCAGGGACGCACCTTCAAGAGCTATCGGGGCATGGGGTCGCTCGGAGCGATGGCGCAAGGCAGCTCGGACCGCTACTCGCAGGACCCCTCGGCCAAGCTGGTGCCGGAGGGAATCGAAGGCCGAGTGCCCTATAAGGGCCCGCTGGCCGAGATGGTCTACCAACTGGTGGGCGGCTTGCGCGCCGGCATGGGCTACTGCGGCTGCCGCACGATTCCCGAGTTACAACAAAAGAGTCGGTTCTTGCGGGTGACGCTGGCCGGACTTCGCGAGAGCCACGTTCACGACGTCATCATCACCAAAGAGGCGCCCAACTACCAGGTCGAGCCCTCCTGAGGCGGCCTCAATCCGGTACCCCCGTCCGCGCCACTTGAAAGTGGCTGAGCGTGCTCGCGTACGCAGCGATGCCGGCGTACAGCGCCTCGGCCATCTTCTGGCGGTAGTTGTCGTCCCGCATCAGCCGCTCCTCGGCGGGGTTGCTGATGAAGCCCAGCTCCACCAGCACGGAGGGCATCTGCGCTCCGATCAAGACCACGAACGGGGCCTTCTTGACCCCCCGGTTGCGGGCCCTCGGATCCTGTTCGCGCGCCAACCGATAGAGCGCATTTTGCATGTGTGCGGCAAAATCGCGCGACTCCTGAATCTTGTCATCCAAGGCGATCTTTTGGACGAGCTCGACAAGCTGATGCAAGGACTTGTTCGAGCCCGCGTTCTCGCGCGCCGCCACCTCCAAATCGGCTTGCGAGCGCGTCAGATTCAGGTAAAACGTCTCGATGCCGTTCACCCCCGGATAGCGGGAGGAGTTGACATGAAGCGACAGGAACAGATCCGCCTTCTCCTGATTGGCCAGCTCCGTGCGAGCCTCAAGCGGCACGCCGACGTCCTCGGTGCGCGTCAGGACGACCTCAGCGCCCAGCCGCTCCTCCACCAGCCTGGCCAGGCGCTTGGCGACATCCAGCACGACGTCCTTTTCCATCAGCCCGGTGGGGCCGATCGTTCCGGTGTCCCGCCCGCCGTGCCCGGGATCGATCACCACTTTGCCCATCTTCAGCCCAAGAGCGCGCGTCAGCGACGTCCCGCCGCCGCGGTTGCGCAGGGCCGGTTTGGCCGGGGGCGGTTCCTCGACCGCGCGCCTCTGCGCCGCTTGCTCCGGCGCCTTCTCCGGCGACCGTCCTAAGAGGGGAGCCGCAGGCGCGGCGGCTGCCTCCCCGGGGGCCGGTGTCGCAGGGTTGGGCGCGGGTTCCCGCGAGATTTCCGCCGCCGGCGCAGGCGCCCGTACTTCCACCATCAGCCGGCTGGGATTCGACAGGCGAAAGACCGTGAGATCATGCCTGCCCTCGAGATCGATCACGACGCGCACGATCCGGGGCCGGTTCTGCGCCACGCGAATCTGGCGGACCCGGGCATCGCCGACGGGGATCACGTGCAATTTTTGCTTGGAAATCGTCTGGCGCGCTTCGTGAAGGTCAAAGAAGACTCGGTCCGGATTCGACAACCGGTCCCACTGATAGTTGAGCTCACCGGTCGCCTCGATGGCGATCCGGGTCACATCCTGAAGTGACCAGTGCCGGATCGCAGTTACCGTAACCAGAGGCGCCGCGGGACGTTTGGGCGCAGCCCAGCCAGTGCCCACCGACAGGCCCAGAAAAAGCACCCCCAAGCCGCCGAAAACGAGCCGGCGCATCGCGGTCACATCGGACTTCCACATGGGCTACCTCGTTCTGAGATGCAGTCTGCCGTCGGGGCCAAGCACCGCCTCGAGCGGCCGGTAAGCCGGTTCGAGGGGAGTCCGGCGGAGTCGTGCTTCGCTCTTGAGCTCCTCGTAGCGCCGGCGGACCCGTTCGACATAGCCCCGCGTCTCCTCGTACGGGGGAATCCTGTTGTTGTGCTTGATGACGGCGCCCTCACCCGCATTGTAAGCCGCCAAAACAAGTCTTTCGTCGGGAAACAGATCCTGGAGGTACTTCAAGTACCGGACCCCCGCATCGACGTTCTCCCAAGGGGCAAAGCGATCGGCCACGCCCAAGCGCCGCGCCGTCGCCTCCATCAGTTGCATCAGGCCCGTGGCGCCCTTCGGCGAAATCGCAAACGGGTTGTAATTGCTCTCCACTTCGATCACCGCATGGATCAACAGCGGATCCACTCCGTAGTTGGCCGCCGCCCGCTCCACTAGTTCATCGACGCGGGCCTCCTTTCTCCAGAACCGGGGCGCCCGCCGCTGCGCCTCACCTGGAGCGATCCATTTGCGCACCAGCCGGCCGCTTCTGGTGTCGGCGCGGACCACCGAGCGGGCCGCCAAGGCTCCCGCTTCGGCCGTGAGCGGCGCCAGCACGCCCAGCACCAACCCGGCCAGCCCCACCAAGAAACACAACCTGCCTACACCGTCCTTGCCACTCATTATACAACGCAAACGATACTCTGCCAAGTATTTTTTTGGCAGATGGTTAGCTGTGGTAATTTCACGTGGGAACTCACGTTTGGCCCCCTCCCCGCTCGCCTTGCTAGAATAAAGCGTATGCTAGCGGCCGGCTTCGTGCTCGCCGGCGGTCGAAGTTCTCGCATGGGCTGGGACAAGGCCCTACTGCCGTACCACGACACCGTCCTGGTCGACTGGATCGCCCGCCAGGTAGAGAGCGCAGCCGGCTCAGTCACTTTGATCGGCCCTCCCGAGCGCTACCTCTTCCTCGGCCGGCCCGTCCTGGCTGACCTGAGGCCGGGTCTGGGGCCCCTGGCCGGCATCGAGACCGCACTGAGCTCGACGGCGGCGGAGTTCAACCTCATCGTCGCCTGCGACCTGCCCAACCTCACCGCAGAGATGCTTGCCGGTTTGCTTGAGGCCGCGAGGAACCAGGATGCGGACTGTGTCTTGCCGGACGCCCCCGGCGTGTCCCATCCGCCGCTGTGCGGCGTCTGGCGCCGCCGGTGTCGCGATCCCGTCCGTGAGGCTCTTAACCACGGCATCCGGAAACTGGCCCGCCTCCTCGATGAATTGGACGTTTGCCGCTGGGGCCTGACCGATTCGGCCTGGGCGGTGAACCTCAACACTCCCGAGGAGTACCGTCATCAGCTCGCTCGCAGCAGGAATGCGTGAACTCTACCCGCACTACATCGAATTTCGTCACGTTTATAAGACGTTCGACTACCCCGTTCTGGTCGACGTCAGTTTCCACGTCGACCCAGGGGAAACCGTCGCCATCATCGGCCGCAGCGGCGTGGGCAAGTCCGTGAGTCTGGCCCACATCATGGGCTTTCTCAAACCCGACCAGGGCCAGGTGATCGTCGCTCACACCGACATCACCCACGCCGGCGAGTCCGAACTGCGCCGCATCCGCAAGAAGGTCACCATGGTCTTCCAGTCCGGCGCCCTGTTCGATTCGCTCACCGTGGAGGAAAACATCCTCTTTTCGCTGGAGCTCCGCGAGGACTACAACGCCCAGAACAAAGAGGACGTCGTCGACGGCCTGCTCGATCTGGTCGATTTGAGCGATGTCAAATACTCCTATCCGAGCGATCTCTCTACGGGGCAAAAGCGCGCCGTGGCGATCGCCCGCGCCCTGGCTGCGCAGCCGGAGTGCATCCTGTACGACGAGCCGACGACGATGGTCGATCCGATCATGTCGGACCATCTGGCCGAACTCATGCTCCGGCTCAAGCGGCAGCTTCACCTGACCTCCGTGGTGGTGACCCATGACCTGGATCTGATGCGCCGGGTCGCCGACCGCGTGGTCATACTCCACCAAGGCCGGGTGATCTATTTCGGCTCAGTCGAGGGACTGGAGGAATCGGATCACCCTCACATCCGAGAATTCCTGTCCATGGACCGGGTGGAGGTTTTCTGAAATCGCTTCCTCGGAAGGCCGCACGTTTACTCGAACCAGCTTCGGATCCGGCGGCGGATTTCAGGCCGCTGCCCCTCACCATCGGGCGGGACGTTCGCGGTCGGCTCCACGACGAGCGGCGCCCCATGATCCAGCGGAGGATCCCAAGGCCGGCGCTGCTCCAAGCGCACTCGGTGGCCGGCGAAGGCGTAGGTTCTGCGCCAGAGCCTGCCGTCGCGCTCGCGCAGCAGCAAGGAGAAGCGGGTCGGCTCGCCGCCCGCTCGGCCGGCTGCGCCCGGGCGCACCTCGACCGGGAAATAGCCCGTGAGGTTCCGCTCGATGTGCGCCGTCTCGTAGCGCCGGCGCCGCGCGTTCCAGACGAAGACGCGGAAGCTGTCAAAGTCGTAAGGGCGCAGCCTGCCCGCCACGGTGGTCCACAGCCAGTGATGGCGCATCTGCTCCTGGTCGCGCACCGCGCCGAGGGCGAAGTAGGAGGTGATGCGGTGTCCCTCGGCGTACTGGGCCACCTCGTCCGGAATCGCCATCACCAACCTGGGCGCCAGGACCCAGCCGGCGCGACCGTCGGGGATGCGGACCAAGGCCCACTCGTCGGCGCCCTCAGGGGGCGGCGTCCAGTCCGGCGGCAGCCGCCAAGGCGGCTGCCCAAGCAGATCCGAGTCGTCCGCCTCAGGGCGGTAGGGCGTCCTGGGCTCGATGCGTTGCGCAACCACCTCCACTCGGTCGCCTTCCTGAAGCTGAAAGAAGCTCGGGGCCTGCCGGTGCGGTGTGGCGTGGACGTTCAAGGCGCTGAAGACCGTGGCGGCGCCGTGGGAGGGCATGCTCGCAGCTTCGAGCGACAACCGGCGCAGGCGGCTCATCTGTTCCGCACTCAGCAACGCATGGCCATCAACCCACCCCTCGTGGCCGTCGGCGCTGCGAACCCGGACGAAGCGCCGGCGCCGCTCGAGGATGCGCAGCTTGTCGCCGTGATGGACCCTGGCGACGATCTCGGCCTCCGGGCTCAGCTCACCGAGAAGCGCCAGCTCATGTGAGCCCACATAAACGGCCTCGGCGGCCGGGGCGCGGTCCTCACCGAAGCGGCAAGACAACAGCCCGAGCGCGGCGGCCGCTATGATGGTCGACAAGAGGGCGTGGGCCATCCCCAGGGCACCCCATCCCCCAGTCTAGCAACGGCGACTGACATGACCGAGAGCAGACAAGACGCCGCGCGTCTTTACTGCCCGCAGTGCCGCCAGGCAGTTGACGATCCGCTGGTGTGCGGCGACTGCCTGGCGGTGATCTGCCGGCGCTGCGGTACTCCGCTCGAAAGCGCCGACGAGCTGGCCATCGGCTGAGCGGCGGCCGACGCGCCGGCCGCCCGACTCAGGGCAGGCGCGTCCGCACGAGCTCGAGCGAGTCGGCCGGACGGACCTCAAACGGTTCGCAACCCGCGGGCACCCGCCAGAGTTCGCCCGGCGCCGCCGGCTCACCGGCCAGCGTGCCCGATCCCTCGGTGACAATGAGCAGGTGATAGCGTGTCGGGTCCGGCTGGTAGAGACGCGGCGCGGCAAGCCGGAGGCGGTCAGTGACGAAGAACTCGCACTCGATGAGCCGGGTTATGCCGTCGCCGAGCTCGATCGGCGTCGACTTTCCCGGATGAGGTTCGGTTTGCGCCACGGCGATCGCCTCCTCCAGGTGAAGGCGTCGCGGCCGTCCATAGTCGTAGAGCCGGTAGGTGACCGGATAGTTCTGCTGGATTTCGCACAAGACCAGACCCGCGCCCAAAGCGTGCACCGTGCCCGGTCGGTTGAGCATCACATCGCCGGGCGCAACGGGCACCCAGGCGAGCATCTGCTCGATTTCTCCGCTCAAGGCCGCCTGACGCAACCGCTCTTTGGAGACCGGCTCCTTGAGGCCCAGCGCGATGGCCGCCCCAGGCTCGGCCCGCAAGGTATACCACATCTCGGTCTTGCCCGGCGGGTGCACCTGAACGGAGAGCCGGTCGGTCGTGAAGAGGAACTTCACCAGGATCTCCTCGGCGGGAAACCAGACCTCGCCGATCTTGCGCTCGGAGTCCCGAAACCAGGGCTCCAGGCGCCGGCTGCCCCAAACCTTTTCGACGAACGACGGTTCTAAACGACTGGGCCGGAGGCTCATCCTAGCAAGGATTTCACGAACTGCTCGATGCGGTCCAGGCCGCGCTCGAGCTCCTCGATCGAAGTCGCGTAGGAGATCCGGATGTGCTTGTCGGTGCCGAAGGCCTCGCCCGGCACGGCGGCCACATGGGCCTTTCGTAACAGTTGCTCGCAGAAGTCCATGGAAGAATGGATGCCGCCGTGCCCAAAGACCGCGCTGACGTTCGGGTAGGCATAGAAGGCGCCCTTGGGCTCGGCCATCTTCAGACCCGGGATCGACCGGATGCGCTGGACGACATAATCGCGCCGCCGGCGGTACTCCTCGAGCATCCGTGCGACCTCGTCCTGAGGCCCTCGGAGCGCCTCAATGGCGGCTTTCTGGGCGATCGAAACCGGGTTGGAGGTACTGTGGCTTTGCAGCTCCTGCGCCGCGTCGATGACGGGCTTGGGCGCCAGCCCGTAGCCGATCCGCCAGCCGGTCATCGAATAGGTCTTCGAGAGCGAGCCGACCACGAGCACGTTGTCCTTGGCTTCCGGCTCGGCCGCGATGGAGAAGGGCTTGCCCTCATAGACGAACTTGTCGTAGCACTCGTCGGTCATCAGCCAGATGCCCCGCTCTCGGGTGAGGCGCAGGATCTTGCGAAACTCTTCCTCGTCGATCACAGCCCCGCTCGGGTTCGAAGGCGAGTTCACGATGACCATCTTGGTCCGCGGCGTCACGTGCCGCTCGATCATCTCGGCGGTGAACGTGAAGCCGGCGTCTTCGTCCGTTTCGACAAAGACGCAGCGGGCCCCCGCATAGTTGACCACGTCTTTGTAGGTGACCCAATAGGGCACCGGGATGATCACCTCGTCGCCGGGATTAAGCACCACCTGCGTGTAGTTGAAGATCGTGTGCTTGCCGCCGACGTTCACCATGCACTCGGCCGGCGTGTAGCGGGTGCCGTAGTCGGCGGCATGCCGCGCGCAGATGGCCTCCTTGAGCTCCGGGATGCCGCCCGTTTGCGTGTACTTGGTGAAGTTGGCGTCGATCGCCTGGATGCCCGCGCGCTTGATGTGGTCCGGCGTCGGGAAGTCGGGTTCGCCCGCCCCGAAGCCGATCACGTCGATGCCTTCGCGCTTCAGACGGGCGGCTTCGGCGGAGACTTTCATCGTGGCGGACATGCTGATCAACGAGACTCGGTCCGCCAATCCGGGGGTTGCTCTGGTCACAGCCATGGCTATGCTCCTTGGAACTTCCTCTTCAGCCGCTCTTCTACGATCGCCGGCACCAGCCCGGAGATGTTGCCACCGAGCGCCGCCACCTCCTTGACCAGGCGCGAGCTGATGAACGAGTAGGCCTCGCTCGCCAGCAGAAACACCGTCTCGATCTCCGGATGCAGGCGCCGGTTCATCAGCGCCATTTGCAGCTCGTACTCATAGTCGGAGATCGCCCGGATGCCGCGGAGGATGACGGAGGCGCCGCGACGCGCGGCGAACTCCACCAGCAGGCCCTCGAAGGCGTCCACCTCGACGTTCGGATACGGCTGGAGAACCTCCGTGAGCATCGCCTGACGCTCTCCGACGGTGAAGAGCGGACGTTTCTCCTCGTTGCGCAGGATGGCCACGATCAGCTTGTCGAACAGGTGAGTGGAGCGCTCAATGAGATCGAGGTGGCCGTTGGTGAAAGGGTCGAAGGTTCCAGGATAGATGGCGATAACGCGGCCCGCCGTTCTGCCCAACTTGCCGTCGCACCTTCCTCGCGGGAGCTAAAACTGATTGTATCAGAGGCGAAACACCTCCGGAAGAGCAACTCCCCGCACCCGGTCCGCGGCGGGCGGCATCGGTAAAACGAGATTGGCCATGGCCTTGCTCGAGCTCGAAAACGTTTGGAAAACTTACCGGACCGACGGCGTCACGGTCGAGGCGCTGCGCGGCGTCTCGCTCGAGGTCGGCCGGGGTGAGTTTGTCGCGCTGGTAGGCCCGAGCGGCTGCGGCAAGACCACGCTGCTCAACCTGGCGGGGGCGATGGATCAGCCTACGGCGGGCGAGGTTCGCATTGACGGCGTCTCGACCCGGCGCCTCGATGACGCCCAACTGGCGCGCTTGCGCCGCAGCAAGATCGGCTTCGTTTTCCAGTCGTTTCAGCTCCTGGCCACGCTGACGGCTGTCGAGAACGTCGAGCTGCCGCTGTTGCTCGCCGGACGCGCCGGGGCGCGGCGCATCGCATTGGACCGGCTGGAGTGGGTCGGCCTGGCCGAGCTGGCCCACCGCTTCCCGCACCAGCTCTCCGGCGGCCAGATGCAGCGCGTCGCCATCGCCCGCGCTCTTGCCGCCTCGCCGCGCCTGGTTCTGGCCGATGAGCCCACCGGGAATCTGGACTCGGCCACCGGCGAGTCGATCATCGCCCTGCTCGGCCGCATCGCCGCCGAGCAAGGCACGGCGGTGCTGATGGCGACGCACAGTCGGGAGGCGGCCGCTTCGAGCGACCGGATCATCCGGCTGCGCGACGGCCGAATCGAAGCAGTCGAGGAGATCGCCCGGCGGTGAGGGCCCGCGCGCTCGTCTTCGTGCGGCTCCTGGTGCGGCCGATGCTCCGCGAACCGGTGCGGACCGCCCTCACCGTTCTTGCCGTGGCGCTCGGCGTCGGCGTGGTGGTCGCCATCGAGGCCGCCGGGCGCGCGGCCGTCGGTTCGTTCCGATCCTCGCTCGAGACGGTGGCCGGCAAGGCCGACTACGAAATCACCGCCGCCGGCGGCGTGCCGGAGGGCCTGCTCGCTCGTCTCGCACGGTTGCCCCTGCCGCTCGAGCTGGCGCCTCGCTTGGAGGGTTCGGCGCGCCTGGCGGCCGCCGGCGCGCCGGTGCATCTGGTCGGCGTGGATCTGGTCGCCGAGGCGGCGCTGGTCCCGGTTCAGGGCGCCGAATTCTTGGAAGCCTGGCGCAAGCCTGACTCGATCTGGTGCGGGCGCGCGGTTTGCGCCAGCCCGGGCGAACGTCTGCGCCTGGTCATCCACGACTCGACGCACGACTACACGGTGCGCGGGCTGCTCGATGGAGCCGAGCTCGACTTCACGCTCATCCTGGACATTGCCGCCGCCCAAGAGGTGTTGCGCAAGTCGGGGCGCCTCGATCGCATCGAAGTGCGGCTGCTCGGGCCGGCGCCCGCCGACCTCGAGGCCCAGCTGCGCAAGGCACTTCCCGACGGCATCCTGTTGCGGCCCGCCGGAGCGCGCCGGGAAGAAAACCAAAAGATGCTGGCGGCCTTCCGCTGGAACCTGCGCGTGCTGAGCTTCATCGCTCTCATCGTCGGAGCGTTCTTGATCTACAACACGATCGCCGTCTCCGTGGTCCGTCGGCGGGCCGAGATCGGCCTCCTCCGGGCGCTCGGCGCCACGCGTGCGGGGGTAGCCGCCGCGTTTCTGGCCGAGGGCGCGCTGTTTGGCGGCATCGGGGCGCTCGTCGGTTTAGCCTGCGGGCGGCTGATGGCCGAAGGCGCCCTCCGCTTGATAGCCGCGACCGTGGAAACGCTGTACGCCGCGGGAGCACCCGCCTCGGTCCGTCTTGACTCCGGTCTCCTCGGGCTGGCCTTCGCGGTCGGCATTCCCACGGCGCTGGCCTCGGCGCTGGCGCCGGCGCTCGAGGCCGCGCGCGTTGCGCCTGTGGAAGCACTGGCCCCCGGCCGGTACCACTGGGAGCGCCGGCTGGCCGCGCGGCGCAACCTGGCCGTCTCCGCTGCGCTGGCCGCTGCGGCTGCCGTCGCCAGCTTCGGCCCACCTCTCGGCGGAAGACCCGTGCTGGGTTATCTGGCAGCCCTGCTGCTCATTGCCGCCATGGCGCTCTCCATGCCTGCGCTGATTGCAGCCGCCGCCCGGCTGAAGCTGGCCGGCCTGGCGGGCATCGAAGCCCAACTTGCCCTCCGCAGCCTGCGCGCCTCACTCGGCCGCAGTTCGGTACTGGCCGGCGCACTGGCTACCGCCGTCGCCATGATGATCGCCGTGGCGGTGCTGGTGGGCAGCTTCCGCGAAACGGTCTCCGTGTGGCTTGAGCAGCAGTTGTCGGCCGATTTTTACTTGCAGCCGGCCTCGGCCGCCGGCGCCGAGCGCGACGCCACGCTCGATGCCGGGCTCGCCGCCGAGCTGGCTCGCCTCGATGAGGTCGCCGAGGTCGAGCGCTTCCGCGCCTACGACATCAGCTTCAACGGTCTGCCGGCCTATCTGGCCGGAGTCGAAACCGAGCTGGCGCGCCGCCGCGGCAAGCTGCGCTTCCTACCCGGCCAGAATCGGGAAGCCATCCTGGCGCGGCTGGGCGAAGGCGACTACGCCATCGTCAGCGAACCGTTCTCCGCCAAGCATAGTCTGCGGCCCGGAGACCGCCTGCGCTTGCCGCTCGCCGGCCGCGCCGCAGAGTTTGAGGTGCTGGGCGTTTATTACGACTACAGCAACGAGCGCGGTTACGTGGTGGTGGACCGCGCCGTGCTTCTCGGCTACCTGCCCGATCCGGCGCCCACAAGTCTGGCGATCTACCTCAAAGACGGCGCCGACCCAGCGGCGGCCCGGGACGCCATCGCCCGCGCCTGCCATGATCGCCAGGTGCGCCTGATCTCCAGCCGCAACCTTCTCGAAGAGGCTCTGGGCATCTTCGACCGCACCTTCGCCATCACCTGGGCGCTCGAGGCGATCGCCGTCTCGGTCGCCGTCATCGGTATGGCCGGGGCGCTGCTTGCCCTGGTCATTGACCGGCGGCGAGAGCTTGCCCTGGTTCGGTTCCTGGGAGGTACGGCGCGGCAGCTCCGCCGATTGCTCGTCGCCGAGGCGGCCGTGCTCGGACTGCTCGGCTTGTTGGCCGGAGGCGCGCTCGGTCTGCTGCTGGCCCTGATTCTCATTCTCATCAACAAGCAGTCCTTCGGCTGGACGATTCAGCTCCACTGGCCGGTGGGGCTGCTGGCGGCAGCGCTCGGGCTGGTTTACCTGGCGACGCTTGCGGCGTCGCTCTATCCGGCGCGCGTCGCCCGCAAGCTCAATCCTGTCGAGGTGATCCACGAGGAATGAGAGCGCTTGCCCTGCTGCTTGCCGCTGCGTTCGGCTCTTCGGCGGCTGAGTTCCGCCTGGCCGAACCCGGCTATCGGTACCGCTTTCCGCGCGATCACTTCGCCCACCCGGAGTTTCAAACCGAGTGGTGGTACTTCACCGGCAATCTCGGCGACAGCTCCGACCGCCGGTTCGGCTTCGAGCTCACCTTCTTCCGGCACGCCGTGACGCCGCAGGCGGCGTCGGCTTCGCCCTGGAGCGTGCGCGACCTCTGGATGGCCCACGCCGCCCTGAGTGACATCGAGACGGGCCGGTTTCTTTGGCGCGAGCGGATCAACCGCACGGGCCCGGGCCTGGCCGGAGCGGACGCCGCCTCCGGTTGCGTCTTTAACGGAAACTGGCAGGCCTGCTGGGAGGGCGAGGCGCTGCGCCTGCAAGCCGTCACCGATGCCTTCACGCTCCGCCTGGGACTTGAGCCGCGCAAGCCGCCCGTCATCCACGGCCGCGACGGCATCAGCCGGAAAGGGGCGGGTGCGGGCCGCGCCTCCCATTACATTTCGCTGACCCGCCTCAGCGCCGCCGGTACGCTTGATTACGCCGGCCGGCGTTTCACGCTCGCCGGCGAGGCCTGGATGGACCACGAATTCTTCACCAATCAGCTTGAGCCGGAGCAGACCGGCTGGGACTGGTTCTCGATCCAGTTGGACAACGACCTTGAGCTGATGCTCGTCCGGATTCGTCGCGCCGACGCGACCGCCGACCCGTTCTCGCACGGAACCGTCGTCGGGACCTCCGGCGAAAGCCGGCACTTGGAGGCCAGCGAGTTTCGTCTGGAGCCGCTCGAGAGCTGGACAAGCCCGACCACCGGCGCTCGCTATCCGGTGCGCTGGCGCATTCTGGTCTTCCCGCTCGAGCTCGAGCTCGAGGCGACAACGCCGTTGAAGGCGCAGGAGCTGGCCGGCTCGGAGAGCCTGCTGCCGGCCTATTGGGAAGGGGCCATGGACTACCGGGGCCGGCTTCGAGGCCGCCCGGTCACCGGCCGCGGCTATCTGGAAATGACCGGCTACGACCGCCCGGTCCGCCTCAGCCCGCCTCCACCCGGACGCGGCGGCCGCGCAGCTTCGGCAGCACCTCGGCATTGAGGACGCGCCCCACGAGATTCACCGCGCTCGCGGCGCGGCACTCCTTGCCTTTGCTGGCCGGGGTCGGCCCCCAGAACAGGCACAGGCAGTGGCCCGCGGGCCAGTAGGCTACGGTGCCCGGCTCGACCACTTCGGCCGCATCCGGCTCGAGCGCAGCCGCCACCGGAACCTCGAAGTAGAACTCGCCGCCCCAATAGCTTCCGGCGGACTCGATCGGCAGGGCTTCGGCGATAGCCCGCGCCGTCGGCGTATCACGCCATTCCGACTCGACGACCAGCTCTCCGATCTTGAATCTAACTTTGCTCATTGCAGGTTCGCTCGTCATGCGGCGATGATAGAGTTCATCCAACAAGGAGACTATTGTATGCCCACTTTCCGCAGACAGTTTCTTACTGGGATACTTGGCGCAACGCCAGCGGCGGCCCTGGGGCTTGCAGCCGCGCCGGCGCAGGCCGGCGTCGCTGGGGGGCTGGGCGGCATGCCGAGCGGCCTCGGCCATCTGTTTCTGGCCAGGGAAGGCAAGCGGCGACGTTCCTCGAGCTGGGACCGCAGCGGCCGCAACGCCGATCGTGTGAGCCTCGAGCCCGGCCAGACGGCCGTCATCGCCGATCTGGCCGGCGCCGGGGTGATCCGCCACATCTGGATCGCCATCGCCGCGGCGGAGATCGACTATCCGCGCCGGCTCGTGCTGCGCGCCTATTGGGACGGAGAAACCTCCCCGAGCATCGAAACCCCTCTCGGCGACTTCTTCGGCGTCGGTCACGCCCGCGTCTCCAACTTCTGGTCCCTGCCCGTGAACATGGTGACCGGGGGGCACGAACTCGTGCGCAACCGGGCAGCGATGAACTGCTTTTTCCCGATGCCGTTCGGCAAGAGCGCCCGATTGACCGTGGAGAACCAGGGCCGCGAGTTCGTGCGCACGGTTGCTTATTACGTGGACTACGAGGAGTACGAGAGACTGCCCGAAAACGCCCTGCGCTTTCATGCTCAGTGGCGGCGGTCCAACCCCACTCGTGCCAGCGTCGACCTGAGCGACAGGAAATACAGTTTCGCCACAACCAACGACCTGGTGAACTTGGACGGCAAGGGAAATTACGTCATCCTGGAGGCGGCCGGGCGAGGTCACTATGTCGGCTGCGTCCTTTCGGTCGACCATCTCAACCCGATCCCTAACTTCGGCTGGTTCGGCGAGGGCGACGACATGATCTACATCGACGGGGAGGAGAGGCCGTCGCTCGTCGGCACCGGAACGGAAGACTACTTTTGCGCCGCCTGGGGCTATCCCGGCGGACAGAACTCGATGCCCTACCACGGCATTTCGCTTGCCGGGCCGACCGAGGGTCCCGCGGCCTACTCGGGCAAATGGACCATGTATCGTTTCCATATCGAGGATCCGGTCATGTTCAGCCGGTCCATTCGAGTGACGATCGAGCACGGCCACGCCAACGTGCACGCCAGCGACTACTCCTCGGTGGCTTACTGGTATCAGGCCGAACCGCACGCCCCGTTTCCGGCGCTGCCGCCGGTCGAGGCCCGCCTGCCCATACCGGACGAGGAGAGCCTGCGGCGCTTCTGGAAGACCTTTTAGATCGAACGCGGACCCGGAAACTTAGCCGAGGGTCGCCGGCCGCCACACAAGCAGACCTTGCTCCCAGTACCAGGCAAGAGCCCGGGCGAGCGTCTCGCGCCAGGGTCGGTAAGTGAGGCCGAGCTCGCGCGCCGCCTTCGCTCCCGTGCAGCGGAATCCGTGCGCCAGTAGGCGCACCGTCTCGCGGGCCACAAGCGGCGTCCTGCCCGCGCGCCGCGCCCATAGCTCGGTCACCGCGGCGTAGAGGCGCGCGGCGGCAAGCGGCGCCACCGGGGGCCTGCGGACCCCGGCCAGCTCGCAGGCGGCACCGAACAATTCCGGCACCGAAACGATGTGTCCGGCCACGATATAGTGCTCTCCAGCGGGTCGCGTGGCCGCTGCCAAGTGCGCCGCCACGACCTCCTCGACGTCCACCACGGTCAGAACACCGGGAAACAGCGCCGGCAGCCGGCCGTTCACGGTAGCGACGAGCGCCCGACCGGTGGGCTTTAGATCCCCGGGGCCCAGCACGGCGGCCGGCTTGAGGAAGACGACCGGCAGACCGCGTTCTATATAGGGAAGCGCCGCCCGTTCGGCCTCGAACTTTGCCCGCTCGTACCGGGTGAGGAAGTAGCCCCGGTGCGGGGTCCGCTCCTCACCCACCTCGCCCCGCCGCTCGCCGACCACCAAGGCCGTGCTTGTATAGACGACCTTGATCGCCCCGAGATCGAGCGCCGCCCCGAGCACGTTGCGAGTGCCCTCGACCTCCGTGCGCATCAGGGTGCGGTCATCGCGCATGCCGAACTCGTAGATCGCAGCGGCGTGGAAGACCAGCTCGCAACCCGCGATCGCCGCCCGAAGCGAATCCGAGTCGAGGATATCGCCCCGCACAATCTCGACGCCCAGCCGTTCTAAGGGTTCGGTGCGGCTCGTCTGGCGCGCCAGCACCCGCACCCGCTCGCCGCGCCCGACAAGCGCCCGAACGATGGCCCCGCCGACGTAACCGGTGCCGCCCGTGACCAGTATGGGCATCGCCCGCTCAGTTATGCGGCTTGAGGCCCTCCTCGGGCCCGAGCCCTCGCTCGAGCCAGCCGGGATAGAAGCGGAAAACGTTGCCCGTCAGACTGGCGATGAAAATCTCGTTCTGCGGCGTCACATGGATCCAGTGGCCCGGGCTCTCCATCGAGCCCAGAATGCGGCCGGTTTCAAGATCGATTCGCATGATCCGACCGGCCAGCGTGTCGTAAGTGAGGTTTTCGATGTTGTTGCGGTGGGTGATGATCCAGAGCTCGTCTTGCGGGGTGATGTAGATGCCCTGCGTCGCCCCGAGGTGGGTCCACATCTTCAGAAACTTCCCCTCGGCGTCGAAGATCTGGATGCGGTTGTTCTCGCGGTCGCTCACATAAACCCGCCCGCGGCTGTCCACTGCGAGCGAATGCGGGGTGTTGAATTCGCCTGGGCCCGTCCCGTGCCGGCCCCACTCGCCCAAGTATCGCCCCTCGCGCGAGAACCTCACCACGCGAGCATTGCCGTAGCCATCGGAGATGTAGATTTGGCCCGAGGGAGCAAACGCGATGTCGGTGGGCCGGTTGAAATTCCCGGGGCCTGCGCCCGGACGGCCCTTGACGCCGAGCGTCAGCAGCAGTTTGCCCTGGCGGTCGAACTTCATCACCTGGTGGTCGCCGTTGTCCGTTACCCAGATGTTGTCTTCGGGGTCGGCACGGATGCCGTGCGCATTGCCGAACAGGCCTCGACCCCAGGAGCGCAGGCAGCGACCCTGCGCGTCGAAGACCACGATCGGATCCGCTCGCTTGCCTCGGTGGAAGACGTAGATCTCGCCCCGGCTGTCGACCGAGACCGCCGAGACCCGGCCGAAAGTCCAGCCCTCCGGCATCGTCTCGGGCTCCTGGCCGAAGCGGATCTGGACGCGGTACTTGAGCAGACCGCCCTCGTGCGGATACCAGCCTTGGTCAGCCCCGGGC
>Ga0308411_10000979_pt1 | contig 19281 bp, 15 predicted proteins | sample HotsprottomLayer_2_FD_203530 | JGI IMG/M metagenome (GOLD analysis project Ga0308411, IMG submission 203530) | Hot spring phototrophic mat microbial communities from Octopus Spring, Yellowstone National Park, Wyoming, United States -... | ecosystem: Environmental > Aquatic > Thermal springs >...
AGCACTTGGCGCGGTTGATGTTCGTATCGCGATACGGATAGATCGCCACGTCGGCTGCCACCAGCCGTTCCACCAGTTGGTCGTGTGGCATGAAGTCGTGCCAGGCGACGCGATCGCCGATGCCAGCCTGGGCGACGACACGCCGCAGCGAGGGCAGCCCATCGCCGGTGGCGATGATTACCCACAACACCTCAGGCAGCTCGCGGACGGCTCGCACGGCCACGTCCAGGTCGTGGTTCAACGGGACGGTTCCGGCGTAGATCACCACCGGCCGATCCCAGCCAAACTGCGCGCGCAGCGCCGTGCGCCGCGCTTCGGCGCGCGCTACCTGAGCGCGCATCGTCTGGTCTGGTCCATTGGGGAACAGATAGACTTCGCCACGGCCAGCGCGGAAGCGATGTGTGCGTTCCACCAGCACTTCGCTGGCACAGGTCACCCGCGCAGCAGTGCGCAATGCCCAGCGCTCCTGCCATTGCATGAACAGCTTCTGCGCCAGTGGATAGGGGTTCACGTCCAGCCATCCCCCCCGGCCTTCCCAGTCATCGTTGTCGAGGATTGAGCTTTGGGCTTTGAGTTTTGATCGGTGCATCAGCCAAAACCCAAGAGCGCCTACGCCGACGGGCTTGAAGACGTGAACGGCATCTGGTTGCAGTTGCCGCGCGCGCCTGGCGAGCTGCCTGGCCAGATGGAAGTGCAGCCTTGCTCCCGACCCGCCAGGTCGGACGAGCATGTTCTCCACCTGCACCCCTTCGTGCACCCACAGCCGGCCACTCTCGGCCGGATTGTCGTAGGGTGGGATGAGGATGGTCACGCGATGGCCGCGTCGGACGAGCGCTGCAGCCATCGGCATCATGCGCGCGCTGACGGTGGCTTTGGGCGCGTAGGCGAAGGGTGCCAGATAAACAACGTGCATTCGGCGCTGCAAATTATCATGCTACGATGCGAGCTATGCGTCGTCGGATGCGCTTTTCCAAGAGCGAGAGTCAGGCCAAGGCCTCTCTCCCCCAGGCGCGCCTGAAGCGCATATTGATCGCTTTGCTGACCATGCTCGTCGCTGCGCCGGCTGCAGTGTTCATCGCGCTGTGGTTCACTTTGCCCGATGTGACGCGGCTCGACCAGCGCGGGCAGGTACCCAGCACCAAAATCCTGGATCGTCAGGGTCGCTTGCTCTACGAGATCATAGATCCATACGCTCCCGGCAGCGGCCATCACACTCCAGTGCCCTTGGAGCGCATCCCGTTGCATCTGCGCCAGGCGACGATCGCTGTGGAGGATGCCAGCTTCTATAGCAACCCCGGCGTGGACCTGGCCGGCATCGTCCGCGCACTGTGGATCAACATCCAGGGGGGCGAGGTGCTGGCCGGCGGCAGCACCATCACCCAGCAGCTCGCCCGCACGTTGTTGCTCGACCCCCAGGAGCGCACGCAGCGTACCCTGCTGCGCAAGGTGAGGGAGTCGTTGCTGGCCTGGCAAATTGCGCAGCGCTATTCCAAAGATGAAGTGCTGGCGCTCTATCTCAACCAGGTGTACTACGGCAATCTGGCCTATGGCGTTGAGGCGGCTGCGCGAGCCTACTTCGCCAAGTCGGTCAGCGAGCTAGACCTGGCTGAGTGTGCGCTGCTGGCTGGCTTGCCGCAGGCGCCGGCGGCCTACGATCCGCTGTATGACCCGAAGCTGGCTCGCCAGCGTCAGGCCGTTGTGCTCGACTTGATGGTCAGACACGGCATGATCGGCGAAGAGGAAGCCATCGCGGCCAGACAGGCGCGCCTGTCGTTTGCTCCGGCTCCGTTCGACATTCGTGCGCCGCACTTTGTGTCCTATGTTCGGCACCGGCTGGAGCGCGAATTGGGCGCTGACCTTGTGGTGCGCGGCGGTCTGCTGGTGACTACCACCCTCGACCTGGCTCTGCACAATGCTGCGCAGGGGATTGTGCGCGCGCATCTGCATCGCCTGGCAAACCCAGCCGACCAACCCGGCCTCGACCACAACGCAAACAACGCAGCGCTTGTAGCGCTCGATCCGCATACCGGCGAAATCCTGGCAATGATAGGCAGCCCGAACTACTTCGACGCAGCCATCAGTGGCGCGGTGAACGCAACTGTCGCCCTGCGCCAGCCTGGCAGCGCTATCAAGCCGATCACATATGCGGCGGCGCTCGCCCAGGGCAAGCTTACTGCGGCGACGCCAATCTACGATGTGCGCACAGCCTTTCCGACGCGCGAAGGGCTGCCCTATGTGCCAGTGAACTATGATCGCCGGCACGCAGGCCCGATCAGCGCGCGCCAGGCGCTGGCCACCTCCAACAACACGGCTGCAGTGAGCGTCCTGCAGCGCATCGGCCTGGAAGCCATGCTGGCTCAGGCGCACGCTATGGGGATCGGGTCGCTCAAGGATGCGAGTCACTACGGCCTGGCGCTCACGCTGGGCGGTGGCGAGGTGCGCCTGTTGGAGCTGACCGCGGCTTATGGCGCGTTCGCCAACGGCGGCTACCGCGTCTCCCCGCATGCCATTCTCAAAGTGACGAATGCAAACGGTGAGACGCTCTATCATCGCCCTGTGCAATCCGCGCCGCGCGATGCCGTCCTGGATCCACGGGTTGCGTGGCTCATCAGCGACATCCTGGCCGACAACCAGGCTCGCGCCCCGGCGTTTGGCGAAGCGAGCGTGCTCAGACTTTCGCGGCCGGCTGCGGTGAAGACCGGTACTACCACCGACTTTCGTGATAACTGGACGGTGGGCTACACCCCGCAGATCGTGGTTGGTGTGTGGGTGGGCAATGCTGATGGCCGGCCCATGCAGCGCATCAGTGGCGTGAGCGGCGCCGGTCCTATCTGGCGTGACTTCATGGAAGTCGCCCACCGCGGCTTGTCTGTGCGCTGGTTCGAGCGTCCCGATGGATTGGTGCGCGCCGAGGTGTGCGCGCTTTCCGGCCTGTTGCCTTCTCGCGACTGCACCCATACGCGCCATGAATGGTTCATCGCCGGCACGGAGCCAACGCAACCAGACACCTGGCATCGCCGCGTCCGGGTGGATGCACTGACCGGTCAGCCTGCCACGACCAGCACACCGCGCGAGCGCATCGTCGAGCGTGTGCTGCTTGACCTGCCGGCGCCGCTGCGCGATTGGGCGCGCGCCCAGGGCTGGCCGGTGCTGGCGGAGCGCATTCAATCGGGGGTGCAGGCTGCGTTGCCGGTCGAAATCGTGCGGCCCGACCCGGGCGCCATCTATCGCCTGGCCGGGGAACTGCCGGCGCAGGTGCAGCGCCTGCCAGTGGAGGTGCGCGTGGATGCTGCCGAAGTGCTGAGGGTGGATGTGGCCCTGGCGACCGGCGAGATCATCGCTCGCTTCTGGCAGCAACCTTATCGCGCCTTCTGGCCGCTCAGCGTTGGCCAGCACACCCTGGTGGCGCGCGCGCAGTTGCGCGATGGCCGTGTGCTGGAAAGCCAGCCGGTGTCCGTCACCGTCCTGCCATGAATTTCAAGGGCGCGCCGGTGCCATCGTTGACTTTGCGCGTTGGTCGCTCCGAGTGGATCGCCCTCGCCCTGATGGTAGCGCTGGCGGCAGCGCTGCGGCTGCATCGCCTTGACCTGATTGACGTGCGCTTCGATGAAGCCTCGGCTCCGCAACTGGCGATGAGCATCGCACGCGGCGACTGGTTGCCGGTGGCGCCGTTCAGCGGCAGCGTGGCCAATCATCCACCGGCCTATCTGTATCTCCTGGCGCTGCCCTATCTGTTCACCCGCGACTTCATGGCGATTGCTGCGTATCGCGCTTTGCTCGATGTCGTCGCCATTGCCGTGTGCTGGTGGCTGTGCCGGCGGTTTTTTGAGGCCGCGCATTTCGCCCATGCGCTCCCGCGCACTGCACTGGTTGCCTGCCTGCTCTTTGCCGTTGCGCCGTGGGCGATTCAATTCGCCCGTCGCACGTGGCTGGCTCCCGTGCCGCTGTTCCAGGTGGTCTTGCTGTTTGGCTTGCTGGAAGCCGTCCTCAGGCGCAATCCCTGGGGGTGGGCCGTCGCCGGTTGGGGATTGGCGCTCAGCGCAGGCGCTCACCTGGCGGCTGTCTATCTCGTCCCGGTTGTGCTCATCGCCCTGGTCATCGGACGCGCGACGCTGCGGTTGCTGCCGTGCCTGGCCGGGCTGCTGCCATTGCTCATCCTGGCCGGGGTCTATCTCGGCTTCGACGCCGGCCAGGACTTTCGCAACGTGCGCGCGTTGTTGGGCGCAGCCGGCAGCGCGGCGACCTGGTCGGTGGATGCCCTGCGCTTTGCCTCCTGGGCCAGCGGCGGCGCACATCTGAGCGACCTGACCGGCGGCGCGTATCCCGCCTGGCGCGCGCAGGGGTGGGAGGCTTTCGGGTGGATTGACGCGCTGCAAATGGCGCTGCTGGGCGCAAGTGCCGGCCTGCTGGTCATCTGGCTGACGCGCCGTCCGCTGTGGCCCGCTGCGCCGGGCATCGTTGTCCTGCTGGCCTGGCTGGCCTTGCCGGTAGCGCTGCAACTGCGCCCGTCGCGGCCGCTGCAGATGCACTACTTTGCGACGCTCTATCCGGTGCCCTTCATCGTCATGGCGCTGGGTGTGGATGTTGCCGCCCGTGCGCTGCGCACACCGGCCATGCGCAGCGCAGCCGGCTGGGCGAGCGCCCTTGCCGTGGCGCTGGTGGCTGGCTGGCAGGTTTTCACCACGCTTCGCTTCACCGAGTTTGTTCAGCGCCACGATACCAGCCGCGGCGGATACGGCCCACCAGTGCGCAGTGCGCTGGACGCAGCCAGCCTCGCCCGCGATGCCATCCGCGCTGGCCTGGCCCGCGATGTCATCGTGGTCACCACCGGCGGCGATCCGCGTGTCAACGGCCCGGCAACGGTGATGGATGTGCTCCTGGCCGACCTGCCGCACCGCTTCGCCGACGCCAGCGCCGGGCTGATCCTGCGCGAAGACGCGGCTCAATACATCGTCACACCGGACGCACGTGCTGCGCTCGATCTGCTGCTGCAGCATGCCGATGCTGCAGCAGTGGTGCGCGAGATTCCGCTGCAGCCCGGCCGCCGGGAAGCATACGTCTATGTGCGCACTAACTTTGCTCGCCTGCTGTCCGTGCGCGCATGGCCGGCGCAGTGGGAGAATGGCGTGGGTCTGCTGGCATACCGCGCCGGGCAGGGTAACCCGCTGGTGATGGATTACTACCTGCGCGTGTTCCGCCAGGCCGAACCGGGTATGGACTACCACTGGTTCAATCACCTCTACGACGGCGACCGGAAGTTCGCTGCCCTTGATGGCGGTGGGATACACCCGGCAAACTGGCGCGCTGGCGATGTGTTGTTGCACCGCTTCGCCATTCCCCTGCCCAACGACGCGCCAGCGCGGCCCTACCAGTTGCGCATGGGCGCGTATCGCTATCCGCAACTGCAGAACATCATGGCGCTGGACGCTCAGGGGCGTCCAACCGCCGATCATGTGACGTTGAATATCGAGTGACCATGCGATTCCTGATTTTGGGCGCGGGGGCAATCGGCACGTGGATCGGGGCGAATCTGGTCATGGCTCGCCAGTCGGTGACTTTCGTGGGCCGCGCGCCGTTTGTCCAGGCCGCTTGTGCGCAGGGCATACACGTGACGCTGCCCGGCGGCGAGACCTGGCGGCTGCGCGATCTCGACGTGGCAACCAGCCTGGCCGAAGCGCTGCAACGTCCGTCGTCGGACTACGACGCCATTCTGCTGTGCATGAAGTCCTTCGCCCTCAATGGCGCCATCACCGAGTTGCGCGAGTGTGCCGAGGCTTCCTCCAACGCATCGCTGCTTGCCTTTCAAAACGGCGTAGGCAGCGAGGAGAAGCTGGCGGCTGTGTTTGGCGAGCAGCGAGTAGTCGCAGCAACGCTGACTAGCCCGATTTCCATGGAGGGCCCGGCTGCAGTTCGGCTGGAGCGTCTGGGCGGAGGCGTCGGCCTGGCCGCGCTGACGCTGCGAGCCGGCGAGCGCTGGCAGATGACCCAGGCGATGGCATGTGCGCCGCTGCTCGCTGTGAGGACGTATGCCGATTGGCGCGCGATGAAGTGGTCTAAGTTGCTGCTCAACCTGATAGGCAATGCCACCAGTGCTCTGCTTGGCGCGTCGCCAGCCGAGATATACGCCAACCGCCGGCTGTTTGCCGTGGAGATGCGCATGCTGCGCGAGGCGGTAGCAGTGATGGATGCGCACGCGCCGGCCATCGAGGCCGTCAACCTGCCGGGGTATCCGGCGCGCGTCCTGGCTTTTGCGCTGCGCGTGCTGCCGTACGGGTTGCTGCAACCTATCCTGGCGCGTCGCGTGGCCCGCGGTCGAGGCAACAAGATGCCGTCGCTATATGACGATGTGGCTCATCGCACTGGCCGCTCTGAGGTCACTGCGTTGAACGGCGCAGTGGTTGCTGCCGGTCGTCGCCTGGGCGTTCCAACGCCTGTGAATGCTGCCCTGACCGAGATGGTGTTGCGAGCAGTGCAGCCAGACGCAAACCATTCCTGCCAGGCTGCGCGGCGTGCGCTGGAGCAGTTGGCGTCCGGCTGAATAGTCGGTATGTGCTGGAAGCGCAATTACCGCAGCATTGCATGATGCGATCCGGAGCTGCCGTGCGAAGTGGTTCCCGTTCGCAGAAACTCGATATCTGCAACGAGCAGTGAACCGCTGTGCGTGCCGGCGATGCTGATCTCGAGCGACCTGGCCTGGGTCAGATCTACGCTGCCGAACTCTGCCAGCCCCACGCGCACCGAGCTGAGGTAGGCATGTCCTACCCATCCCCAGGCTTGCTTATCCGGCTCGCCAGGTGGGTAGGCTAGCGCAGGGATATTTGTTCCATCGAGCTGTATGCTGGCGCTGCGATTCGCTTCGTCGGTCAACGTCAGCACGACGGTGATCGGTTTGCGGTGAGCGTTGAGGTAATCGGTAGGGTCGGGCACGATCCGCAAGTGCAGGCTGCCGAACTCCGACAGGTCGGCGGTGGATTCACCCAGGGGCAGCAACCATCTTGCCCTGGCCGGGTGATTCCACGAAAAGCGCACCTGCGCCGGATTGCCGGGCTGGATGGCCCAGCGCATGCACGGTTGGCGATAGGCGCAAAAACCGAGGTGAGTAGCTCCGCTGTTCGTGGTATAGCCGCCGAGGTCGTTGTAGCCCAAATCGTCGCGCGAGCGCGGTTGGATGACGATGCTGCGCCCGGCAGTGCCCAGCAACAGCGCCGTGCGCACAGGGAGGCCATACAGGTTGGCCGGTGCAGGTTCGGCAGGGTTCAGGCCAGCTCGCGTCGCCGGCGCGCTGTGCAACGCGGGCGGCGCGCTCATGGCTGTGTCGAGAAAGTCTGGGGCGTAACGCGCCAGGAACCTGCGCTGCTGCCGAGGGGTCAGGCGCAGCGTGCGTTGGTCGTTGGCGTGGCAGCCGGAAGCTGGCGGCAACTTTTCGGCGTCGTCGGCGCGCGCGGCCTCGTTGAATGCGTTGTGATTGGCGCCGATCAGGTAGACCGAAACAGCGAAGTGATTGCGCTTGCGCGCCAGGCGAGCATCCTCATAGTAACCCTGGCCGCTCAGGTCGGGGGTGGCGCCGTCGCACGATGGCAGCACGATGCCGATCGGCACGTCGGCATCGCCCTCCAGCGAGTAGAGCGGGGCGATCAGTAACACTGCCGAGAGTGGCCCACCGGCGGGGTTGGGTTGGGAGCGCGGCCGCCCCTGGCGTGCGCGGGCGCTCTGCATGGCCAACAGCGCGCCGTGGCCATGGGCAACGATGCCAATGCGCGTCAGGTCGAGCTTGCCAACCAGCGAGATGTCGAACGCCGGGCTTTTCTTCCTGTTGGCTTCGCTCAAAAGGCTCAAATGGGCATTCAGCACTTCTGGATAGCGCTGTGTCTCCGGCCCCACTGTGCCATAGTCTGCGTAAACTGCGTTCAGGTTTGGCGCCACCGCCACATAGCCGCGCGCGGCCAGGGCCTGTGTCAGATAGGCCAGGCCAGCATCGTTCCGCTGTTCTTCTTCACGCTGGCACGGCCAGCGTTCCACCATCACGTCGGCAACCGTTGAATCGGCTGGGCACCCGCCATGCGCATCATGAAAGATCAGCACGAGTGGAAAGGGACCATCGCCCTTGGGAACAGCAACAATGCCTTCGACCTGGTAGGGCATGATGCGCGCAGGATCGCGGCGCGGCAGCCAGGTCTGCTCGATGATGCGCGCGCCGCCGGAATAGCGATGCACGGGTAGCTCCGGCTGTGCCTGGCTGCGCTGCATGGGCAGGATGGCGAAGATGAGGCCGGCAGCGATGATGCTGCGCGCAGCGAGCTGGGGAAAGTGGGAGGTCATCGCCAGCTAGCTGGTCAATTGTGATATGCGCACGAATTGGCGGATGCGGATGAGCGGATTGGTATCGTTGGGCGTAAGTCCGGCATCTGGCCGCAATTGCATTTGCATATTTCCTAGTCTCTCACGGCGCGCGCGTGGCGGCAAGTCGGGGCAGGGAACGGCTGCCGCTTGCGCTGCTCATCCGTACAATGAACGCAATGCTCGCGCCGCGCGTCTCGCTCGTCATCTACAACCCAATCATCGAATCGGAAGGCAACCGTCGCCTGAATCAGGTGCTTGGTTGGAACGATCCGGATGAGTTGTGTGCGCAGTACATTGCCGATGTGCAGGAGGCCAGCCATGGCTACGTGCGCTACCAGATCGTCGAGCGCATCGAGCTGGATGAGTATCCGACCAAGCAGGATGGCTTTTGCTACGATGACGCTGGCTACCTGCGCACCTGGCGTGCGCGCATCGGCTTCCACTTCCCCGATACAGCCGACTATCGGGCACTGCTGGCGCGGGCCGATTTCGTGCGACAACTGGAAGATGGACGAGTAGACGAGCTGTGGATCATGGCTTTCCCATACGCCGGGTTGTATGAATCGTGCATGGGTGGACGAGGGGCGATCTGGTGCAATGGCCCGGTCATCCCCGGCACGCAGGGAGTAGCGCGCCGCTTTGTGGTGATGGGGTTCAACTACGAGCGCGGGGTGGGGGAGATGCTGGAGAACCTGGGCCACCGGGCCGAGAGCATCATGGAGCACGTCTTCGCCGATGTGCCGGATCGCGATCCGCATGACCAGGCGCAAAGCCAGGCAGCCGACAGCCGGTCGTGGATGGATCGGCTGCTTGGCGCTGTTGGCCTTCGCCAGCCGTCCAGGAGCGCCCAGCGTGCGGCGACGGTTGATCTGGATGGCAACCTGTGGCGCCAGTTCACCCGCTACGACCGATCTCACCCCGGCATGGCGGCGTGCGGCAACGTGCACTTCGCGCCAAACAGCGAGTCCGATTACGACTGGGGCAACCGCCGGCGGGTGCTGAGCAGCGCCGACGACTGGTTGAACTACCCCCACTTTACCGGGCAGCTACGCGAAATGTGCTGCGAGGAATGGGGCGGCGGCGATATACGCCTGCATCATCTGTGGTGGATGAAACGCTTCCCGCACGTGGACGGGACGACCCCAACCGGCAAGCTGAATAACTGGTGGCGCTACGTGGTCGGGCTGGAGTTTTAGAGTCCGGTTAGGGCAACCGGCCCTCCAGCGCGTCCAGTCGTTCACGGTACTCAGGCGAGTCGAAGTTGGTCACCGTCATCAACATCGCATCCTCGCGGTTATCCTGGTAATAGGCTCTGCGCCGTCCCACTTCCTGGAAGCCATACTTGCGGTACAGGTTCTGCGCTGTGCTGTTGCTCACCCGAACCTCCAGCGTGACGGCGATGGCTTGGCGCCTCTGCGCTTCGCGCAACAGGTTAACCAGGATGCGTTCGCCAATGCCTCGCCTGCGCCAGCCGGGATGTGTGGCGATGGTTGCAATGTGCGCTTCGTCTACGTGCATCCACATGCCGGCGAAGCCCACAACCAGGGGGCGCGCAGGCACGACACGGCTACGCAGGCCAAGGCGGACGGCCAGCCTGTGCCAGGGCGAAGGGTGAGCTGGCTGGGTTGGGATTGACTCGCAGGCGCGGGCGACGACGAAGTAAGCATTGGGGTTCTCGGTCAGCTCATAGTGGTAGGCGCGCTCCGGCCACGGTCGTGGGAAGGATGCGCGTTCGATCGCCATGACCGCCGGAATATCGCTCAGCGACATTGGCGTGACGACGATGGATGCGATTCCTTCGGGCGCGTTTTGCGCTGCGATTGGACCGAGAGCGACCTGACTGCTCATATTCTTGTCTTCTGGCCAGTGCGATCATATGTCGGGAGGATAGATGGCCGTCAGCGTCATTACATCGTGCACTTCGCCACGTTCCCAGCGGGCCATCCCCAATTCTGCCAGAAATCCTGCCCGGCGCAGGTTCAGGGCAGCCGACGCAACTTTCACCTTTGGTTTCAGCATCGCGATCAAGGATGGCGCGAGATCGCCGCAAACATACAGCGGCGGCTCGACGTTTTGCGCCAGCGCGTCCCAGCTCCAAATCTGCCATTGGCCAGCGACCGCCGGCCCACCAGCGCACCATTCATAGGGACAGGCTGCCACCCGGCTGCGCCCTGCCTCCAGCAGCGCCAGCATCGGCATCGGCTGGGGCGGTTGCGCATGTGCGATGACATCGAAAGCTACCACGCCGATCATCGGCAGCCCACGGGCGACGGCGATGCCCTTGCCGATGGCCAGGCCGCAGCGCACGCCCGTGAACGATCCCGGCCCGGTAGCCACCGCAATACATCCCAAATCCTGTGGCTCCACGCGGCAAGTCTGCATCAGGTCGCGGATGCGGGCGGCGACCGCGGCTGTCTCGTGACGCTGCGCTTCCCAGGTCATCTCGGCCAGCAGCGTTGCATCATCGCGCAGCGCCACGCTGGCGCGTCGGGTGCATGTGTCGAGGGCAAGCAATACAGAAGCGGCCACGGTTACACTCCGAATGCGCTCTTCCGGAAGGCGAGCAATGTCTGCCAGGTTTGCGCGTCCTGCGTGCAGAGGGTCAACTGACGGCGCGTATCGCTCACCGGCTCAATCCTGATTCGGATCGCGTCCTGGGGGATCAGGCCGGCTGCCCGCTCCGGCCATTCGATCACACACGCGCTGTGCTCATCCTCCAGGATCTCTCTCAATCCCAGGCTGGTCAGATCGTCTTCGCTTTCCACGCGATACAGGTCAACGTGATACAGCGTGGCATCGTCCTTTTGGCGGCGATGCTCCTGCACCAATGTGAAGGTCGGGCTGCGCAGGGGCTGGTTCGCTCCCCACCCGGCGCCGATGCCGCGCGCAAAGCTGGTCTTGCCGGCGCCGAGCGGTCCCTGTAGCGTGACGACAGCGTGTCGGGGCAATAACGCGCCCAGGCGCATCCCCAGCCGATGCGTTTGTTCTTCGCTGTGGCTGGTGCATTCTATGGAGAACGGCTCCAGGACGGGCATATACGATGTGTGCTGCGCTCGACGTTGGGATTATAGAGGTGTGAGGGCGGAGGCTGGCAACGCCGGCGCAGGCGCGCTCCAATCCCGCCGACAGGCGATGCGCGATTGCGCACGCGAAGCCTGAGGCGCCACACAAGCACGGGGCGCGCAGAGTTTACTTAGAAACCCTCCGCTGATTTTCGAGATCATCCGCATCATCCTGGAATTAAGCATGCTCCTGTACAGCATTTTATGATAGCCTCTATGCAGCCATGATGAACCGAGCAGCAACGGCGAACCAACCCGGCCTGGGCGCGTTGGTTCTCGTTCTGCTGCTGGCAGCGGCTCTCCGCTGGGCGGCTCTGTCGGACATGTCCGACCTGCTGGGCTTTGACGAGAGCTACTACGCAGCCGATGCTGCCGGGTTGCTGGAGTTGCCGCGCCTGACGCCTTTCTTCCCAGGCAATAACGGCCGCGAAAGCGGCTGGGTCTACCTGTTGGCCGGCTTTGTGGCCGGCGCAGGGCTCTCGCCTTTCACGGTGCGCCTGGCTGCCGCGTTCGTCGGCGTCATAGCAGTTGCAGCAACCTATCGCCTGGGCAGAGAGATGTTCGGCCATCACGTTGGCTTGGGTGCGGCAGCGAGCATGGCCGTCCTCTACTGGCCGGTGCACCTCAGCCATATTGCGATGCGCGCTAACCTGCTGCCTGCGCTTGGCGCGCTGAGCCTGGCTTTTCTCCTGGGTGCGCTCCGCAAGCGCCGGTTGCGGTGGTGGGTCGCAACTGGCCTATGCAGCGGCGCTTTGGTTTACAGCTACACTTCAGCTCATCTGTGGGCGTTGCTGGTTGGTTCGTTGCTGATCTTCTTCGCCGCGCGCAAACAGCGCGGCGCATTCGCGGCACTAGGGCTGACCTTCATCGTTGCCCTGCCTCTCGCAATCTATGCCTGGCAGCATCCCGACCAAGTATTGATGCGGGCAGGGCAGTCGGTAACGCTCAGCGGCGCGGCCGTCCTCGGTGCGTCGGCGGCCTGGCTGCAGGCCTGGTTCGTCCGTGGCGACATCCTTTTGAACCACAACATCCCCGGCCGGCCCATCCTGGACTGGTCTTCGGCTGCGCTGTTCGGCGCGGGGTTGCTTAACCTGCTCCGGCAGGATCGCTGGCGCGTCGCGCTCATCGCTGCGCTCGCGGGCATTTCCATCCTGCCATCGCTGCTGAGCGAATTCCCTCCGCATTTTCTGCGCAGCATTGGCCTGACCGTGCCTATTGCGCTGGTGATGGGACTCGGCACAGCCTCCGCGCCGACGCTGCTTGCTGCGCTGATGCAGCGCGCTCGTGCCCCTGCTGCGCTGGTCGCAGGCGCGCACCGGCTGGCCGGTTGGGCTGCCGCTGGGCTGCTGACGACTACCGCGGGGATTAGCTTCTACGACTTTCACCATGTCTGGCTCAACTTGCCCGCCATTGAAGCCCAATTCGAGCGGCCAATCCATCGCGCCGTGCAGGTGCTGGTAGACAGCAAGGGGGCACTGCTGCCTGGCGCGCCGATCTACCTCGTCCCCTATGAATTGACCCATCCGGTTATCCAATTCAGCCGTCGCCGCCTGCCAACACACCGCATCGGCGCGTTCGATAGCCGAGCCTGTCTGGTCGTCTCTCGACTACCTAGCGTCTATGTTGTCGCCCAGGACAAAGAAGCTGCTCTGCCCGGCGCGCTTGGGCGTTGGGGAGATATCTCCGTGCTCGGCCACTCCCCTGGCACTGCCATTGTTCAACTGATGCCAGATGATGGCCGGGTAGTGGGCAAGAAAGACTGGGTGACCCGCTTTGGTGGAGCCATTGAAGTGCGCGCAGCAGCGACCGACACAGCCGCGGCCAGGCGCGGAGACGAGCTGTCCTGGCTGCTGCGCTTTCGCGCGCTGCGCTCGCTCGCACGGCCCTACAGCCTGTTTGTTCACCTCTATCGCGTGGAAGGCGATCGCGCCATTGACGACCAGAGGAAGTGGGCGCAGGGCGACCAGCAACTGTGCGCCTCCTACCCAACCACGCTCTGGCAGCCCGATGAGGTAGTCATTCAGCGCTATCGTCTCTCGCTGCCTGCGGATGCGCCGCCAGGACGGTATGCGGTGGCTATTGGCATCTACGATAGCGAATCGGGCGAGCGCTTAGTCGGCGAGGGCGAGGTTGGTTACCAGGTTATGTTGCTACTGGACATCGCCGACGAATCCGATGCCTCCTCGAGGCAGTCTCGTTGACCAGTGGGGCGATCTCAGCTCCCCAGGCTGGATGCATTCACGGCACTCTCTGACGTTACTGTGCATACAAAATCCGCCCACAATTGGGGCAAATCGCCAGCCCCGCGCCGGTGTGCGCTTGTTGAACAAGCTGGGAGGGCGCTACCTCGCCGCACTGGCTGCAAGCCCCGGCTTTAACGAGCGCGACGGCTACGCCGTTCGGTTTTTTGGTGCGGATGGCCGAGTACAAAGCAAGGTCTCCGGCAGGTGCGCTCCGGCACAACGCCTCGCGCCGCTCCAGTTGGCCCTCCATGGCTGCCTTGATCTTCTCGCGCTCGGTGCGCAGATGCGCGCTGTCCTCGGCGAAGTTGCGCTCGGCCTGAGCCAGCGCCTGGCGGCAGTGCAGGTGGTCGGCGCGAAGCTGCTCCACCTGCTCCATCAACGACAGCATCTGATCGTCCAGGGCGCCTCGCCGCCGTTTCAGGGAATCAAGCTCCCGCTGCAAGTCGAGCATTTCCTTGGGATTGCGGACCTGGCCGGCATACAAGCGCTGTTCCTCGGCTGTGATCTTCTCGTCCAGCGACTGCGACTCCAGTTCGAGCGATTTAAGCTCGCTCGAAGCAAGGCGCAGAGCTTTCTCGGCGCGAGCCGCCTCGTTGCGCGTGTGCTCCAGCGCCGGGCTGCCGGCCAGCAGCGCCTCGATTTCGCGCAGGCGCCTGCCCGCATGGTCGAGTTCAAGGTCGAGCAACTGCAGACGGTAGAGGGATTCCGCGCGCGACATACGGGCTGAGTATAGGCGAGGTCTATAATCTGCATTCGAGGTACCGAACGTATGAGACCCCCCAGCGGAGAAGGTGGCCGCGGCAGCCTGATAGACTTTGCCCTCATCCTCATCCTGTTCTCGGTTGTGCTGATTACGATTGTTGTGCTCCTGGGGCCGGCCATTACCGACTTCCTGAGCCGGCTGGTGACGCGCTGATCGCGCACTGCTGGCATTCCTATTTGCCTCTTATGCCGGTCGTGTTTACTATCGGTATATGTCGCGCATGAGCCCCTTGCGGGTGGTCACTGCGTCGCCCCGGCGCGCGTTCACGTTTCTGCTCGACTTGCTGTATCCGCCTTGTTGCGGCGGATGCGACAAACCCGGCGAGGGCTGGTGGTGCGCCGCCTGCAACGAGGGAACGCACTGGTTGGACATGCGCGAAAGCTGCGCCTCGCTCAAGCTCCCATCCGGCGAATCGCTCACTGTAGTCTCGGCAGCCATGTTTACCTCGCCGCTGCGCGAGGCCATCCACCGCTTCAAGTACGAAGGCCGACCACAGTTGGCCGCTGTCTTCGCGGCTCGGATGAGCGCTGCCTGGCTGGCTCATGGCCTGCAGGCTGATGCGATCGTGGCTGTGCCGTTGCACGCCACCCGACTGCGCGAGCGTGGTTATAACCAAAGCCTGCTCCTGGCGCAGCAGGTCGGCCCGGCGATCGGGATTCCGGTTGAACCGCGGGCGCTTCGGCGCGTGCGGCGCACCGAGCAGCAGGCGCACCTGGATGCGCTGGCGCGCCAGGAGAACGTGCGCGGCGCCTTCATCGCCCAGCCGCAACCCGTCGGCGGCAGGGTCGTCGTGTTGTTGGACGATGTGTTCACCACCGGCGCAACGTTACTGGAATGTGCGAGCGCCCTGTATCAGGCCGGCGCGCGCGGCGTGATTGCCCTCACGCTCGCCCGTGCGTAGCCGGCTGCCCCCCATCGCTCTCGACGAATCGAAGTTAAGAGGAGGAAGCCTATGCAAGTTTCAGTTCAAGGTCACAGCATGAACGTCAGTCAACGCCTGGACAAATACGTCCGAAATAAGACGGAGCGGCTGCAACGGTATCTGCCCGGTGTCGAGGAAGTACGCGTGGAGTTCACGAGGCAGAGTGCCAAAAGCGACGTGCCCAAGTCTGTTGAATTGACCGTGCGACGGCGCAGCACCCTGCTGCGCGTGGAAGAGCGCAACGCCGATCCGTTCACTGCCTTTGATCTGGCGTTGGAGAAGATGTACCATCGCATCGCGCGCTACAAGGGCCGCCGCATAGATCGCAAGCGCAGCGGCGCGGTTGAGGTTGCTGCCGAAGACGAGGAGTTGCTGACGGCTGAGGCGCTGCCCATCGAAGCAGAAGCGCAACCGGTGGCGCCTGCCCCCAAACTGGTGCGCATCAAGACTTTTCAAGTTGTGCCCATGAGCGTGGACGAAGCCATCGAGCAGATGGAGTTGCTGGGCCACGATTTCTTCGTCTTTGTGCACTCCGACGACGGCATGGTCAAGGTCGTCTATCGCCGCAAGAGCGGCGATTACGGGTTGCTGCAGCCGGAGAAGTAGCGCCGAAGAGCCGTCCGCAGCCGGACGGCTCTTCTCGTCACTCGAACAAGGCGCGGACGCTATCGCGAAAGACCTGGGTGTGCAGGTCAACATCGGCATCGGTGACATCGGGCGCAATCAGCGCCATGTTGTGAAAGGGCGTGAGCAAAATGCCGCGGTTGAGCGCCGCCAGGTGCATGTAGCGATCCAGTTCGCCATCTATCGCGGCGGCTGCCTCGCCCCCGTTGCGGGGCGGCCGTTCGCAAAACCAGTACTCGGCGCGGCAGCCGAGCTGCGTCACGTGCCACGGCAGCTCGAATTCTTCAATCACAGACTGCACCCCCTCGGCCCACCGCCTGGCCAGAGGAATCGTGCGGGCGAAAGCGGCCTCGGTCAACACGTGGGCGAGTGTGGCGCGCATGGCGGCCAGCGACAGCGCGTTGCCAGCCAGCGTGCCGCCGATCCCGCTGGTGTCTTCGTATTCGGACGCGCGTATCGCGCGGATGTGCGCGGCGACCTCCTCGCTCATCCCATAGGCCGCAGCCGGCAAGCCGCCAGCGATTGGCTTGCCGATGGTGAGCATGTCCGGCTGCAGACCGTATGCCCGCGTGTAGCCCCCCGTGCCACAGCAGATGGTGTGCGTCTCGTCAATGATGAGCAATGTGCCGGTGCGGCGCGTTATCTCGCGCAGCGCCTGGTGAAAGCCTGGCGCCGGATGCACGATGCCGATGTTGGTCATGGCTGGCTCGGCCAGCACACAGGCCACATCGCGCGGCGCCAGCGCGGCCTCCAGCGCGGGCAGGTCGTTGAACTCGACCACGCGCGTGGTGAGCGTGGGATTGACCGGCATGCCCTGGTTGCCCGGTCGCGGCCCGGGGCGCCCATCGTTCAGGGTGATGAACGTTTCATCTACGGTGCCGTGGTAGCACCAGTTGAACACACAGATCAGCCGACGGCCGGTGATCGCCCGCGCCAGGCGAATGGCGAAGCGGTTGGCATCGGTCGCGGTCAGGACGAATTGCCAGTAAGGCAGGCCGAACCGCCGCGCCATCTCTTCGGCCACCCACAGGGCATCTTCGGTTGGCAGCATGAAGGTGCTGCCGCAGGCAGCGCGCTCGGCGATTGCGTGCACGGTCGCCTCGGGCGCGTGGCCGGTCATTGCGCCGGTGTCGCCCAGGCACAGGTCAAGGTAGGTATGCCCATCTACATCGGTGAAGTGTGCCCCCTTGCCGCCTGCCACAAAGATGGGGAAGCGCCCCGCCCAGCGCACCATCCAGTTCATCGGCACGCCGCCGAGCAGATGCGCCTGAGACCTTTCAAATAACTCCCTGGAGTGTGGGTGCGACTCGGCGAAGCGCTGCTCTTCGGCGGCCAGGCAGGCCCGCAGACGTTGGCGGTTGATTTGACGCATGGGTTGGATCAATTGAGCAAAGGCCGACCTGCGCAGTCGTCTGCCCGTGTAATGGGTCGTTTGCCGCGCCTCACAAGCCTTCCTGGATGCTGCGGATTTGCTCGGCGGTGCGTTGTTGAATTTCGCGGATCTGTTGTGCGGCCTGCTCCTGAACTGCCTTGACCTGCTGGGCTGCGCGTTCCTGAATATCGCGGATTTGCTGAGCTGAACGATCTTGCACGGCCTGGATTTGTTGAAGCGATTTCTCCTGCACCTCGCGAATGCGCTGCGCCATGCGCTCGAAGCGTTCTCGCAGGCGCGCATCGGTCAGGCTGGCATGGGCAGAAGCGGTTGGCTGAGGATAGCCGTTTGCCTGGCCATTGCGCCGCAGAGGGCGCTGCCGGTCGTAGTCGGCGCGCTTATGTGGATCCGACAGCACCTCGTAGGCTTCGTTGAGCGCCTGCATGCGGCGGGTGGCGTCGGCGGAGGCGTTGCGGTCGGGATGGTACTTGGCGGCCAGCGCCTTGTAGGCAGCGGCGATGACGGCGCTTTCTGCCAGCTCATCCACCTGTATGATCTCGTAGTAATTCTTGTCGGATGCGCTCATAAAGTTCAACCTGCCACGTGTGCTCGAGCTAGGAATTCTACGCCAACGGGTAGAATCGCGCCTTGCCAACAACAGTCAACGTTCACTAGGTGAAGGAGTCTTCTACACGATGTCCTTGTCCCCTTCAACGATCCAGATTCTGCTCCCAATTGTTATAAGCCTGATCGGCTTGATATATGTAGCGCTCACCGCGCAAGCCATCTTTAAGAGCGACCCCGGCAACGAGACCATGCAGCGGATCAGCGCAGCGATCCGCGAAGGCGCGCGGGCTTTCCTTTCGCAGCAGTATCGCGTGCTGGTCATCTTTGCTGCGGCGGTAGCGGTTGCCATCGCTGTGTTCATCCGCTGGCAAACGGCGGTGTGTTTCGTCATCGGCGCGTTCACCTCGGCGCTGACCGGGTTCATCGGCATGAGCATCGCTACGCAGGCCAATACGCGCACTACGGCAGCCGCCATGAAGTCGCTGGATGCCGGCCTGCGCGTGGCCTTCCGCAGCGGCAGCGTAATGGGCATGAGCGTGGTCAGCATCGGCCTGCTTGGCCTGTCCACGTTGTTCTTTCTGTTCGGCATGGGCCAACTGGCCATTGACGCCATCACCGGCTTTTCGTTCGGCGCGTCCTCCATCGCGCTGTTCGCCCGCGTCGGCGGCGGCATCTACACCAAAGCCGCCGATGTGGGCGCAGACCTGGTGGGCAAGGTCGAGGCCGGCATTCCGGAGGACGATCCGCGCAACCCGGCTGTGATCGCAGACAACGTGGGCGACAATGTGGGCGACGTGGCCGGCATGGGTGCGGATTTGTATGAATCGTATGTCGGCTCGATCGTAGCTGCTTCTGCCGTGGCAGTGGTAGGCGCAGCGCGCGCCGAGCTTAGCCCGACGACCGTGCTCTTGCCGTTCGCCATCGCTGCTGTGGGCATCCTGGCGGCGCTGATTGGCTCGTTCCTGGTGCGCACGCGCGAGAACGCCTCGCAGGAAGATTTGCTGCGCACGCTGCGCACGGCAGTCTGGACAGCATCGGGGCTGGTCGTGCCGGCCATCGCCGTGCTGATTTTGCTGGATGGCACAATTGGCTGGCCTGTTTTCTTTGCCATTCTGCTGGGGCTGGCAGCCGGCTTGTTGATCGCCTACTTTACCGAGTTCTACACCAGCTATACCGAGAAGCCGACGCAGGGCATTGCGCTGGCTTCGCGGACTGGCGTCGCCACGCTGATCATCGAAGGGCTGGAGGTGGGCATGCGCTCGACGCTGGCGCCGGTGGTCATCGTCGTCATCGCCGTCATCGGCGCGTATCTGCTGGGATACAGCAACGCCATTGGCGGGAAGGTGAGCGGCCCGGACGGCGGGCTGTATGCCGTCTCGCTGGCTGCG
>Ga0308411_10000983_pt1 | contig 19219 bp, 18 predicted proteins | sample HotsprottomLayer_2_FD_203530 | JGI IMG/M metagenome (GOLD analysis project Ga0308411, IMG submission 203530) | Hot spring phototrophic mat microbial communities from Octopus Spring, Yellowstone National Park, Wyoming, United States -... | ecosystem: Environmental > Aquatic > Thermal springs >...
CCAGGGCGAGCTCGCCGGCCTGCTCGCCATCAGGGCCTGGCACCGCAGCCGCGGCGAGGGGCACCGTGACGTCTGCCTGATCCCGGCCTCCGCGCACGGCACGAACGCCGCCAGCGCGGCGATGGCGGGCATGCGGGTGGTGGTCGTGGCCTGCGACGCCGCCGGCAACGTCGACATCGCCGACCTGCGAACCAAGGTCGAGGCCCACGCCGGCGACCTGGCCTGCCTGATGGTCACCTACCCGTCCACCCACGGCGTGTTCGAGGAGACCATCGACGAGCTGTGCGCGCTCGTCCACGACCACGGCGGGCAGGTCTACCTCGATGGCGCCAACCTGAACGCGCTGGTGGGGGTGGCCAAGCCCGGCCGGTTCGGTGCGGACGTGTCCCATCTGAACCTGCACAAGACGTTCTGCATCCCCCACGGCGGCGGTGGCCCGGGGGTTGGTCCGGTGGCGGTGCGGTCGCATCTCGCCCCGTTCCTGCCGAACCACCCGGTGGTGCCCGAAGCGGGTCCACCGACCGGTGTGGGTCCGGTCTCGGCGGCACCGTGGGGCTCAGCGGGGATCCTGCAGATCTCCTGGGCCTACCTGAAGCTGATGGGCGGACGCGGCCTGCGCCGCGCCACCGAGGTGGCGATCCTCGCCGCCAACTACCTGGCCCACCGCCTCGCGCCCCACTACCCCATCCTCTACACGGGACGCAACGGCCTGGTGGCCCACGAGTGCATCCTCGACCTGCGACCCCTCACCCGGGCCACCGGGGTCACGGTGGACGACGTCGCCAAGCGACTCATCGACTACGGCTTCCACGCCCCCACCGTGTCGTTCCCGGTGCCGGGCACGCTGATGATCGAGCCCACCGAGTCGGAGAGCCTCGAGGAGCTGGACCGGTTCTGTGCCGCCATGATCGCCATCCGCGCCGAGATCGACCGCGTGGCCGCGGGCGAATGGCCCCTGGAGGACAGCCCGCTGCGCCGCGCCCCCCACCCGGCCGCCGATCTGCTGGACGAGCCGTGGGAGCGGCCCTATCCGCGGACGCTGGCCGCCTACCCGCTGCCGGGGCTGCGCGAAGCCAAGTACTGGCCCCCGGTGAGCCGCATCGACGGCGCGTACGGCGACCGGCACGTGTTCTGCACCTGTCCGCCCGTCACGGACCACGAACCCGAGCCGGCCTGACCCACGCTGACCGCTCAGCCGCGGCGCTGCACGAACGGCGTCGCCACCACCCGGCCCCGGAGGGCCGAGCCCCGGGCGTCGATCTCCACCGCATCGCCCGGCTCCAGCCCGGGTGGCAGGAACGCGAGGGCGATGCCGTGGCCGAGCTCGGGCGAGAAGTTCCCGCTCGTGACCGCCCCCACGGTCCGGCCGGCGTGGCGGACCGGTTGGTTGGCCCGTGGCGGGCGCCGACCCTCGGTGGCGAGTCCACGCAGGCGACGGGCCACCCCCCGCTCGCGCTCGACCGCGAGTGCCGCCCGACCACGGAAGTCACCCTTGTCCCAGCTCACCACCCAGTCGAGCCCGGCCTGCAACGGAGTGATCCCCGGACCGAGCTCGTGGCCGTGGAGCGGCAGGCCGGCCTCCAGCCGCAGCGTGTCGCGCGCCCCGAGGCCGGCGGGCACGACCCCGGCAGCGAGCACCGCGTCCCAGAGCGCACCGGCCGCCTCGGCGGGCACCGCCAGCTCGAGCCCGTCCTCACCGGTGTAGCCGGTCCCGGCCACCACCAGCGGCACCTCGCGCCACACGGCGCGCCCGACGCGGAACCGCCCGACCGCAGCCGCCTCCGGGCAGACGGTCGCCAGCCGGGCACGGGCCTCGGGGCCCTGCACCGCCAGCAGGGCGCGGCCGGCGGTCACGTCCTCGGCGGCAACCCCCTCGTCGGCGAGCGCCTCGAGCACCCCGGCGGTGTTGGACGCGTTCGGCATGACGTCGAAGACCTCGTCGTCGATCCACCAGACGATGAGATCGTCGAGCACCGACGCGTCCGCGGGGTCGAGCAGGTGCGTGTACTGCGCCCGTCCCGGGGCGATCCTGCGAAGGTCGTTCGTGAGGGCCCGCTGCAGCCCGGCGAACGCCCTCGGGCCGCTCGCCCGCACGGTGCCCAGGTGGCTCACGTCGAACACCACCGCGCCGTGCCGGCACGTCCGGTGCTCCTCCAGCGTGCCCCGTTCGTAGGCCAGGGGCATCTCCCATCCCCCGAAGGCGGTCATGCGCGCTCCGAGCGCCCGGTGGCGGTCGTCGAGGGGCGATCGTCGCAGCGTCACAGGTGCTGACGCTAGCGGTCCCTCAGTCCCAACCCGGACCGCTCGGCGGCGGTGCCAGCGGTCCGAGGGCGGCCAGGCGGTCCACGTGCGAACTCGCGGTCTCCACGTCGGCCCGATCGGCACCCCAGCCGACCAGCAGATCGCCGGTCAGGCAGCGGGCGTGGTGCTGGGCACGGAACAGGTGCCGGTCGATGGGCGCGAGCGCATCGAGCAGCAGGACGCCGTCGAGTGCCGCCACCCATCGGAGCGCCCGCTCGAGCTGGTCCCCGGGTTCGAGCACACCGAGCGCCGTGGCCTCGTCGAGCAGGCCGCGGGGAACCTCGAGGAGCCGGAGCAGCACCGGCATGGCGCGGCGAACCTCCTCCCGGCTCGACGCGACGGGTCGCTCGGTCAGCAGCCCCCGCTGGAGGGTGAACTCGTCGGCGAGGACCACCGAGGCCGCGGCGAAGAACCCTCCGAAGGCGACGAGCTGCACCAGCACCGCGAGCCCGGGCTCGAGATCGTCCGCCGCCAGGACATCGTCCCAGGCCTCGCGCCCGGTGCGGTAGGAGGCGTAGAGGGCGTCGATGGCCCGCTGCTGGAGCGCGGCCACGAGCGCCGCCTTGGACGGGAAGTAGGTGTAGACGGTGCCCACGGCGCAATCGAGCTCGTCGGCGAGGGCCTGCATCGTGATCCCGGCGAGCCCCTCACGCTCGAGGATCCGCATCGCCGCGGCCAGGTAGCGCTGACGCTTCTCCTCCCGGGCGCGCTCGCGCCGGTCATCGGCCACCACCCGGAGATGAACCATGTTCAAAGTATGAACCATGTTCATCCTGGGAGGGCGGACGGTCCGCGCCCGGGTGCAGTGGGTGCGACGTCGGTGCCGGCGCTCAGCGGGAGGGCCGGTCGAACACGCCGAGGGCCAGCAGGCTGTCCCGCCCCTCCCCTGCCGTCGCCCTCGGGCCGTAGCCGGTGAGCTGCTCGGGCGACTCCAGGCCGTACTTCACGAGCAGCTCGAGGTAGTCGCGCTGGTACAGGATCCTCACCTCGGTCCCCGGGTAGCGCTCGACGAGCTTGCGGACCTTGCGGTTCTTCTTGGTCACGAGCCGCTGCCGCAGCGTGGTGATCTCGAGGTACAGCCCGTACTCGGGCAGGTAGAAGTCCGGGCTGAACGCTTCGAGGGGCCTGCCGGCGCCGTCCCGCTCGAGGACGAAGGTGTGGGGCTCGTACTCCCAGCGGATCCCGTAGAAGTCGAGCAGCTTCGCCAGCTGCCGCTCGGAGTTGTGGGCGAACTGGGTCTGCTCGTGCGGGAGCGGTCCGTCGGCTCCCCAGTGGGTTCCGTCGACGACCGGGTGGGTCACTCCCCGCTGGCCCGCCGGGTCAGCTCCGTCACCTCGGCGCCGTCGGGCCGGAGCTCGACGATCCGGGCGTCGACCTCGTCCTTCACCCCGGCGAGGGACAGGATGTTCAGCACCCCCTGGCCGCGCTTGACGACGTCGATCAGCTCCCCATCGGTCTGGATGAGCACGGACTCGCGACCCTGGATCACGAGGTTGGCGGTCGTGATGTCCTCGTCGAGGTTCTCGCGCAGGTAGGCGAAGATCGTGCGGACGGTCTCGAGCTTGATGCCTGCGTCGAGCAGGCTCTTGATCACCTTCAGCTCGAGCAGGTCACGGTAGCTGTAGCGTCGTTGGGTGCCGCTGCCCTTGGCTTCGACCAGCGAGGGCCGCAGGAGATCTGTCCGGGCCCAGTAGTCGAGCTGGCGGTAGGTGACCCCCACGATCTCGGCCGCCTTCGGTCCGCTGAAGCCCTCCTCGTTCCTGCGCCTGGCCATCGTCGCCCCCTGGTCGGTCGGACGGGTGCACCTCGGATCGGGGCCGGCGCTGCACCTCCACCTCAGCTCCAGCCGGTGACACCGACGGAATTACGCCGGTGTCACCGGACAAGCAAACCACGAGCTCCACCCCGTCGTCAACGGCCGGGCGGCACCGCGCGCTCCGGTGCCGCCGACGGGCCGGCCCCTCGAGGAGCCCGGGTGGCCCGCGCGTCGGCCAGCTCAGCCAGGGCCCCGAGCTGCTCGGAGGTGCCGATGGCGATGAGGACCTGCCCGGCGGCCATGGCGGTGTCGGTCGTGGGGTTGGTGAGGAAGGTCCCGTCGGTCCGGCGGATGGCGAGCACCATGGCCCCGGTGCGGTCCCGCACCGCCACCTCGCCGATGGTGCGGCCCTCGAGCACCGATCCGGCGCCAACGGGGATCTCCTCCAGGCGGAACTCGAGGGACCCGTCGTGGAACACGACGTCGACGAACTCGAGCACATGCGGTTGCAGCGTCATGGCGGCGATGCGCGTCCCACCGATGAGCTGCGGGTTCACCACGCGATCCGCCCCTGCCTGCCGGAGCTTGGGCTCCGCGCTCTCGAGCTTCGCCCGGGCGATGATGAACAGGTCCCGGCGCCTCGAGCGGGCACTCAACGTGAGGTAGAGGTTGTCGGAATCGCCGTCGAGTGCGGCGATGAGCGTGCCGGCCCGGTCGATCCCGGCGGCCTCGAGCACGTCGTCGTCGTCGTTGGCGTCGCCGTGGATGTGGGGATACGGCGAGCTGAGCACGTGGTCGGCCCGCTCGATCACGACCAGCTCCCGCCCGGCGGCGGCGAGATGATCGGCGATCGTGCGTCCCAGCCGCCCGTACCCGCACACGATGACGTGGTCGTGCATGCGGGCGATCTCACGATCCATGCGGCGCCTCGAGAGGCGGTGGGTCAGGCGACCCTCGATGAGGGTCTCGAGCAGCACGGTGAGGGTGTACAGGACGACACCGACGCCGGTGAGGATCAACAGGATGGTGAAGATCTTGAACGGCGTGTCCGCGGTCCCGACCTCGCGGAAGCCGACGGTGCTCACCGTGGTGACGGTCTGGTAGAGGGCGTCGAGCAGCGGCAGGCCGAGCACCAGGTAGCCGAGCGTGCCCACGACCAGCACGAGCACGAGGGCGCCCAAGCCGAGCTGGACCCGCCGCCAGGGATCGTTCACGGACTCGGGCGGGCGTGACGCACGCCAGCGGTTCGCCACCTTCACCGACGACACCCTACGACAGCGCTCCGGGGCGGCCGGGCGGCCGACGGAGCCGGCTCAGGAGGCGAAGTCCTCGGGGTCGACGCTGTCGATGAACTCCCGGAACCTCTCCACGACCTCCTCGCTCTCCTCGGCGGACTCCTCGACCACCCCGGCCTCGGCGAGCACCGCCTCCTCGGCGAAGATCGGGCACTCGACCCGCAGGGCCAGGGCGATGGCGTCGGAGGGACGGCTCGAGATCCGGTGCTGCCGGCCGGCGACCGTGAGGTGGAGCTCGGCGTAGAACGTACCTTCGCTCAGGTCGGTGATGACGATCCGCTCGAGACTGGCGTCGAGCTCGTCGAGGATGTTCTTGAGCAGGTCGTGGGTCATCGGACGGGGGGTGACCACCCCGTCGACGGCGAACGCGATGGCGGTGGCCTCCGGGTGGCCGATGAAGATCGGCAGGATGCGATGCAGGCCCGTCGTCTCGCGCAGCAGCACGACCGGCGCGTTCCCGGGCAGCTCGATCCGCACAGCCACGAGCTCCATCTCCACCACCCTCTCAACCTACCTCCGTTCCGTCGGCCGCCGGTGCCCGTACAGCTCGGCGACGTAGGCGTCGGGGTCGGCGGTGAGGACCTGCAGGTCCCCGGCCACCACGAGATCGAGGTTGCGGTAGCGGCCGGCGAAGTCGAGTCCGTAGCCGAGGGCGAACACGTCAGGTACCTCGAAGCCCACGTAGGCGAGCTCGACGGGCAGGATCCGCCGGACCCGCTTGTCGAGCAGCGCGCACACCTCGAGCGACGCCGGGTGCCGCCGGCGGAGCTCGCCGAGCAGGTAGCCGAGGGTGAGGCCCGTGTCGACCACGTCCTCCACCAGCACCACCTCACGCCCGGAGATGTCGAGGTCGAGGTCCTTGACCAGCCGCACCCGGCCCCCGCCGCCTCCGTAGGAGCTGATGGCCAGGAAGTCCACGACCGGTGCGACCTCGAGGGCGCGGACCAGATCCGCGAGGAACAGGAGGCTGCCCTTGAGCACCGACACCAGCACGACCCCGTCCCCGTGGGCGGCGGAGATCTCGCCCGCCAGCCGACGCACCGCTGCCCGGAGCTGCTCCCGGTCGATCAGCGGCTCGACGCGTGGCCCGGCCTCCACCTGCGTCCGGGGTCAGAAGCGCCCGAGCTCGCCACGGAGGGCGTGACGCAACATCGCGCCCCGCAGCTGATCGCCGGCGCGGGCGAGCTCCTCGAGGGTGTCGATGGCCTGTTGGCGGGCCGCCGGGTCACGCTGCTTGAGCATCGGCATCACCAGCTGCTCGAGGATCCCGGCCTCACGTTCGGCCGCGACCTTGTACATGCGCAGGTGCCGCGGCTCGAGCCCGTGGGCGACGAAGGTGGCGGCGATCCGGGCGACCGTCAGCGCGTCCTCGTCGTAGACGTGCGTGGAGCCGAATGTCCGGCTCGCGAGCAGGCCGTACTGCTCCAACTCACCGATGGTGCGCGCCGGCAGGCCGGTCGCGGCCACCAGCTCCTCGAGCGACATCGACACCGCCGTCTGCCCGGTGTCGAGGACGGGAGCTACGGGCGCGGAGGCCTCCTTGCGGGCACGTGCCCTGCCTCTGCGGGCCGGCTTCGGCGCTGGTGCGGGCTCGGCGTCGCCGTCCCCGGCGGGGTCGGCGACAGGCGTGGCCCCCGGCCCGACACCGGTCGGGGCCGCGACCTCGACCCCGTCGGACCTGCCCGGCTCGGATGGTCGGCGGGTGGCGGGCTCGTCGAGCTCTCCTGCGGCCAGGCGGTCCTTGATGACCTTGAGCGGCAGGAAGTGCTCCCGTTGCTGGCGCAGGATCCAGCGCAGCCGCTCGATGTCGTCCTCGTAGAACTTGCGGTAGCCCGACGGCGTGCGCTCCGGCTCGAGCAGGCCCTGGCTCTCGAGGAAGCGGATCTTCGAGATCGTGATGTCGGGGAACTCGTCCTGGAGCAGGTTCAGCACCTCGCCGATCGACAGGTGCTCGCGCTCGCGCAGCTCCTGGAGGGGGAGGCGTTCGTCGCTCATCCCGATCCCCCGGCGCCGAGGAAGAACACCAGCTTGAACTTGCCGATCTGGAGCTCGTCGCCGTTGGCCAGCGGGGCCTCCTCGACCCGCTCCCGGTTGAGGTAGGTGCCGTTCAGCGAGCCGGCGTCGCGGACCCGGTAGCCGTCAGGGGTGCGGATGATCTCGGCATGGCGGCGGGAGACCGTGATGTCGTCGAGGAACAGGTCACTGTCCGGGTGCCGCCCGGCGGTGGTCACGTCCCGGTTGAGGGCGTAGCGCGAGCCGGCCGAGGGTCCCCGCTTGACCACCAGCACGCCGACGTCGCGGGGCACCTCGTCGAGCTCGACGCTCACCTCCTCCTCGACCGGGTCCGACGGGAGGCTCGGGTGGAACGTGATGGTGGTCGTGTGCTCCGGCACCTGCGGCTCGAGCACCGCCCCGCACGAGGAGCAGAAGTTCGAGCCGGGTGGGTTGCGGTGACCGCAGTTGTTGCAGAAGACCTCGCCGCTCATCGCGGGCTCACCCCTCCACGAGCGACCGGTAGGCGTCGGCGTCCAGCAGCCGGCTGACCTCCTCGGGGTCGGTCGGTTCGATCACACAGATCCAGCCGTCGCCGTAGGGGTCCTCGTTGAGACGCTCCGGCGCGTCCGCCAGCTCGGTGTTGACCTCGGCGATGCGACCGGCGACCGGGGCGTAGATGTCCGACACCGACTTGGTGGACTCGACCTCGCTCACCTTGGCGCCGGCCTCCACCGTGAGGCCCACCTCGGGCACCTCGACGAAGACCACGTCACCGAGCGCGTCCTGGGCGTAGTCGGTGATGCCGATGCGGACCCGACCGTCCTCGATCCGGACCCACTCGTGGTCCGGCGAGTACCGCAGGTCGTCGGGGATCTCCATGAACCCGCACGCTATCCCATCGGGGCAACCCTCAACATCGACCACAGGTCACCGGTCGCGCCCCGGGGAGCTCGGCCCAGAGCTGCGCCACGCCCGTCAGCGCACCATCTGGCGGATCCGGCGGACGTACTCCTGGGCCAGGCGCCGGGCATCGGTGTCGGTGGAGCCCTCGGCCCAGACGTGGGTGATGGGCTCCTCGGGGTCGGGCAGCGCGAGCGCCCATCCCCCGTCGTGGATCACCTTCACGCCGTCGACGAGGATGACCTCGCGGTCCTTGCTCTGCTCCATCAACGAGCGCATGACCGTGCCCTTCTGGTCCCAGGGGGTCACGACCGTCTCGTGTACGACGTGGACCCTGGGCAGCGTGGCGACCACCTCCGAGAGGCGCCGACCGTGGAACGCGAGCAGGTCCAGCACCTTCACGAAGGTCGCCGAGGCGTCGAAGCCGGGCATGAAGCCCGGGAGGATGTAGTTGCCCTCGGTGTTCCCGGCGAAGCCCACCCCGGGCTCGGTGGCGGCGTCCATGAGCGCGGGCCCCGAGAGCTTGGTCCACAGCACGTCGATGCCCTGGCTGCGCACGATCCGCTCCGCCGCGGTGGTCGTCGACACGGGCAGCGCCACCCGGTTGCCGTAGAGGCGCCCCGGCACGAGCGTCAGCAGCGCGAGCAGGGCCTCCGTGTGGTCCAGCACGTGCCCCTCGTCGTCGATCAGGTACAGGGTCTCCCCGTCGGGGTCGATCACCCCCCCGAGGTGCGATCCGGAGGTCCGCACCAGGTCCCCCACGTAGGCGGCATGGCCGTCGAGGTCGTCGGAGAGCACACCGGCGGTCGAGATGAACGGGTTGACCGCCAGCACGTCGAGTCCCATCTTGGCGAGCACGTTGGGCATGGCGAACGAGGCCGAGCCGAACGCGTAGTCGATCACCACCTTGAACCGGGCGGCGGCGATGCGCTCCACGTCGACGGTGTCCTCGAGGGCGATCGCGTAGTGCTCGAGCGCGCGTGGGGCGAATCCGATCTCCCCGATCTCGCCCGGGAACACCCGGCGGAAGTCCTCACGGTTGAAGAGCCGCTCGATCTTGCGTTGCGCGTCCTCGGTGAGATCGAGCCCGTCGGAGTCGAAGAAGCGGATCACCGTGGACTGCGGGTCGTCGGGGACCAGGCGGACGGTGAAGCCCCCGGCGTCGGAGGGCCGCCGGACGATGAACCGGGTCACCGGCACCGAGGCGACCTCCAGGTCCTGCACGTTCACCCCCACGGCGTTGAGGCCGGCCATCATCGCCCGCTTCAGCATCCGCGCCGAGCGGCTCGAGTCCCGGGAGGTGATGACCGTGCTGCCCTTCTTGAGGCCGCTGCCATAGGCCATCGCCACCTTGGTGGCGAACTCGGGGGTGATGTCGACGTTGGCCAGTCCCGAGATGCCGTTGCGGCCGAAGAGGCTGCGGGCCCCGCGGGACTCCCACACGATGGAGTCGTTGACGACCGCACCGGCTTCCACCGTCTTGAAGGGGTAGACCTTCACGCCGGCGGCGAGCAGCGCTTCGTCACCGATGAAGCACTGGTCGCCGAGCACCACACCCTCCTCGGTGCGCGCACCCTTGCGCAGGTCGCAGCTGCGGCCCACGACGGTGCCCCGGAGACGAACGGACTCGCCGAGGTAGGCGTTGTCGTGCACCACGGTGCGTTCGAGGGCGGCGTCATGGCGAACCCGGACGTTGGCTCCGAGCACCGTGTACTCGCCGAGGACGGCGCCGGGCTCGACCCGGCAGTTGTCGCCGATCACGGCCGGTCCGGAGACGGTGGCCTCCGGGTGGATCTCCGCACCCTCCCCCACCCACACCCCCGGTGTCACCTCGAAGCCGGGGACGTTGAGGCGGACCTTCCCGTCGAGGATGTCCTTGTGGGCGGCCAGGTAGGCCTCGAGGGTACCGACGTCCTCCCAGTAGCCGTCGGCGACGGCACCGTAGAGCGGGCACCCCTTCTCGAGCAGGGTGGGGAACACCTCGCCGGAGAAGTCCACGGGACGGTCCGCGGCGATGAAGTCGAAGATCTCCGGTTCGAGCACGAAGATCCCCGTGTTGATGGTGTCGCTGAACACCTGACCCCATGTCGGCTTCTCGAGGAACCGCTCGATGGTGCCGTCCTCGCGCGTGATGACGATGCCGAACTCGAGCGGGTTCTCCACGTGGGCCAGCCCGATGGTGGCCAGCGCACCCCGCTCCTCGTGGAAGCGCACGATGGCACCCAGGTCGATGTCGGTGAGCACGTCACCCGAGATGACCAGGAAGCGCTCGGTGAGATGCTCCCTGGCGTTGCGCACCGAGCCGGCCGTGCCGAGCGGGCTCTCCTCGGTGGCATAGACCATCGACACCCCGAACTCCGAGCCGTCGCCGAAGTAGGTCCGGATCGTGTTGGCCATGAACGCCACCGTGACCACGACCTCGTCGAAGCCGTGCTGCCTGAGCAGGTCGATGACGTGCTCCATCATCGGCCGGTTCACGAGGGGCAGCATGGGTTTGGGCGCGTTGGAGGTGAGCGGCCGCAGCCGGGTGCCCTCTCCGCCGGCCATGATCACAGCCTTCATGGCCCGAACCTAGCCGCCCCGACCCGCCCCCTGGGGCGCCGCCCGGGCGGCACGACCCTCCCGCAGCGCCCGCAGCCCGATCGGTGCGTAGAGCACGGCGGCGTAGTACGACAGCACCAGGCCCGGGATGCCCGTCAGGTAGCCGAGGACCCACAGGGCCGGCGCGGCCGCCGCCTCGGAGGTCCCGCCGAGGAACAGCGGGAAGGCGAACATGAGGCCGAACGTGCCCGCCTTGCCGAACCAGGTGACGTCGATCCGGCTGGCACCGAGCACCGCCAGGGTCACGGTGGCCACGGAGATGACGGCCTCACGGGCGAGCACCAGGACCGAGAACCACAGCGGCGCGCCGTCGACGACGATGATGCCGACGATCCCGACGAAGAACAGGACCCGGTCGGCGACCGGGTCGAGGATCTTGCCCAGGTTCGACACCTGGTGGAAGTGGCGGGCGACGTAGCCGTCACACCAGTCGGTCGCACCGAGCGCACCGAGCAGCACGGCGGCGGCCACCCGGTCGTCGCGGGCCAGCAGCAGCCACAGGTACAGCGGCAGGCTGGCCAGACGCAGCGCGGTGATGAGGTTGGGCACGGTGAGGACCCGGTCCTCGCCCCCCTCGGCCAGCGTCGGCATGCTCACGGCCGACAGCCTACGATCCCCGTCCCGTGGCCACCGTCTTCACCCGCATCATCACCGGCGAGCTGCCCGGCCGGTTCGTGTGGCGCGACGACCGCTGCGTCGCGTTCCTGTCCATCAACCCTCTCCAGCCGGGCCACACCCTGGTGGTCCCGATCGTCGAGGTCGACCACTGGATCGACCTCGACGACGATCTCGCGGCCCATCTCATGGTGGTGGCCAAGCGCATCGCGCTCGCCCAGCAGGAGGCGTTCTCCCCGGTGAAGGTCGGCCTCATGATCGCCGGCTTGGAGGTGCCCCACGTCCACCTGCACGTGGTGCCGATCCGGGGGGTGCACGACCTCGACTTCGCCAACGCCGACCCCTCGCCGGATCCCGCGGAGCTGGACCGGGCCGCCGAGGCACTGCGGGCACGGCTCGGCACCTGATCCGCGCCGGGAATCCGTCGGGTCAGCCCACCTCGTTGCGGGCCACGCCCCGGCGGGCGTAGAGCGTGATGTCCTGACCCTCGAGGACCACCTCGAACCCGGCCCGCTCCATGCGCCCCCGGAAGGCGACGCGCTGCCCGTGGGTCCAGGACGGGACCTGCGCCCCGTCGACCACGACGAAGTCGACCCCTGCGCCGACGAGACCCGGATCGGGGGGCATGCCGGGATCGAGGTGCTCGACGACGGGCCGTTCGGCGAGCAGCAGCAGCACCGAGGCGGAGGCTCGTACCGCAGCGTCGTCAGGGATCGTCTCCGCCGCCGCCAGCCGGACCCCGTCGGCGGCGTCCTGGCCTCCCCACTCCCAGGGTTGGCGGTAGGGGGAGCTGGCGGCGTCCCGGACGAAGAACATGCTCCCGGCGACCAGCAGCGCACCCAACACCCGGTGGTCGACGGTGATCTTCTCGACCCCGCGTCGGCCGATCCGCGACAGGGCGAAGGCGGTGGCCAGGAACACGAAGGCGGTGGCCGCCACCGTCTGCTGGCCGAACCTGGCCTCGGGGGGAACCTCGGCGACCAGGTAGACGAACTGCAGCGGCAGGACCGGGACCAGGTAGCGGGGTGCCAGCACCGGCAGGAACAGCACCGGGGCGAGCAGGGTCACGACCAGGTCGAAGTTCACCTCCGAGAACAACCGTCCCAGCACCTCGCCCGGGTCGCGCAGCATCCCCCAGGTGACCGAGCCCGGCGAGTCCCCGAACCCGGAGAAGGCGCTGAGGTGAGGGAACGTCCCGTCGCCCAGGGCGGGCTGGATCACCACGGCGCACAGCGCCGTCCACGCCAGGCCGACGCCGAGCGTGATCCATCCCGCCCTCCTGCGGCCCTCCACCACGAGCAGGCCTCCGAACCCGGCCACGGCCAGCCCGAGGTCGGCCCGCGAGGCCAGCACGACCGCCACGCAGACCGCGAACGGACGCCATCGCCCGGTGAGGCCGAACACGAACATCGCCAGCAGGCCGGGAACAGCCACGACCTCGAGGTGGAACCCCTCCAGGTTCAGGTTGTGCATGACCGGGTACACCGCGTAGGCGAACACGACGGTGGCGGTGGCGCCCACCCGGAGGTTCGCGAGCCTGCGGCACAGCTTCCACAGGGGCACCACGGCGAGCGCCAGCGCTCCCGACTGCACGATCAGCAACGCAGGCACCGTCGGCACCACCAGGGTGACCAGCGCCACCGGGTAGAACCCGAAGGCAGCCTGCTGCGCGAGGAAGTTGACCCCGGTGCCGATGGTGTCGACCGGCTCGGCGCCCTCCCTGATCCGCGACGCCGCCTGAGCGGCCACCGCCAGGTCGAGCCCCGCGTCCAGCGAACGTGCCTGGGCCAGGGCCGGGACCACCAGCACGACGAACAGTGCCACCGCCACCAGCCACGGCAGCACCCGGTCCGACCACTCACTGTCGAGCCGCGCCTGCCAGCGCAGCGAGAAGCTGTCGAGCCGACGACGCAGGCTGGTGGTGGTCAATGCGACGTCGCTCCCCCGGCGGCTTCGTCCACCTCGACCCGATCCAGCAGGTGCGAACCCTTGTGTCGCACGTCGTTCACCTCGGTGGACACGGGGTACAGCTCGAGCAGCGACGGCGGGGCCGGGACCAGCAGCCGGCCCAACAGGTCCGGGTCGTGCTCGTCCGGGTCGAGCCAGCGGTCCCAGGTCGCAGGGGGAAGGATCACCGGCATGCGGTCGTGCACCCGGCGGACGGCATCGTTGGCGGACGTGGTGATGATGGTGCACGACCGCAGCTGCCCACCGGGGCGATCCGGGTCGCTCCAGCGCTCCCACAACCCGGCCAGGGCGAGCGGCTCGCCATCGGGACGGTGGAGGTAGTAGGGCTGCTTGCGCCTCCGCCCCGGGACGGCGGCCCACTCGTAGAAGCCGTCGACCGGGATGATGCAGCGGCGGCGGCGGAAGGCGTTCCTGAAGGCGCTCTTCGTGGCCACCGTCTCGGCGCGGGCGTTGATCATCCGGTTGCCGATGGAGGGGTCCGGGGCCCATGGTGGCACCAGACCCCAGTGGAAGGCCTCCATGCGCCGCACGGAGCCGTCCTCGAGCACGACGTAGACGTCGCTGGTGGGAGCCACGTTGTAGCTCGGCTCCAGCACCGTCTCCGGGGGCTGTGCCCGGAAGTACCGGGCCACCTCGTCGGGCGGCGACGCGGAGACGAACCGGCCGCACATCGGTTCCACGCTAGTGGCCCGGCGGCTCCTCGAACGCCCCGTGACGACCGGCACCGGCGGCGAAGCGCGCCGCCCCCTCGGCCGTCTCACCCGTCCGGATGACCTCGAGGCCGAGGCGCGTCTCGTGCGCGAGGGCCTCCGCCTCCCCGAGCCCCCACTGCTCACGGGCGGATCGTCGGTCCGAGCGCAGGCAGCGTTGGGGGAAGGCGGCGAGCTGCTCGGCGAGCTCGAGCGCGCCGGCGAGCGCACCGCCGGGCTCGGTGAGCCGGTTGACGAGGCCCATGCTCCGGGCCTCCTCGCCGGAGACGCCCCGTCCGGTGAGGATCAGATCCGAGGCGTGGCTGTGGCCGATGAGGCGGGGCAGGCGCACGGTGCCACCGTCGACGAGCGGGACCCCCCATCGCCGGCAGAAGACGCCGAACACGGCGTCCCGGGCCGCCACCCGCAGATCGCACCACAGCGCCAGCTCCAGGCCCCCCGCCACCGCGTAGCCCTCGACCGCGGCCACCACCGGCTTGTCCAGCACGAGCCGCGTCGGTCCCATGGGACCGTCACCCTCGGGGTCGACCCGGTTGCCCCGACCCTCCGACACCGCCTTGAGGTCGGCGCCGGCGCAGAAGACCCCACCGGCACCCGTGAGCACGGCGACGGCGAGCGCATCGTCGGCGTCGAAGCGCCGGAAGGCGTCAGCGAGCGCCGCGGCCGTCGGCCGGTCCACCGCGTTGCGCACCTCCGGCCGGTCGATCGTGACCACCGCCACCCGACCGCGCCGCTCGTAGTGGACGGTGGCTGGCGCGCCGGTCACCTCGGTCACGACGACCTGCCCGGCGGGGGGAAGTCCCGCTCGTCGAGGCCCACCTCGGGCCGCAACGTCGGGAACAGGATGACCTCCCGGATGCTCTCGACCTCGGCGAGGAGCATCACGAGCCGATCGATGCCGATCCCGAGACCGCCGGTGGGTGGCAGGCCGTACTCGAGGGCGCGGACGTAGTCGAGATCCACGTCTCCCGCCTCCGGGTCCCCGGCCGCCTTGGCGGCGGCCTCCGCCCGGAACCGCGCGAGCTGCTCGACCGGGTCGTTGAGCTCGCTGTACGCGTTGGCGAGCTCGCGCCCGTCGACGATGACCTCGAAGCGCTCGACCAGGGCCGGATCCCGACGGTGGGGCTTGGCCAGCGGAGAGGTCTCGCGAGGATGGTCGTAGACGATCGTCGGCTCGAACACCTTCGGTTCGGCCAGCTCGTCGTACACCTCGAACAGCAGCCGGCCGGAGCCCCAGCTCGTGTCGTAGGCCAGCCCGAGCTCGTCGAGCACCCGTCGCGCCTGCTCCACCGGCATCGACGCGGACATCTCGACTCCCACCGTCTCGGCGACGAGGTCCTGCATGGTGACCCGCCGCCACGGCGGCGACAGGTCGACCCGACGGCCGCGCAGCATCACCTCGGTGGAGCCGTGGGGCGCGCTGGCGGCCACGGACACCAGCTCCTCGGTGAGGGTCATCATGTCGGTGTAGTCGGCGAAGGCCTGGTACGCCTCGAGCATCGTGAACTCGGGGTTGTGGCGGGTGTCGATCCCCTCGTTGCGGAACACCCGGCCGAGCTCGAAGACGCGCTCGAACCCCCCGACCACCAGCCGCTTCAGCGGCAGCTCGAGCGCGATCCGCAGGTAGGTGTCGAGATCGAGCGCGTTGTAGTGGGTCACGAACGGGCGGGCGGTGGCCCCGCCCTGCTGCAGGTTCAGCACCGGCGTCTCCACCTCGACGAAGCCGAGCTCGCCGAGCCGGGCCCGGATGGCGGCCACGGCGGCGAAGCGCACGGAGAACACCCGCCGAGCGTCCTCGTTGACGATCAGGTCGACGTAGCGCTGCCGGTAGCGGGTGTCCACGTCCGACAGGCCGCGCCACTTGTCAGGCAGTGGACGGAGCGCCTTCGAGAGCAGCTCGAAGGCCTCCACCTTCACCGACAGCTCCCCCTTCCTGGTGGCCATCACCAGCCCCTCGACGCCCACCCAGTCCCCACGGTCGAGCTCGCCGAAGGCGTCGAAGCCCTCGGCGCCAAGCACTCCCCGGGATACGAAGAGCTGGATCTCCCCGCTGGCGTCGCGCAGCTGGGCGAAGGTGAGCTTGCCCTGGTCCCGCTTGAGCATGATGCGCCCCGCCACCCGCACCCGCACGTCGGTCTCCTCCCCGGCGGCCAGGTCGGCGAACGCCGCACGCAGCTCCCCGATGGTGCGGTCGCGGTCGAAGCGGTACGGGTAGGGCTCCACCCCGGCGGAACGCAGCCGCTCGACCTTGGCCAGCCGGATCGCCCGGAGGCGTTCGGCCGTCTCCCGGTCGGCCTCGGGGCCCGCCCCGGTGTCTGGTTCGACCTCGCTCATCCCGTCCGTGCCTCCTCGGCCGAGCCCCGGGGCGGGACCTCCGATCCCCACGGGCGCGGCCGAGGCTATTGCCCGGCTGGCCCGGACCGGCCCACCCGGTCCCCACCTCCCCCGGGTCGCGGACGCGCCCGGACCGATCGCTGGTCGGGCTGGCGGGATTTGAACCCACGACCTTCGGTCCCCCAGACCGACGCGCTAACCAAGCTGCGCCACAGCCCGTCGGAGCGATCCTACCCGGCGGCCCGGCACCCCACGCCAGCGCGACAACTCCGGCCGCATCCGGGGCTTCGCCGCGGTTTTCCTTGATCCGCATGCGTTAGCGGCCGACGTGTTCTAGCGACCGAGACGCACCGGGGAAGGAACCATGACGAGCACCCGCATCAGGCCCCGTTGGCTGCTGGCCCTGCTGGTCGCCACGACGCTGTCCGTGTCCGCCTGTGGCGGTGGAGGTGGTGGCGACGGGTCCGCCACCACCGAACCGCGGACGGACGAGGAGGGGGGTGGGCTCGTCGACGCCGAGCCCGTCGAGGGTGGAACCATCGTGTGGGCGCTCGAAGGCGAGACCGATGGCCTCAACCCGGTCTCGGGCCGGTTCGTCAACTCGGGCCACGTCATGGCCTCGGCCATCTTCGATCCCCTGACCACCCTCGACGCCGAGGGCAGGTGGGAGCCGTATCTTGCCGAGTCGCTCGAGCCGAACGACGACTACACGGAGTGGACCATCACCCTGCGCGACGGGGTCACCTTCCACGACGGCACACCGCTGACGGCCGAGGCGCTCAACACGGTGCTCAACCTGCACCTCGACTCCGCCATCTCGAAGGGAGCGCTGTTCGACGTCGACTCCTTCGAGGTCAGCGGCCCACTGTCGGTCCGGGCCCGGCTCAAGGTCTCCTGGCCCACGTTCCCCTACCTGTTCACCACCCAGATCGGCTACGTGCCCTCCCCCGAGATGCTCGACGTGCCGGAGGAGGCCCGCACCCCGGTGGGCACCGGACCGTTCAAGTTCCAGGAGTGGAACTTCGGCACGTCCTTCAAGGCGGTCAAGTACCCCGACTACTGGCGCCGCGACGACCAGGGCCGCCAGCTCCCCTACCTCGACGCCATCGAGTTCCGCCCCATCCCCGACCCCCAGCTGCGCACCGACAGCCTGCTCGACGCGGATGTCGACATGATCATCACGGCGGCGCTGTCGGAGATCGCCCGCCTCGAGGCGTCCCCCGACGTGAAGATGCTCACCTACAGCGAGGGCGAGGAGCAGTACGTCACCCTCCAGACCGCCAAGCCGCCGTTCAACAACGAGACCGCCCGCAGGGCGGTGGCGCTGGCCACCGACCAGGCCGCGGTGCGTGAGCAGATGGGGGCGGACTACGCCGTGCCCGCCAACAGCCAGTGGGCGCCCGGTCAGCCGGGCTACCGCGAGGACTCGGGTCAGGTGCAGACGGACCTCGAGGCAGCCAAGCGGGCCGTCGCCGACTACACCGCCGAGACCGGCCAGCCGCTCGCATTCACGCTGATCTCGTCCCAGGTGCTGGAGAACCAGAAGCTCCAGCAGATCCTCAAGCAGCAGTGGGAGGCCGCCGGGATGCAGGTCAGCCTCGAGACCGTCCCCCAGGCCGACCTCGTGGTGCGCTACGCCCTCGGCAACTACCAGGCCGGCATCTCGCGGCTGTTCGGGTTCCCCGAGCCCGATACCGACCACTTCTTCATGCACTCGCGCAGCATCGATCCGAACCTGATCTCGTTCAACCTGCCCCGCTACGCCAACCCCGAGATCGACGCCGCGCTCGACCGTGCCCGCTCCTCCACCGATGAGGCGACCCGGGACGAGGCGTACGCCACGGTGGCCCGCCTCATGAACGAGCACGTGCCGGTCGTGTGGCTCTACCGTCCGACCTGGGCCATCGCCTCGAACCTCCAGGTGCACGGCTACCGGGCCGCCGCCAACGGCACGATCCAGACCATCGGACCCAAGACCTGGGTCGCGACCCTGTTCAAGACCACCTGACGGCGGCGGGTGCCTGGGCCGATCGGCCCTTTCACACGCCGACCGCTCGCCTGTCTCACGCCGCGACCGAGAGGAAGCGGGCGATCCGTCCACGCCGCGGGGAAGGAGGCGCACCATGGAAACCCGCCGGACATGGCAGTGGCCGCTGGTCGTCGTGGTCGCAACGCTGCTGGCAACCACTGTTGCCTGCGCCCGTGGCACCGACGACGCAGACACCGCAACCACCGAACCCGCAGCGCAGGCAGGGCTGGGCGATCCCGCCGCGATCGACGCCGGCGAACCTGTCCGCGGCGGCACGGTGGTCTGGGCGCTCGAGGACGAGACCGACGGGCTGAACCCGGTCAGCGGGCGGTTCATCGCGTCAGGCCACATGATGGCCTCGGCCATCTTCGACCCGCTGGTCACCACCGACGCCGAGGGCCGGTGGGAGCCGTACCTCGCCGAGTCGCTGGAGCCGAACGACGACTACACCGAGTGGACCATCACCCTGCGCGACGGGGTCACCTTCCACGACGGCACGCCACTCACCGCCGAGGTCGTGGCCACCGTGCTGCGGCTGCATCTGGACTCGGCCATCTCCCAACGCGCCATCTACCTCGTGGATGACATCGAGGTGGTCGGACCGCTCCGGGTGCGCATCGGCCTGCGCGACTCCTGGCCGACCCTGCCCTACATCTTCGTGAGCCAGATCGGCTACGTACCCGCCCTGAGCATGCTCGACGTGCCCGAAGAGGCC
>Ga0308411_10000985_pt1 | contig 19200 bp, 13 predicted proteins | sample HotsprottomLayer_2_FD_203530 | JGI IMG/M metagenome (GOLD analysis project Ga0308411, IMG submission 203530) | Hot spring phototrophic mat microbial communities from Octopus Spring, Yellowstone National Park, Wyoming, United States -... | ecosystem: Environmental > Aquatic > Thermal springs >...
GAACGGCCGGCAACCAGTAGACCAGCCGCCAGCGGCGCGAGTTCCAGAACGACCGCCAATGACAGGGCCTGGGGCAGATAGCCCACGGCGGCCGGCCCTCCTACCGTTACCAGTGCCCCGCGCAGGTGCAGCCAGACAACGATGCCCACAGTGGCACCAGCCATCAGGGCCAGCGGCAGGGTTCCCAGCAGAACCGTTGCCAGTTGCACCAGCAGAGGCATTGGCCGGCTCAGCACTGCCGGCAGACTCCGTGTGGCTCGAACCGCAAACCAGACCGCCTGTCCCAATCGCTCCAGTTGAGCGAACAGCGAGAATGGCAAGGACGATTCGGCGGGTTCGGGAGGAGATTGGCTCACGGCATTTCAACTCTTGCAGACAGCCCACGTCCAGTGTCGATCGCTGGTCTGCCGCACTCCTAGCGGATCGAACCCCAGTTGCAGCACCAGCAGACGCAGTTCATCCAAACTCAATGCCGCACGCAGCGAATCGGCAAAGAGTTGTTTCTGGTGCGGATTGGCCCCCGCGGCATGCTGCTCGACCAGGGCATGAAGCATCGCCTCATCGCGCGGCCGCAGCAGATCGCGTAGGAACAGCCAGCCTCCCGGAGCGGTCAGACGCACCATCTCGGCCAGCACGGGCAGTGGATCGGGAATGTGGTGGATGATGCTGTTGGAGATTACGGCAGCAAAGGCCCCATCGGGAAAGGGCAGGTGCCGAGCATCCCCCAGAAGGGTTTCAATGCGACGGGACAGGCCGGCCGCGGTAATGTTGCGATTGGCCAGCACTAGCATGTGGGCGGCAGCATCCACTGCCAGCACGTGAAGGGCGGCATGGCGTTGGCACAGTTCAATGGGAATTCGCGCCGTTCCTGTGCCGACATCTAGCACTCGGCCTGCCGGATCGGGACATACCGCTAGAAAATCGGTCACGAACGCCTCGTTGACCTGACGGTGATCCATCGTGTCGTAGTCGAGAGCATCCTCGGCGGAATCCATCACTTCCGGTTCAAGAATGCGTGACAGAACCGACATGAAACTGACTCCCGATTAGTCAGGAGAGGCAGCGCAGGATAGGCGATGCTCGTCCTGGAATTGCTGACGTGCTTGCAATTCTCTGGCAATCTCTTTCAAGAGGGTGGTACGCAAGTACAGATCGTGCGGCCCGCGGTGATCCCACTCCTGCAACACATAGGAAGTGGCCGGGTTGAGGCGTGCGATCTCGTGCAGCCAAGTGATACCGGCATCGACGGTCAGATGAGCGGTTCGCGGATGATGCCAGGCAATCTGGGAAGCCAGACAACCCATCGGAATGGCTCGCGTGAAGCAACCGCTCACGAGCAGAGGACTGTCCTTTTCGAGCAGTTCTTGCAGTCGCAGCAAGGCGGAAGTGGGAATGTTGGGTAGCCAGGACGAACGCCACTCGAGCAGCCAATCCGGTGCGTACATCGCAGACTCCTCCAGACCATGTAGGGGTCAGGCAAACCAAAGACCTATCGACCCGGTGCATTATACCAACCCTAAGGAGAAATGGCTCGAAATTGTGGCACGGCCTTTCAGCGAGTCAATTCGCACTGCCAGACCGGATGCACGGGTTGGTAGGAAACATCAAGCAGACTGACATTAGCCAGCAAGGTCGGCCCGAGTTGCCACTGCCCTCGGCCCTCGTGGATGTGGCCGAAAATCGCCAGTCGAGGCTGAATCTCCTGAATGCGTCGCCGCAACGAGGGCGACCCGGTGTGTTCTGTACCGCCCGAGCGAAGGACGGCATCGCCGTAGCCGTGTGGCGGGCTGTGCAAGACCAGAATGTCCGTATCGTCAGGGATCAAGGCCCATTTCTGCTCCAGTTGTTCTTCGTGGAGGTTGAACGCCCAGTCGAAGAACCACGGCTGCCAGGGAGTTCCCCAGATGTTCCAGCCTTCCCAGGTTAATCCCGAGTCGCGTAGATACGTCCAAGGCAGATCGTTGGGAACCAGATCCGGGTTGCGCTCGAAGAGGAAGTCGTGGTTCCCTGCCACGCCCACAATTTTTCTCGCTGGAACTGACTCCAGCCAGCGACGAAAGACCGTGTGCAACCACCAAGCCTGATTCTCGATGGAGTGATCAGCAACGGGACACAGATCGCCCCCTAGCAACAACAGATCGCAAGGAGGAACGGTCGGCAACGTCCCATGCAGATCACTGATGGCCACCACGTTCATGAACGCCTTTTCTCCACCGAATCATCGCTCAGCATCGCGGCAGATTTCTCTTGACACTGTCGCAGAATCCGATAACCTAGTGATGAGACTGCGTCTCAATCGCAAAGCCCGCCTCACAATATGCGAACGGATTTCCCGCCATGTCCAAATGCTGTAATGACGGTCGCTTTCCCGAGTTCTCTCGGTTCGTGTGTCACTGTCTGCAAGTCACTGAGGAAGCCGTGCTACAGGCGATCGCGACCTTCGACATCACCACGATCAAGGAACTGCGGCACTACACCGGCGCGGGCGACGGTTGCACGGCCTGCCATCGCCGACTCCAGAAGTATCTGGAGCCGGCCCGGCAGATGCGGCCCTTGGTTCAGGCTTCGCCACCCTCTTCTTCCTCGCCGATCTGAGTCTGCAAGTAGTTTTGCAGACCGACAGCCTCGATCAGTTCCAGTTGCTGTTCGAGCCAGTCGATGTGCTCCTCAGAGTCTGCTAGGATGGTTTCGAGAATCGTTCGCGTGTTGTTGTCCTTAACCCGAGCACAAAGGTCGATCGCCTCGTTGTAGATGCTCGCTCCCTTGCTCTCCAGTTTCAGATCGTTCTCGAACTGTTCCTTGACGCTGCTGCCGACCCGAATTACGTCGTAGCGAGCGATTTCCGGCACGCCTTCCAGGAACAGAATTCGGTCGATGAGCTTCTCGGCGTGCCTCATCTCGCCCATGGATTCCTCATAATGCTTCTTGCCGAGCCGATGGTAGCCCCAGTTCATGCACATCTTGGCTTGGCAGAAGTACTGGTTGATAGCTGTCAATTCGATGGTCAGAGCCGCATTCAGAGCGTCAATGACCTGCTGATTGCCTTGCATCCGATCTCTCCAACTCGGGCGACAGGGTTTCAATAGTCATGGTAGGAACCATTTTTCTGAAGGAACACATCGAACTGTCGGAAAGATGGCTATCCAGACGCAAGCGAGCCGACTTTGCCGGGACGGTTGGCCGGTCGCTCCCCTAGGATGAATCGCGAGGATGTGTTTCCGCCCGATCCCTGTGGAGCCAGCCATGACCGGCGACCCTAGCCTGGCAGCCGACTTGCACAACATCCGCCTGCCCCTGCGCTTGCGTGCCGTGCCCACCTTGCAACGCGATCCGGCCGGCCCGATATTCGTCCCTGCCGTGCTGCCCGAAAACCTCGGCGATGCCTCCTTCCGCACCGATCTGGGGCTGCGCTATGCCTATCTCGCTGGGGCGATGGCCAATGGCATCGCTTCCGTCGAGATGGTCGAAAGCATGGCGCGAGCCGGCATGCTCGGATTCTTCGGAGCGGCCGGCTTGCCCACGGCCCAGGTCGCGGCAGCCATCGATCGCCTGCAAGCCGCCGTGCCGGATCTACCGCACGGCTTCAACCTCATCCACTCTCCCGCCGAACCGCGTCTGGAAGCCGAGGTCGCCGACCTGTATCTCCATCGCCGCGTTCGGCTTGTCGAGGCCTCGGCCTATCTCGATCTGACACTGCCAATCGTCAAGTATCGCACGGCGGGACTGCGCCAGGGGCCGGACGGCCGAGTCATCGCGCCGAATCGCCTGATCGCCAAGGTGTCGCGCATCGAGGTCGCCACTCGCTTTTTCAGCCCGCCACCGGAACGATTGGTCGCCGAACTGGTTCGCCAGGGCCATCTCAGTGCCGAGCAGGCCGAACTGGCCCGACGCATTCCGATGGCCCAGGACGTGACCGCTGAAGCCGACTCGGGCGGCCACACCGACAACCGGCCGGCCATCACTCTCGTTCCCACGCTATTGGCTCTTCGCGATCGGCTGTCGGCCCACTTCGACGTGCCCTTGCGCGTTGGTGCCGCCGGCGGCATCGCCACGCCTGCCGGTCTGGCCGCTGCTCTGCAATTAGGAGCCGCCTATGTGCTGACCGGCTCGATCAATCAAGCCTGTCGCGAGTCGGGCAGTTCGGATCTGGTTCGCGAAATGCTCGCCGCTGCCGAGCAGGCTGATGTCATCATGGCTCCCGCTGCCGACATGTTCGAGATGGGAGTCAAACTCCAGGTTCTCAAACGCGGCACCCTGTTCGCCATGCGCGCCCAGAAGCTCTACGACCTCTATCGCAGCTACAACAAACTGGAGGACATCCCCGCCGCCGAGCGAGCCAACCTGGAAAAGACAATCTTCCGCCTGCCTCTGGAAACCGTCTGGCAGCAAACTCACGACTTTTGGCAACAGCGCGATCCGGCCCAACTCGAGCGGGCCGCACACGACGGCAAGCACCGCATGGCTCTGGTGTTCCGCTGGTATCTGGGGTTGTCCTCGCGCTGGGCCAATGCCGGAGATCCCGACCGCAAGATCGACTACCAGATCTGGTGTGGGCCGGCGATGGGTGCCTTCAATGAGTGGACGCGTGGCAGTGATCTTCAGGACTGGCGCAACCGACGCATCGTGACCGTGGCTCGCAATCTGCTGGCCGGGGCCTGCGTACTGATTCGCCTGCATTTGCTCCGTAGCCAGGGCGTAGCCATCCCCAGCGACTGGGCCATCGTCCGCCCTCGCACCGAGGCCGAACTGGCCGCACTATTCGGATAGCGGCTGGAGCGTGTACACAAACTCCGGCCCACGGCAGTGGGCCGGCTCGCTACGCTCCCTCTCACAGCCCGCGCGACGGATCGATGCCCAATACCGCCTTGTACTCGGCCAAAGCGCGGTAGAACTCGGCAGCGGCATCGATTTCCAGTAGGCGAGCATCAAAGGTTTGCAACTCGCGAATGTTGAGTCGCAACAGGTCGCTGGTGCCGATCTCGAAGCGTTTGCGTTCGGCCTCTTCCAGGTACGCAGTCTGGAGGCGATTGTCCCGACCGCGTTCTAGCAGTTCATAAGCGCGATCCAGAGCGTTGAGGGCGTTTTGCACTTCCAGTTGCACCCGATCGCGGGCGAACTGCTCCTGGGCATGCAAGCGAGCGAGTTCTCCTTTGGCAGCGATGATCTTGCCGCGTGAGTCGCGTCGCTGCAGCGGTACGTCGAAGATGAGGGCCACCTCTCCATAGCTGCGATACAAGCCTTTCTTCTCGGCTCCGATGTCTTGTGCCCCTTGCACCCCCAGGTTGAGTCCGGGCAACAACTGGTTGGAGGCCAGATCTAGTTCGACTCGCAAGCGTTGCTGCTGCAAGATTAGCCGCTGAATCTCCGGTCGATTCTGGATGGCCAGTTTCAGAGCCTCCTCCCGCTGCTGTCCGGTTGGTGGTGGGGGCGGAACGGTAAAGGCTGGCAAGCGATCCGTTGTCGTGATCAGCGGACAGCCCTTGTCATCGCGGAGGTACTGCGACAGTAAAATCGCCGCCTGCTGGAAGGCCCGCTCGGCAACGGTCAATCGCGCTCGCCGATCGGCAATGAGTCGGCGATTATCTTCGCGTTCAATAGCCGGCAAGGTGCCCGCCTTGACGCGACCGTTAATCAATTCGTCGCGATTCTCTGCAACACGCAAAATTTCGCGGGCCAGCAGATACCGTTGTCCCGCCGCCACCCACAGCCAGTAAGTCTGGGTCGCCATCCGAGCGATGTCAATACGCTGGAGTTGGATAGTCGGCTCGGCGATTTTCCGGTCGATCTCCGCTTGAGCAATCCGAGCGCGAGCCGCATCCAGATCGCGATTGCGCAGCAGAGGTAGGATCATGCCGGCGCGAAACTCGCCGCCTTCGGCCGTCCTGCGGTCATCCTGGTAGACGGGATAGCTGCCCGCCCCCAAGCGATACCCAGCGAAGTACGACAACCCCATCAAGGGGGTTTGTTGGCTGAATAGCAGACTGTATCGTTGGTTGTCGTAGGTTTCACCCGCGAAGTACTCCTCGGAGCGTAAGTTGACATCTAAAGCTCCGCGAGCGGCCAGGGCGCGGCCCTCGGCAATGCAGCGTTCTTGTTCCGCGGCAAAGATCAGCGGATAGTGCCGATCCACCGAGGCCAGCACATCCAGCAGCGTCAGCGGTGGGCCTCCGGGAATGGGCTGGCCTACGGTGTCTCCAGGGACGTTCGGCTCTCCCAACGTGGGCGGTTTCCCCAGAGGCACTGTTTGCGGCTCTTTGGGCAACTGGAGATCTTTGGGAGGTTCCTTGCTGTCGCCAGGCAACTTCAGATCGCCTGGATCGACGGGTTTCTTGCCCTGCCCAGAGTCTGTCTTGACCTGAGCGGATACCTGCTGCGACGACTGTCCGATGGGAGGCAGCAATACGCCTTGGGCCTGCAACAGGCCGGACTGCCACAAGATGCCAAGAAAGGCCAGCCCGCACCATCTACAGGTAGGTCGCATCGTCCTCCATGACGCGTTCATGATCCCTCCTGCATCTGTTTGTCTGGTTGCTGTTGCCAACTCCGCCCGCTGACACGGGGCGGCTCGCTGTTTCGTTTGCCCCTTTACTTGGGTATCCGAATCTTGGCGGGCTTCTCCGGCTTGAATTCCTGTCCCGTGCTATCGAGTACTACTGGTGGGAAGCCGTTGAACCGTCGCCAGATTTCCCAGCCCAGCGACACGCGATTGAGCAAGACCCAACCCTGCACACGCACCCCCTGACGCAGGCGGTAGGCATCGGGCCAGCACCGCGGCTCGCCATCTGGGCCGATCTCATCGGGGTCGGGTTCGACAAAGATACGGAACTTGCCCTTGTCATCGTGCGGATCGATGAAGCGAACTAGTCCGCCAAACGTGCCCACCGCCATCGACGGCCAGCCGATCCACTGGATCGCTGGCCAGCCCTCGAACTGCAACCGCACGCGAATCTTGGCATTGGGATCCCTGCTGAGTTGCTCGCTCCACAGCGTGGTCAATTGCGGCGCATCGTTGCCATCGATATACAACTCGACCATGCGACGAGTGTCTTCGGGAATATCCGGCGTGATAATGGCCAGTCGTTCGCCCATGCTGACAATCGCTCCCCCTTGATGGGCACTGGCGATGATACGGTAGACGGTACCGTCGCAGGGAGCACGCACTTCTTGGTTCTCCTGGCGAGCGATATTGCGTTCGATATCCTGCAATTCGCGGATGGCCGACGCTTTTTCGGCGTAGGCACCTTGCACCAGAGCCTGCACCGAGCGAATCCGACTTTCTATGTCCTCGCGAGTGCGTTCTTTTTCTAGCGACAGGGCCAACACTTCATCCTTGGCGGCATTGAAAGCGTTTTGGCTGGCATAAAAAGCCGCCTTGCGATCTTCCAAGGTCTGCTCGAACTGCACATAGTCGAACTCGGAGATCAAGCCGTCGCGTTTCTCGGCCTTGGCTCGATTGAAGCGATCGGCAGCGGCGATGGCTCGTGCATGCGCTCCGCGAACATTTTCTCCGGCAGCGTCCTTGCGTTGTTTGGCCATCTCGATGCGTTTGTCGAAAGCTTCCATCGCCTTGACCAGGGCGGCCCTTTGTTTGTCGATTTGCTCGCTATACGAGAGGATGCGTTCCTGGGCGGCTTTTTGGCGTTCCAGCGTTTGGTTCCTCTGTTCGATCAACCGATTCAGCAACTCCACATCCGGATCGCGGAGCGTCACAAGCAGGGTGCCTGGCTGGACAGGCTTGCCATCCTTGCCCAGCACTAGTTTCCCTTCCTTGTCCAGCAGCGGCCCCTGAACCCGGTCGCCCTCGTTGACGTGCCACTTGACGATTCGTCCGGCAATGGGGGAATCGACATCCAGTTGTCGCTCGGTGGCTAGGAAGGCGACCACCCGCCCTTGGGCATAGACGGACTGTTGCCAGGGCACGAACCACAGAGGAATCGGACTCAGCAAGATCAATGCTAGCAACGCCCAAGCCAGCCGACGCGATTGGCGAGCCGGTTGGATCAGGTTCATTGCCGACAGACTCCGATGAGCCCGCTCCATCGTTCGCCAGTCGGAACGGGTACGCATCAAGGTGGCGGTCATCGTGCAGGTTCCTCCGGATGATTGCCGCGATCGCTACTGCCGTTACTGTGCGGAGTATGCTGTCCTGAGTGGCAGTGCCCGTTGCTCGAGGCTTTAGGATTGATCTCGATTCGCCGGTCACAGGCCGCCAGCACTTCGGGATCGTAGCTGACGATCAGCAGCGTCCAGGGCGCTAAGCGGTCGAATAGAGCCGGCATTATCTGACGGCGTACTTGAGGATCGAGTTGGTCGAGAGTTCCATCGATGAGCAGCAATCGCGGATGGCCGGCTATCGCCCGAGCCAACATCAATTGCTGCGCCTGACTGCGCGACAGGGGAGCTCCTCCAGTGTTCAGCACGGTGTAAATGCCCTCCGGCAGGTGCTGCACAGCAGAGAGTAGACCGACTGCTCGCAGAGCATTGCGCACGTCGGTCAAACTGATGCTCGGCCGTCCCAGTCGGACATTCTCTAGCACGGTGCCATCGAAGACTTCGTCGAAACTCACTGCCATCACCTGTTCTCGCAGTGAATCCAGTCGGATGTCGCGCAAATCGACACCATCGAATTCGATGTGCCCGCTGGTCGGTTCTCGCAATCCATAGATCAGTTCGAGCAGCGTACTCTTGCCACCGCCGCAAGAACTGACGATGGCCACCCGCTCGCCGGGCCGAATGCTGGCGTTGACATCATGCAGAACTGTATGGCTGTGATGCCCTTCTCGAAAGGCAAATCCCACATGGTGGATGTCTAGCCGTGCCGGTGTCTTGCTCGGCGGCAGATACTCTCCGCGATCCTTCTCCAAGGGCAGATCGACCAGATGTCCCACCTTGTCCACGGCCGCCATCAGGTCGTAGAAGCTCTCCAGCGATTTGCCCAACTTCACGAATCCACCCACCAGCACCACGATGATCAACTCGGCAGCTACCAGTTGCCCCAGAGTCAATTCATTGCGAATGACCAAGTAGCCACCCAACCCCAACAGCAGGGTACTGGCTAACACCTGCAAGGCGATGGCGAAGATGATCTGTCGGAACACGATGCGGAAGGATCGCTGTCGCCAGTGGATGTATTCTCGACACAGTTCATCGGCCCGACTTTGGGCGTACTCTTGGCCGGCGGGGAACTTGAAGGCCGTCGGGTGCCGAACCATCTCTTCCAGCCAGCCGGCCACCCCGTACTTGGCATACGACTCGCGGATGTTGGCAGTGATGGCTCCATGGCCCAGCAGAAAGATCAGGATCGCGAAAGCAATCACCAGCACGATGTTGAATGTCAGCAACCACGGATGCCAGATCGCCAGCACCAGCAGTCCCACTGTGGCCTGGATGAACACCGAGACTCCGTCGAGCAACAGGATGGCACTGGCCTTCTGCACGGTCAACACGTCGAAGAAGCGGTTGACCAGTTCCGGGCCGTGATGCCGATCGAAGGCCGTGATGCAAACGCGCGGCAGTCGATACGACAGATCATCGACCACACGGACGAACACCCGACGCTGGATGAGTTCGACAATCCAGGTCTGCAAGGCTCGCATGACACCGGCCAGCCCCAGAGCGATCAGCAGCACGATGGACAGAACCAGCACCACCTGGATCATAGCCTGGTTGCCGCCCTGCACGTTGTTGACCAGTGCCTCAGTCGTGATGGGCGAGGCCAGCGAGAGAATGCCAATGCCCAACGCGAAGATAATCACCGTCCACAGATCGCGGCTCTCCATCCGCAGCAGGCCGATCAATCGCGTCAACGGATGCGGATGGGCATGACCGCCACCGTGGCCATCGTCGCCGTGTCCGTGATCGTCGGGGGGCGGCCCAGTCAACCCATCTGCCGGGGCCAGAGGACGAGCCACCCCAAAGAGGCGACGGGTTTTGCTGTTGGCAAGCCCGAGACGATCCAGCAACTCGCTTTCGCTCAGCCATTCTCCGGTGTTGATGCGAATTTTGCGACCGCTGCGTTCCAGCAACACCAGCAACTCGGTCGCTTCTGCCGAGGTGCCGTCATCCACCTTAGTTGAGGCGGGAACCAGGGCAACCACCGCTGTATCAGGTTGCAGATTGTTGAGGGCTTCGTGCAACGACAATTCGATCCCAACCAGACGAACGCCCAGATCGTGCAGCGCGCGACTGAGGCGAACGAACGGCTTTGCCGCTCCCGTACTGCCGATTAGCAACGATTCGCGAGCTAGATGGGGATCGAATTCCAGACCGCAACATTCGACAATACTAGCTATCGCCGCCAGTTCTTTCAGGTGCGATTCGCTCTGAGCGACCTCGCGTGTAGCTTGTGTTGCTTCGACCGATGGCAAGATGGTCGCCACAGATAGGCCTCCCCTGTAATTGGCTGGATGCAATCCGGCGCACGAGCGGAACAGGGCAGATCGCCGGGGGCTTTGCGAATTTTACAATTCCCCCTGGGGAATGATCGGCCACTGATCCATCGTCGCTTGATGGTTTTTGCCTTCCCGGTGAAGAAAGGCCCACTCCATCGGCACTATTTTACATACCGTCGGTACGATCTCTAGCCACGTCGTCTGCGCTTCACTCCGTAGAGCGCAAGAACACACAACATCTTAGTCGGGAATGCGCTGTCTTTCAAGAGGATTCCCGGAGCAGTTCTCGCTCCCAGTATTCCACCTGACGACGCAACCAATCTTGGGTCGGAAAGCGGATCAGTTGCAGTATCAGGCCCAGAATAGCCAGTCCCAACAGCAAGGGTTGTTGCACGAGCAGGTAGACGATGAGGGCGAAAATGGTGGGAGCTTCGGCCAGTGCTTGGCCGATCAGGAAGCCGCTCTGAATGGCCATCACTACCCTCGATGGGGCCGGCTTCTCGGAACTGTTGTTCTGTAGAGCGTCGATAGCCTTCAGTTTCGCCAGCACGGAGCGAACGATCAAGGGCGGCAGGACGTTGCTCAGTGTGCCACCCACCACCATCAGCGCGATGGCGAGGTAAGTCAGTATCGTGCCCACTTCCTCTGGTATTTTCTGCACACTGCCTTGCGAGATCAGCACCACAACAATCCCGAGAAAGATCACCGGCCCAAGCAACATCGCTGTCGCGATGATTTGCAAGGTTCGCAGGGATTGTCCAGGCGTTTGCTCGATCGGATTCATCTGCTCAACTCCTGAGTAATTCGATGACGGCACCCAGTCCCAATTCTGCAGACGGATCATCGCCCAGCGGCGACAGCCCCAGATGTTCGACGCGAACCGCATTGATCAACCGGCGATCCAGGGCATCGCCTCCGTGAACGCGAACGTGGCACAGTACCAGAAAGGCCGTTTTCAGGACGTTGGCCCTCACACGCAGCGAAAAGGGCGACCAGCGACCGGGATGCAGATGGACATACCGCCCTTCTCTCTCGGTTACCTTTTTCTCCTTCTCTCTGTGCCCTCTGTGTCCTCTGTGGCCATTCTCTTGTTACTTCGTTGCCTGGCGCGGCAGCAATCCCTCGAGGTTGGCCACGCGCATCGCCGTGACAGCGATCACCTGGGCACCCTGGATGAGGTCTTCCTCACGGGCACGGTCGATGGTGTCTGCCTGGGTGTGATGTACCAGGGGATAGCCGGCCGCGAACTGTCGCATCAAGAATCCGGGCACTCCGGCGCGGGTAAACGACATGTGATCGCTGCCGCCCAGAGAGCGTGAGGTGAAATCGACCAGTCCCAACGGCCGCAGGGAGGTCAACTCGCGCTGCAACAGTTCCTGAGCGGCCGGCCAACCGCCACAGCCCAGACCGTACACTCGGCCGGTGCCCACATCGTGAATCAACGCCACAGACACTTTGCCGATGCTGTCCTTGCGGCGAGCGACGTGAGCCGCCGAGCCGTGCAGCCCCTGTTCCTCGCCGCTGAACAGGCAAAAGCGGATGGTTCGTCGCGGTCGGACACCGCACTTGGCCAGGATACGCGCCGCTTCCAACACGATGCAAGTGCCCGTGCCGTTGTCCATCGTGCCGGTGCCCAGATCCCAGGAGTCCAGATGGGCACCGATGACCACGACCTCGTCGGGCTTGTCGGAGCCGCGAATCTCGCCGACGGTGTTGAACACCTTGATCGGCCCAGGAATGAACTGGTTCTCGACCTCGATTTCCACGCGAGTTCGCGCCGGCGCGGGTCGGCTGGCGAGTCGATACAGCAACCGATACTGGTTGTGGGCCAGCGATAGCGTGGGAATGCGAGCCGAGGCACTGGGCCGATCCTTGCCCGCCCACGAGCCGGTGGTCACCAGCAGCCCCAGCGGCTTAGAGGCATCCAATAGGATCGCTGCCACTCCCTCCTTGGCCAGAAACGCGCTGCGGGCTTCCAGAAAGCCGCGATCTCGGTCGAACGGCACTGCGCCGGGCGTTTTTTCGCGGACGAACGCCACACCCGGCATGGCATCGGGACGGTCGTAGTCCTCAATCGGCAGCAACTTCACCGGTGGAGCGGTCAGCACGATGGCATTCTTGAGCTTGCCCTGATACGCCATCAATTCCTTGCGATTGCGGGCCTGCAAGATCACCACATCGCCCTCGACTTTTCCCTTGGTGCCGGGATACCAGCCCCACGAGGCCATCGACAGCGTGCGACCATTGTCCGGTTCGAGAATCCGTCCACGCGCAAAACCGCGTTTCCAGCCCTCGGGAATCGTCCATGGCTCCAGTTCGACGTTGACCAGCCCATAGCTGCGCATCTTCTCGGCCGTCCACTCATTGGCTCGCAACAGAGCTTCCGATCCAGTCAGTCGCGGGCCGATCACGTCGCTCAGATAGGTGAGGTTGGCCAGGATGTGCGAGTCGCGAGCCGCCATCTGGATGAGGCGATGATCCAGTTGCTCTGCCGGGGTCAGAGCCGACGGCGGCGCCGCCGCTGGGCAAATGGCAACCAAGGCCAGCAGGAGTAAACAACACGATGCGAGACGAGGCATGACAGATCGACCCCAAAGAAGGTGCAAGAAGCGTGGAAGGAGGGACGCAAGGTGTCTGCCACGCTTGGCAGACCTCACGCCCCGATCGGACACTGTGGTTCAGGCTATCGACCAAGGGTTCTGTTGTCTTCAGAAAGACGAACAAAAAGGCAAATGCGGGATCCGTTGGTGCAAGCTAGAACGATTGGGCCGGACAGATGGGCGACCATCCGTTTATCCCTTCTAAGGTAGAGACAGGGCCGAACGTATGGCCCACGAGAAGGAACGGTTTGCTCAACCTGCCTCGTTTTCCCTCCCTGCCAGGCGAGATTTTGGCTACCATGTAGGGCAGGTGCAAGCCATCGCTGATTTGGCCCAGCGTCGCTGAGGAGGACAAGGCGTTGCGTTTGACGTTGTTGCTGACGCTGCTGGTATTGCTACAGGCAGGCGGACAACCTCCAGCCCGCTCGGGCCGAGAGTCGGCCGATCCGCCTGACAAAGTAAGCCAGCGCAAGGATGGCTCGACGGTTCAGCCAATGCCCGGCAAATCACCGCGTGAGGCGGAACCGGCCGAAAAAAGAACGCCGCTGCCGCCGCGCGAGCCGACCGACAAGCCCTCCGAGCCACTGCCCGCCGATGTGATCCTGGCCGTGTGCAACAATCTCAGCGAAGCTCTGCGACGCATGCCCCAGGCCATTGTCCTGACTCCACAAAAGTATCGCCAACTGCTCGATCGCATCGCCCAACTCGAAAAACAACTCGAACGCACCGCCCCGATCACGCCGTCGGTTTGCGCCATTCGCGGCAAAGTCGAGGGCAATTTGGCTCATCTGACCATCACCTTCCAGTTCGAAGCCGATCAGCCCAATCGACTGATTCGACTGGCCTGCAATCAGGGGCTGGCCACCTCCATTCGACAGGACGGCAAAACGCCTCGACTGATTCGCGCCGGAGGGCCGACCGGAGCAACTGGGCCGGCCACTCGGGAGGAGACCGAGGAAATGCAACCCAGCGAAGGGTTTCTGCTCCAGACCGATCGCCAGGGAGAACAGGAAGCAGTGCTGGAACTGTTGCTGCCAGTGACCAACGAGTCGGGCGGGCCGGGCTTCGTCCTGGAGTTGCCCAGAGCCGCCGTCACGAAGCTGGACTTACAACTGCCCAGCGGGGTACGTGACATTCGCGTCGGGGGACAACCGCTGGCCTCGACCCTGCTCCGCTGGACAGCCGAGTCCGCTCAACTGTCCGGCCCTCTGGGAGCCGTGGAGCGACTGGATGTGCAATGGCGTTCTCCCATGACAGCGGCCGCCACTGCCGTTCCGGTCGCCGATGGCACCATCAACGTCTTCCTCGAGCCGAAGGTGCTACGCAGCGTAGCCCGACTGACACTCGGCGTGCAAGGCGGGCAGATCCAGCAGTGGCGGCTGCTAGTACCCCTCAAGGCACGCGTCCAAATCCATGCCGCCGATCAGCCCCGTGTGGCCCGAATCGAGCCGGTCGATCTGAAAACCGCCACCCTAGTAACGGTGCATCTGAAGGAACCGGCAGCCGAACCGCTGAATCTGACCGTCGAACAGGAGCAACCGCCGCCGCTGGGACAACGCCCCGCTGCCGCCATCGGACCGTTTCACGTTCTCGGAGCCGCCCGACAGAGCGGTAGTCTGCTGGTGTCCAGCCTCGCGCCGGACTGGCACCTGCAATTCCAGTCCCTCGGCGATCTGACGCGCCGCCCGCTGACCGCTGAGGAGTTGCGCCGCGAGGGATTGGTGGCGGCGTTTCGCTACGGCCCAGTGGGCGTTGCTGTCGATCCGGCCAGTCTGGCTAGCGGACGAGTGCAGCCCTGGTTGAACATCGAGGCCGATCCCGTCGCCGGCCAGATCAAGGCCCAACCCCACTACCTGTTCCGTCTAGCGGCCTCGGGCGGTTCGGACGCTCCACGCTGGTTGGTACAGGCCACCTTCACCGTCACGCCGCGTTGGGCCGATCTCGACCGCTTCGCGGTGCAACTGCCCAAAGGTTGTGAGTGGATCGCCGATGGCAGCTATCCGATCTCCGATCCGGTTCGCTCGCTCCGCTACGATCCGAGCCGAGGAATCGTCGAGTTCCAGTTGGCGCGTCGCAAGAGCAGCGACTCGACAGCTAGCACCTTTACCGTTCGCGTCGAGGCTCTGTATCCCGAATTAGCCGTCCCGGAGAAAAAGCCCGGTCAGGCCGTCCTAGCATTGCCCCGTCCAGTCGCGGCGACGGAGTTCGAGGGCAAGGTCACCGTTCAGGTCGGCACCGATTTGGAAGTTTTCGCTCGCGGAGCGGCTAACCCACAGCTCGAATGGTCGCGACCGACTCCGCACGAACTGCAAGGCCGCTTTGCCCGACGCTCCCCCTCCCAAATCGACATCTCCTGGCAGCCGTATCGACCCCCCGTGCGCGTCGCGTCAACGGCAGACATTACCCTGTTGCCCGGCGAGGTTCGCGTCGAGCAAGAACTGCGGTACACCCCCTTACAATCTCGCGAAGGCCCAGCTACGTCTCGCGTGATGCTACTGGTGCCGCGTGCCGTTGGCAACACGCTGGAAGTGGTATCGGGAGGGCGATTGCTTGGACTGACCGACTTGGGCGATACACAGCGGGCCAGTGTGGCGACGAACGGCGGATCGGCCCCCACTCTGCTGCTTCGCTACCGAATGCCGCGATCTGCTCTGACACGCAACCCGACTCCGCGAGAGGTTCGCAAGGGACAGAAGGAGGAAGGGACTGATAGACCGATTCCCCTGGTTGAGGTGCCCCTGGTGATACCGGAACAGGTCACGGAAACTCAAGGACGAGTTCGCCTGTGGAGTGAAGCGGGACGATTGCCCCGACTCGTGGAGGCAGACAGCGGTTGGACAGAACAACCGCTGGAGATCGTACCGGGCCAAATTCGCTTGCCGGTGCTAGTGGCCAGCAACGACCGCCTCGATCAACCGCTGTTACTGCAACAGGGAGGCACAGATGCCCTCGAGGGCGTTCTAGTGGAACGTGCCCTGGTTCAGGTCGAACTGCTTGCTTCCGGGGTGGAACTGTATCGTGTTCGCTATCGCCTGAGTCGGCTGGCCAATGCATCACTAGAAGTGGAGTTGCCCGGATCGCCAACCGCCATCGGATTGCAGGTGCAACTGGCCGGCCGACAGGTCGATCCGGAATGGAACCCGGCGGCAACCCCGGAAGGAACCGGCCGACGCAACCCGACCGTTCGGCTTCGTCTACCGCCCCAGCGAGAGGCGACACCAACGATACTGGAGATCGCCTATCGGTTGGAGTCGCAGTCAGGCGGCCGAGTAGGATGGTCGCGCGAACTGGTGGTGCCGCAGTTGCTGGGCGGCGTGGATCGCTGTCCGACGCGGTGGGCGATCACGGTGCCGTCCGAATGGGTGGTACTAGGGCCGGAGCCGGGGCTGGGATTACGGCGACGTTGGGGCTTCCGCGGTTGGTGGCTGGCCGGACGGGTGGCAACGACCGTCAGCGATCTGGAATCCTGGTTGCATCGCGGCGCGGACGCAGGAGCGACAGCGGCAGCGGCAACTTCAGAAGCGAATCAGCCCGCTCTTGTACTGTGGCAAGATGGGCCGGAATCGCTGACTCTTTGGGCCGTTGGTCAGCAACCCTGGCTGCTGGGTTGTTCGCTGGTGGTGGTGCTATTGGGATGGTTGCTGTCGGGTGGTCTAGCCCTTCGCCGATCGGGTGGCACGAATCCGAGCCTGAGGTGGCGATCTGCAGTGCTGTTGCTCGTCCTGGTCGTGCTGCCCATCCTGGTGATCGCGGGCTTCTATCCGCTACTGCTGATGCAGGTGGTCTACGGCTGTCAGCCGGGTTTGATCGTGCTGGGAGGGCTGACGGCTGTTCGCTGGCTGCTGGACAGACGGCAACAACGGCGAGTGGTCTTCCTGCCCAGTTTCCGCCGCCGTACCGGGTCGTCGCTAGTACGCAACGAAGCGGTCGGACGACGGGAACCCGCAGTAGTCGCTGCTGAACCTTCGACCACAGATGCCCCCCCGCCCAGCCGGTCGAGTAGTGAGCAATCAGGAGGTGCCTTGTGAACGGGCTGGCTCGCTGCCGACTTGCCGCGTTCCTTGCCCTGAGTCTGTCGGTGCTGAGTCTGTCGGCTCAGGCTCCTCCACCGAGCGAGCGACCGCCGTCCATTCGGCAAGTGCTGGTGCGTGGTGAGGCACTGAATGAGGCGTTGCGGCAGGCGCGCGAGGGAGTTCTAGTTCGGCTTGCTCGCCCCGAGTTCGAGCGACTGCGGACGCAGGCCAACCGCCAGCATAACGCTCCGCCTCGCTGCCAACTCAGTGAAGCCATCTACTCCGCCCGACTGGTGCAGTCCTCGCAGGCCACCGACCAGTACGCCGGCCTGGTGGGTAGTGCCCAGTGGAAGATCTGGGCCGAACTGCCCTCTGCCGACACCCCCGCCCTGTTGTTGCTCGATTCGGCGGACGGATTCAATCTGGCCGTTCAGCAGGCGAAATGGGTGAACCGTCCCGCGCTGCTTGTACCCGTTCGTGAGCAGCAAGCAGCGGCAGCCAGACAACCTGCCCTCGCACTGATCGTCGAAGAATCCGGGGAACAAACTCTGCAACTGGAATGGTCGGCCCGAGCCGAGCAACGCCCGGATGGCTTGCATGTCGAACTACGAGTACCGTACAGCCCGGTGTCCAGTCTGGAACTCGATCTGCCCGCAGAACGCACTCCGTCAGTGCCCGATGGGCTGTTGCTGGCCGGCCCGTTTCCGACCGATCAGCCTAACCTCCGTCGCTGGAAGGTCGGCTGCGGTGGCCGAACCGTGATACCTCTTATCCTCCATCCCCCTCCAGTCGCGACGGCGGTACTGTGCTGGCAGAAAACGGTGCAGCACCTGTCTCCCGAAGGATTGCAAAGTTCCACCGCTCTCACGCTGGAAACCCGACAGCCCACCTTGACCCGACTTCTGCTGAGTTGCGACCCCTCGCTGTCGGTGTTGGAGGTGGTCGGTTCTCGTGTTCGTCGCTGGTCGATACAGGAGTCTACCGGACAGTCCGCCTTGCGACGCATCCTGGTGGAATTCGACCGTCCCGTCCGCGATACCGTGGTGGAGATCCGCAGCCTGGCGGGATTACCCAGCTCAGCAAGCAAGCCGGTGCCCTGGGTCAGTCCGGGATTGCTCCAGATAGCCTGTCAGGCGGCGACTGGCTCTGGAGAAACTGAGCCATTCGCAGTTATTGGCCGGGGCGAAACTCTGGAATTGCACCTGCACCCAGCGGTGCGACTACTGTCTTGGGATCCGGGAGACTTTCGCTTGACCGAGGCGGCCAGTACTGCTACGGAAGCCAAAGGTATCGATAGCTCGTCCACGTTGCAACGGCTCAATCTGATCGGCGGAGGACTGGCCACCGGATCGACCGTTCGCCGACCCGGTGGGCTGCTGCAAGTAGGCGGCATCGAGTTCCTGGCCCGACAGCAAACCTGGTGGCGACCTTTGCAGGCCGGTGGCGAACTCACTGCCCAGATCGCCTACGAGATCCTCCAGGGACAACTGTTCCAGTTGGCGGTTCGGATACCGACCGGATGGCGTGTCGATGCTGTCGAACTGTCACCGGCTGAATCGCTTGCCGGCTGGACGGTTCGCACCCTACCCGATCCGGTCAGCAAGACCGCCAGCAACGTCTTGTTGGTCGAACTGGCGCGGCCCCTGCAACAGCAAGAAAAAGGGCCGGCCGGTTTACTGACCATTCGGCTCCAGGGGACTTCGGGGGCAGGAGTCCATCGTAACCTGCCTTTGCCCGATCTGATTCCTCTGGGAGCGAACAGTCGCGAGGGCTATCTGGGCATTTCCTGGAATCCCTCACTAGTCGAGGGCCAGTTACAGCCAACTGCTGAAAAACCTTCCTCGCCAGAGGTCGGCCCGGTGGTTGGCCCGTGGGGCAGCGAACCGCTATCGGTGTTGCTGCCATTCCGGGGTCAGGGGCCACGCGGCTCGCTGCGATTGCGGCCGCTGCCTGCCCGCTGCCATGCCCGAGCCGATCTGACTCTGGGGTTGCACGCCGGGCAACTGTTTCTGCAAGGATCGCTCACCCTACGCGTTCTGGCCGGCACCCTGGATCGCGTCGAACTGACGCTGTCGGCTCCGCTGACCGTCGCCTGGCAGGCTCTGGTCGCCAACGGAGACAGCGGCATCCGCTTGACTCGCCTGGAGCGACAGACCGACCGCGAGATCGCCGCTGCGCTGGCAGTCCTGGCCGCAC